>Ga0134125_10000246_pt1 | contig 78038 bp, 69 predicted proteins | sample KB31751_FD_96464 | JGI IMG/M metagenome (GOLD analysis project Ga0134125, IMG submission 96464) | Terrestrial soil microbial communities with excess Nitrogen fertilizer from Kellogg Biological Station, Michigan, USA - KB3-175-1 | ecosystem: Environmental > Terrestrial > Soil > Unclassified ... | reverse complement strand
TTCCTGTTCTTGCGAAGTTTACATCCCGAGGGATTTCATCCTTCACGCGGCGTTGCTGGGTCAGGCTTTCGCCCATTGCCCAAAATTCCCGACTGCTGCCTCCCGTAGGAGTCTGACCCGTATTTCAGTGTCAGTGTGGCCGACCGCCCTCTCAGGCCGGCTACGGATCGTTGCCTTGGTAAGCCATTACCTTACCAACTAGCTAATCCGCCGCAGGCTCCTCTTTAGGCGCGAGGTCTTGCGATCCCCCGCTTTAACAACTGTCACCATGTGGTGCCGCTGCATTATGCGGTATTAGCAACCGTTTCCGGTTGTTATTCCCCACCCAAAGGTAGATTACCTACGTGTTACTCACCCGGACGCCACTCTACTCGCTTCCCGAAGGAAACTTTCGCGTTCGACTTGCATGTCTGAGGCACGCCGCCAGCGTTGATTCTGAGCCAGGATCAAACTCTCGTTAGAATTTGTTCTCTGGAACATCATCTTCGTACTGGTTGTTGTTCAGTATCCGATAATGACTCTTCTTTAAAGAGTTTTTCGAGTCTTTGTGACCCGAGATTTGAACTCTCGAATCTTTAACTCGTTTGACTCCCCAAAGTCATTGATATGGACACGCTCTATCTAGTTGTCAAACATCGATTCCAAATTGTATTTGGATTGCCTTACAGACGACTTAAACTCGCCCCAAGCAAACGGGGAGTTTAACCGACTGCCTAAACTCTGTCAAGGCGAGCTCAGGGTATGCGAGATTTTTGATTCCCGCCGACAAAAACGCCGCCTTCCTCAACGCGTTCGATGAGAAAAGCGGCATCTTGAATGCCTTTGATCTCTGAACTATCAATGCCCGCCAAAGCGAAAGGGCATTATAGAGAGATTAACTAACTTGTCAAGGGTCGAGCCAGGAGCACAACCAAATCAACGCTCGGGATGTTTGAAGACTATGCAGCGATCGACCTTGTAGCTTGCTGAATCAGCGCGAGCAACTGATTTCGATCTTGCCAGAGACACATTGGTGGTGGAACCATTTCTCTCGAGGTCAACCACTCACTGAATTCATTGGCAGCGGCAGCCTCAACACCATCAGAAGTCGTTGACCTAAGCACTATCGCTTGAGATCTAGGCAATGCAACTCTGGCCGACTTTTTGATTTGCCGCGTCTCAGCATTCCCGACCAGGAACATCGCGTCAACTTTCACGAAGTTCGAAAAGCTGTTGCCCTCGATTATCACACCCGGGGCTCGCACTCGACTGAGAGCCTCACGAATTCCCTGCTCGACTTGTTCTTCGGTGGCGATGACCCAATGCACATTGCTGGCACCCGCTTCCCAGTAGCGGCCTGTATCTTTACCGGAAACGAAAGTTTGCTGCTTATCAGAATGTACGACAGGGCTATCGCCGAGCAGGTGACTTACGCAGCATGTATGTGGATCCTTCCCGCAAGAGCGATAGTGGCCGCGAGTCGTTTTGATTGCCTCCCAACCCGGCAACTGTCGCAGCAAGTCGCAAACCAATGTTGTCTTACCAACGTTGGATTGGAAGCCACCGATACCAACAATTGTCGGACGCGCGCTGGCTACTTTCATTTCACTTATTTCTTCGTGGCAACGGCAGGTGCGTTAACCTTCAGATAACCGCGTCCGTCTTTGTAGATCCCATACTGAACATCTTTCAGTTGTCCGTTTTCGTCTTGCACGCGAATCGTGAAGGACTTGTTGTCGCCGGCGCCGGTTACTCGGCAGGGAAGAAAGCCTTTCAAGTCAGGACTTCGATAAGCCGTGTAGTGTTCCTGATCTCGCTTGTCATAGCCGAGCACATAGATGCGGTCAAAGTCATGCTCGTCGAGCGTGTGCGGTTGATCGGAGCTGCTCTTTTCCAGAATCACCCAACTGCCTGGCCGGGCTTCCCTTCCCGCGTCTTTACTCTTGCTTGCGGAGTCAGCGCTGTTGCTCGAATCGCCGTCCAGTCGTTGCCAGGCAACGAACTCTCGGCCAGTGCGATAGAAAATGATGTCGCTCGGCACGCTCAAGCCAACCTGCTTACCATAAATCCATCCTGCAGGCGCCGGAGAAATTTCTGGCGGCAGTCTCACTTTGTACCAAAGTTCATTCTGCTCTTCCGGTTCCTTTTCTTCGTCCTCGCCTTTGCCAGGTTTAGACACAGGTTGGGGAGCGCTACCAGCTTTCGGGGCCACATCGGTTTCGATCGTTTCGGATGCCTTCGGCTTGGGAACACGCTTCCAACCGGTAATGTCGAAGCTTGAGCCACTGTCGAGACGCATGATGATATTTTCATTGCCACCGCGATCCGGTGTCAGCCGCAAGTTAGAACTCGCACGGAGCTGCCCAGTGGCTTGCGAAGGAATGTCCTTATCTTCCGCAGCTAACTTCCTTGCCTTGTCGTACACGTCTGAAGGCATGATGTTGCGCGATTCAATCCATCCTTCAGTGTGTTCCTCATCCTGAGCTTTGACCCGCAGCCAACGTTCTTTTCTCGAGTTGTCGGTCGGGTCTACTACGTCGGTTGTCTCGATGATTTCTACTTCATCGCCACGATTAACCTCGAGCAGTTTTGCTGCGACCACCGCGGTCGAACTGCGAATTTCGGCGCGGCGCGTCACCACGACACCGGAGTTATTCTTTCGCGCCAGCGTGTTACAGCCGGACAGAATGCCGAGCAATAGCAGCACAGCTCCGAACATTGCTTGATAACAAATTGATTTGTAATTCGTGGCCATAGAGTCTTGACTATCTTAAGGTATTAATTCGTCGATCGGGAAGCTTGATTCATCTTTTGCGATATCCAAGGCTGTTTAGCAATAGGCCCTGTTCGCTATTCAACGCGCCGGTAACGGTAATTCTTTGCTGACCCTGATCAGCAATCAGTCGGAAGCCGTAAGCTGGAAGGGCCGTGGCCAGGTCTATGTGAGCCGGCTTCTGAATATTGGCCCTGACAAACTCCGCGTCTTTGAGCGACTCGGCCAACAGCGAAATCAACGCATCATTACCATCAACGTCAGCCGCCGACTCGCCGTACAGCTGAAACAGCCGCCGATAAACTGAATCAATGGAGAGTTGGTTCGTGCTTTCTTTTCGCAGCTTCAAGTCAACGATAAACCCAACCAACATTCCCTGGTCATAAACCTGCGAGGACCCGCTGGTCCAACGTCGCTGCGAGGCCTCAATAAGCGAAAGGTCTCCGTCGGACTTTGATCGGTAAGAAGCATAGACGCGGCTCAAACTATCGAGGTACTCCTGAAAGTCGATGAACCGCAACTTAACCGCTACGCACAGAGCTTCATAAAGCGTGAACCCTTCGAAGAACCAGTCGAAGTCTCCCTTGAAGTGAAGCGAGTTTGGAACCCAAAGATGAAAAAGCTCGTGACAGAGTGCGACGCTGAGCTGGCCCAGAGAGAACCGCGAGCCATTCCGATTCACTAACAGGACCACGTTCGCCCCACGCGTTTCCGCGCTCCAACCCTGAACGTCATTGCTCGGAAACGCCGATAGCATTACCGTGACCGGTCGATTAAGAGGGAACCCGGTACGACCTTGAAACTCCTTGACGATTCGGGCAGCCCGGCCCACTGCGGCATCCCGCGAGAATGCCCACTCTCCGGAAGCCACAAAAGTAATTTCTGTGCTACCAACCTTCTCCTGTTTTTCTTTCAGAGCAGCACCGACAAAAAAGATCGCGTTTGCTTTCTCGTCAAGTTCGTACTTCCATTGCGTTTTGCTTTTTGAACTTGATTGTGCGAGCCAGTGCGGCGGTAACTCCAGTTCCACTTCGATGGGCCCGGCGGCAGAGTCGGGTAAAAGATCGCCAAGCATCAAGTAGCCCTGCTGACCGTCTAACCAGGAAATGTGCGCTGCATCATCCCTCGCCTGAGGCGGCGTGAGATCAACTTCGTAATTGAATTCGGCGGCGTTTTCATCGGAAGCGAATTCGCCAGGCGCGAGTTTGCGAATGAATAGGTCCTTGCCTTCGCTCAGAAGCCTCAGATTTTGAATGCGGCTACCGAGACCGAGCAGGCGACCTGATGAATTCACAAATCTCCAGCTTTTCGATCCCTGACGGTAAAAACCTTCAACCTTCAGCCGGGTTGAATTTGCCGAAACGCTGAGGCGCACTCGCATCGTCATTTCGCGCGCTTGCGCCGCGCAGACAGCTAACGCCATCAGCACGGTTGCACCCAACCATCGAAGCAGCAGATTTGTGGCGTTTGACCGCGAGCGCATTAGAAAAGTGACTAATGGGAGCGCAGGCATCCTTGCCTGCATACTTCCCCCAAGAATCATAAGTAATACTACCGATCCGATGCAGGCACGGATGCCTGCGCTCCCAGAATTCCAGAAAAGTGAGCGGAAATTCCCCGAACTTGCGCCACGGAGAAACCGTATAGCTCTTCGATATAGCAGTCGAGCCCTTCGTTGACACTCGGAACAGCGGCTTTTAGAATGACGAAGCATCGTCACCAGAGTCTCCCTTAACTGACCTCTGATTATCGAGGAACCGCCTGTGACACTTGTAAAGATCATCGTTATCACTATCCTGGTGATTTTGAGCATCCTTCTGTTGGGGCGATTTTTTATTTAGCCCGTGTATCTGAATGCTCGTGTCAACTGAAGCGCGCTTCAATCCTTCGCGAACTTCAGTTCCCTTCCGCATTTTGTACCTTCGTACTCTCGCTTTTTGCGCAGTACTCGTCTTATTCCTGTCATCATCGCTAGCAAATGCTCAGACTCAAGAACCGGTCAATGACGCAGATATAGTTCGCGTCAGCACCGAGTTACTGCTTTTCCCCATTCGAATAAGAGACAAGCGTGGTCAACCCGTCTCTGGTTTAACCGAAAAAGATCTCTCGCTCAAGGATCAGGATCATGTGACGAGCGGCTTGTACTTCCTTCCCGGCGCCGATCATGTCGCGCTCCTTTTTGCACTCGACCGCTCAGGGAGCCTGAGACACACGATCTCTCAACAACGCGAAGCAGCACTAGCCCTGTTTGGACGATTCAGCGATCGATCCACCATCGCAATTCAAACGTTTGCCGAGAAATCAACGGTCGTGGCTCCTTTCCAAAAAGGCACCGAGGCCGCCAGCGCCGCCTTTCGATTCGCACCCGCGACTAATCAGCATACCGCGATCTTCGATGCTGCAGCAGATGCGTTAAAGACATTCGACAGCCTGCCGCCTAACCGAGCCGAACGCCGAATTGTCATTCTAATCAGCGACGGTCTCGACAATGCCAGTTCGGTAAAGGCCAACGATGTAATTGACGCAGCGCTGGTGAAGCGTGTTTCGTTCTACATAATTCATCTGCCATTGTTCGCGCCGATCGACGGTCATCTAGCTGTTCGCCCACCAACAAAAGGCTTTCGTGAACTTGGCGATAAGACGGGAGGCAAGTATTTCTTGGTCGGCGATGTAAAGACCGCGCTTCTTCCCGACCAGCCTAACGATTTAACTCCCGTCTTCCAGGCAATCGAAGATGATTTGCGTAGCCAGTATTTGCTCGGCTTTTACATAAATGAGTCATCTAGAGATGGCCGCCGGCATACATTCTCGCTCAGTTTGGTTCCCGCGGGAATTGAATATACTGTAGGGCCGCGCAGTTATTCACGCACCCAGAAGTTTTTTGTTCAGACTCCGAAGAAGGACGCCGTCACTCCGAGATGAGATCCAACGAAGGCACGCACGACATGACAGAAACTAACGATCTGGGGCTGCGGAAGATTCGAAGAGCATTGATTAGTGTCTCGGATAAAACCGGCATTGTTGACTTCGCCCAGGAACTGAAGAAATTCGACGTCGAAATCATCAGTACTGGTGGCACAGCCAAAACGCTACGCGATGCCGGCATCGAAGTTAGCGACGTTTCCGAGGTTACTGGCTTTCCAGAAATGATGGACGGCCGCATCAAGACTCTGCACCCACGAATTCATGGCGCACTGCTCGCATTGCGGGACAATCCCGAACACGTTACAGCGATGGGCGAGCACGGAATCGAACCGATCGATATGGTTGTCGTCAACCTCTACCCATTCCGTGAAACCATAATCCGCCAGAACGTGACGCAGGCAGAAGCGATCGAGCAAATCGATATTGGCGGGCCAGCGATGATTCGTTCCGCCGCTAAGAACTCTCAGGACGTGGCTGTAATAGTCTTAGCCACTGACTACGCCGGAATTCTTCAAGAGCTCAAGGCCAATGAAGGTTCGCTTTCGATCGCTACTCGAACTGAGCTTGCGCGCACAGCCTTCGCACAAACAGCGATGTATGACGCGATGGTTGCCGCTTATTTGGCCAACGCCTTCCCTCGCAAGCAAGCCAACGCGACAGACAGTGTCGGCGTCTCGTCATTTGCCTTCTCGATTGACTCGAAAGGAAAACCCTCGCAACCCGCTCCGGACATCGACTCGGAAGAATTCTCGATTGAGACTTTTCACGGCGGGTTACCTGGCAGTGCTTCCTTCGGGATCACAAAGGCAATCGACCTGCGTTATGGCGAGAACCCTCATCAAAAGGCTGCGCTCTACAAAACTATGGCGAGCAAAGGAATCGCCAATGCCGAAGTGCTTTCGGGCAAGGAGATGTCTTTCAACAACTACGTGGATGCCGAGGCGGCGTGGCATTTGGTTTGTGATTTTGAAGACACAGCCTGCGCAATCATCAAGCACACGAATCCAGCGGGCGTGGCCTTGAGCCCGAATGCGGAACAAGCTTACCGAAGGGCTCTCGCTACCGATCCCATATCGGCATTTGGCGGAATAGTCGCCTTCAATTGTCCGGTGGATGAAACCGCCGCTCGCGCCGTGACTGAGATTTTCACTGAAGTTGTGATCGCGCCCGATTATGACAGCGAGGCTTTAGAAGTACTACGGTCAAAAAAGAACCTGCGTGTCCTGCGCGCGTGGCCAGTGTCCAAGTCTCAAAGCGTCGAGTACAAACAGATATCCGGCGGGATGCTGCTACAGACTCGAGACACGCGCGTGCTGTCGCGTGACGATTTGAAGGTTGTGTCTAAGCGGGCTCCAACCGAAGCTGAAATTGAAGCATTGCTTTTTGCCTGGACAGTATGCAAGCACACCAAGTCAAACGCGATCGTATACGCGCGCGCCGGACAGACTGTTGGCGTGGGAGCGGGGCAAATGTCGCGCGTCGACTCAGTAAAGATCGGAGCCATGCGAGCCCAATTGCCGGTCGCCGGCTCCGTCCTGGCTTCCGACGCTTTCTTCCCTTTTCGCGACGGCATTGATGAAGCCGCAAAATATGGAATCACTGCTGTCGTTCAGCCGGGCGGCTCCGTGAAGGACGCGGAAGTAATCGCCGCTGCTGACGAACATGGATTAGCGATGGTCTTCACTGGAATCAGGCACTTCCGACATTGATCGATTTTTGGAATGCGACAACCTGTCGTCGCTTGCTCCGCGGCGGCTTGACGCAACCCCAGCTAAAGCTCGGGCGTGTTTGCCAACTTGCCGCGACAGGTCACAGCTACAAAAGCGGTGACAGGTCAGCGCACTCCAGAATGCTTGCCGAGTGAGAGCTAATATTCGATACTTCGCACGAGTCGAAATTATTGAGTCAGGAGTTAACCCGTGGCAAAGAACGAAAGCAATCCCGCTACTGAAGGCGGCGATAACATCAGGTGTCGCTATTGCGGTCAACTGAACCAGATACGCACCACACAAAATGGTGAGGCGCGGTGCGGTAGATGCCGGTTGCTTCTCTCTGATGAGCCACACAAGAAATTTGCTCAGCTCGATAAGAAACAATACATTCATCCAGCCGATAGTCGCGCGCTGGCCGCATTGCGAGCAATCCCGGGAATTGACTCTGCCCTGAAGAAACTACTCGCCGTCACCGGCGAATCCGCAATCCGGGTCATCTTCACAGCGAGCGCTGTCAAAGTAACTCCAAAGCAGTGCCCGGATCTGTACGCCAAGCTCCAAATTGCCTGCACAACTCTTGGTGTGGACATGCCCGAGCTTTATGTACAGCAAAGCCCAATCGTAAATGCATTCACCGGCGGCGTAGAAAAACCTATCATCGTTCTCTATTCACAATTGCTTGAGCGCCTCACGGATGAAGAGATACTTGCCGTCGTAGCTCATGAGGTTGGCCACATCCACGCCGAGCACGTGCTTTATCTGACCGCGGCGCGACTCATTGAGTTTCTGGCCACGGCGGCAGTGATTGCGTCGCCCTTAGCATTCATCGTCAAAGAACTGCTTACTCTGGCGATGAGATCGGCTTTGTTGGCCTGGGCGAGACGGGCTGAACTCTCTTGCGACCGAGCGGCTCTGCTGGTTACTCAGGACGCTAACGTAATCGGGCGCACGATGATGAAAATGGCCGGCGGCACGTTCGCTTCGAAAGTAGATTACGAACAGTTCCTCGTACAGGCTCGTGAGTTTCAAAAGATGTATGACGAGAAGGCGCTCGATCGCTTCTGGGCCGACGTCGTTACCGCCGGCTTGAGCCATCCCTTCCCTGTTTGGCGCGTCTCAGAAATCCTGCAGTGGGTCGAAAGCGGCGAGTACAAAGCGCTGATGAACGCTCCTGAAAGCGCGGCAGCATAGTCATTTGGGTCATACAGTTTTGAAGCAGCGTTCCAGCCGGGAACGAACGAGGATATGAACGAGTGCCCTCACTGCAGGCGGGTCTACGACGCGACGCTCACTTATTGCCCCGTCGATGGTCAGCTCCTCGTAACTCAATCGGATCCAGAGAATTCGGCCCCAACTCACACTTCGAGTCCAACCTTGCCCTTAACACGTGTGCCTCTCGGCCTCAAGAGTTTCGCATACGGACGGCCCGACTGGATCACTGATTTCGAAATACAAGACTTGGAAGGGATGGCAAGGGCGGCACTTTTGCTCCTGCTTTTTGAGAGAACCTATTCGGGCTGCTGGAGCAAGACCTATATTTACCGCTTAGCGTCGCTGCGGGAAGATCTTCCGTTGGCTCACGGCTCCCTTACCGGTTCACCGCTGGCAATCCTTGCAATTTCGGCTTTGGTGGACGACCACGACAGATTGGCGGCCGAATTCCTTTTCCCTCCAATTTCCAAAACAATTGCAGAGCTCCTTGGACCTGATGGGAGCTATTTGAGAGGTTACGATCGAGGCGCCACAATGGGGACGGCTCCGCGAACCGAGCCCCCACGACACGCGGCTGGCGGCTTACTACTTGCGCTTTTGACTGGAGGCTCGGGCCTCCGACACGAGGCAACTTTGAAGTGGTTATGTCTCGATCCTCGCGCTCGCCTGCCCTACGATCAAGCGATTACTTTCCGGGCGCTGGCAGAAGCCTCGACGATGCCGTGGCTGACGTCTGACTTGGCTCAATTAGTCGGAGACAAGAAAAGATCCGTTTTGGACAGCCTGCTAACGGCGGCAGACGCAGAACCGCGTGCCCGAAGAATTTGGTCAAATTCAGCGTACGGATACCAGACCATCCCCACTAACCAATGGGGTACGGTTTTCTGGATGTTGCCAGCATTGAATGACTCCGAGATTGCGCCAAAACACAGTCAACATCTCGCGAGCCTAATGCGTCAGTTCTTACTTACCCATCCTGCGACCGAAGCAAGTTCACCCGACTTTCCACATGATTCCGGCGACGTGCTTTTCGGTGACACCGAAGCGGTAGCGAGTTGGCGGACGCTGGAATTATTCGCGTCTGATACTTTGACGGATCGTAACCAAGCCATCGCTCAAATTCGAAATCTTGTCTCGCGCTTATTGAAAGTGTGGCCAACCGCTCTGGTGGCAGCGCTGGAGTTCGAAGAAGGCAAGTCTGATTCGCTTAAAGGCTATCTTATTTGGAGCGGACTCTGCCTGGTTAGTGCGACACTCGGCGTGAGAATTACCGCAGACCAAGCCATCGAAGAAGTAGAATTAGTCAACGAACTCAACACAATCGCCCAAACAACTAGCTCTGACACCTGGCATGAGGCATTTCATGAGGCCATAAAGCATCGCGCCTTGTTCTCGCCAGACATGAGCCTCATAATTGCTCAACTCGCGGCTCAAGTTCAAAGACTTTATTTGTTTGGGACTGAAACCTCGAAGCACTTCGGGAGGGCTGATGCTTAAGGACAAAAGAGGAATCATCTTCGGAGTAGCGAATAAACGCTCAATCGCGTGGGCCACGGCGCAGGCGCTGCACGAGGCTGGGGCCCAGCTCGCGTTTACTTACCAGGGTGAACGGCTGAAGGAGAACGTCGAAAGCTTGACGAATGAAAGCATGCCGAGCTCGCTCGTGTTGCCATGTGACGTAAGTAAACAAGAGGAAGTTGATGAGACCTTCAAAGCTGTCGGCGAAAAATTTGGACGTCTTGATTTCTTAATCCACAGCATCGCATTTGCGCCGCGCGAAGCGTTGGGCGGAGAATATCTAGCCACCAGTCGCGAGGCATTTCTTACTGCGCTTGAAATCAGCGCCTATTCGTTGGCGCAACTCGCTCGCGCTGCAACGCCTTTGATGACCGAAGGCGGCAGCATTGTATGCATGACTTACTACGGAGCTGAGAAAGTCGTCACAGGTTACAACGTGATGGGCGTGGCCAAGGCTGCTTTGGAAGCCAGCACTCGCTACCTGGCGAACGATCTAGGATCACGAAACATTCGTGTCAACGCTATCAGCGCTGGGCCAATTCAGACTCTGTCCGCTCGTGGAGTGTCAGACTTCAGCTCGATGCTGAAGCACGTGGCTGAGCGCGCACCATTGCGCCGCAACGTCGAGGCTCGAGAGGTCGGCAACACCGCTCTGTTCCTTTGCAGTCCACTGTCATCCGGCATAACTGGTGAAGTAATCTACGTTGATTGCGGCTTTAACATTATGGGAATTTAGGTAGCTCAGACTTCAGTCTGAGCTCAACGGATTTACCCGTCCAACTTGAGCAAGGAGTTCAAACAACCAGGCCAGGTTGGCCATTGGCGCTCTCGTCGATTTTGCGGACTTCGTTGCGCGCTTTGAACGAGCCTGAGCTTTAGGAACCTGAACGCAGACTGAAATCTACGCTACAGTCATGTCGGACATTACAAACAAAAAAACTCATGCGCCGGGAACGACACAGGACGAGCAACTGCTCGAGAGCCCGCGCCCGGATGAGTTCAAACACACGGACACCTGGCGAGTTTTTCGCATCATGGGAGAGTTCGTCGAAGGGTTCGATGAGCTGGCTACGCTTACTCGGGGCGTTTCAATATTCGGCTCCGCCCGTTCCCATCCGGAGGACGAAGACTACAAAGCCGCTCAGGAGACCGCTGCCTTACTGGTCAAGGCCGGCTATTCGGTGATCACGGGCGGTGGCCCCGGAATCATGGAGGCCGCCAATCGTGGCGCCATTGAAGCCGGCGGAGTCTCAGTGGGCTGCAACATCGAACTGCCATTTGAGCAGAAGCCGAACCCATACCAATCGCTTTCGCTGAAGTTCAAATACTTCTTCGTTCGCAAGATGATGTTTGTGAAGTACAGCGAAGCGTTTGTGATCTTTACCGGCGGATTTGGAACGCTTGACGAGCTGTTTGAAGCATTGACGCTAATTCAAACCAGAAAGATTCGCGACTTTCCCGTAGTGATGTTTGGCTCGCGCTATTGGCAGGGCTTGATGGATTGGATCAAAGACATTGCGCTCAAGGAAGGCAAAATCTCGCAAGCGGATCTCGAACTTCTTCACCTCACTGACTCGCCCTCTGAAGTTGTGCGCATAATCGTCGAGCGGCAAAACGCGCTGCGTGCACTTCGGGAGATAGCTGACGATGATTACCGCGCCCTGGAGGGGAATTAACCTACTTCCCGGTTCGCGATATTTTCAGCGATCCATGTCAGATAGGGAGCCGAACCGGCTGTTATGGGTAAAGCGATGATTTCGGGAGTTTCGTAGCTGTGGAGGGCCCGGACTTCTCGCTCAAGATCTTCAAAGCATTCCCGAGTAGTCTTGGCGAGTAGGAGTATTTCAGATTGTCTTTCGATCTTACCCTGCCAGCGATAAATCGATTCCATCGGCGACAAGAGTTGCACGCAAGCCGCTAATCTCGCCGTCACCAGCATCTCAGCCAAACGCGTCGCCTCCTCACCATTGGCAGCGGTTATCAGAACTATAATCGCATCCGACATATCTACTGATTTGTTCTTAGTTCTTGGTGCTTTGTTCTTTGTGCTTTGTGGTCGAGTCTATCGCAGATTGTCACCCGCCATTGTCGTAGGTGATGCAGACGTGGCGCATGTTCTGACTTTTGCCTTTTACTTTTTCCTTTTTACTTGTCTAACTCGTCCTCGTCCTCGTCCATCTCACCTTCTCCGCCTGTGAGCGGTGAGGCGTCATCGCCAAAGAAGGCCGTGTACAACTCCAAAGCGCGGTCGTAGTCACGTTGATCCACCAACACTGCCGCGCCGGGGCCGACGCTCGAAAGCAGCGGCGACAGCGCATCCAAAGCGCCCGATTGGACCGCAGACCGGATCCCGTTTTGGCGCAGAATGTCGTTTACCATCTCAGCCTCGGCAGGCGCGTTGAAACGGTGCAACGCTTTGAACTTTGCCTCGCTATCATCGTGACTGGTGGCAGGGTCCAGCCGCTGCACCAACTCGGTGTCATCGTCAGGACAACGAGTCACACTCTCTTCGTACTCAGATTCACACACTGGACAAAACATGGTCACCTCCGGGCCAGAACGTTCTTTTGAATTTGGTTCTGGATTCTATTGTACTTAGTTCCTGGTCTTTTGTTCTTTGTACTTGTGTGACAGCGATGGTGTCATCCTAAAGTCAACTACAAAGTACAAAGAACCAAGCACAAAGAACAACCAAAGTCGATGCTTAAACTTCAGAGCACAGCTACCCCGCCTTCTCGAATGGTATTTCTTCAAAGTGAGTCATCTGCTTAAACGACCGGAATCGATCGTTGATCTCCTTAGGCGTGAGACGTCGCACACGGTTAGTGCCAAACTCCTCCACATTGAACGAAGCCATTACCGAGCCAAAGATCATCGCCCGGCGCATGGCGGCTTCATCAAGTTGCGGCTGACTCGCCAGGTAACCCATAAAGCCACCTGCGAACGTGTCTCCTGCTCCGGTGGGATCGAATACCGACTCGAGCGGATAAGCTGGTATCGCAAAATAGTTTTCTTTAGTGAACAGCGCCGCTCCATATTCGCCGCGCTTAACAACCAGAGCTTTCGGGCCCCAGGAAAGTATTTGGCGGGCGGCCTTAATCAAGTTCGGAATGTCGGTTAGCTGACGCGCTTCAGCGTCATTGATAATCATGACATCCACGCACTCGATCGTCTTTTGCAACGACTCTCGAGTGGCTCCGATCCAAAGATTCATCGTATCAAGCGCTACCAGTTCGGCGTTTGGCACCTGTTCGCGCACCTCGCGCTGCAGGTCAGGCTGGATATTTCCGAGAAACAGCAGGCGCGAACTCTTCGCCGCGTCTGAGAGCTTGGGCTTGAAGTCGGCGAACACATTCAAGTGGGTATATAGCGTGTGCGCGACATTCAAATCATAATCGTAACGCCCGCCCCACCTGAAAGTTTGCCCATCGCTAATCCTCTCGAGGTCGCTAATGTCGACACCGTGGGAATCAAAGACACTCTGTTCTTCTTCACTGAAATCACCGCCTACGACAGCGACGAGACGAACATCGGTAAAGTAACTTGCGGAAATCGAGAAGTGAGAAGCAGAGCCTCCCAGCATCTTGTCACACTTGCCGAATGGCGTTTCAACTTCATCAAACGCGACAGAACCGACTACTAATAAGGACATAAGAATTTCGGATTTCGATTGCGGATTCGGAATTTGAAGAGCGTTTTGGTCTGCGATCCGTGAACTTAGATTTCTGATCTGAGATCTGGGAATGAATTGTGAACGCAATCTGAGATCTAAGATCTGAAACTACTTTTACCTTTTTACTTTTAACTTTTTACTTCTCTTAGGGCTTATCGGACTCGGGCTTCAAGACGCCGCCCAAGCCTTCGAGATCAGCCTCAGCTTGTTTCCGGAAGGTACTCTCTGGATGCTCGACAACGATTCGCGACAGGTAGACACGAGCCTCGGCGCGCAATTCTTCGGTTGTCTTTCCTTTGTATGCCTGTTTGCCCTTGTTCTCCGCAAGCCGCAGGTAACTTTCGCCGGCTATGAACAGAACCTCGTCAATCTTGCCGAAGGTGGGATTTGCCGCATCGATCTCCTCGCACCGCTTGAGAGCAGCAACATAAGCCTTCTTAAGCTTGAAATAGTGACGCGCCACTTCCAAATTGTGGAGCGAGTCCTTATCGAGCTCCGAGTCTCGCATCGTTACAGCTTCTGGTCCTGCCTTCACATTTCCCTGGGCCATAGCCACGGGAGCGGTCAGACATACAACCCCGAAGAACATCGCGAAAGCAAACAAACTTTTCTTCATCATAAAACCTCTCAATTGCTACCGAGCTTAATTCCCCGGCTTGTACTTCCCGATAATTGCTTCCAGCTTTCTGGTCGTCTCAGCCGGCCATAGATCGGGAGCTGTAAAAATCGCGTGCTTCAAAGCTGATCCACACGAGCATTCCCGAGCACTGTCGCGCAAACGCTTGACCGCCTCTCGCATGATGGTTTGCGCGTTGCGCACATTCTTATTCAGATACTCGACCACCATCTCAATCGTCACCGCATCGTGACTAGGATGCCAACAATCGTAATCCGTCACCAGCGCCAGGGTCGCGTAACAAATCTCAGCCTCCCTGGCGAGCTTGGCTTCCTGCAGATTCGTCATCCCGATAACGTCCATGCCCCACGAACGGTAAACATTCGATTCGGCTTTGGTCGAGAACGCGGGCCCTTCCATGCAAATGTAAGTTCCGCCTCGGTGCGCCTTCACCTCTGCCGTTTTGCAAGCTTCTTCAAGGACGTCCCCCAGGCCGGAGCACATTGGATGCGCGAAACCCACGTGAGCAACGATACCTTCACCGAAAAAAGTTGATTCCCGAGCCCGGGCCCGCGTCCGATCAAAAAACTGATCGGGAATTACCATGTCGAGCGGCGCATACTGTTCCTGCAAAGAACCTACCGCAGAAGCAGAAAGAATTCTCTCCACGCCCAGCAGTTTCATCGCATAGATGTTGGCGCGAAACGGAAGCTCGGTCGGAGTAAAGCGATGGCCACGTCCATGTCTGGGCAGAAACGCAACGCGCGTATCTTCCAACGCTCCGAGGATGAACGCGTCCGAAGGGCTGCCGAACGGCGTGTCAATCCTGATCTCTTCAACGTCCCGAAGCTCGGGCATTTGATAAAGCCCGCTGCCACCAATGATTCCTATTTGCGCTGCTGTCATTTGTCCAAGTCCTGAGTCACGCCGCTCTTAGTTTTCCGTCAGCATCTTCGACGATGTGGCCGAGAGGCTCATTCGGGTCGTGATAAAACAAACAAGTCCACCCGTCATGTGCTGCTTGCGACAGAACTCTCTTTTTAGTCTCAAGTGTTTCAACCGGATAAAGGTCATATCCCATGATCCACGGCAGTGGTACATGCGCGCGCGTTGGGACAATGTCAGCAAAACCGAACAAGGTGCGGTCGCCCGCGGACAGTTTCGGACATCGCATCGACCGGTTATGCCCTATTTCAGTTTGCATCGTTAAGCTCGGGACGATCTCGTAATCGCCATCCCTGACTTCGAGTTGGCCACTTTCTTTCAAAGGCAGCCAGTTGTCCGGCAAATAGCTGGCGCGGTCTCGTTCAGTTGGTTGCTCAGCGTGGTCCAACTCATCTCGCGCGATCAGATACCGCGCGTTTGGAAATGCAGCCTTAACCGTTCCGCTGTCGTTCAGCGTGTTTCCGCCGGCATGATCAAAGTGCAGGTGGGTATTAGTGACGATGGTTATGTCTTCAGGCTTAACTCCGGCAATGGCTTGCAGAGACTCGCTCAACGATCGTTGGCGCTGAATCCCGTACATCGCCGACTGCTTGGGCGACCACTTTTCACCAATCCCGGTGTCAATCAAAATTCGCTCTTGTCCGGCCTCAACAAACAAACAGTTCATATTCAGCCGGATGCGATTCTGATCGTCGGGTGGAGAGACCTTCGACCAAAGGGTGCGGGGAACCACGCCGAACATCGCACCGCCATCGAGCCAGAATTCGGTGTCGGGCACTATCTCAACTCGAAAGTCACCGAACTGCATTTATTCCTCGCCAGCCTATGGCTTCTTGCCAGGTTTCGCTGCTTCGGCGCCCTTAGGTTTAGCGGGTGAAGACTTGGGCGTTGGTTGATCTTCGTCCGGCTCAGCAGGCGCGGGCGCCGGGAACGTCGGCATCTCTTGCGGCGGCGGCGCCGTTACCTGAAAGTTCTCTGCGACCTTCACATGCGAGCGTTTGACCACGTCCTCGATAACCGCTTTTTGTTTTTCCTGTTCGACGGCGTTCTTCGCTTGATCACGACCGGATCTGCCGGGCTGCCCATCACTGATCAGAATGTGACGCGCATGGACCTGCTCTTCATCCTTGCCGTCCTTCTTCTCCGTGCGACGCTCTTCGAGCTTTATGATGTGAAAGCCAAACTGGGTCTTTACGATGTCGCTAACCTGACCGGGCTTAAGCGCAAAGGCCGCGGTGTCGAATTCCGGAACCATCTGCCCATGACCAAACCAGCCGAGGTCGCCGCCCTTATCTTTGTTACTGGTGTCGGTCGAGAACTCAGCGGCAAGTTTCGCAAAGTCTTCGCCGGCCTTAATACGCTTCAGAACATCCTCAGCTTTCGTGCGCGCCTGACCTGAGTCCAATTCAGGATGCTTGGCGATGTAATCGTCCACTTCCTTGTCAGAAGCTTTCATCTTTGGAACCAGCTGTTCCTGGGCATAAGTCGAGGCCAGCACGCGTGATTGCTCCATCATCATTTGCAGTTGCACATCGCGCTTTTTGTCTATGCCGGCTTTAACTCCACGCTGTTCGCCGATGAGAACCTGGCCCAGCTGTTGTCGAACCTGCTTAATTTGCGCGTCGGAAATCTGGCCCCCAGCTAACTGCGGATTCTTTGATTGCGCATCCTTAATGAACTGATCGAACTTAGCTTGTTGGGCAGGCTGTTTGAAGAATTCCTCAATCTCTGCTTCCGAAACATTTGGATTAGTAGGACCGGCCGGGTTGGGCTGCTGCGACTTGAAAAAGTTCTCCGCGATGACCACCGAACGCATCAAGTCGATCTGTCGCTTGACGTCGGGACGCTCGTCGATCCGCGCCTTCTTGGCTTCTTCCGCAACCGCCAGCAGTTCGCGAATGTTTTTGGCAAAGTCCTTACGAGCTGATTCGTCCGCCGCTAACCTTGTCTTAATCTGAGGCGACTGGTCCTCAGCAATCATTTTCATATCATCCGCTGAGAGGTTCACCGCTTCACCGCGTCTCGATTTCACTTGCCAGGCGATGAGACCGATGGCGAAGACGACAGCGACTCCAGCCGCGATCAGTGCTTTTGTTGTTGAACTCAAAATAATTTCCTTTCAGTCAAATAAATCTTGATGGTGGTCTCTAATTTTACTGGTGTTCAACCAGCTCCAGCAGTACGCCTCCAGTTGAAGCTGGGTGAACAAACGCCACCAGGCAGCCGCCTGCGCCTACGCGCGGCTCTTCGTCAATGAGACGTGCTCCTCTAGTTTTCAATTTCGCAAGTTCCGCCTTGATGTCATCGACCCGGATCGCAATGTGATGGATTCCGGGGCCTCGCTTCTCTAAAAACTTTCCCACAGGTGAGTTCTCGCTGAGCGGCTCCAGCAGCTCGACGTGTGTTTCGCCGATGGCCAGCATGCCTACGCGCACACCTTGATCGGCAACTTCTTCGCGATGATCGAGCTCCAGGCCGAGCGCACCTTGCCAAAGATTCAGCGCCTCGTCAATTTGCCTCGTCGCGATCCCGATGTGGTCAAGTTTCATTAAATAGTAATCAGTAATCAGCAATCAGTAATCAGCAATCAGCAATCAGTAATCAGCAATCAGTTTGGTCTTGGGTTTTTTCGGATTCTCGTGCGGAGTCCTTTCGGGGCTTTACCAGCAAACGCGACAACGCACGGCAAACTCAACTACAAAGACCAAAGTACAAAGACCTAAGACCAAAAACGATCAACCCAGGGTCAACGACTCACTTCCCCAGATTAATAATCTCTTCTACCGCAGAATAAGGGTCACGGGCTCGGGTTGCAACCTCGTCCGCCATCCGATTCAAGGTCTCAGCAGCTCCCGATCGGCCCAAAGCCTGAGTTAACAGTTGTTCTCTCAAAAGCTCCAATATTCGCCACCGAGCGATGGCCCTTCGTCGTTCCAATCCGGTTTTGCCGGCTTGCTGCGTCGTTCGATAAGTCTCAATGGCGGCCGCGAGATCGTCGATTCCCTTGTTTTCAATAGCGACCGTCTTAACGATGGCCGGCTGCCAATCATCGGATCTGGTAGCCAGTGAAAGCAGAGCTTCCAGTTCTCTTTCCGTCGAAAAAACACCCTCGCGATCTGCTTTGTTAATAACAAAGAGATCGCCAATTTCCATGATCCCAGCCTTGATAGCTTGAATATCGTCGCCCATTCCCGGAACGAGCACAACTACAGAGATATCGGCTGCCTTCACGATCTCAACTTCGTCCTGGCCAACGCCGACCGTCTCAATAATGATTTTGTCGTAGCCGGCGGCGTCAAGAATCGCGACCGCGTCCACCGTCGCGCGGGCCAGCCCGCCGAGGTTTCCCCTCGTCGCCATCGACCGGATAAAAACCCCCTTGTCCAGACCCAGCGCTTGCATTCGGATTCGATCACCGAGGATGGCGCCGCCAGAGAAGGGACTCGAAGGATCGACCGCGATGATTCCTACTCGATCACCTTGCTGGCGATAGAACAAAGCTAGCTTGTCTACAAGCGAGGATTTTCCCGCACCGGGGGCTCCGGTAATTCCGATAATGAGGCCGCGTCCTGTTAACGGAAAAATCTGCTTCATCAAGGCGGCTGCGCCTGGCGTGCCATCTTCGACTGTGGAAATGGCGCGAGCAACTGCTCTCGGTTCTCCCGAGGCCACCCTGTCTATCAATGATCGATCTTCTGACACTAACTTTCAGCTCACGCCTGTTTCAATATTTCGCGCGCGATAATGATCCGTTGAATCTCAGAGGTTCCTTCGCCAATGGTGCAAAGCTTGGAATCCCGCCAATACTTTTCAGCTGGGTAGTCCTTCGTATAACCGTAACCGCCATGAACCTGCACGGCTTCCTCGCACACTTTTACGCTTATCTCGGAGGCGAAGAGCTTAGCCATCGAAGATTCCCGGGTTGTCTTCCTGCCGGCATCTTTCAATGAGGCTGCTCGATACATCAGCAGCCGGGCGGCGTCAATTTGAGTAGCCATGTCAGCAAGCTTGAATTGAATCGCCTGGAATTCACGGATTGGTTTGCCGAACTGTTGGCGCTCGCCGGAATAGCGCACTGCTGATTCATAAGCGCCTTGTGCGATGCCAACCGCGAGCGCGGCGATCGAGATTCTACCGCCATCGAGTATCTCCATGGCGTTAACGAAGCCCTGCCCTTCCTCTCCAAGCCGATTCTCGTCAGGCACGAGGCAGTCTTCAAAGACGACGCTGGCTGTTTCTGACGCTCGCAAGCCAAGTTTGTTTTCTTTCTTTGAGGGCGCGAAGCCCTTCATTCCTTTTTCGAAAATAAATGCGGTAATCCCCTTGCTGTGCTTGGAGCGATCGCTCGAGGCAAACGCGACGCAGGTATCGGCATGGATGGCGTGCGTTATGAAGTTCTTCGAACCGTTCACTAGCCAGCCGCCGTTCTCACGTACCGCCGTGGTCCTGGTTCCCGAAGCGTCAGAGCCGGCGTTCGGCTCAGTGAGTCCCCACGCGCCGAGGTGCTCTCCCGTTGCAAGAGGCGTCAGATATTTTTCCTTCTGCGCTTCGTTGGCGAACTGATAAATATGATTTGCACAGAGGGAGTTGTGCGCTGCGATTGAGATCCCTACCGAGCCATCGACCCGCGACAACTCTTCAATGATGGTTGCGTATTCGACATAGCCCATTCCGGCGCCGCCATACTTCTCCGGAAACAAAACTCCCATCAAGCCCAGCTCCGCTAATTTTGGTTTCAGCTCGATGGGAAAATGCTGCGACTCGTCCCATTCCATGACGTGCGGGGCAATCTCAGCTTCGGCGAATTCACGCACACTGTATTTGATTTGCTTCTGCTCTTCGCTTAACTCGAATTCCATAGATCCCTTGTCCCGCGATTGGTTGCCAGTGTCGCTTGCTTTACAGCTCACCAAACATAAGTTCGAGTTTCGCATCTGGACACTTCGTCAAAACGCGAAACTCGTAATCTAACTGCTCGTAATTGTACCTCAACGACGGCCTGAACCGTGACTCACCACGCGTGTTCTGGGTCTCCGGCGTCGAGGTTCAGAGGACTTTCCCTTCAGCAGCTGCGCGACTTCGTTGGGAGAAAGGAAACGCCATTCACCAGGCTTGAGCTTATCGTCTGTGAGGGATCCGATTCTTACTCGCCGCAGCTTTATTACTGAATGGCCGATCGAATCGAACATTTTGCGAATCTGCTGATTCCTTCCTTCGTGCAGAATGATTTCGAACCACGAGTTAACGTCGGTTGATTTAATGAGCCTTATCTCCGCGGGGGCGGTTCGAGTCCGATCTTCAAGCACAACGCCCGAGCGCAAACGCTCGATGGCGAACTCAGGCGGCAATCCTTTGACCCGAGCTTCGTAGACTTTCGCAACCTTATTCCGAGCAGAGGTAATGAAGTTGGTGAAATCGCCATCGTTGGTTAACAGAAGTAGTCCTTCAGTATTGAAGTCGAGCCGTCCAACCGGATACACCCGCCCGAGTGAAGCAGGAATCAACTCCATTACCAAAGGACGACCTTCGGGATCAGAAACGCTCGACAGACAGCCTCTCGGCTTATTGAGGACCACGTGAACTTTACTTCGCTTTTGCAGCGCAGGGTTTATCAGCTTGCCGCGGACCTTGATGTGGTCTTGCTGAGGATCGGCTTTGGTTCCAAGTTCGGTTATGACTTTGCCGTTTACGGTAACTTCACCGGCGGTAATCATCTCCTCTGCATGGCGTCTCGAGGCAATCCCAGCCTGTGCGATTAACTTTTGTAGTCTCTGGTCCATTTTTCACTCGGAATTTAGATCGCTAACGCGCCACGGATGACCTGGCGAACACCCCCGCACTTCATGAAAGCTTCTTGCGCTTCAGCCTTGGCGATCCACTCCTCAGTCAGTTGCCGCATACAGCATGCGCCCCTTTTCCACGATTTCACGCATGAACCAATCGTTGCGAGCAAGCCCGTTCCCCTAATTGCTCCGGCGTTCGAACAAGTAGATCTAACTGCATCTCTGACCTAACTCGGTCGCGGATCTCGATAGCCTTTCTAACAGCCTTTCCTTGGAACGGCAAAACCACGAGAATGTCGACGTCAGAATCACGAGTCGGATCTCCGTAAGCGTATGATCCAAACAAAATCACCTTTTGGGGATGAAACTCTTGGACAATTTGTCGGGTGAGATCTTCGATCCTCTTCATTTCGACGATTTCTGACATATTCTCTAAGATCCCCCGCCGGCTAAATCCTGAAAATCTTCCATGCTCGGCAACTCGCTGAGGTCCTTCAAGCCGAATTGGATCAAAAATTCTTTTGACGTCCCATACATCATGGGATGGCCTACCGTGTCCTTGCGACCCTTAGCCACAATAAGTTTCTTATCAAGCAGAGTCTTGATGGCCGAGGGCGATTGCACTCCTCGTATTTCGAGAATCTCGGGTACCGTAACCGGCTGCTTGTAGGCGATGACGGCGAGTGTTTCCAGCGATGCGAGCGATAGCTTTGCGCTCGGCCGTGACCTCAAGAATGCTCGCACGTGTTCGTGGTATTGAGGCCGGGTAGCTATTTGCCATCCTCCAGCGAGCTCGCGCAGATGCAAGCCACCGTTACGACCATTGAACTCTTTAGCGAGTTCGGCGATTGCTTCTTCGACGACCGCGCGCTCCTCTTTGAGGACGTCCGCAATTGTTTTCACCGTCAGCGGCTCACCGGAAACGAATATCAGAGCTTCAATGATCGCAGCTCGTTCCTGCACAGTGCCGATCTGGTAAGCCTCTTCAGGTTCAGCCACTGCTTCCGAAACTGCGGCATCAGCCTCAACCTCGGAAATCATGGCCTCAAGTTCCTGGCTGGCTTCCTCGTTCAACGCTGCCTGGTCTATCGATTGTTCTTCTTTTGCCATCTTTTTAGTAGAACAAACTTCAGTTTGTGCAAATCCACACCTTCACATTATTGAAGTAAGAAACTCAACCCCCCGCCGATTCAAGTCCAAACACGCTACCCGTGTTTGTCAGCGGCCAAGTCTCCTTTCGACAATCTGAAGATCGTCGAACATTAGTTCACCACGCGAGCTGTAATCTCTCCAAAAGTCTGCGGCTGAAATAGCTTGATTTCAGTCGTACGAACCAGCTCCAGCACCGACAAGAACGCGAGGACTAACTCGCGACGCGATCGCGCCCGCTCGAAGAAAACGCGCAGATTTAATTCTCCAGCCGACATCACCATGTTGCGCAGACGCTCGAGCATTTCCGCCATCGATACTTCTTCGCGCTCGATCTCCATCAGCACTTCTTCTTTATGCCGGTCGAGAATTTCATTGAACACGCGCAAGAGATCGAACACGCCAACTGCCACTTCGGGGTTGGTCTTGTCAGTCTCGAGCTCGGCACGGCGAAAGATCGCCCGCTCGACAGTCGCTCGCGACCAGAGCATCTGCGCCGCGGCTTTGTACTTTTGATACTCGAGCAGCTGGTCAACCAGATCGCGCCGCGGGTCTTCTTCTTCCGCTTCCGCCGGTGCAAACGGATCCCGCGGCAGCAACATCTTTGTTTTGAGCTCGATCAAAGTTGCCACCATCACCAGGAAATCACCAGCAACGGCAATATCCATTTCCTGCATCAGCCGTAGATAACGCAGATACTCGTCCGTGATTTTGGCAACGGGAATGTCGTAGATGCTGACTTGCTCCTGGCGGATGAGGTGGAGCAATAAATCGAGAGGGCCTTCGAATTCGCCGAGTATGATCTGAAGATCGTCGGTCGTATCGTCCGAATAAATCTCGGCCGAGGCGCCGGCGACATTAATCATCGTCGGTGCTGATTCTTCCGCCACTTCCTCGACTGTGCTGTCTGGCGTTTCTTCCAAGTCCATCAAGTAGAACAGACTTCAGTCTGTTCAGCCTCTCGCGACCATTTACCCTTAAACTACTGTAGGTCAGTTCAGCCGGCCATCCTACGTTGCTGCAACGAACAAGCGATGTTCGAGCGCCACTTCGCCCCGTGCACTTTGCTCCTCGCCGGAAGAGCAGACTGAAGTCTACGCGACGCTACTTCTTGCGCCCACGAGTCCACGTAGTTTCATTACGTCACTCATCGTAGCGCTGGCAATTCCTCGAGCTTTGTCCCGACCTCTACCAAGTATCCTATGCAACTCATCGTCAGTGATTGCCTTCGCTCGCTCCTGGACGGGCCGCAAAAACTCCACGGTCAGATCGGCAACGTCTTGTTTGAGCTTACCGTATCCTTTCCCGGCAAAGCGGGATTCGATTTCGTCGGGCTGCGCGCCACTCATCAGTTGATAAATCGTCAATAGATTCGTGAGTCCGGGTCGCGCTTCATCAAATCGAATCTCCGTGCCCGAATCAGTAACTGCGCGCTTAAATTTTCGTTGTACGGAGTCCGCGTCATCCAGCAGCATTACGCAGCCATTCGGATCGTCATCCGATTTTGACATCTTCCTGGTCGGGTCCGAAAGGGACATGATACGAGCACCCACTTTCGGAATGTAAGGCTCAGGCACGCGAAACGTCTCGCCATAGTCGCGGTTAAATCGGATGGCGAGGTCTCGAGTGAGCTCCAGATGCTGTTTTTGATCTTCGCCAACCGGCACCAGATCCGTTTGATAGAGCAGGATATCCGCAGCCATCAGCGCGGGGTACTCGAAGATACCAGCGCCGATACTCTCGCGATTCTTGCGCGCCTGATCTTTGAATTGCGTCATCCGCTCCAGCTCAGACATGCGGGCCGAGCAGTTAAGAATCCACGCCAGCTCAGAATGCTCGGGCACGTCTGATTGGATGAAGATCGTCGAAACTTCGGGATCTATCCCGACCACGATGTAGAGTCGCGCGATCTCCATCGTTAAGTTGGCAAGATAAGTCGGATCTACGGGAATAGTGATCGCGTGAAGATTAACGATGCAGAAAAAGCTCTCGTACTCGTGCTGCAAAGCTACCCAATTGCGTAGCGCTCCAAGATAGTTGCCGAGGTGCAGAGATCCGGTGGGCTTAACGCCGCTAAAAATTCTTTTCATTCCTATCTATAAGCCCCGATAAAAACTATGGCCCACGCCAGCGGCATGACCACGCTGAAAATGACTCCGAGAACTCCTGTGAACACGGCGATGAACAATAGTATGAAGCCGAATCTCTCGAGAGCTTCAAACGCTGAGTCAAAAGTATCGGGCAGGATGCTCTGCAGCACCTTGCTGCCGTCAAGCGGCGGAATAGGCAGCAAGTTAAAGACCGCCAAGGCGACATTCAACCGGAAGAAGACCATCAACAGCTGAACCGCTCCCTGCGCCACTGCCGAGTCCCCGTTGGCTGGCGCCAGCGTTCCTGCAATGATGTCGATGAACCCGACCGAAAAGAGAACCCGAATCAATATTCCGGCAATTACCGCGATGATGAAATTACAGATGACTCCGGCTATTGAGACCCAAAAGTTTGCGACTCGCTTATTACGCCAGCGCAGTGGGTTCACGGGCGTTGGCTTGGCCCACCCAATCAGGGGCGCATGCGTGAAAAACGAGATCGCTGGAAAAAGGAGAGTTCCGATCGGATCGATATGGACGGCTGGATTGAGACTGATGCGACCCTGCAATCGAGCAAGGTCGTCTCCAAACTTATTCGACATCCAGGCGTGCGCCGATTCGTGGACTGATAGGGAGAAAATCAGCGCCACCATGTAAAGGATGAATTCCCCTATCTGACTGCTATCAAAACCGGGCATAAGCGCGCGTCAAATCAAAATCAGGCAAAGTGTTTTAGAACGTCGGCTGACACTAACATGCGGCCCACGCACTGTCAAAAACCCAGATTTCATTGGTTTTTGTCGGCCGGACTGGTCGAGCCGCCTCACCCTAAACAGGCTCAACTCAGCAAAGTTCCGTGAACTCCGACGGGCAGGCTATAAACCGAATCATTGCTGGCGACAATCATCTCTCCCAACGCGCTAAAGGCGACCCCAACCAGATTCATTCCAGCGACAAAGACTTCCGCCTTGTCACCGTTAGGTTCGACCCGAACAATGCCGCGGCGACCTCGCAGCGTCGCAGCAACGTACAGGTTACCCTCGGTATCGAAGGCCAAACCCTGCGGCCGCCCGAGGCCCTTGAAAAATGTAGCAGCGTTTCCATCTTTGTCGATTCTCATAATCGAATCGAAGCTGGTAACCGTTGGTCCGGTCACATACAACGCATCATCCCGTCCCCACGCGAGGTGATAGGCAGAAACTGAAGGTTCAAGATGCGCCCAGATTTTCTCCTCGCCGATTTCATTCACTTTGAAGATCGTTCCGGTGCGATCTCCGACGTACATCTGGCTGTCTTTATCGAATGCGATGCCTGTCGCAACTCCGAGATTACGCGCGAACGGCTGAGCCTCTTTGAAAGGCGTGACCCGATAAATGGTCCCGTCCAAACGGCTGGACACGAACATCTGTCCCTCTTTGTCGAAAGCGATCGCGGTAGGATTTGTAATGTCACCCGAAAACTCGGTGAGATCGCCGTTGACATCGATGCGAAACAAGGACACCGGCAACTGTTCGCCTCTTGAGCCGGAGCGAGTTATGAAAAGCGCTCCATCATCAGGATCAAAAGCTGGATTTGAGACGGGATGAAGGTCCTCTGCTAATCGTCTCCCAGCGATAAATTTCGCCGGCTTACTCTGTTCTCCCTGGCTTTCAAGCACAATACCGACTGATTGATCTACCGTCTCACCTAAGATTTCTTCAGTACCTTCGTCAGACTTGGCTCCGGCATCCCAGTCAAACGAGCTTCGTCTTTTTAGTTCGGGCACGACTGCGAGGAGACGCTTCGACGACAATGCAACCAACGGCGCCACCTCGCCGTCAATCATCACTGCGCATTGCGAGGGTTCGCTGGTATCGAACTCCGCGCATTCGATCAGAATCTCGCCTCCGGAGATTCCAGCTCCCGGACTGATTCCCAGTATTGCTCCGCCTTTATTCATACGTTCGCAGCCTAATGCTCGCAGCCTAATGTTCGCAGACTGTCTAATTCAGCAGTAATAAGATTCTCTCGGAGATTCATCATACGATCCGCTCCAAGTGCTGTCTAACACCCAATCGGTCGGCTCTTAGCAGCAAATGCCACGGGCTCGCCCCGTGGTACTCACGCTGGCTGCTACAAAATGTCCTAAAAGGAATTCGTGGATGCCACCGGCTTGCCCGGTGGAGGTTCACGCAGCTACAACATCGGAACTCTCCGGAAAACCAAGAAACGTGACTCTCCACGGGACGAGCCCGTGGCATCAATTCTTTCCACAATCGCTGGTTTGTAGCGGTTAACGTGACTCTCCACGGGGCAAGCCCGTGGCATAACTCGAACTGGCGCCCTACGCAACTTCTACATTTCACGACTTTCGTTAATTCTGTATACTCCCCAGTCTTGGAAAATGTCATCCACCCAACAGTCGCATGACCACCGTCTCGAAGAACTCGTTCATAAACTTCCTTTACCCGTTCCGGTTTGAGAGCAGCTCTTACGCCGAGCTCATCCAGACCACCGACTCGCTCAGAGCAACGACGAAACAAGGTGATCTGCCCTTATGGAGTCGAGAAACGTTCGCCGAAGAGGACTTGTTACCTCACGTAGCTCGCTACCTGAACAATCAGGACGATTCCTCACCAACAGCGCGCTTGTGGCAAATGAATCCGAACGCGCTTAACTCTCCATTCTTTTTCGGAGCTAATGCCGATTGGGACCTCCATACGTCACACGGCGAGCTGCGATTCGTCATTGAGAATCTCGAGCTGGTCCTTTTTCGAGCTGGAGTCGGTTTTCTAATAATCCGCGCGAGACCCGTTTCGGAATCGCTGAGCAACTGGCAGGACTTTATTCATTATTTTCGTTATCTACGAAGATTGCATCAGGTAAATCTCAGAGCGCAGCGTCGAATCGGCATTGACACTGTAACGCGCACGCCAGTCTATGAGCCCTACACTCCGCCGCTTCTGGAAAATCGAACAAGCAACAGCCCGGTTGTCCTGGGCGAGATATTGACGGCCCTGCTGACCCGCGTGGCAAAGGACGGCGAGCAATGGTGGGAAGAAGTTTTCGTAGCCGGCCAACTAATTCCGTTTGTAGCTCTCGGTGTCAACGAGCTGACCTCAGGTGACGCGCCGGCCCTCTTGTACAAGATGCGGAATTTTTTCCATTCGGGTCAGGGGCAACATCCCGGCAGTGACGATCTTCGACACGATCATCATTCCCTGCTTCCTTACGCTGAGCGCCAATGGTTTACGACCTCGCTGGATGGCGGAGCTTTTGTTGGAGTTGATATGCCGGATACGCCCTTCTTCCAACAGACTCTGACGGACCATCTGAGAAACCAGTATTTCCTGCTGTTCCTGCTGACTCAACACCAAAGGTTTATCTTGATGGATTTATCGAGCCAGGTGTCTCAGCATTGGCTGCATCGTGATGACGTCGTGCGCGCTGCCGCCTTTGAGCGAATTCGCGATGCATTGCTTGATTTCACGGCGCGCGGTTATTTCGCTCAGGTGATGCAGCGAGAACATCATCATCGCTATTACAAAAAACTACAGAACGAATTGGATCTGGCGCGCCTGTACCGGGAAGTCCGCGACGAAGTAACTGAGATGCATAACTACCTGCAGATGAAAAGGACCGCCCAGCTGCAGGAGCTAGCCGAAGCTCAAAAACGCGACAGCGAAGAACAGCGACGGCACATGGAAGCCGTAGCCGAAGACGAGGCTCGACGCGATCGTCGTCTTGAAAAACGACTCAGTCTCATCGGCCTCATCGTCGGCGCCCCCGTTCTAATCATGAGCTTCCTGAGCATCAATCTTCTCGGCTTCACCAGCAACGAAGGCCTCCCCCTCCGCCGCGCCCTCCTCCTCATCGCCACCCTCAGCGTGGTGTTAATCGCTATCGTCGCGGTGCTGTTTAAGGTTTTCCCAAGCACCACCAGAATCAATAAGACCAAGTGAACGAGCCAACACTTCAGATGCGTAGTGCTATAATCGCCACGCGAAGCACGGGGTTCGCAGTCGGGAGGACAATCGAACATCAGTAACATCTTAGGGAACACGGCCGGGTTGAAGGCGAATCAGTTGAGGCGGATAGAGAAGCTCTACACGAGAAGGATTCCGCCGAAGGAAATTGTCACAGCTGAGTTTGCCCGGCAGTTGACGGAGCTTTCTCACGAGACTCGCCGACAAATTGGCGCTCTAATCGATCGCAAGGGCCATGTCGAGTATGTGATGGTCGGTGATAACCGCCGCATCGAGTTGCCGGACTTTAAGCGCGTGCGCGTAGCAACCGACAGATTTCGCGGTTTGCGATTCGTGCATACGCATTTGCGCGGTGAAGAACTGACGCAGGATGACCTGACCGACCTCGCGTTGCTGCGACTGGATTTGATGGTTGCGATCGATGTGAACCCGCAAACTGGCTTGCCTGGCCTCGTTCGCGCGGCGCATTTGTTGCCAGTCAATGCAGATTTCAAGCATGGCGCCAGCAACAGCCCAAGACGATCGCCTGAAAGTTCAAACGATAAGAACATTTCAGAAGGGAGTGGTTATTTCGATCCGGATTTGTCAGGCGACGAATCGCCAGGCGAGCGAGGGCGGACACATAGGTCCGCCCCTACCAAGCACGGACACGGCGCGTCTGAACCACCGGACCGGACCATAGGCACAAAAGAACTGAAGTCCAATCCCTACACGTTTCTTGAGCCTCAGATTCCTTCGCAGCTCGACGTTGACTTCCTCGCGCTAATCAACTCGCTCGAGGAAGAGATGGCGCGCAACCGCCGCACTACTCGACGTGCTGAAGTTCGTGACCGCGCCATTCTAGTTGGAGTAACCACCGGCTCGCTGGCCGAAGCAGAAGAGTCGATGGCTGAGCTGTTCGAGCTGGCGACCTCGGCGGGCGTAGTAGTCCATGACGAGATCATTCAACGCCGTCCCGCAATCGACCCTCGCACGGTGCTCGGCAAAGGTAAGCTTGACGAATTGCTAATTCGAGCCCTGCAGCTCGGCGCCGACATGCTGGTCTTCGATCGCGAGCTGCAGCCGGCTCAGGTCAGATCACTTTCAGATGCCACCGATCTCAAGATCATCGACCGCTCGCAATTAATCCTCGACATTTTTGCTCAACGCGCGCAGTCGAGTGAAGGCAAGATTCAAGTCGAGCTGGCCCAACTCAAGTATCTGCTGCCCCGTCTGGTCATAGGCCAGGATTCAGCATTCTCTCGTCTTGCTGGCGGGATTGGTGGTCGAGGCCCAGGCGAAACGAAACTCGAAACTGATCGCCGCCGCGTTCGCGATCGAATCAACCGGCTCGAAAAAGAAATCGAAGCCCAGCGCTATCGACGACAGGAACGCCGTAAAGCGAGAACGCGACAGGGACTCCCCGTAATTTCGCTGGTGGGTTACACAAACGCGGGAAAGTCAACGCTATTGAATACTCTGACCAATAGCGTGGTGTTGGCTGAAAAGCGTATGTTCGCGACGCTGGATCCAACTTCAAGAAGATTGAGGCTGCCTCGCGAGCAGGAGGTAATCATCAACGACACGGTAGGATTCATCAGAGAGCTGCCGCCTGACCTTTTGTCTGCGTTTCGAGCCACGCTGGAAGAAATTAGCGACAGCAACTTGATTATTCATCTGGTCGACGCTTCAAATCCGCGCTGGTCTCAGCAAATCAGTTCCGTGGAAAAGATTCTTGCCGAGCTTCACTTCCAGGAGATTCCGCGTATCCTGGCTCTTAACAAAGCCGACCTCGTTGCGCCCGAGATCCTGGAAGGAATCATGAGACAGGCAACGCAGGCTGGCAGCACAGAGTGCATCGCCATCGCTGCGATTAATCCAAAAAGTTTGCAGCCGCTGCTGGAAAAGGCGGGAGCAATAGTTGCTCGAAACTTGATAGCGCCTTTCGCCAAAAGCGCCTGACGCCAAATGGGCCGTCGTCCAACATTCACAACGCCGCTGACCAGGATTCGTGACACGCTGGTCAAGTATCTAATCAGGCCGCTCGACGTTTTCTCACCCACAGCCCGCTTTTACATAGGCTTCTCTGTCCTGGTTGTTGTGACTGCTCTGTTGCTATTCACAAACTATTCGTCAGCGGCCTACAGCGAGTACAAAGACGGAGAGGTTATCAAGGCTACAGTTGTTTCTCCCACGGACGTGAGCACGATTGATCTCGCTGAAACTGTCCGACGCAAGGAAGCGGCTCGAGCTGAAACCCGACCGGTATTTGTCTTCGACTCCTCACGCGTCGAAACCTCTGCGCAAAGTTTCCAGTCCGCCTGGGAAAAACTTCAGACTGAAACTGAAGGCAATACCAGGAAGGGCGTTCCGGAATGGACCGGAGAGGGCGGCGCCGCGGTGGCGCGGGCGATTATTGCTCATAAATTTGATCCCAACGAACTTGATCGTCTCACTAGTCTGATTCGCGAAGTTGGTCAAGGCTATGTCTTCGACGACAAGGACGCGCTCGAGATGAAGCGTGAAATTGTGCTCGTGGATGTGCAAAGGCCCAAAGACCAGATGGTCATGCCTGACCCTCAAACACGAATGACTTCATTGAGCGCTGCGCGTCGAACGCTGGAGCTGAGAATTCGCAACCTGAGCGGATGGTCCAAGGACGAAACTATCGCCTTAATCTCCGCGATAACTCCACTCGTAAAGCCCAACGTCGTGCTCGATCAAACAGCAACGGCAGCGGCCAGAGAGGCCGACGCGGACCGGGTTCCTTCCGTGCGAATTTCACTGAAGCGAAACCAGGTCGTGGCGCGTGAAGGTGATACGGTCACACCGTCAATCCGGATGCAATTTGATGCGATTAAGAATTCGGGAAACGCGGGTCGTCCGTGGCAGCGACTAATGGGATTGCTGGCGCTGGTGGCCGCGCTTTACTGGGTGGCCTGGAAGTTTACCGAGCATCGCAGCACTGCGGTCACGTTAAGGCTCACCAAGGAACGAGCATTCGCCCTAATTGGCTCAGCAATTCTGGTGCAGACTATCCTGCTTCGCGTCGGCTTTGTGGTCGGCGATAGCGTTGCAGCTCAACGAGCGAACGCGCCGTTTACAGATCCTTCAATCTGGAACTTTGGTATTCCATTCGCCGCTGCAGCTCTGCTGGTAGCAATGCTGGTCGATGCTCAACTAGCTTTCATGACCGGGATGGTGACTTCGCTTTTTGCCGGGTTACTGGCCCAGAACGGAATGCAAAAGTCGATTTATGCGACCGTCGCTTGCGCCGCCGCAATCTATGGCATCGGGCGATATCGTGAACGTCAATCGGTAACAATTGCGGGCTTGCTGGTGGGGGGCAGTAGCGCGGTCATGGCCGTAGCGTTGCTAGCGTATGCGGAACAACCGCCTACTTTCAAAGCCGTACTGTTAGCCATGGGAACTGGCCTGGTGAGCGGACTGCTGACTGCAATCTTCACGGCCGGCGGCTTGCCCATCAACGAGACTGTTTTTGGAATCCTCACTGATGTAAAGCTGCTGGAGTTGTCCAACGCCGACCTTCCGGTACTTGGCCAAATGGCGCTGCGCGCTCCCGGTACTAACCAGCATTCACACGCAGTGGGACAGTTAGCAGAAGAGGCCTGCCGCGCAGTCAATGGGAACCCACTCCTCGCGAGGATCGGGGCCTTGTACCATGACATTGGCAAGCTCGCGGCTCCTGATTATTTCGTTGAGAATCAGCAAGGAAGTAATCCGCACGATCACTTGCGCCCTTCTCAGAGCGCGAAAATCATCATCAGCCACGTCACCTACGGAAAGAAGTTGGCAAAAGAGCTCGGGCTTCCCAAGGCTATTAGAGATTTCATTCCGCAGCATCACGGCACTCGCACGCTTCACTTCTTCCTGCGCAAGGCGCAAACCGAAGCCAAGCCAGACGAGGTAATCAATCCGGAGGAATTTCGTTATCCGGGACCAAAGCCTCAGAGTAAAGAAGCAGCGATCATGATGTTGGCTGACTCATGCGAAGCTGCGGCTCGTTCGCTCGCGCATCCAGATCCTGACAACATTCGCTCTATTGTTGTCAAGATCGTCGATGCAATCGTCAGCGACGGCCAGTTGAATGAGTGCGATATTTCCCTGCGCGAGATTACGACGATTAGAGAAACGATGATTCACTCGCTAACAGCCATCTACCACGCTCGAGTTGATTATCCGGGATTCAATCCCCCTTCGCTCACCACTTCATTGCCATTACTTCCCCGTCCGGACCTCGACAGCGAGGAGCGCGGCGTCTACACCAGGACTTCCGAAGTTCCGATTAACAAAGCCGGCGAAGTCGAGGATGAGGCCGTAAGCAAACGAGTAGCAAAGCGATAAAGGTTTAGGGTGTAGGATATGGGGTGTAGGGTGTAGCCCGAAAGTAATAGGCCTTTGACGTAAGTTTTGAAACTCTTTTTAGTGAGAGGATCCTTCCCTAACCCATCAATGGTTTGGGCTACCCGGGCCGGCCGCCTCCTCACTACCTCTCTCCTCATGGGGAGAGGAACCTAACAATCTACAGAACAAACAATCAGAAGAACCACTTGCAAAACTCTTCTCATTCACACCCGGTTTCAACCGGGTGGTAAGGCTTCGAGGATGACGCCTAGCCGTTTCAAGGGCAATAATAGACTTGACGAACCAACCCAATGAACACCGAGGGCATTCGCGAATTCCAGCCTGGGGCAACGCCCCAGGAATAACGCAAGTGTTTGCTTCGCTAACGCTGAAAGCGTTCGCGAGTAGTGCAGCCTTGCGTCACGAATCTTCCCAAAGCTCAACTCACGAACGCTTACAGCGTTCCCTATCAGCTTGGTTCCTTTTTCCCGGGGGCGCTGCCCCAGGCTGGAATTTGCCCACGCCTTTGGCGTTCGACTACTGACGTTGATTGGTCAAGTATATTAATTCCGTTTCAACGGTTTCCGCTTCTCAGTTGGCGGCGGAAACCGTTGAAAACGGTGATTGTTTTTCCCTGCCCTACAACACCCGGTTGAAACAGGGTGTGGATGAAAAGAGTTTGGCGAGTGCCTTAGAAGTGCGGCTTTAGTTTCGCGTAGGTCGTCGAGAGGTCTTCCGGGATAACTCGAGTGTCAGAAACTGTGGTCATAAAGTTCGTGTCGCCCGCCCAACGAGGCATGATGTGAATGTGAAGGTGATCGGCGATGCCCGCTCCTGCAGGCTTGCCCAGATTCATGCCAATATTGAATCCGCCCGGCTGATAGACATCTCGCAGCGCTGTCTGACAACGCTTCGTTAGATCCATCAGCTCGTCAGTGGTAGCCTTGGCAGTCTTATCGAGCTCGCCTACGTGTGCAAACGGAACAACCAGCAAGTGACCACTGATGTAAGGGAAAATATTGAGGACGACGAAGTTGTGTGAGGCTCGATGAAGGACGAAGTTAATCTCGTCACGTTCCGGAGTTTTTACAATTTCACAAAAGACGCAGCCGTTCGAACGACTCTCACCCGATTTAATGTAGTCATAGCGCCAGGGACTCCAAAGGGTTTCCACTTGCAGTTATTCCTCTGGTCACATCAGATGCCGAACGAGGCTGGCGGAATATCGCCGTTGGAACCACCTTCGGATGTAGAGAGACTAGCTGCTGCGCCGGTATCGTTGATTAGCTCTTTCAGTTCTTTTCCAGGTTTGAAGTAGGGAACGCGTTTCGCGGGAATGCTGACCGGATCGCCTGTTTTTGGGTTTCGTCCACGCCGAGCGCCGCGTTCACGCACTCGGAAGCTGCCAAAGCCGCGGAGCTCGATCTTCTCGCCATGATTCAAGCTTTCGATAATACTTTCGAAAACGATTTCAACCAGACGTTCTGCATCTTTCTTGGTAAGTTCGGCAGCACGCGCCACGTCTTCGACAAGTTCCGCTTTAGTCATGCGTCACCTCAACGTTTCCAAGAGATCGGTCGAGCAAACTTGATTGAGAACTCGAAAGTTAGCTTGCAAGTAAAATGGCGAGACTGATCAAAAACGGGCGTACAGTATCAGAACCCTGTGATTCGAGCAAGACCCATAACCGTCACAAGATCAGAGCTTTAAGTCAGCTTTGAGAGTCAGGATCTACTTCTCTGGCTCATCGCCTCCGGCGGCTCGGCCAATTTGAAAGTCAGCCAATTCGCCCAGAGAGGCCATACCGCCCCCGGCTTCAGAAGAATAGACCTTGGTGTCGACAATGGGCTCATCTTTACCGACGGCACGCGCCGAGAGACCTATCTTCTTGCCCTCAGAGTCGATTCGCAGAATCTTGAAGTCCATCTCCTGCCCGAGCTGCACTACGGATTCCGGCTTCTCAACACGTTCCTCAGAAAGCTCGGAAATGTGACAGAGGCCTTCCAGATTCTCTTCGAGCTCGACGAATGCGCCGAAGTTCGCAAAGCGGGCAATCTTTCCTTTAACAACATCGCCCGGTTGGTGTTCGTTGACGAAACGCTCCCACGCGTTTGGTTCCAGATCCTTGATCGACAGCGACAGTCTGCGGTTTTCGATGTCGATACTCGTAATGACGGCTTCAATCTCCTGGCCCTTCTTAAGAAGTTCGCTCGGATGCTTGATGCGTCGCGACCAGGAAATATCTGAGACGTGGACCAGCCCATCGACTCCGTCCTCGATTTCGATGAAGGCGCCAAAGTCGGTGAGATTGCGGACACGACCCTGAACTCGAGAACCAACCTGATAACGCTCATTCAATGTGCGCCACGGGTTGTCTTGAATCTGCTTCATGCCGAGGCTGATGCGCCGGGCTTTCGGATCGACTGCCAGCACTTCGACTTCAACGGTATCACCCGGGTTTACAATCTTGCTCGGGTGCTTGACGCGCTTGGACCAGCTCATTTCGGAGACATGGACCAGGCCTTCGACGCCTGCCTCGAGCTCAACGAACGCGCCGTAATCGGCAACGCTAGCAATCTTTCCACTCACACGCGTGTGCAGCGGAAAGCGCTCTTCAACAGAAGCCCACGGATCGGGCAGCAGTTGCTTGTAGCCGAGTGAGACTCGTTCGCGATCGCGATCGAATTTGAGAACCTTGACCTGGATGGTATCGCCAACTTTAAAAAGCTCGCCCGGATTTTGCAGCCGTCCCCACGACATGTCGGTCACGTGAAGTAAGCCATCGACGCCTCCCAAATCCACGAACGCGCCATAGTCAGTAAGATTCTTGATTTGGCCCTCGACGATGATGTCCTCTTCGATGCCGCCGAGTGTTTCGTCCTTACGACCAACGTTCTCCTGCTCAATCACTGCCTTCCGCGAAAGGACCACATTGGAGCGCTTTCGATTGAGCTTGATGACTTTTGCTTCGATTTCCTGGTTGCGGAGACTGTCCAGATTTCGAATAGGCCGCACATCTACTTGCGAGCCCGGTAGGAAAGCTGCGATGCCATCGATGTCGACGCGCAAACCGCCTTTGATCCGCTCCGCCACCCGGCCTTTGATATTGGTTCCGTCGCGATAGGCCTTCTCCAGATCATCCCAGGCTTTCATCCGCACTGCATCAGCGCGAGAAAGCACCGGTAAGCCATCGTGCGAATCCATGCTCTTTACGAGCACGTCCACTTCGTCGCCGGGTTTCACGGCCAGACGGCCATTCTCAGTAAATTCAGCCGGGTTAACGATGCCTTCAGACTTGTAGCCGAAGTCGATCACTACGCCGCGATCGCTGATGCCGACCACAATTCCACGAACAACCTCGCCTTCCTGCAGGCTGGCCTGTTCCTGTTCGAACTGATCCAGGAGTTGTCCGAAATCGACATCGCCGCCGCGCGGCTCATCGTCATCGACCGATTCTGTCGAACCAGATAGATTGTTGGTGGCGGATGTTTCGGTGGCTTCGGGCGCCGAAGCAAAAGCTTCGCCGGATGATGGTTGGTTGATATTTTCCTCGCTGTTATCCAGCTTGGGTTCTTCACTAGACATGCAGACTCCTACTTCCCGGAACAGTATCAGCGCGTCGGATAGCTCTGGTCACACATTGGGCCGACAATCAATCATCGCACAAGCTCGCGACAATTAGACAGCGACCACACATCGTGTCCTGTGGGGCTTCTAACCTGGTGCTGTGTCGGATGGAATTCGAGCGAGGATTCGAGCCGTATAGTTTTGGAAAAGGAGGTTGTAATTTGTTTCGATTTCCGTCGTGCCCGTAGTCACCCGCTTGGTCCGACCATTACCAGCCGCTTAACCGGGGTGCTTGGGAATGTACACGGCTAACACAACGAGTGTCAAGGCGCTAACCTCAGTCAACGGCTGAATTAAGGGCCAACGAATCAGGAGTGCAGGCCAGCTTGCAACCAACTGCATCTATTTTACCGACGTGACGTGGAGGCTCGCTCGCCACCGCGCGCAACAACATAAATGCCCGCGGAGTGCGAACCCACAAACAGAGTCCCCTGATTTTGATTATCAAGCGCCAAAGACCAGATGCGAAAACTCGGTAGGCGTCGTTCTCTGGGATCGATACGGCTCCACGTCAGTCCGGCATTCGTTGAATGATAAACTCCGCCACCATTCTCGCCATTCTGGTAAGCGTTGCCGACGAATAACTCGTCACCATTGCGGGCATTGACAAGGATGCTGGTGAAGTCTCCAAACGGAAGATTACCGCCGCGGCGCTGCCAATGCTGCCCGCCATCACGCGTGGCAAAGAATGCTTGCTTGGTGCCGACGTAGACGTTGTTCGGGCGCGAAGGATCCTGAGTAATCACGTTTACCGGCACGTCAGTCGGTATGCCATCGACCTGGCGCCAGGACTTACCGCCGTCCGACGTTACCAGGACACCTGAGGAAGCCGTGCCAACCCAAATCGTATCCGGCAATTTGTTGAGGGCGCTTACGCTGCTGGTGTGGACGTCAAAGCCGGGTCCATACTCGAGCTTTCGCCAACCCTTGGCGGGATCGTAACTCTTGAAGACTCCCGCATTCGTGGCGGCCAACATGAATGGCCGTTGCGTCTCAGGATCAGTTATCTGGATCAAATCATTGACCGCGTCTGTGAGTATTTGAGCACCGAGTCCACTGGCCGAGGCTGTGGATTCGCCAACCCCCAATCCCAACGCCGCGAGCGTGACCTGATCCAAATTTCCCGTCACCGGCAGGCTCTTGTCGGTTTGAAAACGCGTGATGGCCGCAAGCGTTTGCGATCCCGCACGCCCGTCAGGAACCCCGACTGGATAGCCCGCTGCGTTTAGCGCGACTTGTGCTCGTCGAACGGTTTCGCTCACCGCCTTCGACGGAACCGGACGCTTCACCGCCGTGCGGCGCGCAGGTTTCTTACCTCGAACCGGCGCTGGCTTGGCAACGGGTTTTTCATCCGAGCCTTTTCCTCCCGACCAAACAGGAGCCCATGAAGCACCGCGGTCCGGCGATCGATAAACTCCTAAATTCGTTCCCAGGTAAATGATGTTCGGATCGACGATGTCCTGAAGAATCGAATAGCCAATCAGACGCGAGGGCATGCTTCGCATCGAAGGACGCCACGACTGTCCGCCGTCGTCGCTCACAAAGAAAAAGCCGCCTCCCGTCGTGGTATTAATCGTCGTTGCATAAACCCGATTTGGCATGTCGCGGTCGGGAAGAATCGCGTTTGCAAATCGACCGCTATAACCACCGTTACTCGGCTCAAAGCTTTTCCCACCGTCGCTAGAGACCATCACTCCATAGTTGTTAGTTCCAATGTAAATGGTCTGAGGATTGGCTGGATGAACTGCGATCGAGTTGATTTCAAGCTGGCGCGACGTCGTCACCATCCATGAGTCCGCGTTTCCTCCTCGTTCTGAACGCCAAAAACCTTCAGTGGTGCCGGCGAATACAAGGCCGGGAATTGATGGATGTTGCAGGATGGCTCGTGTCCGCCGTGACTGGGAGGGAATTCCCTGCACCTTCTTCCAGTTCGCGCCGGCATTTCGAGTTTCATAAATACCGCTGCAAGCAGAAGCAATGATGTGATTACGATCGCGCGGATCGATGTCAATCGCGAAAATATCGGAATCATCAATGATGCCGTTCTTGATGCTGTACCAGCTCTTGCCGCCGTCGGTTGACTTGTAAGGCAGGTACCAGGTGCCGGCATAGATGATGTCCGCAGTGGTCGGATCAAGCGCGAGCGATTCAACGTGCACTAATCCCGGCGTGCTGTAGGTTGGCAGCTGAGCCCATGAGGCGCCCGAGTCATCGGACCGGTAGATTCCATTGAAGGTGCCGGCAAGGAGAACGTTCGGATTGAACTCCGACTGGGCCAGCGAGTGAATAGCCTCATTCTTGAGTTCTTTGCTTTCACGCCATTTTCTTCCACCGTCAGTCGATTTGAAAAAGCCGCCCGCCTCTTTGTGGCGATGGGCGCCCATGTAAAGCGTATTTGAATCGCGCGGATCGATGATTATGTGATCGACGAACAATCTCGGGATATTGAAGTTGTAGAGCAAGCGCCAGCTTCGAGCACTGTCATAAGAAGCGTAAATCTGGCCGTCGAGCGTCCCGAAGTAGAAATGAGCCGGATTCTTCGGATCAACTACGAGAGACCGCACGTCCCCGCCCTGAGGTCCGCTGGTGCGCCAGTCTTCGACGTACGTCATGCCTTCGGACCGCGTTGCGGGTCCATCGTCCGCCGCGAGAGCGCCCGGGGCTCTCAAGCAATAAGTAATCAGAAAAAGTGCAAAACCGCCAAATGCAAAAAACTTTCGAAGATTCATGAATTAATTTCTCTCTCGTCTAAATTCCCGCCAGGGGCGCATCAGCATCCACTTAACACTGAACAGTGTAATACAGACATTCGCGTCTCGTGTCCAGCATTACCAGCATCTCCCTGGCAAATTGAGATTCCAGCGTCGATTCCAAAGTTGGTCGCCGTTTCCCAAACGCCGAACGGGCGATGTTCATCTAGAACATCGCCCGCTCGGGAAGGTTGGCGCCAGCAGTGACGCTCGTTACTTAGCCGGCTTACTCCTCGTCGTCTCCGGCTTTCTTTTTACCGTGGCGTACGCGTGGTCGCGGTGTCCGTGTCTTCTTGCATTCGGGACACGGAGTCACTGTAGCTGCCGCTGCGGGTGCTGGAGCTCCCGGCTGGCAAACATGCAGTTCGACCATGAGCGACTCTTTGCAGCCGCCGTCGATCACTGTGATGCGACCGGCGTCGATGCCTCGAGTATTCACCAGGTAATCCTTGGCACGGTTTGCACGAGCAAGGCCCTGGCCTTCGCATGCTCCGTAGCCAATGATGTAACCCTGTGAACCGGCATCGGTCTGCAGCCTTGATGCGAAGTTGTCGAGTCTGGCCTTTTCATCATTGAACTTGATGTCGCCGTATTCATCGACCTTCTCGCATGTCGGAATCGCTTTCTGCTTCACCGAAGTCGTGCAGGACGCAGTTCGCGAGCAACTAGGATCGATTCCACCGATTTCAACTGTCGCGGTGACCGTCTGGCCACCGAGGCCGGTAGTATCAACCGTAATCGAGCTCGTGCCCTGGCCGCTGCTGATTGTGCCCGCTGAAACTGACCAGTTGTAAGTAATGCTCTGGTTACCGCTGAAGTTCGCAGTGAACGTCATCGGCTGGCCCTCGTCGACTTGATCCGGGCAGCTAACGTTGACTGTCGGACACGGCGGTTTCTCGCAGTTCGGACATGGCGCAATCGTCACGGTAGTCGAACCCGAGACTGCCGGATGAGTTCCATCGGTTACTTGCACTGATGCAGTGTATGTTCCAGGTTGCGCGCCAGTCAGGTCCCAAGTGACGTTGCGTCCATCACCCGTAATCTTGCCGCCGGTTACGCTCCAGGAGTAAACCAGCACATCTCCATCAGCGTCGCTGGCAACCGCACTCAAGCCGAGCACCATATTGGCGCTGCTCGGGCATGAGCTTGACGATGTCCCCTCAGGACACGGCAACGTGATTGATGAGCTCGAGGCCGTCACCGAAGTAATCGTCGGTGCTACGGGCTCGGGGCCTGGCAGGATTCGCGCATTTCGATGTCCAGCAAAGAGCTGAACGATGAATCCGTTCGGATCACTCGAGAAGCGGAAGCCATTTGGAAAACCATTAGTCGTAGCTGGTCGAACAGTTCCCGGAACAATCACGATGCCACGGCCCGGAACGAAAACGCCGCTCAACTGATTGATTTGGGTATTGAAGTCAACCGGATTGATGTGGTCGGCACTCTGTTCATTCAAGTGGCGGCGATAGGCAATGCCAAGGCCCCACCAGCGTTTCGGGAATATCTTCACGCCACCGACGAATTCGACTGGATCGTTTTCAAAAGCATTCGCTGTGCGAGTGCCGGTGTAACGGGTTGTTCGCAGTTCGAATACCGGTTGGAAGTGCTTATTGACCGGAAAGTCCATGCCAACGCCCACCAGCAATTCATTCGGTCTGTCCAGCAGAACTGCATCACCCATGGCTTCGGACCGTTCGTTACTGTTAAAGACGTAGCCAAGGTTGACCGAGAGGTTTGCGTGCTTGTGAACCCGCGCATCAATAAAACCAACCAGACCAAAGTCGCCCTTCAAGAAGCTGCCACCTGGACCGGCGCCGCGCTGTAGCTGGTTAAAGCCACGGAAGCTATCGGCATTGTCCGGATACCAGCGATAGAACGGAATAACACCAAGACCTAATGGATTGTGTGGTCCGGTGAACCGAATCTTGGCGCCTACCACATAATTGGTGAAACTAGATTCGCCGTACTGGCGGCTGATGAATGGTGCGTCAGGCAAATACGCCGGCGCAATCGTGAACGTCGTTGGCACTTCAATCGGCAGCGTCAAAGCTGTTGCCGGAAGAACTGTAGTAGCCAGGACGATTCCCGGCAGGATGCTGCCCACCGGCGAGCCAAGCCCCGGGAAGGAAGCGGAACCACTGAATCGGCCGCCATTTCCAAGCGGGCCGCCAATTAAGGCATTAAAGCCCGGGAATCCGAACAAGGAACCGATTTGACCTGGACCCTGTCCAAAGTTTCCGGCAGATCCGCCGATAAACGGAAACTGCACAAATGGCTGGTTATTCAAAGGACGAAAAACTGCCGATCCTGCAAGCGAGCCGACATTTGGACCAGATGGCGCCAAAATAATCGCTGGACCCGTGCAAGGCGAAACCGCCCTGCACAAGCTCACGTTCGGCAAATAGAAACTCGACAGGTTCGATGGATTATTTACCTTAACACCTCGATACAGGTTGCTCTTAAAGAACAACTCGATGTGGTCATTCAATCCAACGTTAAAGCTACCCGGGATATCTGTGAGGTCAACGTTGCCCGGATCGCGATCATAATTACTGTACGCGATGCTGAACGTAAATTCGCCTTTGCGAATCGTTGAGCCGTCATAGATTGTGAAGAGACCGGTCGGGCCGCCTTCTGGACCACCCGTACCCACCGATGGAGACTGATTCCGTGGATCAGACTCTAGTCTCTTTGTCTGCGCCGTAACGACAGTACAAATAATCAATATAGCGAGCGCAGCAATAAGCGCCCTATTCGCCAATCTCATCGCATTCCTCCTGCGAAACACTTTCTAATGTAGAAATCTTTGGTCACCTCAAGTTCGACGTGGATAGCGTTGATTGATCGATTAATCCCCCCTGATCAATCTGCGCAGGCACTCTACGGAACTCGGGCATCCCTGCAAGCTGTCAAAAACAGGAAACAACAAACCCAATCACCTGGTGACTAGCGCGTAGAGATTCGAGGAGGTTATTCCAACTCCCGCTCGTCAATCTCTATTGTTGAAGTCCTGAAAAACTAAGTGCCCTTCTTATACGAAACCAGCAACTCAGTGTCAATCGTTTAGCACCGACGGTACCGCGCCCGATTCTAAAAAAGATTCTTGCATGGTCCTATCGTACTAAACTGAGCCAGACCATACTCCACCTTAAACCGGAAATCAAGACTTTTTCACGACTTAGCGGACCTCACTTATGTTTTTTCCGTCACGCGTAGAAGCCCCGAATTCGGGTGTCGTAGGCTACCCGGTCGATTGCCAGCATGTAGGCCGCGGTCCGCGTATCCACCGAATGAGCGTCAGCATAACGGCATAAATCATTGAAGCTCGCAACCATCGTATCCTGCAACCGCTGGTTTACGACGTCTTCCCGCCAGAAATAACCCATCCGATCCTGCACCCACTCAAAGTACGAAACCGTTACGCCCCCCGCATTGGCCAGAATGTCCGGAATAACAAAAACCCCTTTTTCGTGGAGAATTTCGTCTGCGGCGGCAGTGGTTGGTCCATTTGCCCCCTCGGCCAGGACCTTGCACCGAATCTTGTCGGCGTTCTGCGAGGTGATCTGATTCTCAGTCGCGGCCGGCACCAGCACATCACAGTCCAATTCCAACAACTCCTGGTTTGAAACCGTCTCGACTCCCTCATAGCCCTCGAACGAGCGGGTGGCCCTCAAGTATTTCAAGGCATTGGGAATATCGATCCCGTTGGGGTTGTAAATGCCGCCGTGCACGTCCGAAATGGCAACAACTTTGTAACCGTCGTTGTAGAGCAGTTCAGCCCCAATCCCACCTACATTGCCGGAACCTTGAACTACGACGCGGGTGTTGGACGGCGCCATCTGGAATCGTTTGACTGCCTCGTTAATGACGAAGAGTATTCCTCGCCCGGTTGCTTCGCGGCGGCCAGCGGATCCACCAAGGTCAATGGGCTTACCCGTCACTACCGCAGTAACTGTGTGCCGAGCGTGCATCGAATAGGTGTCCATGATCCAGGCCATCGTCTGCTCGTTCGTATTCATGTCGGGCGCCGGCACATCCTTCTCGGGCCCAATAAACTCGACGAGCTCCGCAGCGTAACGACGTGTCATTCTTTCAAGCTCGCCAAGTGACATCTGTTGCGGATCACAAATGATCCCTCCCTTGGCGCCACCAAAGGGAACGTTAACGACGGCGCATTTCCAAGTCATCCATGCGGCAAGGGCACGCACTTCATCGAGAGTGACGTCCGGAGAATAGCGAATACCACCCTTGGCCGGGCCTCGAGCGAAGTTGTGCTGAACTCGATAGCCTTCGAAGACCTGCATGCGACCTGAGTCCATGCGAGTCGGGATGTAGACTTTTAGTTCCCGGTTCGGAACTCGCATCACCGCGTAGAGATCGGGATCGAGTTTCAGAAGTTGAGCCGCGCGATCAAAGCGCGACATCATCGATTCGAAAGGGTTCTCTTCTTTTATTTGACGAATGTCATCGACGTATGATGTGTTGTACTCCATACCAGTCTCCGCTATGTGGTCCTATCCTTTTGTTCCGTGTCGAAACGAACGTCTCGCAATCTCACGACGAAGACAAGACTTCGTTCATTGCGCCAGTTCGATATCCGTGCAAGTCGAGCGTAACGTACTTGAACCCAAGCTTGCGAAAACTTTGGGCCATAACTTCCACAACTTCAGGCCGAAGCGCCCTCTCCAATTCACGAGGCGCAACTTCAAGCCGCACGAGATTGTCATGATGGCGTACGCGAAACTCACGAAAGCCAAGCTCGCGCATAATTTCTTCACCGCGATCAATGGAGGTTAAGCGTTCGATAGTCACTGGAGTGCCGTATGCGATCCGCGATGAAAGACAAGGGCTCGCTGGTTTGTCCCAGGTGGGCAGCCCGGCACGGCGACTAAGCTCGCGCACTTCATGCTTTGTAAATCCAGCTTCAATAAGAGGACTGCGAACCATGTGCTCGCCCGCCGCTGCGCGTCCTGGCCTGTAATCCTGCGTGTCATCCATAGTCGAGCCATCGACAATGAACGCTAGTCCGCGTTCTGAGGCCAGCTTCTCGAGCTTTCCATACAACTCGCTCTTACAGAAATAACAACGATTGGGAGCATTAGCGCGATACCGCGCGTCTTCCAGCTCTCCAGTCATAATTACTTCGCGACGAAAGCCGAACTCCCGCGCGATGCGCTCGCACTCGGCTCGCTGAAATTCAGCCAGACTTGCCGAATCTCCAGTGACACACAAAGCCTGGTCACCAAGCTCGCGGTTCGCGATGTAGGCGAGGTAGGTACTATCTACGCCACCCGAAAAAGCGACCAACACGGAGCCCATCTCGAGAAGAATAGTCCGCAGGGAGTCTTCCTTCTGAAGCAATGTTGCTGATAGGTCGTTTGGCTTCGAGATCGTATTTCCAGCCTCGAGATCCGCCGTGGCAAAACTGTTCACACCTCGTCCCCTGTTCTGCTGAATGCGACGAATAGTGCCACGCATTCTGATGTAGTTATGATGTTTGGGATTACTGAGCCGCATGGTAGCGCATGCCCCCAGCTAGTGCAACCACCAGCTTTTCAAGCAATACAGACTTTGAAGCATCATAATCACGCGTGCTAACATCCAAGCCTCCCCAGGTTCTCTTCCTTATGCTGTGGTTGGTTTGGTGCGAATGATTATCAGGCTACGTGGCCTTTATTCTCTGTGCTCCCGGTCTGCTGGTTTGATCATTGCCGCGGTATCCCTGTCGCTGCTTCTAACAACAACTGTTGGCGCCCAGACGGATGAGCTTGGTGATGGTTCAGCCGATCCAATCAAGTTATTTGAACAGGGTCAGAATGCTCACGCTCACAATGAGTTCGCCAAGGCATTGGAGTTCTACGAGCAAGCGATAAAACTGCGGCCCGAATTTCCGGAAGCTGAATTTCAACGAGGCAATGCCCTGCTTTCTCTTAATCGTATGACCGAGGCCGAAACCGCTTTTCGTAGAGCGATCGAGCTGCGCAAGGAATGGTCCATGCCTCAGGCCGCTTTGGGCGTGTTATTGACACGCGTAGGGCGAACACAGGAAGCAGAGCCGGTCCTTCGCCAGGCTCTGCGACTGTCACCAAAAGATTCGATGACGCTGAGAACGCTGGCCGATCTGCGTTTACGCGCGGGTGATGCAAAGGAAGCAGCCGAGCTGGCGCGTCGAGCAACGCTCGACAGTGAAGCTCCCTCATCAACCTGGGTTCTCCTGGCAATGGCGCAACGAGCGCTGGGCGACACTGCCGCCGCGAAAACAAATATCGACCACGCTCTCGAGGTTGATCCAAAAAATGTTGCCGGCCTTGTCGAACGAGCAGATATCCGCGGCGCCGAAGCCGACTATGACCACGCTATTCAGGACTTGAAAACAGCCGAGACTCTGAAACCTGGAGATCGGTCAATCCTGATGCGGCTGCTCGATATGTATCAGCGAAGCGGCAAGACCGAGGAAGCCGGACGCGTGGCCCAGACTTTGGGTATCGTAAGCGAGACTGGAAGCACATCAACCTCGGGAGAGATAAAAGTTATCGGCACGCCCGCAGAAATTGAAGCGGCAAATGACAGCGATCAAACGAAAGCTCGTCCCGCCCTCGAGATTCTGATCAAGAAGAACCCACGTAATGCGATGCTGCTGGCGAAGCTGGGCGCATCTTATCGAACGGATGATCCAGCCAAGTCAGTTGAGTTCTATCGACGCGCTAACGAGCTGGATCCAAAGAATGCGGATTACGCCACCGGCTACGGAGCCGCACTCGTTCAGTCACGTCGCTTTGAAGAAGCCGCAGGTCTTCTTCGGCAGGTTACGGCTGCAGTGCCGGATAATTTCATTGCTCACGCAAACCTCGCCACCTCACTGTACGAGCTGAAGAGATTCAACGAAGCGATTGCTGAATACGAATGGTTGCTGGCAGCGAAGCCCGACCTGGTTGTAACGTATTACTTTATTGCTACAGCTCGCGATAAGATGGGTGAGTTCGAAAGCGCATTGGAAGCTTACGAGCAATTCCTATCTCATGCCGATGCTAAAACTAATGACCTCGAGATCGAAAAGGTGAAACTCCGCCTGCCAATCTTGAGGCGGCAGATAAAGCTCGGGCAAGGTGTGAAACGCAAACCGGCCTAGCAACAATTTGAGCGAACGCTGGTGGGAGTCCTTCCAACTTGATCAGATGAGTCGAAGCGGAATTAATAAGTCAACTCGCATGGCCTGGCTGGCTGTGTTCTGTGCCATAGCATGCGCCGGTGCTGTGCACGCTCAGGCGCCGCGCGTTGGCGATCAATTACCTGCTCCGCCGCCGATGCGAACGATTCCTCAGGCAGAACGCACTCTAATTAATGACGTCAGAGATTCAAAGTCACGCATCAAGAAAACGGTAGAGCTAGCCGACGGCCATTTGGTTAAGGCTGAAAACGCAGCCACCCAGCAAGAGTTCGATCTTTCCCTGCGAGAACTGGGTCTTTACCTTGGCTTGATAGAAAACGCGTTCAAGTTTTTGGGTCAGGCGAACAGCGGCGATCGAGGCAAGAGTCGCGACGCTTATAAACATATCGAGCTGGCGCTACGAGCACACGGGCCACGCTTGACGGTGATGAGACGCGCTACGCCGCTAGAGTACGCGACGCGAATGAAGGAAGTAGAAGATTTTGCTCGTGACGGGCGCACTGATGCCCTCAACGCGTTTTACGGACACACGGTTGTGCGCGATGGGCGCCCGAAACAAGAAGAGAAGCCCAAAGATAATCCACCAAACCCCGAAAGATAATTGTGATGCGACTAAAACCCCTCTTTCAATTCCTTGCTTTCTCGATCGCATTTTCCATTTTTGGTTTTGCCGCGCTGGCCCAATCGCGCGACCATTTGACTCCGCAGGAAGTCGAACTGGTTCAGGAGTCACAGGTTCTCGATCAGAGAACCGAGGTGTTCATCAAGGCGATTGAGCGACGGATAATGGCTATGAATGGAACTCAGCCCAGCGACGCAAAGCAGTTCAAGAAGGACGCCGAGAAATGGGGCGAACTACCGAAGGGATCGCGAGCTCAGCTCATTGGCGACATCGCGCGCATTCTCGAGGAAGCCATCACTAATATAGATGACGTCAGCTACCACGATGATAAAAACCCGTTGCTGACAAAATCTTTGCGAAAGCTTGATACGGTCGCAGCGACTTTATTCACTCAGCTAACGCCAATCGGCGAACAATCAAAAAGCCCGGAAGAGATCAGTAACATCAACCAGGCTCTCGAGAACGCGCAATCGATTATGGATGCCGCGAAGAAACTGGGCCCACCCAGCGAAGCCGAAAAAACCAAAGGCAAAAACAAGAAGCCCAAAGGATAAGCCGAGATTCTTCGAACAGAAAACAACATCCGCAGATTACGCAGATTTCACAGATGTAAGAGCATTGCGCCGGGAGCGTGATTTCACGGTCGTTGCTCTGTAGGGATTCTTAATAAACTCAGTGGTATCTCTGGCGTCGCCGTCCCATAAACCATTCTATGTTTGTCAGACGAAAACATCTGTGCAATCTGCGTAATCTGCGGATGTCTTTTTTTGCTTGCTTAGTTTTTCTTTCTGGCTGCTGAGACTACCGACTTCGCTTCGGCGTCGATAGCGGCTCCGGCGCTGGCTTCATCTCCTTCTTCTTTAGCCGATGCGGTCGATTGCAATCGGGGTGAAGTTTCGCCAACCTGCATGAGCTTGAACTCCAGTTTTGCCTCAGTCTTGCCGAGGCTTCCCGATCCCACCCCCGTTGCTCGCCCCAGCATTCCACCGAATGCCTTTCCTGCCGAAAGTTTGAGCGAAGCAATATCAGTGAAGAGAACGAAATCACATTGCCTGGATTTGGCTTCCAAATCCGCTTCGAAAGCTGAGCTCGCATTGAGCGGAACCGCTTCGATGTTAGCCGATCCGATATTGCTAATCAGTCGTTCACGCAAAGAGTCCGTTGAGACTGAATTGTTCGTGCGGTTATTTATTTGAACTACGCCAATCCGAATTGCTCCGGGCTTCTTGGTATCGTTAGACATTCCCGGAACTTCGTTTGTGGGCTTCGCTTCTGAAGCTTCATTCTTACCCATCGCCTGCGCCATCATTGCCGCGGCGTCGCCTTGACCATTCAGCTCCTGCCAATTCCGGGCTTCAGCATAACCGGCTGGAATATCGAACAAGGCGGCATCCAAAGGCTGGCGCGATAGCTCCGTCACTTCCTTGGTGCTGGTGAAGGAAGGCTGATCATTCTGATCGTAGACCGTAGTGGTTTCGATCAGGGGAAAGCCAGTTCGGCCCGCTCCTTCGTGACGATATTGAATTCGATCCCGACAGCCCCCGCTTGGAGCCATCGGATTGCCGCCCATTTGAGTCCGACCTGCGGGACAGCTAAGTCCGACATTCAAGTCGATGTACCAACCGTCCTGATCAAAGCGCATCTTCGTTTTGTTGCAGGCATCCGGTGAAGATTCGACTCTGATCGAAGTTTTGACGTGGCGCGCGGTGAAGCCAAACATTTCTTTGCGCTCACCGGTGTCTTTTGACGAGGTGATGTACGTGACAACGCCCCCACGACGCGAAGCCTCAAGTTCCTCAGGCTGTGGAGCGGTTTTAGTATTGGGAGCTGCCGTATCGTCAGTCACCATCGGGGTGACAATGTACTTGCGAGTCTTGTCGTTGAGCTGAATCGTCCTCTTCAGATCGCATTGAGTGATGTTCACACTGTCCATGCCGTAGCCGCGTTGCTCTTCGGTACGCTCACGGACACCCTTGATCATCGAAGTGCTCGCAGACGCCGGCATTGCACTCCCGCCAGATTGCATCGAGACTTTGTAGGTAATCTTTATGTCCGACTGCGGCCGCTGCACTCGGCTTTGCTGGGCTCGACCCAGTGACCCTGCCGCGAATGCGCAGGTAATAAAAGCCAGTACAATGGCGATAAATCTAAGTTTTCCCAAATTCATATGTTCTCCCTTTCCCGAATTTATTGAGTGCAAAAGTAGGCTGGCCTTCAGCCGCCAAAGCTTTCTACTTGTTAACGCGTAAAGCGCCCGTGCCAGGGTCCACCATAATCATGAACATTGGCCATTAACTTCGCGTAGAATAACCCCGAGGACAATAACATTATGGACAGCAGATACTATCCCGGCGTCGAGGCAAACATTTCCGAGCTCATGGCGGAGCTCCGAACGCTATTTGACGAAGATTATGAAATTCAGACAATGAACATATCTTCAACTACGATACTTCAAGCGCGCAAGTCCAGCACGCTCCGAGAAATTACCGGCCTGTCTGCGGCCTTAACAATCAAGATTACTCCCGAGGCTGGCGGTACTCGAGTCGAGGTTGGAATGCAGAAGTGGTTTGACAAAGCCGCGGTGGCTGCTATCGCGGTAGTCTTATCAGCCGGGTTATTAATCGCACTGCCGGCGCTGGGCGCTTACTGGCAATACAAAATTACAGAAGACTCGTGGAAGATTGTCGAAGATCACATTGCGCGGAAGGCAGGCGGTTACGTGCCGCCGTTACCCGGACGCTGCGGCACCTGCGGCGCAGCGAACAGCGCCGGCGCCGCGTTCTGTTCATCTTGCGGCGCGAACCTGCGCGTAGGTCTGACTTGTGGCGGATGCGGCGCTGTACAGAAAGATGCTTCAGCGCGATTCTGCAACGGCTGCGGGAAACCACTGTCGAGCTAGCTTAGCTAGAAATTCGCGCAAGGGCCGACCTGCGCGTTCGCCCCACATTTTTAGTGAATGCAAAAAACTCCCCCCACTATCCGGCGCGCAACGATTACCGACGCTCCTCTTTTGTGTGAACTTAGTACTGTCACATTTTTTGAGACGTTCGCAGCTCACAACACAGAAGAAGACATGACGCAGTACCTGGCGGAATCATTCAACCTCGACCTCCAACGCGCTGATCTATCCGACGACAAAACTACATTCCTGATCGCGGACGTTAACGAGGCTGCAGCCGGTTACGCAATGCTGCGCGCGGGAGCTCCGCCCGACGAGGCCGAAGACAACCATTCAATTGAGCTTGTTCGCCTTTATGTGAAGAAAGAATGGCACGGTCGCGGCGTAGGTGAATCATTAATGCAAGCATGTCTTGCGGAATCTCGACGGCAGGGCTATGACAATTTATGGCTGGGCGTTTGGGAAAATAATGCTCGGGCGCGCGCGTTCTATCGCAAATGGAAGTTCGAGGAATTCGGCGAGCATATTTTCCAACTTGGCGGCGATGCGCAAAACGATTTTCTAATGCGACGCTACCTCCCGGATCCTGGTTCTTAGGATTTAGCACTTGGTTCTTTGTACTTCGTTCTTTGTGCTTGGTTCTTTGTGCTTGAATCTTTCGGTAGTTGTCGCTCCCTAATCGGAAAAAGCAACCGAACAAAGATTCAAGCAGCTTTGCTCGAAAAGTCTTAAATCCCACCTGCGGAAGCTGGGGGATAGTTCAAGTTCGACCTACAAAGAGAGGTTGGGATTGATCCTTGAATCCCCTCAGCGGCAGCTGAGGGATGTTTCAAGTGCAGCCTCGCTCGGAAGTTTTCAACGAAACTTGAACTATCCACCTGCTCCCGCAGATGGGATTCAGTAAAGAACGACATCAAACATTGGTAGGCTGGACCTGAAGTAACCACCAGCTGCCGCAGGTGGGATTTAAGACTTTCGGGCAAGCTAATTCAAGCACAAAGCACTAAGAACCAGGAACTTCCTTTCAGCATGAAAGTTCTCGAGACCGAACGCTTAATCCTTCGCCGTCTAACCACGGACGATGCTCCGTTCATTCTTGAACTACTTAACGACGCGGCCTTTCTTCATTTCATCGGTGACAAGGGCGTGCGCACGCGCGAAGACGCTCGGCAGTACATTCTCCAGGGCCCAATGCAGAGTTACGAGCAGCTCGGGTTCGGCCTTTATCTCGTGTCGTTGAAGGACTCAACGCCAATAGGCATGTGCGGACTGATCAAGCGAGACGCGTTGGAAGATGTAGATATCGGTTTCGCCTTAATGCCTGATTATCGAGCCAGCGGCTATGGTTTCGAATCGGCTATCGCCGTGCGCGATTACGCCATGAACATTTTGGGACTCCAGCGCTTGCTGGCAATAACGAATCAAGACAACGTGGGCTCGATCAAAGTTCTGGAAAAGATTGGATTGAAGTTCGATAGAATGATCCGCCTAACCCCGGACGCTCCGGAGATTCGCCTGTATCGGACAGACTAGATGACCAAAGGCCGGCTCGAAGCCTTCAGCGACGGCGTAGTAGCCATCATCATCACCATCATGGTGCTCGAAATGAAGGCGCCCGTAGGTACCCATCTGAGCGACCTGCGGCCAGTTCTTCCCGCGTTCATAAGTTACGTTCTGAGTTTTATTTATGTCGGTATCTACTGGAGCAATCATCATCATCTGCTACACGTGGTGCAACATGTAAACGGCCGGATTCTGTGGGCAAACCTCCACTTGTTGTTTTGGTTGTCGCTGACGCCGTTCGTGACCGCCTGGATGGGCGAGAATCATTTCGCGGCCTTGCCGGCGGCGCTGTATGGAGTCGATTTGCTCTGCGCCGCGATTGCCTACTTCATTCTCACTCGAGCCCTGTTGCGAATTCACGGGAAAGATTCGGACCTCGCCATCGCGCTGGGCGCAGACTTCAAGGGAAAGATCTCAATGGTGATCTATCTCGTCGCCATTCCGCTCGCTTTTGTGCATGCGCTGCTGGCCGGCGCGTTGTACGTGCTGGTGGCGGTAATGTGGCTCATCCCAGATCGTCGCATTGAGAAACGGATCGGGACGTAAAACCGTATCCGCAGATTTCAAATGAAAAACGATCTTTGGCCTTTGATCTTTGGTCTTTGTGCCTGAGCGGCATTCACCTTGATGCGTTCCTTAAGGACACCTTTCGTGATTACCACAAAGAATTAATAGATTCAACTACAAAGATCCAAGACCAAAGTCCAAAGGCCGCTTTTGAAATCTGCGTAATCTGCGGATACGGTTTTAGTCGTGTCTTAAAGCCTTGACGGGATCGATGCGAGCGGCGCGCATGGCGGGATAGAGCGCAGCGAGGATCGAGACGAACAGCGCGAACAGAATTGCACCAATCGATAAGTAGGGCGGAAGCGAAAAGAAATCAACGAACGAGGCGCCCTGGGGTTTGAGTATGAAACGATAAGCAAGACGATTGGCGACCGCATCGATTCCCCACGCCAGCAGGACGCCGATGATTCCCCCGATGAAGCCAATCACCGCAGCTTCGACAAAGAAGATCAGCTTGATCTCACGATCCTCAGCGCCGATAGCTTTCATGATCCCAATCTCGCGCGTTCGTTCCAGGATCGACATGATCATGGTGTTGGCGATGCCAAAACTCGCCACCAGTAACGAAATGCCACCCAGCAATCCGAGCACAGAATCGATTATCAGGAAGATGGTACGGATCTGATCCAACTGGTCAACGATTGAGAAGCTGCCGAAACCAATTTCTGCAAGCCGTGCGCGCACGCTTGTCAACGCCACGGGATCGGTGACACGAACGACGGCACTGTCATAGCCTTCAATCTCACCGCCCGTTAACGATCCGCTCTCGCGCGCGAGCGCCAATGCCACCTGGCTCATGGGGCTGCGATGCTCAATGATCCACTGTCGCGCAGTTTTCAAGGGGATGTAGATGTTGCCTCCGGGAAAGAGACCTCGAATGCCTCCCTGGCCGGCGCCTTGCTTAACTTCGGTATTTAGAACGCCGACGATTCGAAAAGTGTGTGCGACCAGATTGCCCTCAGCCTCAGCGCCCTCATCCTCGTCGAGAGGCAACCCAAAAAAACTTGTGGGCGCGGCTTCCTCTTTCTTTTCTGACTTACCCTGGTCGCTTTCTTCTTTTGGCGCGAGAAACTCAATCGTCTGATTCACGGCGTCGGCCGGCTTAGCGAAGCCAAACTCGCGCGTGAATCGTTCATTCACAACTGCCTCGTCCGCGTCGGGCGCGGAAATCATCTGTCCACCGTGAAATTCATTGAACCGAGACGACGCGTTGGGAATGGTTGCTCCACCAACAAACTGTGTCTGAACACGTCCGTTAGCGCGGACAAATACAGGAAAGCCAATCGAGGGCTCGACGTAGGCGACACCGGGGATCTGCGCAATTTCGGCTATGGCTGAGTCGTTGAGAATGCGAGTTGGGCTTTTGTCGGGACGCAGCCTTGGTCCACGCCGCTCTCCTCCGTCACTATCCTGGCGACCTCTGTCTAATGTGGAGGCAAGCGTGCTTAGGCTCTTGCCAAAGACTGTCATTTCATTGAAGAGGTCCAGAGCCTTGAAGCGAGCGAGCATATTGCGCTGCAATCCGAGGCCGAAAGAAACCATCGTCACGATCACAGCGACACCGACGATGACACCCATAGTTGTCAGCACGAAACGCAGTTTCGCCTGCCGTAGGTTCCGAAGCGCCAGCTGAAGGATGTCGAAAAAGCTCATCAATTTAACTCTGTGATCTGAGATCTGAAATCTGAAATCTGAAATCTGAGATCTGTGATCTGTGATCTGTGATCTGGTTTTGTTCTTGGTTCTTTGTCCTTTGTCCTTTGTTCTTGAATGCCTGTTCACTTGTGTCGTTCCTGCAGAGAAAAGCAGACGCCATAGAAAAGAGGCAAGACACCAAAACGCTCAAGCGCAAAGAACTAAGGACAAAGAACCAAGAACAAAACAGATCTCAGATCTCAAATCTCAGATCTCAAATCGCAAATCTCAACTAATTCCTACCGGCCATTTGACGTTGCATGATGTGAAGCTGCTCCTTCACGTCATCGACGTCGCTCGCCTGGGGAGACAACTGTAGATAAAGCTGCGTGGCCCAGATGGCTTCAGGCAGCTCATCGAGATGCGCCAACAACGCGCCGCGATCCCGTTGTTCTGCAGAGTCTCCCGGTTTCAGTACGAGCAATCGTTCCACCACCGCGAGAGCCTTACGATACAAGCGAGCACTCGTGTAGATAGCTTTCAGGTTTGTCAGCAGCCGCACGAGAATCTCTCGCGCTCCGGACTTCCGCAAATGCTCGTCTGTTAATACGACGTTGCCTTCAAAGAGTTCGTCCAGACGAGCCTGGCAATCATCACGATCAATCATGCGCCCATCAAAAGGATCGACCAGTGACGACTCGAGCGAACCCACTTCGCGCGCCCGCACGATGAAGTGGCCTGGCATGCCAACGCCGTGGGTTTCCAGACCGGCCCGATCGCCAATCGCTATGTATACAATTGACAGGGTGATTGGGATGCCGACTCTGCGATCCAGCACATCGTGAAGAAAGCTGTTATGGGGGTCATAGTATTCGTCGAGGTTACCGCGAAAGCGTTTTTCTTCAAACATGAATTGATTGAAGGCTTCTACTCCGGCTCCCGGTTGCGAGGCTACGCGGGCGGCTCCGGCACGACCGAACTCATCGATTAGAGCGAGGTAGTGCGCGACATCGACTTGAGTGTCTTCCTCGGCGGCAATCAGCAGCGCGGCTTGCGCGAGGTCGATTAGCTCGTCGGGTTGAGTGACTGCCGCATTGAAGCGTTGGCGAACGTCACGAGCACGCAGTTTGGCTTTCGGAGTCATTCTGGAATTTTCTTTGAGATCTTAGATTTGAGATCTCAGATTTGAGATCTGAGATCTGGTTTTTGTTCTTTGTCCTTTGTTCTTTGTCCCTGAATGCCTGTTCACTTGTCTCGTTCCAGGCAGAGAAAACCAAGACACCCGAGATTCAAGCACAAAGAACTAAGGACAAAGGCCAAAGAACAAAACCGAAATCTGAATTCGTGAAAACACGATCAACCAAATACGAGTTCGACGGCTTCAACCGTCCAGTCTGCGAGGCTCGCGGTAACCACATCAGCGCCCGCACCACGCAACGCCGCTTCCGCTACCGTGTTGGTTATCCCGACCGTTCTCATTCCTACCGCACGGGCCGCCTCGACTCCTTGCGCGGCATCTTCGATAGCGAGACATTCATGGGACAGCAGTGGCAATTGTCGGTGTGCGCGTCGATGCTCGTTCAGCTTATCAAATGCCAGCTGGAAAGATTCCGGGTCGGGCTTGTGCTTAGTGACTTCCTCTGCGCTAACCAACACTGTGAAGAGCGAGGCCAGTCTGGCTCGTTCAAGCACATAATCAATCTCGACTCGACGGGCCATGCTGACCAGGCCGAGCTGGTAGGGTCGCGCGGCAGCTTTCAAAAAGGTCACGACGCCGGGAAACAACGGCAGTTCGTCTTCAATAAGACCGCGATGAAGCTCAGATTTTCTCTCAATCGAGGCATTCATCACGTCATCAGTGAGCGGCTTGTTCACGCGAGCAAATACGCCCCGCAAAAATGCCCTGTCGTCCATGCCCATTGAGGCGTAGTACTGCTCGGAGGTCAGCTCAATTCCCTGCTCTTTGAGCACCTGCTGATAAGCTTTGAGCTGCAGAGGCTCGTCGTCAATGATGACGCCGTTGAAATCTAGAAATATGGCTTTGATCATCGGGTTCAGGGTTTCAGGTTCCAGGTTCCAGGTTTCAGGTTTCAGGTTTCAGGTTTCAGGTTTCAGGTTTCAAGTGTTTCAAGTTTCAGGTTCCAAGTTTCAAGTTTCAGGTTTCAGGTTTCAGGTTTCAGGTTTCAAGTTTCAAGTTTCAGGTTTCAAGTTTCAGGTTTCAAGTTTCTTAATTCTTGGTCGGCTTGAATCTGAATCTCAAAGTGGGTCATCAGATCTCAGATAATCAGATTCGCGAAACCTGAAACTGAAACCTGAAACCTGAAACTTGAAACTTGAAACCTGAAACTGGAACCTGGAACCTGAAACTTGAAACCTATCTAAGATCTCAACTTCCTACTCTGCTCCTCGAACAATTTCGGCAGACGCTCACTCTCAATCACGTCGAGCCGGCGCAATACTTCGATCAGCGACAACTCATTCTTTAGATTCACTTGAAAGTCCAAATCCGCTCGCAGTCGATCTTTCTCGGTCTGTCGATTCTGCGACATCATGATAATCGGCGCCTGCAAACCGGCCACAACTGCAAGAGTGAGATTCAGCATTTGATAAGGCTTCGGATCAAAACCTTGTACCAAAACAATCGAATTGAAAAGAATCCAGCCCAGAATCAGTCCGAGCGAGACACCGATAAATTTCCAGCTGCCGCCAAACTCCGCCAGCATGTCCGCCATCCGATCCGAGACGGTCATTCGCTTTTGTTCTTCTTCATTAGCGTTTCGTGATACGCGCTGCTGTAACAGCTCGTCTGTTCGTCGCAGCCGATCGAACACCGCGCTGAGCATCTCGAGCGTCACCACGGGATTGCTCTGAATAAAAGTCATAAAGTTGTCGCGCGAAAGGATCGCAAAACGCGCGTCATCGATGACTGTGGCATCGGCTGAGCGCCGTTTCCCATCGATAATCGACATCTCGCCAAAGAAATCTCCGCGGGCGAGTTCAGCCAGCGTGATCTCCTGGTCTTCTTTATCGCGCACGCTGATTCGGACGCGGCCGCTTTCGATCAAATACATCGCGTTGCCCTTGTCGCCGGTGCGAAAGAGATGAGTATCCGCACCCACTTCCTTCACCGTCAGCAGGGTTCGCAAGAGGGTCGCCGCGTCGTCATCAAGCGACGCAAAGAGTGGCACCGAACGAATTGATTCGAGTGTCATCTGGGGAGCTTCGTTATTAGACATAGTCACCTCTTTAAAAGGATGAAGGCTTACGGGCGACACGGAGACGGGGAGAAACGGAGACGCGGTGATGTGTAATTGGCGCCCTCACTAATCTTTCCACTTCTGCCCTCCCGTTGAGACTGAATCCATGCCTCAAAACATCTTCGCGTGTCCGAGTTCCGGCGATGTCTTTCACCGCGTTTCCAATTCAGCTACTCGGCCGTCTTTCATCAGAACAATTCGATCGGCGAAGGTCTTCGCCAGCTCGTGATCGTGAGTGACCATCACGATTGTCAGGCCATCACCATCTACCATCGCGCGTAACAACGCTAACAACTCGTGAGCTCGAGTCGAATCCAGATTCCCAGTAGGCTCATCCGCCAGCAATACTCGCGGTTGATTAGCCAGCGCGCGAGCGATGGCCACGCGTTGCTGCTCGCCGCCGGATAGTTCCGTAGGCCGGTGCGTGAGCCTGTCCGCGAGGCCAACTCGGCCTAACAAATCCTCGGCTCTTTTCTTTCGCTGACCTCCCCGCACTCCAGCAAAGGCCAGAGCCAAACCCACATTCTCTTCTGCGCTCATAGTAGGTATGAGATTGAAGCCTTGAAAGATCATGCCGACGGATTGTCGCCGATAACGAGCCATCGCTTTCTTGCTTAACGGAGCGAGCGGCTTCGAGTCGAAGAAGATCTCACCGCCAGTCGGATGGTCTAACCCGCCGAGCACATTCAGCAGGGTAGACTTTCCGGAACCGGAAGTGCCCTGGATGGCAACGAATTCACCAGCGTCGACCGTGACCGAGACACGATCGAGCGCAGCGACTGTGGTGGCGCCCATCTGGTAGACCTTTGATACTTCCCGCGCTTCTAAGAGTGTTGTCATGTCAGACGGAAAAACTTTTATCCGCAGATTACGCAGATTGCACAGATGTAAAGCACTCGGCCGGAAGCGTGGTTTAACCGCAGCTACGCGACAGTGATTATTAGAAAATCAGCGTCCATCGATTGCATCACGTTCCCATATACCTTGCGATGCTCGCCAAACAAAAACATCTGTGCAATCTGCGTAATCTGTGGATAGAGTTTTTGACTCACTTCCTCTTGCCTACTCGCCAGAGCTCGAAGCTTTCCTTGTCGAAGCCTTTGAGTTCGATCTCAAAGGGATTGCCCACAAGGTTAGCGTTAGCGCCCTCCAGCATCTCGCGAACTTCCGGGTCTTCGTAAACGGCCCGCGAGATTACCACATCATCTCCCGTCGAAAGACCTTCAAGGCGCGCCGCCATATTCACTGTAGAGCCAAAATAATCGAGCCGATCGTTGAGCGTCACCGCAATGCATGGCCCCAGATGCATACCAGCCTTCAGTGTCAGCGCAGCGCCGCCTTCGGGAGGTGCAGCCAGGATTCGCTGGGCCTTGAGCATCGCGCGCAGCGCATTCTCAGGCTGACGAAATACAGCCATCACGGCGTCGCCGATAGTTTTGACCAGAGCTCCATCTTCTTCGGCGATGGCCTGCTTCAAGACATCGAAGTGATTCATCACTCTTCCGAAAGCAGTTGCATCACCAATCTCGCGGTACATGCGTGTCGAGTTTCTTAAGTCAGTAAACAACACGGTCAGTGTGCCCACTGACATTTGTTCGCCCGGCCTGAGAGCTTCACTCGAAAACAAATCGCGAAAGATCTGTAGAGCTGTCACTTCAGCAGCTGTGGCAGCCTGATCGCTCCAGGCCAATCTCTCGAGAATGAAAAGCTGTTCTGAGTCCGTCGCGTTCTCCACATCGAGCGAGGCCCTGGTGCCAAGTCTCAGCTCCTCCGCCGGCCAGCCTGCCGGAGAAATCTTGATGCGAGCATCTCGTTCGCCGTCGTCCATTACGCGCACATCCTGACCGCCCGCCAGCTCGAGAGCACGCAAACGGTACTTTCCCGGTTCGAGCGGCATGTTCAATAAGCGCTTGGTGGCTGGAGGCAGGAGTTGTTGGGCCACGATGTGAGGAGTGCGCTCAGGACTTCCCATACAGAACTCTTGTAACTCGATCCGGCGCAGCGCGGCGTTAGGACGAAAAGTCACTTCAACAAATCTGTCAAAGTTAACCGTCGCATCGATGCGGCACATGTCGCAGTGAATCTGTGTGCTGATTTCACGCAATGTTCCTTCGGACTGATTCACGCCTCGACACAGAGGACAAAGCAGGTCCCATTGCAAATCAAGCAGACCGGTGCGCGTGGCTCGCAAACAGGTTTCCAACACGTGTCGTCTCGGAACTTCCCACTCGTCCGCGAGCTGGTAAGGCCGGATGTGTGCCAGTTTGTATGGTTCGGCCGCCAGCGTGAAATCGATCAGGCGAGAGACGATCTTCTCATCGGCGCCGTCGGCCACGAGTTTCTCTCTGGTCGCTTGAACCCGCGCCAGCGCATTCCCAGATAATTCAATCTGAGCGGGCTCGGGCTCGATCGCCTTTATTGAAGCGAGGTCGTCATACTTCTTGAAGACTCGGGCAAAACGCGCTGCATTGACGAATTTGATTTGAAGGCGAACGGCAATCGCCCCAAACCACGACTTCGGCTTAATCCAAACGCTGTATTTGAGATTGGTGCCGCCGTCAGCTCGCGGCGATAGTTCGGCAAGCGCGCGAAGCTCGGCCATCGGTCCACGCGAGTACTTCCGAACAACGCCAAATCGCGAGGGCTTCACCCATTCGAAAGGCTGCTCTTCCCATTCGAGCGCCATGCCGTAAAGCGAGAGCCGTAAACGCTGACGCGCGTTTCGCAGACGCTTGCGCTTGCCTTCGGTGGGCGCGACCGCCGGGACTCCGGTATCTCGATTAAAGCGATTTGTATCCGCGACGAATGGCCAAAGCTTTTCCGGACTTGCTTTGAGCTGGTATTCCCATTCGTAGTGGAGTTCGTGCATAGTAAAAGGAAAGTAAAAAGTTAAAAGGAAAAAGTAAAAAGGAGACCGATAGCGCCCGTCCTCTTAACTTTTTCCTTTTACCTTTTTACTTTTAACTTTCTTAGACTTCTTTGTATTCCGAGTCGACGTCTTCGTGCGAGAAAGCGACGCGGTAATTCTTAGACTGCAGTTGTTTGGTAATCAACAGATCGTTTTTCGTCTTCAGCAAATCAGCGCGGTTGTAAACCGAGAGTTCGAAATTGTAGCCGTGCGTGATCGCGTCCTTTGGGCAAGCCTCGACACAATAACCGCAGAAGATGCACCGGCCGTAATCGATGTTGTAAACCTCGGCGTAGCGCTCGTCCACGCCAATGCGCTCGGTGGACGGTCTGGGATCGTCCTTGGCGACGATGTAGATGCATTCCGAAGGACACGCGGCGGCGCACAGAAAGCAGGCTACACATTTTTCTCGTCCGTTTTCGTCGACGTGCAAGAGATGCTGGCCACGGTATCGAGGCTGAACGGTAACGGGCTCTTCAGGGTATTCGACGGTCCATTTTTGCTTCGGGATGTACGACAGCGTGACGCCCATGCCCTGGATGATGGCCTTCGTTGATTCGATTACATCCGAGATGATTGACATGTTTTAGTTCTTTGTTCTTTGTACTTTGTTCTTTGTAGTTGATCTTTGGATTTGGTCTTTGGTCTTTGATCTTTGATTTGAGATCTTAGATCTGAGATCTGAAATTATGTCTGAGATCTTCTATTTCGTTTTTCGGTTCCCGGTTCACGGTTTACGGTTTACGGTTTCCGATCTCAATTCCCACTCGCCTTCACCTGCTCAACGGCAGACGAGGTGGCCTGCCAGCGCGAGTCCCTCCAAACAAATTTATCCGTGAACTTCATCACGATAGGATCTTTCTGCTGGGTACTCTCCAAACTAACCGTTCCTGACAACGTCGCTCGAGTGCCATTCAGTGTAAGCTTCAAGTCCTCAAATTCCCAATGCTGGATGTTAGGTTCCGGCTGGATCTCCCTCAAGTAATCCGCTTTGCCCTGCATCTTGCCACTGACCATTGAGACATAATCATCAGCCAAAATTCGAGCCAGTTTCTTCTTATCCGCATTCAGATTCGCGACTGTCCACTCGTCCTCGATATTCTTCAAATCGGCCAGCACAACTTCCTCGTTAGTCGGCGGTTCGCTGTCAGACTCACCGTCAGAATCATTCGTATTGCCGTTTTGATTCAGGTTCAGGTTGCTGTTCGAATTCTCGTTTAGATTCGAGTTCGAATTTTGATTGTTATTCGTTTGCACGTTTGCCGGGTAACTCGAACGATTGCGGTTCCGATTTACCGTGTCGTCCATCATTTTCGGAATCAAGATAGCCGCGGCAATACCCGCACCCACCACAACGATTAACAGTAGTCCAAGCGAGCCCACCACCCACGGCCAAACTTTTCTTGGTTTGGATGGAGGCGGCGGCGGAAACTTTGGTGGAGGCTGATACGCGGGCGAGTTCCACGCGACGGTCGAGTCGTCCTGGTTTTGGCTCGCGTCTGCGTTCTGAGACGGCGACGTAGAAACTATGGTGGCCTCGGCATCATAAGCCGGCTCGATCACCTTAACGAGCGGCGTCCCGTCTTCAATACAAAAGCTGAGGTTAGGATCCGTAAATGTTCTATTGCAGGTAGGACAACGTTTCATAACAACATCCAACTACAACCAATGTTCGCTCCGTGAACTTCCTATTTACTAATAGACCCAACAATCAGGGCGATGATCCAAATGGCTATCAGAACGAAATTAATCGCGAAAACAAATCCGCCCGTTACTATTCCGCCGATAGCCAAAGGCTTTCCGCCATATTTTGTCGGGTTCTTCTTAATTTGGGAGAGCGCTACCAGGCCGAGGATCAACGCCGCCAGGGCAAGGAAGAAGCCGCCGCAAATCCACCCAAACGTAATTGCGGCAAGCCCAAATACTAATGACAGGATCGCGACGTTCTGCGTCTGCTGATTTCGAACTCCCGGATAAACCGGCGGCGGCGGCGGTGGCGTCCAGACTGGTGCTGGAGGAGTTTCATTTGCCCAACGATAAGGCTCGGGAGTTTGAGGCTGGCTCGAGCGCATATTGCCTAAGCCATAATCCGTTGGTTGGGGAGGAGAGATGACAGCGGTCACCGGTGGTTGTGGAAAGACTTGCGTCGCCTGCTCGTCACCCAGCGGCAGGTCTCCGGGTACCAACACCGTTCCGTCATCTGTGCAAAAGCTCAGGGCGTCGTCAGTGAAGTTGGTTTTACAGACCGGACAGTGTTTCATTTTGGTTTTTGTTCTTGGTTCTTTGTCCTATGTTTTTTGTAGGGGCAGACCTGCGTGTCTGCCCAATGACGTAACCCTATCCTTCAACCTTGGGCGGACACGCAGGTCCGCCCCTACCAAGAACAAAGAACTAAGACAAAGGACCTAAACAAGTTCTAGTTGGCTAAAGAAATAAGAGATTTCTATAGCAGCATTTTCGTCCGAGTCCGATCCATGGGTTGCATTCTCGCCGACTGAGCCGCCAAATTCCTTTCGCAAAGTCCCTTCCTCGGCTTTCGCCGGATCTGTCGCGCCCATCAAATCGCGCCAGGCTTTTACTGCACCCTCTTTCTCCAGGACCATGACCACGCAGGGTCCGCTCGACATGAATTCCGTCAGTCCCGCAAAGAACGGTCGCTCGCGGTGTACTGCGTAAAAGCCTTCGGACTGCGCGCGTGATTGATGGATAAGCTTCAAGGCGCGAATCCGAAAGCCACTCTCGGTAATACGCTGAATTATGTTTCCGATGTTCCCTGCTCGTACTGCATCCGGTTTGATTATTGCGAAGGTAAGATTACTCATTTCCGAAACTGTCCGATCCTTTCAACGTTGAATGGTTTTGTTCTTGGTTCTTTGTCCTTAGTTCTTTGCAGTTGATTCGCCTTACCATGAGTGACGGAACCCACCATGACATTCAAGCAAAGAACAAAGTACAAAGAACCAAGATCAGTTGTTTAGCGCTGCTTGCATCGCGCTGCCAATATCAGCGGGCGAGTTCACTACATGAATTCCTGCGTCTGAAAGCGCTTTCATCTTTTCAGCCGCTGTTCCCTTGCCCCCGGCGATGATTGCTCCGGCGTGACCCATGCGGCGCCCTGGAGGCGCGGTCTGGCCGGCGATAAACGCAACGATAGGCTTAGTCACATTGTCCTTCGCAAAAGCAGCCGCTTCCTCTTCAGCAGTGCCGCCGATTTCACCAATCATCACAATGCCGTCAGTTTCATCATCGGCCTGAAACAATCGTAAAGCATCGACGTGCGAAGTCCCGACGATCGGATCGCCGCCAATGCCGATAGCGCTCGATTGACCGAGCCCAAGCGCGGTCAATTGACCGACGGCTTCGTAAGTCAGCGTGCCGGATCTCGAAACAACTCCAACGCGACCTTCTCTATGAATGTGTCCGGGCATGATTCCAATCTTGCACTTTCCCGGACTGATGATGCCGGGACAGTTGGGTCCGATCAATCGAGTGTTCCTGTCACTCAAATACTCTTTGACCTTGACCATGTCGAGCGTAGGAATCCCTTCGGTGATACAAACGACGACTGGAATACCCGCATCGGCAGCTTCCATCACGGCCTCGGCGGCAAATGCCGGCGGCACATAAATCACTGATGCATTCGCGCCTGCCTCTTTCACTGCGTCTGCGACCGTGTTGAAGACAGGGATCCCTTCGTGCGTAGTTCCACCCTTGCCTGGCGTCACCCCGCCGACGACGTTGGTGCCGTACTCGACCATTTGCCTGGTGTGGAAGGTGCCTTCCTTGCCGGTAAGACCCTGCACAATCAGACGTGTGTTCTTGTCAACCAGAACGCTCAATAGTCACTACTCCTTGGCTCTAGATATATTTTGATTTGAAGCTGCGGCAGTATAACAATCCGGTTTGAGTGTGCAAAACGCTCCAGTAGAATGAAGATAAGCAACGTCGCAGCAGATTGTTGTTTTAAGCGGCGGAGGGAATGAAGCGTTCAGCGAGATTCCAGTTCAATTCTAAGGTGCGATGATCGACCGTGCCTCGTGGATTCAATACTAGGTTAATTCGGAATTTGAATATAGATTTGATTTATCGTTCGGCGAATCTGGCTTTTCACGTTCTGGATTATTTCAAGTCTGTTTTGTCCGACTATGGCTAGCGCGGCGGCAGAGTAATCGGGTGTAGGCAGTAACTTCACACTGTCTTTGAGCTGAGACGCCTGATACCAACTCTTGAAATTGGGATGGGCCTTTGGTGCGTCTTCTTCGGGTCGTTCAATTTCGATGAAAATGATTTTCTTGTCCTCGTTCTCCACCAACTGGTACTCAAAAAAGCACCAGTTAGGCGCGTCGTGAAAAATCTCAGCTTGAACCAGCTGCACAAAAGCGAAGGCCTTATTGCAGTTTTCACGAAGCTTTGCTTCCACTTTCTGGTTGTCACCCTCATGATCGGGGTGGTGAAAACCCTGGAGATGCTGACCTGACAACAAGTAATGGATCGTGTCCGCAACCAAGTTCTGCTTGATGTAGTCGGAGTTCTTATACGGCTTATGTTTCATCACCTTCCGCAGAAAGTAGTCGTGAGACTCGTTAATCGGATTCGGTTTATCCTGGGCGGGGCTGCGATTGGTAAAAGAGAGGAAGTAATCCAGGTAATCCAGAAACCGTTTAGCGTTGGACTCGAAGTAACTTTGTTGAGCTGCGCTCCATTGCTTCGCATAACTTCGCTTGATCAACTGCAGGCAGTCTTCTTTCTCATCGGCCGATAAACGGCGATAAAGGAGCCTGAGCGCCGCCTCGATCTGATCTTTAATGGATTCACAGCCACTCAAGGCTTGATCAACCATAGACCGACGCTCTTGCATCTTGGAGCGCTCGGCATCGAGAGTGCGATTTCCTTCAAATCCCTTGATAAATGTTTGGTAATCATTAAGCGCGTGGACCTCTTCGACGGGTCCCCGGCTATACAACTCCAACAAACGCTGACGAAAATCGCTCATGACACCGTGTTTTTATTCTGCTCCTCGATTTTGGTTTCGAGCTTCAGAATCTTCGCCTCCAGTTTTTCGATTTGTGCGTCTTTGTTGCTCTCTTCAAGCCTCTGTTGTTGTACGTTAGCGGCGAGATTGATGCGAGAGCTTTCCAGCTCGAGAGCATCCAGCTCCTCTTTCTGTTTGGCTGAAAGTTGGTCTTTCCGTTTTAGTTTAATGAGTTCTTCGATGCGTTCATCCCGGTTCGACTGGATGGTCGCTTTCGTGGCGTACTCCAGATAAGTGGCGTCCAATTCTTCAATGTCGAAAATCTTCTGATAAAGATCTGCCGGGGTGGCACCGACAAAATCTTCATCGGGCTGCTCTAATCTGAATCCTCCTAACGCGGTGTTAGTCTGCACTCTGCGTAGCACGGCAACCTCGCCTCTCCAGCAGCCCGCCACAAACAACGGGCTGTGTGCTGAAAGTATGAATTGCACATTCGGAAAGAGATCCCGCAACAGTGTGGGAAACTTTTGTTGCCAGGCAGGGTGCAAGTGAGCATCCGCTTCGTCAATCAGGACAATGGCCGAGCCTTTTTCCACTAATTCGTTGTCAACCCGCGCAGACAATCCGCGCACGTAGCTGCGTATCAGACCAAACATCGCCAGCACCGACAGAGTACCTTGCGAAGCATACTGGATTGGCAAAGCTTCAGGGTTCCCTTCCGTTCTTACCTTAATCTCAAACCCCGTACGACCTTTCCGAGTGATCTCCTTGAATTCGAAATCGTAATCGGTCATTCGCCTCACGCATTCTTCAAGAAAGTCGAAGACAGGTAGATCGAAAGTCTTCCCGTGTTCCCAATAATCCAAGCCGAGCTCGTACATAAGGCCACGCACGACAGATCCGTATTGTTTTTGATAAAGAAAGTGATAAGCGCCATTGACTATCAGGTCAGTGGTCTCATTGTCTTCGGGACCGATGACGTCTTGCGAGCGGTCGACAAACCGTGAATCAGGTATTGCCAGAAGCGGAACCTTTCCAATCGAGTCAACAAATCGGCGTGCATTACGGCGCACGACCGCGCCATTCTCGTCGCGTGTGAGGTGTAGCTCCATCAGGCCGGTACCCGATTTCTGAAGCAATGTCTTCAATACTTCATCGTCGTTCTGTAAAGTCCCGGCCAACATTCGAAGGATCAGGCTCTTGCCATAGCCGTTACGACCAAGCAGAACATTCACACCCGGCTGAAGTTTCCATTCTGTTTCGGGAAAAAGAACGGTATCCCTGACATGAAAGCTTTCCAGTACTATCTTCGACTTGAGATTCTGCGCAAAATTAATCTTCGCTTTTTCCTCTTTTAGTTCGATACGAACATCAAGATCTTCGAGATCTCTTTGGTCGAGGCTGCTGATAACGTCAGCGCGGGCTTTTTCCAGTAGGCGTTCCCTGACAGCATCGTAGAGGTAACGGACAGTCATGGGAGCCATGAGCAGCACGATTAGACTTGTGGAGAATAGAACCTTTGATGAGGTTGTGTGGAGTTGCTCTTTGAAAAATGAGAGCAAAGTATTGACGACGGTCAGAATTGCAACCACGTACGTTGTCCAAAACTCTGGCGTCGGAACCCCCGTGTACTGTCGAATATCCAGATAATCTGTATGCGAGTACCAACGTGCCAACAAAGTGACTAAGACCAATGAAGAAATTAGCCCAGTAACCGCGGCCAAAATAGCTAAATAGTTCGGTCTAGCGCCGTTGAAAATGAATAATAGCGCATTGACGCCGAAGCAAAGTGCCAGCACGACTCGCTGCGCAGCTGGACGATTTAGCCACGCAACAACCGAGGGCAGACTTCGTGGTCGTTTCAGGTCCTGGCTCTTAGAATTCATAGATTCATCAGAAAGCGGCGAAACAATGCCCGGTACCGTTTACTATTTTCGAGCAAATCACGAACTTCACCGTCGCGGGGGCCCGCGCCTCTTTCCCAGAGCCGCCGGGCGGCGCCACCGGTTGAGGCAATCGGAAACACACTCGCCCGGGGCCATCTCTTCCTAAACATCTTGTACTCGTCGTCCACTCCCTCCATGCCACCGATAAAAACTCCGGCCTTGAACTCCTTGGAATCCAGCATCACCTTACGCATCTTCTTCAAACTGGCTTTACGCGTCGCCCCTTTCGGCGTGAATGTGAAGTTCTCGAAGGCGCGTGCCTCTGCCGGAATAATTTCCGCAAACCATGCTGACTGGTAAATGAAAACATTTCCGGTAGATTCAAGAGTTCGTGCAGCATGCTCAACAAGGGGTGAAATCGCTGGATGTCCACCAAAGACCAGGAAGCGCTCCCGAACAACCACTGATACGAGTGCGAGCACAGCCTCACGGGTCGCCAGGACAGCGGGCTTCCAGGTTTCATAATCCCGATCGGGAATACTGGCCGATAGAAAAATTGCGGATTTGGGTTTCATAAACCTTTGAGCCAAACATCTACCATGTCGAGCTGTGCGGTTGCCAGCCCGCGACGTTCGTTCAACCAGGCCAGGTGCTTCGTCCAGGCGGGGTCGACTCCCAAGCCGTTGTAGAGAATTAATGATCGGCGCAAAGTACGCCTCTGCAATGTAATCTCTTGCTGTTGAATCGAGAACGCGTCGGGAACGCCGACGAACGCAAACACGTCCGCTACTTTCTTGCCTTTACGATAAAGTTCGATCGGATTGGTCGGATGTACAATGGCTTCGAGTTTAGCTGTCTTCGCCTGATCGACTAGGTCCCCAACTACTCGCAGGCGTCGCGCAGCTAGCGATCCCACGCGTGCCAATTCAGCAGCGCGACTAACCCTGTCCAACGCTGCCTTGGTGAGGCGGCACGTTGGACCAGTGTTCCCTCGCTTGAAATCGGAGAGACTCAACTGCAACCAATCACTGAATTCGGTGCCACGCGTTCGTTTATGCGGGGCAGGCCAAACCAATTGCAAGACACCGAGCCCGAGGTCGTGCGCACGAGCCAATTCCTGATGGACCCAACGAGAAGTGAGCGCATTGGGTGTATCGAGAAAAACGAGCAAGTCGACATCAGCCATTCTGCCCCATAAGGCTTGCTGGAAATCAACGCCTCCCTCGACGGAAGCGGAGTCCCAAAAGATTCTATAACCACGGCGCGATAACAAATCGAAGAGCTGACCGGCAACCTCCAAACAATCATCTCGCTTGTAGGAAATGAAGGCCTGGCGCTGTGAGCGCGTAAGGCGAAACTCTTTCAGAATATCTGTGACAATGCGCTGGCAATTCCATACCTGTCCATTTATGGGTCGCAGTTCCGTGGGGACTAAATCTCTGAAGCGCTTTAGGTCTTCAACAACGGGGAAAATGGGCACGTTCTCCGCGAGCGCTCGTTGCAGCAGTTTCAGTTCTTGCCTCGTAGCCTTATCTTCAGTTCCAAACCAAACGGAGACGATGACACCCTCCCAATCTACGGCTGAAGCGTCGCTTGGATTGAAAACTTTCAGCTCAGTGTCCGGCTGAAGTCCTAATCTCTCGAGGTGCTCTTTCAAAAGCTTGACAAGCTCCGTGCGCCATTCGATTTTAGGTTCGCCCAATATAAGTAACTGGTAGCTCGATTGGTTTTTCATGAAGGCTGAGTAAATGGTCTGCTTCAAAGGCATCCGTTTGCTTAGTAGCGCCTTTAGGTCCGCCGGTTAACAAAACCGGCGGACACCTGCATAAATGACTAACACTACTACGGTGAGAACTACGGGAAAGTGCAGCCAAACCACGCTTGGCGAACCGGCAACTTCTCCCAGCGAACTCACTTTTGACTCCACCGGAGAAGTATTCATTGAGAAACTTTCAATTACTTTCTGGGAGTCTCCAAATCTCTCATTGCTCCGGACGGCGTCGTAGAGTTTGCGGAATAAGCGTAGAGTTCTCCTATCTTTGTTGGTTGCTGAATACTGCTTACTGATGTGAGATGTAAGCATTGGGTGAGTCCTTATCACCGCCCGATTAGGTCTTGTTAGCTGGCAGAACGTATCACAGTTTCCCGCTGCCGAACAATCCAATTTCATCTCCATTGTTGAAGCGCCGAACGAGTTTGAGGGCCGCTGGAATCCGAGGATGCCGAAGAACTCCGGGCAACTGAGTTTGCGATGAAGTCGGGAAAGGACCCTTAAACCAGTTCAAACTTCTGGCCGTAGTGCGGGACCTCGGTTACCCAACCAAATCGATCGTGAATGTGCTTCGCCATCGCTTGCGCCGGGTCGGGCTCCCCGTGCGTAAGAAAAGTTCGCCGCGGAGCCGCCTTGAGACCTTCCAGCCAACGGAGAATTTCCTGCCAGTCGGCGTGCGCTGAAAAACCGCCAATCTTCTCGATGCGACAACGGACGGGAATCCATTGGCCCAAAATCTTTACCTCTTTTTCCCCGTTGAGAATGCGTCTGCCAATCGTGCCTGCCGCTTGATAACCAACGAAGACAATCGTCGCTTCCGGGTCTGGGACCAACCTCACTGCGTGATGAAGGACTCTGCCACCAGTCATCATTCCTGAAGCACTCACGATCACTCGGACGCCCACAGCCGCATTCTGTCGCTTGGACTCTTCGCGGCTGGTGCTCGTCGTCATTGAATGTGTTCGCAAGGGCTGACGATGTCGAGCGAGAACGCTCGCATACTCTTCATCTTGTTCTTCGGTGCGGCGGCTGTAAGCCACGGTGGCGGCTGCCGCCATGGGTGAATCAACCACCACGGGCACAATCGGAATGCGCTTCTCTTCTTCGAGCTCGCGAATCAAGTAGATCAGTTCCTGCGTTCGCCCCACCGCGAAGGCCGGAATCAAGACCGGCGCATTACGAGCCGCAGCATCGTTAATGATCCGAGCAAGCTCGTCCTTGGGATCGTTGCGATCATGCAACCGATCTCCGTAGGTAGATTCGCAAAGAAGGTAATCACAGGCAGGTGGCGCGACCGGATCTTTGATGATGGGTTGATCGTAGTGACCGAGATCGCCGGAAAACAATATCGTGCGGCCAGTTTGATCATTACCGGCCGAATCCAGGCTAACCAGAACCAGGCTCGAGCCAAGGATATGGCCGGCGACGTGAAAGCCCGCCTCTACTCCTTTCGCTACATTGCTTGTGTTCCCAATATTGTCGACCGGCTCCAACAATTGCAGCGTCCGTTTGGCATCGGCTTCTGTGTAAAGAGGTAAAGCCGGAGCGTGCTTGGTCAGCCCATGTCGATTTCGATAGTCCGCATCCTCTTCCTGAAGTCTGCCTGCATCCGGCAACAATATCTTGAGCAGATCCGCCGTGCCTCGCGAGCAATAAATTGGACCGTGAAAGCCCTGGGAAACGACTCGCGGAAGGTAACCCGTGTGATCGATGTGGGCGTGAGTAATTAAGATTGAGTCGAGGGCTCGAGGATCAAACGGCGGCGGCTGCCAATTGCGCTCGCGGAGCTCTTTCAGCCCCTGGAACATTCCGCAATCAACCAACACGCGCGCCTGGCCGGTTTCAATCAGGTATTTTGATCCGGTAACTGTTCCGACGCCACCCCAAAAGGAAATTGATGCCAATGAGCGGCCCTCCCTGTTCAGAATGGTCACGAACTTTGGACCGCGACGGCAGGCATTTCAGTAGGTACCGGAGCAGGCCTGCGACGATATCCGAAAATTACCAGGAGAACGGGAACCAACAATGCAAGATTGCGCAAGGCAGTGCTCACTCCCAACTGGCTGGCGATAATGCCCCCGAAACATCCGCACTCGAGCGCTTCGCCGTGCAGTACATAGACGTAATAAAGGGCAAATCCACTGAAGAAAACCAGCATTAGCCCGCCAAGCAAAGCACCGAGCCGGACCGTCCGACGAAGAATCAATAGAAGGGCTACGAAGATTTCAAAAGCAATGACTGCGATCGTCACTGGCCACATCCAGGGCTCGTATTTAATGCCGAGCGCCGTCAGTAGCTCGGCGACATTGGCCGCGAACGTCTTCGCGATCGCCAGCTTTGCTCCTGCTGTGAAAAGGAATAACGCCGCCAATCCAAAGCGGCTGATTACAGCAAGTAGCTGAAGTATTTTTTGACGCGTCATTGGATACAGAGCACCAGGCCTACAGGCGTTTAGAGTTCAACCTTCAGGTTGCCGCTTTCGAGACACACAAGCTGAAGCTTGAACTCTAAACACCTGTAGGCCAAGTCGAGATATTACGCTGCCAATCCGACGACTTTGTCGGCGGCGTCTTTCATGCCGTTGGCGACGGTGAAATTCAATCCTGACTCGCGAATCACGCGTTGGCCTTCTTCAACGTTAGTTCCTTCGAGCCGCACGACAACCGGCACCTTGATGCCCAAATTCTTCGCAGCCTCAACTACACCCCTGGCCACCATGTCGCAGCGTACGATGCCACCAAAGATATTAATAAGGACTGCGCGCACGTTCTGGTCTGCGAGCAGTATTTTGAAAGCCGCTTCAACGCGCTCTTGTGACGCACCACCGCCGACGTCGAGAAAATTAGCGGGCTCGCCGCCAGCAAGCTTGATAATGTCCATCGTAGCCATCGCTAAGCCGGCGCCGTTCACCATGCATGCGATGTTGCCGTCAAGCTTGATGTAATTCAGATCAAACTTTGAAGCCTCAATCTCAAGCGGATCCTCTTCACTCAAATCACGCAGATCGAGAAACTCCTTGTGACGAAACAGCGCGTTGTCGTCGAAGTTCACCTTGGCGTCGAGCGCAATCAAGCGATCGTCCTTAGTTAAGAGAAATGGATTGATCTCCATTAGCGAGGCGTCCATTTGCTCGTAAGCGCCGTAGAGCGCCTGCATAAACTTCACTGCTTGTCCGACTAAAGCGGCCGGAATGCCGAGACCAAACGCAAGTTTGCGAGCCTGGAAAGCGCGAAAGCCGACTGCTGGATCAACCGTCTCTTTGAGAATTTGTTCCGGAGTCTTAGCGGCTACTTCTTCGATATCCATGCCACCCGCAGCCGAAGCCATGAAGACTGGCCGCCCGGAAGCCCGATCTAAAACAATTCCCAGATAAAACTCTCGGAGAATCGGCAGACCCTCTTCGATAAGCAGCGTGTGTACTTGCTTCCCTTCGGGTCCGGTCTGATGAGTGACCAGGTTCATCCCCAGCATTTGGCGAGCGAGCTCTTTGGCTTCGTCTGCACTCTTCGCAAGCTTTACGCCGCCGCCTTTACCGCGTCCACCTGCATGAATCTGAGCCTTTACAACCACAACTTCGGTGCCCAATTCCTTTGCAGCCTGATACGCCTCTTCCGGCGAGCGAGCAACTAGACCTCGCGGCACGGCTACGCCAAAGCGCTTGAGCAACTCTTTTCCCTGGTACTCGTGAATCTTCATTGTTTGAGTATCGACAATCTATTTCGTTTTTGATGGAGCGCAAGGAGTTTAGCCACCAAAGCCTACACAGGCAAGGTGACCTTTTGAAGTGCGACGACCTGTCGCCGCTTTGGCCTGTCTTTGCATGTTGTGAAAAGACTTTTCACAAGCCAGCACAACGGCAATCCGCTGCGGATGAAAGCGGTGACGGGTCACCGCACTGCTCCAAATTAATCTCGCCAACGTTCCCAGACCAGTCGAGCTGCCAGCTCTTCACCGCCGATCGATCCCAACGTTGTGAGTATCAACTGATCATCCACAAATTCGTAGCGCCGCCTGAATTCCAGACCGACGTCGCCCGGTTGAATGCTTCCAACGATGTGGTGACTCACAATCTTTTCGTCCAGGTTTAGCTCATAACTTCCGAAATATCCCATGTAGCCTCGTAATGCGAATTCGAAGTCTCCGTCGGAAGTTAACGGTAGTTTCGCCCTATCCTTGTTCATCATCTGAACAGCCATGTGCCCGTGGCCGTCGTAAATCAGCATGCCGATCGGATTATCCCCGAGTCGCTGCATCAACGGTCCTTCGCCTTCGGCATCAGTTAGTTTCCACGTGCCAATAAATTTATGCTGAGTTTCGATTTCCAGTGCTGTCACGGCAGTCATATAGATACTGTTACCCTTACCTTCTCCTGATTTTTTGGGGGTGCTTGATCAAGTAACAGCTTGGATACGCCGGCGTCAAGCGGGCTAGTGGTACAGTTTGAGATGCCACGGGCTGGCCCCGTGGTAATCACGCTGAGTTGCTACAAAGAGTCTTGAGCCTGATTGGGACCATGCCACGGGCTGGCCCCGTGGTAATCACGCTGAGTTGCTACAAAGAGTCTTGAGCCTGATTGGGACGATGCCACGCGCTGGCCCCGTGGTAATCACGCTCAGCTGCTACTAAGAGTCTTGAGCCTGATTGGGACGATGCCACGGGCTGGCCCCGTGGTAATCACGCTGAGTTGCTACAAAGAGTCTTCCTGATTGGGACCATGCCACGGGCTGGCCCCGTGGTTTGTCACGTTGGCTGATCTTGATAACGCACAATGGCATCCAGCGTGAACTACCACGGGGCAAGCCCGTGGCATACACGTACGGTCACTCTTTTGCCTTTCTAGCTGCCAGCATGACCCTCCACCGGGCGAGCCGGTGGTATCAAGTGAACGGACGCATTACCAATGTGAGCACCAACGTTCAAGGATAAAGCTGGTGCTATGATGCAGTGAATAAACCCTGGACAGTGGGAGATTGCGATGAGCCTGATTACTGTTACTTCACGATCAAATCTTCAGAATGAAGTTCGATATGGAGAGGGTCAAACTTTAATCACCGACGAGCCTGTGTCGGTTGGTGGTGATGGCGCCGGTCCCGATCCATATTCGCTTGTATTGGCCGCGCTGGGCAGTTGCATTTCGATGACTGTAACCCTCTACGCTCGGCGCAAGCAGTGGCCGCTGGAGCGTGTCAGCGTCCAGCTCAAGACTGAGCGCGTGCACGGTAAGGACTGCGCCGAATGCACTCGTTCGACTGAGGGCTATGTCCATCGGATTCAACGTAAGGTGACCTTTGAAGGAAATCTTTCCGAGGAACAGATTGCTCGCCTGCACGAGATCTCTCACAAGTGTCCGGTGCACAGAATGCTGACGTCCGAAATTGTGATTACCGAATTCAAGGAAGGTTAACGCCAGGTCAGTACCACCTGCGGTAGCGGGTCGCGCCTGACACTCAGCTATCATCAAGCTGATCGATTGAGATAATGCAGCCCGTAAGTTAGTCGTAGACTCTGCGTCTGGTCCTCTTCTTACAGCCCACGGACATCAAGTCTGCTCTACCAAAGGAAAGGGCCTCCAACCGAAAGATTGGAGGCCCTTTTTGAATTGGTCGGGACGCCGAGATTTGAACTCGGGACCTCACGCACCCCAAGCGTGCGCGCTACCAGGCTGCGCCACGTCCCGCTTGGTCATAGGTAACAATGCCGAAAACGAATTGTCAACCAGCCGCGCATAGATTTAGCTTTGAGATGTTCGATTAGCTTTGAGGTCTTTTATTGGCTTTGAGATCTTTGATTTGAGATCTGAGATCGCCGGTGAGACTGCTGACATAGTATCTGAAACGCAAAATCACGGATCTCAACAAATCTACGACTGTGATCCCGCAGTCTTATTTTCCTCTTCCAATAGCCCAAGCAACTCACGTAGTTCAGCGGCAATCTTTCGCAACGCCAGGCGCTCTTCAGCCGCTCGACCGACATTATTCGCAGATCCGGTCTCAGGCGTTCCCGATGTTGCCGGCTGGGCATCAAGTCGAAGCTGCGATGAGGGGCTTTCGCCATTCGCCTCCGAAGGCACTACTTTCAGTCGCGTTCCGGAGCGCATCTCAGCCGCAAGCCGCTTCTTCGCTCCCGCGATTGTGTATTGGTCGTCGTAGAGAAGTTCCTTGATGCGTAACGCCATTTCGACGTCACGCTTTCGATAAACCCGCTGTCCAGCCCGGTTCTTTTGCGGTGCAAGAGTGGGAAACTCAGACTCCCAGTATCGCAGCACGTGCGCCTGGACGCCGGCCAATTCGCAGACCTCACCGATTTTGAAGAAGAGCTTTTCGGGGATGGCAACGACGGGATGGCTCATGCTTTAAAGCTCAGTGACCGCGAAAGGTTTGCCGGGTACTTGCCAGCTCCTTGCCGGCTTGGGAAGTCTGAAGTAATGACCGAAGGCCTGTGGTCCTTTTAGACGGCGTCATGTTACCCGCGGCCCACCAGCGTGTCAATACTTACTTACACTTAGCCGTCGCCAGTTCAAACGAAAGCTTAAAGGTAAATTCTCAGGTGAAGCCGGGTCTTGGCCCTGAGGTCTTGGGTCTTTGATTCTGTAATTAATTCTTTGTGCTTTGTTCTTTGCGCTTCGTTTCTTTGAAGCTTGAGTCGCTGTCGAATTGCGGGCTTCGGATACATCCACAGCTTGCGCAAATTTCACAGATGTTTTTGTTTGGCGATAATTAGAAGGGCATATGGGAACGTGCCGCTTTTGATATTTTTGACAATCCCTGCAAAGCAGCTACGGTTAAATGAAGCCATCTGGATCTTGCTTTTACATCTGTGGCATCTGCGTAATCTGCGGATAAAGCATTTGATCGAGTAGCCATTGTTCAGCGATAGACTGCGATCCTGGTGCGGGCTATAATCCCGTTTCATTCACGCCACAATTCCTGGAGGTCAATTCAACAACGTGACAACTTCGCCTGCCCTTTTCCGCCTGGCCGCGCGGTTTGATGACGTCGGCTTTTCCGACATCGTTAATATTCGCAACCGGGTGATGGAGCTCCGTGCCGGTGGCGCCACCGTTTACCAGTTTGAGGGCGGCGAGCCCTACATGAACACGCCCGATCACATCAAGGCGGCGATGGTTCAGGCTCTCGAAGAAAACAAAACGCGATACGCACCCTCGTCTGGAATTCAACCGCTGCGCGCAGCAATCGCCGAGAAGCTGCAGTCAAAAAATCGAATTCCCGCGCGGGAGCAGGACGTCATCGTGTTAACCGGCGGTATGCAGGGTTTGTTTGGAGCTTTTCAGTCCGTGATCGATCCCGGCGATGAGGCGCTGGTCTTCTCCCCTTTCTGGACTCCTATAAAAGATCTGATAGCCACGTGTCAGGGCCGAACGGTGCTGGTGCCGACCAGCGAAGCGCGCGCGGAAGGATTTGTAGAGACACTCGCTCGTTACACCACCTCACGCACGAAAGCCATCTACTTCAACACACCTCAAAATCCAACTGGGATTGTCTTCACTCGAGCTGAAGCTGAGGCAGTAGCGCGGTTCGCCTGTGATCGAGATCTCATTGTCATCGCCGATGAAGCGTACGAGGACCTTGTCTACGATGGTGAACATGTCTCCATCGCCTCGCTCGATGGAATGTTCGAGCGCACCATCACCTCTTTTACGTTTTCGAAGTCGTATGCGATGACCGGATGGCGGCTTGGCTATGTAGCCGCGACCGAGCCGTGGATGACGGGCGTGCGCAAGGCAACTTTGTATTCCTCGAATGGCGTCTCCACTCCAACACAATGGGCTGGTCTTGCTGCCTTCAATCACGAATCCGATCTGATTGAAAAGAATCGAAACGCTTATCGAGAGCGGCGCGATCTACTGCTCGCGGGCTTGAACGAATTAGGCTTTCCCTGCGATAGACCGGCGGGAGCTTTCTATGCATTTCCGGATGTGACGCGAATCAGCAGCGACAGCCGTGAGGCCGCAGAGGTGCTCCTCGAACGAGCGCAAGTCGCGACCGTGCCGGGCGCCGTTTTCGGGCCACACGGTGAAGGTCATTTACGTTTTTCATTCTCTACGTCACTCGAGACAATTCAGGCGGGACTTGAATCACTTCGTCGCAATCTCTAACCAGGGTAGCGTAGACTTCAGTCTGCGAAGGCGCTTGTATGCGGCGAACGTTCGAGTTCGGCGGACCTTGGATAACCCTCAAGACGATAACGCTTAAGAATCGATTTGAGAGGTAATGTCTTGAATGCCGGCTCCGTTGAATGCTCGATCAGACTCTCCTGTTAAGATAATCAAAACAGACTGAAGTCCGTTCTACAACGATAACGATGAATGATGTGAAGGAAGATCTAACACGCGCGACGCGTGGTGAATTTCAGTTCATAGACGGCCTGCGACAACGGGCAGCTTCATCCCCTGGACATTCATCTTTACTCGCAGGCATTGGCGACGACGCTGCGATTGTTCGCGAGACCACCGGCCTCAACACTCTTGTCACCAGTGACATGCTGGTTGAGGAGGTAGATTTTCATCGCGACACTACGACTCCTCGCTACCTCGGCCATAAAGCTCTTACGGTTTCGTTGTCGGATATTGCAGCCATGGGAGCGCGTCCGCGCTGGGCGCTCGTCTCGCTTGGAGTTCCGGACGACATTTGGAATTCAGATTTCGTCGACCACTTTTACGAAGGCTTCTTCGGGCTCGCAGATCGATACGGCGTCGCACTCATCGGCGGTGATATATCGCGAACCCCGCACAAGATTGTTATCGACACGACGGTGATGGGCCAGTGTGACGACGGTCGCGCAGTGCTTCGCAAGGGAGCACAGCCGGGCGATTTGATTTTCGTCACGGGATCTTTGGGCGGGTCGGCGGCGGGCTTGCGACTGCTTGAACGAGGCGCACGGGTGCCGGCTGATGAAGCACCACCGGATAACAACGACCCGGACCGTCACATCCTGCGTCAACTATCTTTGCGCCACCTTCGTCCCGATCCGCGTGTAGGGTGGGGTCTGGTGCTGGGCGAAGAACAGTTGGCAACTTCAATCATCGATATCAGCGACGGCTTATCGTCCGACCTCCATCACCTCTGCCGGGAAAGCGGAGCCGGCGCCAGGATTGATGCAGCAAAGATTCCCATCGACCCTCTGGTGACAGAAATCTGTGGACGACGTGCCCTTGATCCTTTGTTGCTCGCGCTGCACGGCGGTGAAGACTTTGAGTTGCTGTTCACGGTTGCTGCGACCAATCTTTCGCGCTTACCGCGGAAGGTGGACGGCATTGCCATCACGCAAGTCGGAGAGATTGAACCCCAGGCGAAGAGGGTTTGTCTGGCGGAAGGGTCACGAGTTTGGGATCTTGAGCCTCTGGGCTTCCAACATTTTTGAGATGAGGACGTAGCTTTCCATTCACGACCATTTCATTCTCTCAGTCACACCCGGTTTTAACCGGGTGAAAGAAAGCCCACAGAAATAATAGAACCGTTTCAACGGTTTTCGCGTTTTGCTGCGAAAGAGAAACCGTTGAAACGGCATTAACATACTTGACTAATCAACGTCAGTAGTCGAACGCCGAAGGCGTTGGCAAATTCCAGCCTGGGGCAGCGCCCCAGAAAAAGGAACCAAGCTAATAGGGGAACGCTGTAAGCGTTCGCGAGTTGAGCTTTGGGAAGATTCGTGACGCCGCGCCGGACTACTCGCCAACGCTTTCAGCGTTAGCGAAGCAAACCCTTGCGT
>Ga0134125_10000245_pt1 | contig 78062 bp, 133 predicted proteins | sample KB31751_FD_96464 | JGI IMG/M metagenome (GOLD analysis project Ga0134125, IMG submission 96464) | Terrestrial soil microbial communities with excess Nitrogen fertilizer from Kellogg Biological Station, Michigan, USA - KB3-175-1 | ecosystem: Environmental > Terrestrial > Soil > Unclassified ... | reverse complement strand
TCGTTGAACGCGCTCGATCCGGCGGCGATCTTGCCGCGCATGTTCAGGGTCTTCATGTAGACCAAGAGGTCATCGGTTGCCAGCCGATTGCGCAGGGTTTCACCCTCCAGCAGATCGATGAACGCCGACGACTGATTGATCTGCACCAGGAACTCCGGCTCGTGATAAGCCGGGTTGAGGGTCAGAAACGCAGAGGCTTCGAGTGCCATGGTTCAGTATCTCCTTCAGATCTGGATCACGGCGCAGCAGCCGTTGAAGTTCCAGTTGGCGACGAGGTTGATGGGATCCCAGGCGACGGTGATGCAGTTGGTCGTCTGGACTTCCAGGATATCGACGGCGATCGCAGAGCTTGCGCCGACGCCCGAAGACGGAGTCACGGTGCCGCCGGTAATGGTGGCCGCGCCCGCGCCGACCGGGCCCTGGAGGGTCAGCGTGGTCCCGGTGCTGGGAGAAACGCTGGTCCAGGTTCCATTGAGACTGGCGAACGCGCCGGTGCCGGTCAGCGCCGAGGTCACCACAGAAGCACCGGGGCTGAACGTGATCGGAGCCGACATGGTCAGCGTGATCAGACCAGTGGTGCTGTTGTAGGTCCCCGACGAGGCGGTGAGCGCCGCGGCGATGTACGGGACCAGGATCTGGTTCTGCAGATCCCACGCTACCTGGGAGTTAATCGGCGTGCCCGCCAGTCCGATGAGCAGAGGATCGCATTGGACGGCAATGCGAGCCCGGCTACCCAGCGCATAAGCGTGGACGGACTGATTGGCGACGGCGATAGGAACCGTATTGCCCGGAGTCGTAACCATGCTGTAGTTCTGGTCGAACACCGAGAACCCAAGGAGCGGCTTGGAGCCGCCAGCAATGGACGTTGCCCGACCCATCTGGGTCTGGAACGCCACGTTCGGATTGCCCGCCGCACCGGGGACCTGCATGTAGATGCCGACACCGCCCCACATGGGGAGGGTGTCAGAAGCAGAGAGCCAGCCGCCGCGAAGCTGATTCCGGATCGCAGGATCCGGGTAGGCGGTGCCCTGCTTCAGGCCCATCGAGTGGACGCCGAACATTCCGTTGTTGGCGTAGGTCACCAGATACGGGTTGTAGTTGAGAGTAGCGACCATAGTTACTTGTCCTCCTTCGTGAGGAAACGCTTGCAGTGGTTCTGGACGGGACCAGCGAACTGGCGCATCCACGACGCGGTGCCTTCATAGGTATAGCGCGTGTGTCCGCTGTCCATGCGCTCCACGCGCTGGACCATCTCGCCGGGCTTGTAGCGTGCCGGGGACATTGCGAATTCTTCCGCCTGACGGAAGATATCCTCGGTCACGATGTCAAAGGTCGCGGAATCCGCGGCGATGACCGCAAGCTCCGAGTCCTTGTACTTCGTGTGTTGCTTGAGATCCGCCGCCAGCTTGCGGTGGTAGTCCACCAAGCTCTCGCCGGGCATCAGCCGGGGCACGGACTTGCCAAGCGCCGTATAGATGGAGTCGGCACGTTTGGACAGCTTGCCTGCCTTGACAAGGTCCTCGTCCGACAGAGGCTTCATGCCTGCATGGATCATGGCGACCTGCCTCTTGAGCTCCTCGACGCTGTCCGAACGTCCGTCCTTGCGATCGTCGTCCTTGCGCTCGTCCTTCTTGGACTCGTCGGCCTTCATCTCATCGGCCTTCTTGTCCTTGTCGTCTTCGTCCTTGCGCTTGGCGTCGTCGCGCTCGTCCTCGTCCTTGCGCTTGTCGTCCTCGTCCTTCTTGAACTGAGGCGGCATCGCATCCTTCTTGGCTTCCTTGTCCTCTTCCTTCTCGTCCTTCTTGGACTCGTCGGCTTTGGACTCGTCAGCCTTGGCGTCGCGACGCTCCTCCTCTTCCTTCTCCTCGGCATCACGTCGCGCCTTGCGGGCGGCGTCGCTCGCCTTCTCGCGCGCGTCCTCGCCAGTCGAGATCTTCATGATGTCGGCGCGGAGAACCTTCTCTTCGTCGTCATGACGGGACTGATAGGAACGCTCGGACTCCTTGTCCTTGCGCTTCGAGAACTTGAAGCTGTCGATACGAGTCTGGATGACCTCCTTGCGATGAGTCGCAAAGTTGGTCTCGACGCTGTCCAGACGCTTGTTGAGCGTCTCGAAGCCGGTTCCGATACCGGCCAGCGCCTTGGTGATCGTCTCGTTCTGAGCGATCAGCTTGTCGAGGTCTGCTTTGTCCATACTGTCACTCCTGACAATGTTGATACCTGTCGGTCCGCCGTCTTTATCCCAAACCCCCTGCCAGCAAACGGCGAGATGATCTAGCAAAGTGGGGTTGCCTTCAATCAGAAAATTGGACCCGTCCTTCAGCTTCCCGGCAATGTTGGCGTCGGGGTCGCTCCAGGAAACGGCTGGGGAGGTTGAAAGCTGTTCCTCCGACATGATCTTCGCAGCCGCATCGTCTTGCACGCGGGCAATCGCCCAGACATCTTCTCCTTTGATGTAGGGCAACGTCAACGCACCGATGGTCCTTGTGCGGTATTCCTCCGTATTTAGGATAGAAGTATCGGGATGTTCAAGAATGACTGGGACGCCATTGCAACGTTCCAGAAACTCAGGATTCAGGTACATCTTCGGATCACGCCACACATACTCTTCTTCGTACAGAACATCGCCTTTGTCGTCCCTTTTCATGGAACGGAAGGCTTCGCCCGTACCTGTCACCCGCATGTCGAAGAACGTAATGTTCTCGTACCGTTGCGGGGACACAAGCTGTCCATCACGAACCGCCTTGGCAACGTGAAGTTCATTCCAAGTCGGTGACAGCTTCTGCAGAGCCACAAGGCAACCTGGATGCATGCCTTGCGGTGGCTTGGCTGGATCGCACCAGCAGAAGGCCACATGCTCTGGATTCAGTGTCGGCGTAAACTCCTCGACGTCCTTGATGCAATAAGTTGTGAAGTCAACAGGATCGATACCGTTGTCACACGCTACCCGCTGAGCCCATTTCTCGCAACGAGTCTTGGGCGGCTTATACCCTGTCTCTTCGACTGTTTCACGAATGGCGGCTTCAAGAGTACTTTCTCCTGATTCACATTTACCGCCTGGAATACACCATAGACCGGGCATGTCCCCGGCTTCAGATCTCTGAAGTAGCAGGACCCGGCCTTGAGTGCTGCAAATAAGAACACCCGCAGCGCAGATCATTGTTGTTCTTCAATCCTCCTTATCCTAGAGCTGATAGTATAACTCTTCCCCGCAAGCCTGTCGATAGCCTCCTGGTTGGCCTGCATATCATGCCTAATACGCTCCACCAGCTTGAGAAGGCTCAGGTCTTCGACTTCGTCTTTCTTGGCATCGGCGATGCCAACTTCTTTTCCGTGGAACTCGGCTTGCTCCTGGAGCTTCTTTTTCTTGGCCGGGTCCTTTTCACGTTCGGCAAGATCCTTGAGACGAGCGGCTTCACGCGCATGCCCTTCGCTGGATCGATCGTCGTCGTCTGCAACTATGTCTTCGTCGCAGTCGTCGTCTCCGCGCTTCTCTTTCAGAGCGATGGCGACCGCTTGCTTCTGCGGTCGGCCAGATTTCATCAGTTCCGGAATGTCCTTCTTGGGATCGCCGGTGAGCGGCATTGGACTTCTCCTTTCACCAGATTACTGCCACGAATTTGTGACCTGAGGTTTCAGCCGTAGCCTTGATCTGTATTCCCGGCTGTAGGAATGGAACTGTAAACGTCTCTCCGGCGGCCAGCCTGAATGTTGTTGGATGATCCCATCCGGGCGTGTTGACCATATCGACCAACAAGACTTCGCCTGCCCCTGTGGGATTCTGTATGTAACCTCCTCGGACCGGCCCAGTCATTACAACGACAGGCTCGCCGCCGAGAACAACCACAGAAGCTGGTGCGGCCATCGGCTTCTTTGGCAAGGAATATGTGGGCGTTCTGATTTGCGGCATGGTCCCTCTGTAAAGTTCACGTGGTGTTCCACAGCCCGGCGGGCTACCCTAGTGGGGCCGGGTAACGGCAATAGGAGTCGATGATGGTAACACAGAGCGTGCGTGACGAACTAGGTTCGATCCTAGACCATATAGAAGAATGGCTTGGTACTCCTTTTAAAGAGCATCAAGTCAATGATCGGCGATGGTTCAATAATCCTATCGCAGAAATCTATCTGCGGAAAATGGAGCACAACAACTGGCGGCGCATCGATCTCGCCAACATCACGTTCACGTTCAGGAAGACGAGCGGGCAACGCTACACGTTCTTCCTAGGCTGGTTGATGGAAGTTGGGCAGCGCCACGGCTATCACGAGATCATCGTTGAGAACGTCATGGATCTACGGTTCCAATCGTTCCACGACAGCTTGGCGTACACGACGAAGATCGAGGGAACGCCACCATCCTATTCCATAAGGTTAAGCCGATGAACGTCCGGCTCTTTATCTGGATGTGGCTTGCATCCATGGCAACCAGTTTCGGCTTCGATCTGATGAGCACTCCTGGCTGGCTAAGAATCGTGCTCATGACCTTCTATGTTCTCAATCTCGTTCGCCTACATCTGAGGTACCCATGACAGACGACGAACTACGGGAAGCAGCCCGGGGAAACATCGAAGCCAATGCAGATTGGACTGAAGATGCAAGCCCCGATGAAATAGCAGACTGCGTCTATACTCTCGCCATCGACAAACTACTCGATCTCGGTGTTCATCACCTGAAGGCTGTAGAGATTGCTAATGAACTTGCACAAGGATATGCAAATCCATGACCAAGCCTAAGAAGAGTAGTCGTGTCCGCCAGCGTCGTGTCTCGGCGCAGAAACTAGAACAGGCCGTCCAAGAGGTACTCGAAGACCGGCAAGATCCAGATCTGGACGCCGCCGAAGTCGAGATGGAATTGGCTAGGCTTCTATCGGAGGAAGGCAATGGCTGATGCACATCAAGCAATTAAGGATGTCCCGCTGCCTCGGCGCATGCTCGGCATACGACGGGACAAGCGCGGCTATCCAATCCCCTATCTCATGATGGACACGCAGATTCATATCGACATGGAGAAACAGGCCGAGTGCATGCTCAAGCGCCTCTGCATGATCTGCGGCAAGCGTCTCGATAACAAGAAATGGTTCATTGGCGGTCACGCGGCAGCAAAGAATCGTCTGTTCTCGGACCTTGCCATGCACGAAGAGTGCGCGCGTTATTCTCTTAGGGTTTGTCCGTTCCTGTCGAACAGCGACATGAAGTACCGTAAGAAGTATGACGACGACACCATATTCTATGCCGGGCACATCCCTGGAACAGCCAAGGAGCGTTCGCCGACACAGATGTTGATGCGTACCAATGGTTATCGGATGTGCCGATGGCGAGATATGTTGTATGTCCTAGCCAACCGCTGGGACTATGTAGAGCACTGGAGCTACGGCAAGCAAGTAGAAGGGGCAGAGCACATGAGCGCTCAGGGGTTGCTAGAGCAAGTCGGCCTCTTCGATGAAGATATGGGGATGTACTACAATCAGCTGGAGTTTCTTCGATAGAAAGGGGAAGGGCGGCTTGCGCCGCCCCTCACTTCAGACTCGACGCCGCGGGATCAGTTCCTCGAGACGCAGTTCGAGGGTATCATGGTCCATGAGCTGATGAGCTCGGGAGCCGAAGCGGGCATGGAAGTCAGCGGCGTGCCCGCCCACGGCCGGATCGATGGCCGCCCATTCATCGAACGTATGGGTCTCGTGCTGCCTCCAAGTGACGCCAACCGCCGCGCGGTCCACGTCAGTATGGTCCGCCGGAGATTCCTTGTTCTCACGATCGGAAGCAGCGGCCAGCGCCCGATCTTCAAGCTCCGATGGGTCCTTGGCTGCTTCTTTGGGCTCCTTGTTTTCAGGCTTCTTTGCCTCGGGCATGATTCACTCCATTGCTGCTAAGGTAAATGAACACCGGCTGCGGGCAGCACCATCCGCAACAGGATAAGGATGCACACAAGTGCGAAGATGACCCAAACGATCTGGATCACTTTAGCTGGGAGCGCGACGCCCACGATGGTCGTCAGCACCCAGATCACAAGCCAGACCACCAACGCCAAGACGGCGATGAAGATCAACGCATAGATGACTCCTTCGATTAGGCCCAATAGCCCCTCCTGTGCTAGTTCAGCCCCAGGATCTGTGAGGCTGTCGTCCCCGTAGATAAGACACGCGATACGCCTACGGGTAGAATACCGACCGGGCAGCTCTTGAAGACAATCGAAGTAGTCTGTCCAATCGGAATAACAGCGATATCCCCCGATACGCCGATGTAGAGTGCGCCGAAACCCAAGACCGTAGAGTCATTGGGCGTGATAGCAGTCACTTGCCCGAAGTTGGCAAGAGCCCGCGCATTGTAAGGTTGAAGTGCCATAGACTCGCTCCAATCAAATTGTTCGACTTACCACAAAGCTGTCTGATCTAGCTCCCATATAGTATTCAAGAGTTTCCACCGTACCATTGAGAGAATTGCCTGCGATTCCACCAATGTTCATCGTTGTCATACCAACTGGGAGCACGTATGCACCGCTTGACGTGTTGAGACCTCCGCCATCGGCGGCGATCTGACCCTCGCTTGTCCCCCAGCCCCATGCACCTTTGCGTCTCTGGAATATGGGAGCTGAGAGGATGTTAGGCGAATTTGCACCGAGATTTATCTGGATTGCCGTCGAGCGCATGATGAGACCGAAGACCTGTCCGGCCTGCGTTCCAGATTGCGCACGGCAGTCAATGTTGTTGGAACCGCCATCCGAAATATAGACCGGATCTTGCTGGATGCCTGTTTTGAGTGTACTCATGCGGAATGCCGATACCAGCACACCTCCAGCGTTTGGATTCCAGCCTGTAACCGAAGCAAGTGGGAGGGCTAGATTATCCGCCGATCTTGTGACTGCAGCAGTTGTCGTTGGAATATATGAAGTGACACCCGCACCGGCGCTCTCAAATTGGAATCCCCAGACAGCGATCTTAGAAGTTCCATTACCTGCATAAGAAGGCGCAGAAGTAGAATTACTGTTAGAAACAAAATTGACAGCCATAGTAGAAGAGGTTGTCGCAGTGGCTGTGAAATTGAACCAGATGCGCCACCATCCATTCAGAAGTTGACGAACTGCAACAGCCGATTGCGTACCCGTAAGCGATGATCCAATCGTACCTGTAGAAGGTTGGAAATTGAATCCTGAGTTTCCACCGAAAGTAAACTGTATCCATTGACCGCTGAAGCTCGAGAAGCCACTCGGTATTGTCTGCGCAAACGTCGTAGCTCCGAAATTGGCAGTGAATTGTCCTGCAGGAGCTCCATTATCTACGAATGTGTAGGCTGGGAATACGGTGCCGGTGATTGCGCTGATGTCGATGCCACCAGTCCCTGTTGCAGGATCTTGCCCTCCTGCATTATTCCACAGACCATTGTTTTTCCGGAACCACATCTTCTTAGCATCATAATCGACGGCAAAGCACAGGACATCGCCAACGGTGTAGGACTGAACCGTTGTGACAACAGAACCGTTGAAATAGACATTCGAGCTATTCCACCAACCGATACCCGTGCCCCCAGCACTGCCCAGGAATCCACCGTCAGCTACGCTCTGTGATGCATTACAGACACCGACTGCAATAGTCTCGCCGGTCGAATGAACATTGTTGACTGTTACTTCCCAATAGCGTTTCTGCCCGGTGGCGACTCCGATAGCGACTGTCCCGAAGCCGGTCTCAGCAATACCTTGAGCGCTCGACGTTGCTGTCAAACTATTGTTTGAGAGAACCACACGAGCGTTCTTAGAAGTTGACGACCATGTGGTTGGGATTTCCTTGGCGAAACACGAACAGCCACGAACGTCTCCAGAGGTATAGCTGAAGGACGTAACGGAACCGATCTGGTGAAGAGCCGTTGTGGCACTCACCACCATTGTCATCGCAGTGGTGGTGCCGTCCGGGGCCACAGCATCGTTGTTGGTAAGAGTCACGGCTGCAGGTGTCCAGCCCGAGGAGTCCTGAGAATGCAGAGCCGTATTGGTGCTCTGCATTTCGTCAGTGTATCCAAGAGGCGCGAGCGTGATAGGGTCATACTCAAACCGGGCGACATTAACACCGGCGGTCGCAACAAGACCTGACGAATTGATATAGGTTGCGGTTGAACCTCTCGTAAAGGTGGATCCCGAGGGGAGCACACCGCTCTTGAAATCATAGGACCAATTGGGAGCAGTCCCCAATCCTCCGTTCAGCATCTGTTCGGCAAAAGGATAGATGTACATCAGACCTTCCTTTCACGCCGCTCTGCAATTCGGGCATTGCGTTCGTCCTTCTGGCGTCGCAGGCTTTCGGCCGCTTCGCTCAGCAGGATGATTGCGTCGTTGGCGGAATCGGCCGCCGACCACGGATGCTGTTTCTTCACAGGCTCGAGAGGCTGACCATCGACATCCAGCCCCGGTTCAGTGAAGTTTTTCAACTTATTCATATTGAGCGCAAGTGGATTGCCGAACAGCTCTCGCATCTCGTTGATGTTGTCCTGCACCCACTTCGCCACGATCACGAGATTGTCGTTGTCCAGCTTCGGCAGGAAGACTTGGAACATCGCGATCAGAGCCTTGAGCTTCGTCTCGGCAATCAGGATACGATCGGACTCGGGCTCCTGCAGCAGTTCCGGCCAAGTTGCCGAGAAGCTGTCCTTGAATTTCATAAAGGCAACGTCGTAGTCCAGAGAGCCAAAGTCCTTCGGATACCTTGCTTGGATATCCTTGTACCACTCGGGGTTCCATGCACGACGCATGACGATCGGATCGAGGAAGTCGTAGAGCGGCTGCATCGCCTCTCGCTCTGAATTGATGTAGCGCGCCTGCTCCTTCGCATCCTCGGTGCCGTCTGCGAAGCCCTGCGCAAAGGACTCGTCCGTTAGCATCTGGGCAGGCATCGGAGCGCCAGCCGCGATGTCCTCGACTATGTTCTTGCGCGCGAGGCCAAACGGTTCTGAGATATTCTTGAGATCAATAGACTCGACTGCTTCTTCGGTGCCGATGCTGACCACGTTGCCGGTGCGCGCCATCTTGATCACACCACGCTTGACGTTGAACATCGCCAGCATAGTGTTCGTAATGACGGATCCGGCTTGCTTGAACTTCGCGATGATCGTACCCGCCTTCACTGCGATCATGTCGTTGGTGACCATGGTCTGGAGAAAGGACTTCAGTGGGTAGAGGCTGCGCTGGTACACCGAGCGGCCTGTGAAGCCATAGGCAGACGGGGTCCAGGAGATGTAGATCGGAAATTCGTTCATCACAACTCGAGCCTTGGACCTGTGGAAGGTCGAACCCGCAACTGTGATCTCAGTGGCATGCTGGAAGTCAAACGAGCGCGGATCCTGATCCAGCGTCAAGCTACCCGCCGTATTCAACGGATCATAGACCTGCAGACGCACAGCCTGTTTCCAGATCCGATCAATCATGATCGGCTTCTCGTTATCCTCTTCGGCAACTTGCAGAGCCATCGAGCAGATGCCATAGACCTTGCTCTGTACTCGGGTCGCGAAGATGGCGCGATTGCATCCGAGGTTGGTCCACTCCTTCCAGAATGCCTTCTGGCATTCCTCGCCGGGGCCATCCGGCACGATGATATTCCTATTCTGAGACATGGCAATGCGGACCGGCTTTTCCACCATCTTGGCGCCCAAGGGATGGAATTCGTAGATCAGTTTGCATGTCTGGTACGACGGGGATGTTCCGGGTTGGATATCCTCCGCCAACAAGATCTGACTGAATGCGGTACCGAGAGTTGAGAAGGTTCCCAGACCCGGTCCGTCTCCCACAGGAATTGGTGCGAGACTCATCGTAAGCTCCTATATAATTCCCAGGTATGGCGCGGTACAATACCGCTGCCCGGTGCGAGCCGGGCCAAGTGTACTCCAACCAAGCGGATAAAACAATGGACCCAGCTGGACAAGAAACTGCTTTAAGATATGAGGTAACAGACCGTGGCGTTCAAGTCCAAGACGGCAACAAATATCCGACCTACCGGATCGAGTTGTTAGATAGGGAGAGCAAGCCCAGCGATGTATGGAGTGAGTGCTGGCTTGTAGGGGAAAGGTGGGTGTGCTCTAACGAGCGCATCCAGTGCGATACGTTGATGGAAGCACTGTCAGTCGGGTTCCAAAGCCTGCTAGAGTATAGTGGGTTCGACGAGCTCTAGCTCCAAAGAAGGGCGGTTCGGGAGGACCGCCCTTTCCTTTGTCAAAGTATCTCAGTAATGGTCATACCGGAGAACATTGTTCCGCCACCCGTCGGCAGAGAAGCACCCCAGATACCATTGACAGCAAAGCTGGTCCCGCCGTTGCCTCCCATGCGCAACTTGAAGGTCGTAGCCGCTGCGGCGCTACTGGGAATTACAGCAGACAACGAAAGCTGAAACACGCTGGTACCTGTAGAACCGGCACAGGATCCTTCAGCGATTGCATTGGTCCCAGCATCGCGGAACAAGCCAACCGTAAAGGCGTCCCCAGCGCTTGGACTGTAGTTGATCAAGGCTTCGATGAGCAAATTCGACGAGGCGCTCTTGGGTGTGATGCTAGTACTGAAGATCTGCCCGCCTTGCGAAGTTGTCATAGGCGTCGTTTGACCTTGAGGAATAGCAGCAGCGCCGGTGACACTCTGAAAAGCACCGCTCTTCCCATTGACCATCTGAAGAACACCAGTAGGCGTTCCTCCAGCACCGTTGCCCATAGCCAACGTCACGCCATAGGCAGAAAAGAAACTACCTAGTGTGTTGATTGTTTGCCCACCACTCGCTATTGCCCAGAGCTCGAAATAATCCGTGCCATTGGCTTGGACAACAACGGAAAAATTGGGACTTGAAGTATAGCCAGCAGCAGCGGAAACTTCCCATGACTGTGCGTATTGAACTCCGTTCTTGTACAGATACAACGTAAGACCAGCAGTTGCGCCGGGAGAAATTTGCCCTTGTCCGCTGATCACATAGGTTCCTGCAGGGGGTATCCATCGGCTATTCACTGAATCCCAATAGTTACCGACATTCACAGTTGGCGTCAAGAAACTAGTGACCTTGGTGATCGATCCTGTTGCCCAGACTACTGCATTGTTGATAAATGCCTGGAATGCAGGGACGGCCAATGTCTGTCCAATTGCCGACAGCGGCACCCAGAGTGTCTGGGATGCCTTGTACTGGTAGGTCATGCCGTTGGCAGCCGAGAATAACTGGCCGTCACCCGGCGAGGCGGGGAAATCAATAGCGGCCATTAGATGGGTACCTCTCTGATGGTCATAGTGTTGGCGACTCCAATAAGAGTGCCGTAATTGGTTCCGTCATTTCGGAGCACATAGCATCCTGAATTTGCACCGAAGCGGACCGAGTAGGTGTGTGCGCCGGGAGACACAACAGCCCGATAGACTATCCGCAGAACCTGCAACCACTGAGAATTACAGGTTGCAATCCCCATCTGCACCGCGGAACCTCCATCGACAAAGACACCCGCATAAGTGTTGATCGCAACACCGCCAGCACCCATAAACAATGTGACGTCTACTTCAACAGCATTGTTTGGATTGTTTGCTGTGAAGGTGCGGGTAAAGACTTGAGTCCCTTGGGTGCTGGTCATGGGGGCGGCCACTGGATACGTGCCGCCATCCGATTGTGCCGTTGTGCTCCGATCGTAGGTAGACGGCGCAAGTCCGAGAGCCCCGACACCCGGAGTCGTCGGTACCCACTGACTCGTGTTGCCGTCATTGTAGTAGACGTAGAGCCCGCCACCTCCAGAAGAAGCATCAGTGTTGAACCAGAGTTCATTGGTAGTCGGCGAGACAGGAGGCGTCGTGCCTGCCGTGATCTGCACGGCAAGAGATACCGCCGTCTGCACGAAGGCGGTAGTTGCTCCGGTGTTGTCGTTGGTCCCATTCGGCTGTGTCTTGAATTGCGTGACAGCATCAGCCGTATTCGTCCGATTGCGGAATTTCGTCACGCCATCAGTCGCGAAGTCCAGCAACGTGCCGACATTTCCAGCCTGCGTGGTTGCCAGGACCTGCCCGTCTGCAGGAGACTGCATGAAGGCACGGCCAGCCCAAGTCAATCCGCTGCTTGCGCCCAGCGTCGCCGATCCTCCCAGAAACAGGTTGCGAGGCCGAGCACCAGTTGTTCCGATATCGAAGGTGTTGTCCGTTAGCGCAACATAATGACCCGCCGTAGTCCATTGCCATTGTGCCGTACCAGATCCGATATCCAAAGGATAGGCAGTCCCTGTTCCTTGCCAATTCGTGATGATTGAAGCGGCCGCGCGACCCGAGGAATATCCAGCAATCTCGAGTCTACGGAAGTTAGTGGAGTTCGTGTACGTTCCGTAGATGTTGGTCTGTTGCGCAGTCACACCATTGCGCTGGGCCATGATGCCTGCAGCATCTCGAGTCCAGAAAGTATCCATGGCAACGGTGACGTCTCCCGAAGGAGCGAAGCCGATGCTTCCCGTTGCCGCTGCTTCGAGAGTCGCCGGTGCCGTCCAGCCCAGAGAGACGCCGTTGACAATCTGCATCTGGCTGGTTGACGACAGGACGACATTCTTACCAGCGGCCATCGAGATGCCGTTGGTATCCCACGTCGAACCGTCAGGCATCGTGAGGGCACCTTGGAACGTCACCGGTCCAGTGACCGTGCCGCCCGACAGAGGCAGGTAGCCTCCGGCCACAGAAGGAGCCAGCTGGACCCAACCGCTTGGAGTCCCATCAGTATTCACCCACGGCATCCCACCAGCGCCATTCATCAATGCCAGCGTGCCGCGCGCCATGGTGATGTTCGGCGTGCCGCTCAGATAAGTGATTCCGAAATCTGCTGTGCTGCTGAAGAGCACTCCTAGATCTGCGGTGCCGGTCACCGGAATTGCCGTGCCGGGCTGCAAGGTCAAGAATCCACTGTCGTCAAGATCGAAGAGCGACGTGTAGCCATTGCTCATGATCTGCAGATGGCCGTTCAGTACACGGAACGTCTTCGACAGACTCGTGTTGCCGGTCATCTTGAGGTTGACGCCGTTGGCCCCTGATCCGGTCATCGCCAGATCGCCAACAGAACCGGCACCGGTCCCGCCGTTGATTAGAGCACCCGGCATCACCAGTCGGTTATTCACCGAATCCCAGAAGAATCCTGCGTTGCCAGTAATGACTCCTGTGCCTTCATAGAGCACATATCCGGGAACGACGCTGTTGTCCACGGCCTGCATGGCATCGCCGTTGACATAGATCCCTTGAGTATTCAGCGTTCCCGGTCCCTTGCTGCCGCCCGTAACCGTAGAAGGCAGCAGGACTCCACCGGCATCATACATCAAGTCATTCCCGTTGCTGTTCCACGGGCTAAGGGGACCCGGGCCGCTGCTCCAGAAATCTGCGAAGTTGTTTGAATCAGGCATTGGATCACCCTATTTTCATGTATAATTCAGTAACTTGCCCGGCTACACTGGCGCTGCCCGGTTAGGGTTTGTTCTATAAACCGTTTAGGGGACTGAAATGGTATCGACAGACAAAGCAGAGCTGCCGCGCTTGACGATGGGCGAACGGAGTATCGCTCCTCGGATAGTCGGTGGCAAGACCTACTGCACGCTGCATGGGATCGCCCATTCGGATAACGGGAAGGGCTGTCCGGTGTGCGAACGGCCAACGGAGCCGCGCCGGTATGTGAACATCATATTGCAGACCAGCGCGAAAGGAATCGGTGGCGTCATCAGCGACCACTTCGTTGGCACCTCCGCCGAAATTGCTGATCGGCGGCAGATGCTGAAGAACAAGCACGGCGTTCGATAGGAGATCGAATATGAGCACCATGCGCGTGAGCGAACTCTGGAACGTCTACAGCAAGGCCGTGGCATTGCAGGAGCAGATAAACAAGTATCGCGCAGACTGCGATTCCAAGAACGAGGATCTCGAAGAGGACGCAATCGCTCTCCTCGACGCTCTCAATTCGGTCGCTAATGAGATCAAGGCTACTGTCTGGCCGCATCTCGACAACGAATTGCGGAAAGACAGCCGGTAAACATCTGGGTAAACTAGGGCGGAGTCGATCGCAATGACTAAAGGGGGCGATCGGTCACACATACGCCCAAGACGGAGGCTACACTCTCCGTCTTTCTTTTATCAATTTAGAACGTGCTGCAGGGACCCTGACAGTCCCACCCCCGAAGGTTCCTGCAGTGAGGCTCGTTTTCCCCAAAGACGAGAGCCGGTGGCGATCCAACCTCAGCCGGGTGATCGCGCGACCGGTCTTTTTCTACCAGGAGGCAACGATGAAACATTGCATCTACTGTGGCGGCGGTAAGCCGGAACAATGTGATTACACCAAGTTCACCGGATGTTTCAAGGCTAGAAGAATGACAGGAGATCCGCACTACGGCCATGTCGGCACTATGTGGATCGAGACACCACGCTGGCTCCGATTTTGGTTTCGGTTTTCCAGAATATTTCGGAACCGGAGGTAGCCATGTTCTCCTGGAAATGGATGATTGTCACCTTCGCCGCCGGTGTTCTCATCGGCATGGTCCTTATCCGAATCTCGGATATGATGACCTATTATCTGGTAGAAGGGAATCTGTGATGCCTTTTCGGATGCTCCTACTCGGCATGGCGATTGGGATCTTCCTATCGCTTTGCGTTCTAAAGACGAACGTAAAGGGAAGGAGCACTGCCCCCTCCCCCTACGTCACTTCATCGAACTAGCGACGGCCCTGCGGAGCCGGGGGCTCCGGCGGGGTCGGAGTATTCGCGGTCACCGCAGCGGCGAGCGCCTGATCCTGAGACGCCAGTTGATCAGACAGCGCCTGGACCTGGGACATGTCGCCGGACGCAATCGCCGCATCGAGAGCCGCCTTGAGGCCCTGCAGGAGGGTCACCGCGCTCTGGGTAACGGAGTTGTTGTTCGCCACTTCGTTCTGAAGTGCCTGAAGTTCACCAGCCATTTTATTCACCTTTGCAAGGATGTTCTTGAGGTATCGTAACAGGATGAGAAACTGAAACAGGATTGGCCTCCTTTGTTGGAACTACATGATCGCCTCCTGGGTTACGTCTTTGGGCGGACCTCACCAGTATACATGGTCCTAGCCTCTTCGTCGCTTCCGCGTTCGAAGACGATATAGGGGTCGTTGCCCGGTCCGTGGTGGGGAGCATAGGGCCGCTTCCCATCGATCTTGAAGAACTCACAGCACTCGTGTCTCTCGACGAGCAGACATTGCTCGAAGAGCCAACGCCGCCAGCTCTGTTCGTTGTAGGCCGCTGGAGGTACCGGCATGTAGTGATTCACCCGGTAGTTCTCGCCATCTTCCGGGTTGTAGCTGTCATATCCAACCGTGGTGATGATCAAGGTCAAGCCTTCCGAACCTTGTCCGCGGTCGATATGGCCGAGGGTGAAGCGCCACTTCCGATAGCTGAGCCGTTTCACGAGCTCTTGGAGAATCTCCGGATACGGCGCTTCGTTCCGAGCCATTTTCATTTCACAACTCGCATTGGATTGGTCCCTGATCCATAGTAGGAGCAATGGTTCATCTGCTGAACGGTGCCCGTACCCGATCCGTCGCTCCAGTTGATCAGATAGAGCTCGGGCTTGCCGAGGCTCACCCATACACCGTTCTGGAACTTGCGACAGACCGTCTGGCCGTCCGAAGAAGCTTCGCAAGAGCTGATAGCGCAGCCATATCCGCCCTTGGATCCGACCACGAAGACCGCTTCGCCAGTGTTCTCGCCGTTGCACTGGCTGGCCGACCGCAGACCGGCTGGAGCCACCACGCCGCCTAGAGCATTCAGCACGAAGGAACCAAACTTGATGTCACAGGAGTAGACCGAATGGATCCCGGCACCGAAGTTCCGCGAGCAGTTCGGATGCAGGAGCGACACATTGCTGACGACTGCCCCATTGGACAGGTTCTGCATAAAGATTCCATCAGCATTGTGGTTCTGCGCATGCACGTTGAGGCACATGCCTTCGTAGACACCGCCTTCGAGGAAGAGTCCGTTGGTGGCATAGACAGTGTAGACGTCCTCGATCAGGAACTCGTAGATCGGACCGCTGTCACCCAGCGGTGCGGACAGTTTGAGGCAAGCACCGGCTGCTCCACCGGCATATCCATTGCCGTCCATGAACAACCCACGGACCGTCAAGCCACGATTGTTCACGCCTTGAACGCCGACGTATTGGAGCATGTCTTGTCCAGCAGCACCACCCCACGTGATCTTCGCGCCGTTCCCATCAACGCCCCACGGGCTCCCTGCACCGTTGTTGCTCTGCTTGATGGTAATGGTCTTGGTCACAGTAACCTTGGTCCGAGGATCGAGCTGACCGATGATGCCGTTGTTGGCATAGCTCTGGAGGAACTGCGCAAGCTGGGTCTCGTTCAGAGGATAATCCATGTCTGCTCCTGATGGCGGGGTGGGATCGGGGCCTGGACCGGGATCCGGGTCGGTGTTGGGCGGACGAATGATTTCGCCGGGGCTGATGCGAGCGTTGGGTCCGCCGGTCACGGTTCCAGAATAGACCTCGATCGTATTCCCAGGCTGAGTGTCCATGTTGTCCCAACTCTGGCCATCGGTCTGGACGACCTGACCGGTCGCAACGTCTATCAACTTATACGGAGGTGCCATTTTGTCTCCTTCTGTGTTAAGCAGATCCCATCACAGGCATGTGATATAGATTCACAGCATAGTCCCAGGCGGCAGCCTTCTCGACCGTAATGTCAAGCACCAGATTTTCCGTAGTCATCTTCTGCAGTAGAAGTCCTATCTGGCGGTCATGGTCTTGGGGTCTTAGAAACACCGTCGCTCCATTGTCGAACTCTACTTGGCGATATCGGAACATGGCCTGCCTCCTGTAAAGTTCAGCTATTGTTCCCCTGTTGCTTGTGGCATAGTTAAGGCATGCCCGGTTAGGGTGCATTGGGAGAGTAAGGCTGGCTATGCGAGACTATACCTTGTTCCATTGTGGAACGACACTGGCGATTCTGCTGTTCGCAGGAGTGCTATGGGCGAATATCCTCTTCGGATGGTCGCCGTGAAAATCCTATTCATAGGGCTTGCTGCAGTGCTCAGCGCTTGCAGCAACACTCCGGACTACTACGCGGCGACAGATGTTCTGGGAAACCACTACCCTGTGGCTTGCCAGAAAGACTTAAGCTACATCAAAATCCCGGTCGTCCCTGTTTCCAGGGCCGACATGGATCGACTTGCAGCCGCGCGTCATATCAACGGGCGGCTCTACGGGCTCACGTGGGGCGGTAAGGTCATCATGATCGACGAAAACCTGAGGGGTTGGGTGCGAGATGACATTATCCATCACGAGAGATGTCACGTGGTTGCTGGGGACTGGCATCCATATTCCAGAGGCCGAGTGGCATATTAACATCAACCAGATGAGGTTTGGAGCAAAACATGACAACGACCAAGCGTAGGTTTCTCGCACTTCTCCTAAGCGGCACAGCCGCCGGTCTTCTCTCCGTTGCCAGCGCTTCCGCGCATGGTGGTGGGGGAGGCGGTGGCTCCGGAGGTTCCGGTAGTGGCGGTGGCGGAGGTTCCGGTGGCGGCAGCGGTTCCGGAGGCGGTGGCTCCGGGGGCGGATCCGGCGGCGGTGGAGGTGGTTCTGGCGGGGGCGGTGGCTCCGGCGGTAGTGGCTCTGGCGGTGGAGGTTCAGGTGGTGGCTCTGGTGGTGGTGGATCAGGCGGTGGCGGATCTGGTGGCGGTGGCGGCTCCGGGGGCGGTGGGGGTTCTGGCGGAGGCGGGTCCGGTGGTGGCGGTGGATCTGGCGGCGGCGGTGGGTCCGGCGGGTCCGGTGGTGGTTCTGGCGGTGGGAGTGGCGGCGGGTCTGGCGGGGGTTCTGGCGGATCTGGCGGAGGATCGGGCGGTGGGTCCGGAGGCTCGGGAGGCGGCTCAGGAGGCTCTGGAGGATCTGGCGGAGGCTCTGGTGGTTCCGGCTCGGGAGGTTCTGGCGGTTCAGGCTCGTCTGGGGGTGGCGGATCCGGAGGTGGTGGCTCAGGTGGGGCTGGATCCGGATCATCTTCGGGCGGCGGTGGCAGTAGCGGGTCGGGAAGCGGCGGCTCTGCTGGCGCTTCTGGTGGGAGTGGTAATGCTGGCGGCTCGTCCGGCTATGCCTCCGACCCCGGCCTCAATAATGTGAGCGATTACTTCCGCCATCCCAACTGGCGTAGGTAACGAGACGGCCGTGGCATAGAAGCCTGTCCTGTGCAGGTGACCCGAACCACGGTCTAGCTCCCCCGGTGTGGGATGGTCGAATGGGGGCCATCCTTTCGCAGGCGCCGGGGGAGCACTTTTTCTACAAGGAGGAGAACACCATGCCCATCAACGTCAACGACATTGTCCATGTCCGAATGGAAATGTCGCGGTACAGTCCAAAATGTCGGTTCGTTCTTAGGGTCTGTTTGTGCGGGAAGCAAAACCTAATCAAGGAAGCCGCTCATTGCTGGGGCTGCGGCACCAGCTTGGAGTTCGCCAAGACGACCAATGATGAATACTACGTCGATGATATCAATCGCGGGTTGATGCAGGAGACGAAACTGCGGGCTGATCTTGAACTCAGGCGAGAGACTCGCATCGTCTACCTATCTAGATTCGATTACGGGAGAGAAGAGCGATGAGAAAGCCACGCCTGCTCGTTCAGCCGAACGAACTGAAGCCGACGTTCATCCGCTACGACGGTATCTGCAAGACCCGGAAGTACCAGCCTGATCAATGGTCGGTCGTGGAAAGGATAAGCGGCCGAGTCCTGGGTACCATCGTCTACACCGGCACTCTATTCACATCGCACTATCTGGCCGAGATGCCAGACGGTCGGCGTCTGTGGAACATCACGATGCTGGCGCGCGCCGCTGGATGGATCCGGGAGAACGATCGTGGCCCTCTAGTTCCCCCGGCCCAAGCTATCCCCGTTTCGGATCCTCCGGCTGTTGTAGATGCTCCGGCATCTCGCGATTGACCAACACGACGGGATGGCTCTCGTCGTACTGATGTGTCCGAACGACGTCATAGTCTGAAGCCAGCTTGACTTCGACGACCTTGCCGTCTTCATCGGCGCGTACCCTGCACCAGACAAGCTGAGGGGCTGGCATCCAGCCCTCGAAGGGCGGCAGAGGTTCCGGACCCTTTGCAAGTTCCATCGTTTCGGACTCGGTCCCTTCTTCCTGCTCGTCGCCAGTGGTGGCGAACTCTTCCGGATCCTTTTCCGTATCGGCCATGTTCTTCTCCTTGAGAAAATGCGAGGGGCTGGTTCTTAGGTGGTGGCAGCCCCTCAGTTTCCCGGCTATATAGGCATGTCACCGGGGTTGGCTGATTACTGCGCCCGCTGAACGTGGACGAGAACCTTATTCTGGACATTGACGGTCTCAGTGACACCAACGCGCGGCGCACCGGCCTTGCCCGCCATCTGGGTCCGCATGCTGCTGCAGATCAGATCGGCAACCTGCTGAGCGGTAGACAGCCCCGGGATCTCGCCGGTCAGAGCCTGGATCTCGGTGAGCGCGGTCGAGGCCGCCAACTCCACGCCGCATGCGCTCTTGAGAGCTGCCTGCACGGCGCTGACGTCGATACCTCCGGTCTGCGAATTGCAGCCGCCAAGGAAGAAGGCGAAGATGGTGAGAAGAGATCCTGCAAGTGAACGCATTTCTGTTCCTTTCTGTTAAGCCGTATGAGCCTGCTGCTCGGCGTCGGATCCGAACAGGTCGATGATCCAATAGTCGGATCCGTAGGTCGGCGACCCGAGGAAATTGAACGGGATGTAGCAGTTCCCCTTGTCACCCCAGTCATCGCCCCAGGAATTACGGACGGTGAAATGATCGGGCTTCTGACCATAGCCGATCACGTACATGCAGTGGCCGCCGATCATGCTCTCATTCGGACCCGGCATCGGCACCATCCCGGTACGTGCGACTTCATCGGACTCGAAACTGTCGTAGACCGAGATGCCGATGACCACTGGATGCTGATTTGCCAGTGCCGTCTTCAGGCCGTTGACGCTGACCGGCACGCGACTGAAGTGCAACGCCTTGTATTGAACGGCGTCGTCGTAGACTTCCTGCGGCGGCGGTTGAGTGAATTTGGTGATGTCGTACGGCCAGAGTTCCTCGTGACCGATCCCCTTGGCCGCCACAGACTTGATAACGTCGCGGATCATGGCACCGCTGTCTACGTCCACCGTACCCTCGCTCATCCGGCTGTCGTAGTAGAGCTGAAGACGTGACATCTCGAAATCATAAGTGGTGTTGCGCTTGAGGATGTGCCAGCGCGCGCAGCCACTGACGCCATGCGCCGTACAGGAACCCAACGATTCCTGATTCATGACCGGCGGACACCACCGGCTCAAGTCAACGCTGGGCGGTAGAGTCTGCGGCGCGGCAACCTGCATGACATGATCGCGATGGTCCTTGTAGTCCGGAATGCATCCGTACCATTGTTTGCTCCTAGGCATTGGCATTTCCTTCCAAGGCGTTCAAGAAGTTGTCGTGATATACAGCAATGTCTTCTGCATGATCGTCGCCGTTGATGATCTGGCGCGCTGCTTCCGGTTCGTCTAGGCTGGCTGTGAAGTAGTCGGCCAGCTTGCGCGTTGTGAACGTGCCATCAATCATGCCTCTGAACAGGATACGGGCAGCATTGACGGGTTCGAGCGCCAGCTCTGGTTTGTTCAGCAGATCCAACTTCAACGCCGTGCCGAGCGCTCTGTAGTTGTTCGCCCATGTGAGCTGAACGTAGCCCCGGCCGTGATACTTGATACCATCGCCTGGATTCACGTTCCCCATCGAACGGGCTCGGGCCGGATATAGACCCGTGACGTCGTAGAGTCTGGTGTAGTAGGCGTCTCCGCCATACTCGTTGATCGGCCACATCTCACGGTCGGTCTCATGGAACGTGGTCGCCAAGGGATAGGCGCACCATCTTAGATCATAGATCTTCAGATCCTCGAACGTATCCAGGATAGTGTTCATGCCATTGACCTGCTGCTGGCTCAATGTCCCATTGAATAGGAACACGCGCACCGAGTTATAGAAGAACTTGCGGTCGATCATGGATCACCCGAAGAAGTAAAGGCCGCAACCGCCCAGCAAGGCGAAGCAGATGCACACCAAGACGGCAAGATTTCCAAAGAGGTCGTTGGTTGCTGTTCTAAGCGTCGCGACGCTCGAACCGATGATGAAATAACTCAATATCATCCGGATTACATCTACCCAGAAGATATTCTGCGGCCACCAACCTAGAAGAGATCCAGCATTCACGGCAAAGCGCAATGCTAGGACTCCCAGGATAATAGCTAGACTCGTCGCCAGTGGTTCTACCTGTAACTCGGGAGCCGCTGGCAACCATTTTGTGAGGACAGGAGGGACAAGCCGCCGATACCAGAGCATGATAGCGGCGATGATGACCAGAATGCTGGCAATGGCATCGGTCGCGGCTAGAGCACGGTCAAGGAAATCTGACGACATGGTTCTATCCCCATAGATACAGGACAACGCTGAAGAACGTGATAGCGCAGAAATAGAACAACCAGACTCTATTGCCGTACTGCGCCTTTGTCATGGCACGAACGGAGCATAAGCCCATCCCGGTCACGACGAGCAGACTCACCGCCAACGGCACACTCACAGATTCCCACATCAACCAATGCATCTTGACGACAGCAATGCTGCCGAAGATGATGGTGAGGGCTCCCCATGCTATTGCCCGGTCGAGCACGACGTCAGCTCCCTGAAACGGAGCCCGGCCGGACCGACGGGTTGCCAACATGAGCCAAAAGGACAAGGAAGCAATGAGATAGAAGATGGCGGCAATCGCCGCGCAGAACGCAATCACTCTGTCAATCATAATTCCTACCGCTCCTGGTCGATGTCCCTCTCCATGTTGCGTACGCTTCCCACGAACGCTTCACCCATCTGGCCTATGAAATGATCAAGACGAGACCGCGACCGCTGCGCGGCCTCATGTTCTTCGCGTAACTTCTGGTCAAGAGCTATGATCACATGGTCTTGGACCCTTGTTTGGAATTTAAGCGGCACCAGACGCTGGCGCGGCTCGAAGTAGCGACGGAACCAATCGGCGATCATGAGGCCGCTTCCTGGTTGGCGCCTTTCATCGCTGCGGGCAACTTGGCCAGAGTATCGACCAGATGCTCGTCGGTCTGTCGGCGCTGTTGGAGGATTTGAATCTGTTGCTGCAGTTGCTCCATTTGCCGAGCCTGCATGCTGTCTACCCGGTCCTCTAATTCCTTTATCCGTTGGTCCCGGTCGGCAATGTCCTTGTTCTTACTCTGTAAGAAGATGCCGATGGCCGTTCCGAGCGCCGACAAGATCGTTCCAATAAGGGCGAGCCATCCAGCGGGGATATCGGCCATGACAACCCCTCATTGATTTTTGAAAATTGCCTGTTCGCGTGGACGATGACGTCTTATCCTCCGCGCGCGCTGTTCTTCGGTCTTGAATGGCTGGCCGTAGCTCGGCGGAGCCGGTTGCGGGATCTGAGGCAGGCTGTGGGTCCTCTTCAGATCCTCCCTTGTCGCCGGAAGCATCTCTTCCGGTCTTGTCGGTCTGATGTTCGGCATAGAGTGTTACTCCTAGATCTTGCAAGGTCCTATATAGTTCCATGGCTGGGCGTGCTAGGGTAGGTAATGCCCGGTTAGGGCGGTATATGGGAAAGGCATCGGCTATGGATCAAGCGAAGGTTGTTGAGATACTTGAACAGAGCAAGCAAAGATGGGAGGTCACCGAAGGGCATATCGTCCTACACACCTTCTATGCGGGCATGGAGGAAGGCTTCGACGGCGAGAAACATCCGACATGGCGCACGACAATCTGGTGGGGTGGCGCAGACAGCGACATCAGCCATGAGACCGTCTACAAAGACGGCAAGTGGTGGGAGTACGATTTCAGCACGAGCCACAAGGACTTGACGGCCGCCATTCTGAACGGCGTCGAAGGTCTCCTCGAATACGCTCTGCCCAAGGACCTGCTGCCGTGACGATCTACCATCGCAAGATGAAAACCACCCAGAGCTTCAACCGAGCTCAAGCTCTAGTGGACGCTCTATTCGAGCGTAGACTCTCGATTGCAGAAGCAACGGAGAAGCTGCGTAGCCTTCCGTACTTCGACAAGACTTCCGAAACGCTGGTGCTCCTGACCACCGGCAAGATCCTGGCGAGCGAAGCCGTCAGGCAAATCGCAGATACCTGGGATGGAGAAGGTGATGCCCCGCAAAGGTAGAACCATCGTCGTCGGTCCGCGCAACGGTTCCACTGCCAAGCTGATCGGTGCTCTAGCACTGGCTGAGAACATCGTTGACGCACTGCTCGACCGCACATTGACGAAGGAGCAAGCGTTGCAGGAGCTCAAGGATTCTGAGTTCTATAAGGCGAACCCGCAGAAGGACAAAGACTTCGCCGACCTCCGCATGCCTGAGACCATTGACAAGCTCCTCAACGGCACCATGAGCGACGAAGAAGCCGTGATGTACCTCGTATGGGATATCGACAATTGAAAAAGCGTCAACGCCGTGAAGCCAGCCGGGGCAGAAGGTATTCCGAATTTTCGGATCAGAAGAAACCCAACCGCTCCAAACGTGCCCGAGGCAAGACTAGGATGAAGATCGAACATCCTCGCCAACAATCCTTGGTGCTACGCAGATTCAATACCATAGTGGGAAGCTCCTCCTTCTACGATTACTTCAACTCGTGTCTAGAGGCCCGTATCTGTCTTTGCCATAAGGCCAATCTCGATCCAACGGCAACAGTGTGCTGGAGCTGCGGCACATCATTAGAATATTCACGGCCCTACCTCTACCTCAGATAAGCATGCTTTCATCATCTTAGGAGAAACAAATGGCCGATTGGTCGAAGCGCAAGACTTGGTCCCGCACTACACACGGGATGTGTGCTACTCCTCTTTATCGAGTATGGGTCAACATGCGCCGTCGATGCAATTCGCCCAGATATCCCAAGTACTCTGAATGGGGAGGACGAGGCATAACGATCACGTCACGATGGGATCATTTCGAGCAATTCTATGAAGATATGAAAGACAGCTACAAGCCTGGATTGAAACTTGACAGGAAGGATAACGACGGCCCTTATTCTCTTAAGAACTGTCGCTGGGTGACACAAAAGGAACAAATGCAGAATACGCGATTCAATCGCTACATAGAAACGCCCAAAGGCCGAATGATCCTAAGCGAGGCTTCGCGCGTTTCTGGAATAGCTTGTCGGACTCTTACTGATAGAATCTCTTCGGGCTGGCCGGTGGAGAAGTTATTCGATTCACCTAAGAGAAAACGGAATTAAAGCATGCTTTGTCCGTGTTGATAGAATAGATAGGGTCCCCTTTTTCATCTTAGGTAGATCATCTTGGGCGGGGTGGCCTAAGCGTCCATTCGCACAAGACGGAGGTGGACCCGGGGATCCGATAACTATAGACGGCCGTGGGCCCCAGATCGAAACAGTTGATTCTTTCGTTTCGCGTATGGAATACGCAACTATCTGTCACAGAATTGAGTTGCCCTGCTCGAGAGTTCGTGCGCCTGAACTGATTAGATAGTTGCGCAAACGCGGTAGACAACGCAAGTACATTAGCCATGGTTGCATGCCATAAACAGTATGCAAGCGGTTAGCTTGTAACTGATAAACGAGGTTCGATATGACGAAGCAAGTGACCAAGGCCCCCAAGGCCCCCGCGACCCCCGCGGCCGTGAAGGCCCCCGCCCGCAAGCGCCCCGCCGCGTACACGGAGGCAGGCCGCATCACCATCGTGACGGGCGACGGCCAGCGGCGCACGGTTCGCAACCTGAGCTGTGACCGCGCGATGCAGCACATGAAGGCAAACCCGACCGTCGGGAAGTACCGCGATGCCTTCGCGGCCGAGATCGACAAGCTGAACAAGGCCAAGGCAGGGTCGGGCGACCTCCCGGGCCGGGGCGGTCAGCCCGCCACGACTCAGGCGATTGCGATCCTGCGGTTTCTCGAGCGGGAGGGCGCGGTCACCGTGCGATAACCCAGAGCGAGGGGCGGCGCAAGTCGCCCCTCACTTTTTGCACTCGCGAAGGAATCTATCATGATCCTCATCCTGTCCCTCCTCCATCTCGCATCCTTCCTGCAAGGAGTTCTCCAATGACCGCTGAAATTTTCTGCTTCTGCATCCTCCCCGCTGGTACTTTTCTATTCATGCTGATTCTTGCGCTGTTCTCTCGATAGTGCAAATTGCATCCACGACAGAATCCTGCGCGACAGAATGTTGCGCGGGATGACTGACTCCAAGCCTGATTCTTGCTTGCGACAGAATCTTGCTATTCGCACGCTGAATCCGTACTGAATCTTACAACGAAAGAATCCGTCAATCCGCACGCTGAATCCGTGCTGAATCTTACCGACAGATTCTTACCTTTCCGAGAAGAGCTCATCTCGAGGACAGGAATTATCCGGAAGAAGAGCCTTTGCACACTCAGGGTATAAGGAGCGGGCTGCGCCATAGACCAGCCGCGGACCAGCGCAGCCCGCTTGGCAGCAAGCAGAGGGATGGGGGAAACCTGCTCGCTGCCTCGTCGCCTGACACGCCCATGCCAGACGACGGGACTTCTTCTCGCTAATAGCCATCCACGTTGCCCTTGCTCAGAGCTATCGCATGCGTGAACGCATTGAGCACGACCTTGCCGTCGAGATCCTTCATGGCTGGTGTGAATTCACCCACCTGCCCAGTCAAATGGTTTCTGGTGATGCCCTTGAAATTCTGTGTCTTCTCGATGCACTCCTGTGTGAGCTGGACCACGCCGTCCCGTACCGCACCGGACACAGTGAGCGCACGGTTCACATCGTCCAATTCGGATTCAATCACCTGTGCCGGATAGCCCATGCGATCCGCACGGTTCAAGAAGACCTTGCCGGTCGTATCGTCCGCGAACCACATTCCCATCGAGCCCGATCCAGCATTTGCAGCATTGGCGAGCGCCTCCAACTTGTAGAAACAGCCCGCCATCCAGTCGTCGAGTAGGCGGGAACTCATCTCGGTGATATCCCAGTCTAGAACAATCAGCGGATGCACAGCATTCATATTGTGTGCACAGAACACTGCGGCCGCGCCGTCAGTGTCTCGGCCCGGACGCATATTGGCGGTGATGACTCCGAATACGCAATCGCAATGGATGGGAAATGGCACACCAGATCCCGCAGTTAGCATCATTTCGTTTTGCTGAAGCACGCGAAGCGGAGGAGCCGTCTCTATTCCGAAGTTCATCATGAGACTGTCTGCAAGATTGGGCGACGCCATGCCCTCCTCGGCCTTGATGATCTGGAGCTTTCCAGTCATCGAATAGCCATAGATTACCTGCGCGAGTTCTTGTTGAAGACGTACTAAATTCACGAGCTTTGAGTCAATCGAAATCAGCTCTTCAGGCTGAAAGGAAAATACCGGAACGGAAGATGAATTCAAGGGTGAAGAGGAATCTTCAGTATTCTGTTCCTTCATACTCATCACAGCTTTGAATGTCTTCTCAAAGCGGATTCGCAAACGCCACCATGCCTGAGCTTTAGCGTTGGAATACATTTCAGAGTTGAGCCTGCCCTGCACATCCTCACGTTCAGGATACAGCACTTTGCCAGATGCATGGAATGGATAGGTCTTAATCTGCTGCTCGTCTGACCTATTGCTGTTTAGAACCTCAGAATCACCTCTTACGGAAACACCCATGCCGTCAGAATCAAACACCAGATCCTGACATCCAACAGAATCGCACAATTGAAAGGCGCGCATGAGAGTACGGTATAGATTACTTGCTTCACCGCTCCAATCCTCCGCTTTGAATACCGTCACACCCCGTACGGCAGTCCACGCATTCTTATCAGGGCCTTCGTCGGCAATGTCCAAAGCGCATTTGATTCTACCGCCTAGATCCAGACCCAGCTTCTTATCTGCGTCAATGGCCGCATTCACCCATGCCGAGGGTATTAGAATACCTTCCACAGAGGCCATGTAGTTAATGTCTATTTCCTGTGCGACAACGATTGGATCATATCGCTCGCACTGCTCCTGATACCATTGCTCGGATTTACGTGGATCATCCCTCCAATGGATTGTCATCAGTCTATCTGCGGGCCACGAATGTCTCTTGCGTGCAAATGGGTTTCCCATTCCATGTGCAGAGGATACATCAATCCTGCATCGCGTGGTCTGGCTAAGAGCAGCATCCACAGCGTCAGGATGTTCTATATACGCAGCCTCATCCACGACATGAATCGAAGTGCGATCTCCTCGTCCGATATTGTCACCGGCTTCTCCAGTAATTGCAGAGCCAGTAATTGGGAATGTAATCCTGCAATGCGCATCAGTTTCACGCGACCATCCCGCTCTAAACTCAAGCGGTAGATTGTCCAAGTACTCACGCGCTTTCCAAAAGAGGGATTTGGGATCTCCGGCCTTGTCCACGTATTCGAGTTTGCGGGAGCCAAACCCTCCGATGAATCCGTTGTGCAGGATGCACAATGAATCGAGCGTCGCACACGCCAACCACGATACACCAATCTCACGCGATTTGTCTGTGAGTCCATCCTTGTTGTTCTTCCACAGATAGTTGCAGACCCAATCCACCCATTCCCTTTGCTTTGGGAACAATACGAAGGGGATCTTGGATGGCAGATTAAGCGCGAGATTACGAGGATCGAATGTCACACCCCAATCATTAATAAAATCCGCAACATGACCATCCCTATAATAGGAAAGGAGGCCGCGCATCCTCGAAGGATCAGAACGAAGGTATCGCAGACGAGCAACACGCGCACGGATGATGGGCAGGTAGTCAGGATGCTTCCAATCGAATACGAATTGAGAATCAGGAGTCTTTTCCTGAATTTGCGGCGAGGTCAACGACGTCTGTAACTTTGGTCTGGGTCTGGCGACGGTCTTCTTTTTGGAAGGTGCCGCTCTCGATTTTAAGGAGCTCTTGGTAGGCATCGCTCGCTTGCTCCGAAGTCATGTTATCGAAATTGCGGTAGATCTCCATGGTGAGCTTACGAGTCTCATCCACATCCACTTGTTTCACATCCTTCCAATGTTCAGGCATCCTGTTCTTTAGCCAGAACATAATCGCAGACTCAGATGGAGGGTGGTATTCCTTGGTGGGTACGCGGACTACATCACCACGTTTGACATCGTAGAATATCTTTTCCGTATTAGCATAGAAGCCCATTGCGCGACGCGCAAGACGTTGCATGATTTGAATATTCATCTCGGTAGAACGATCATTCACAGCAGCATTAAATTCTGGATATTCCTGCAACCATAGAGTAATGGTATTTTCAGACACTCGAAAGAACTTGGCGAGCTCACCTCGGGTACTACCGTAAAGGGAACATACAAGACGAGCTACTTGCGCAAAATCCTTTCTATATTCTGTGACACCACCAGGATTTAATCTCTTCTCAACTTCCACTATCAAATCCTTAGTGTCGTATTCTTTACGAAGTCTCCACCGTTCAGCTCGAAGAGCCAGCAGATAATCATTACGGGATTTATAATCTGATGGCTTCCCGACATTCCGCGCGGCCATCATTGTAAGTCGAGCAGGCTCTGGGCGATTTGGGAATATCTTGTGTTTCTTCGGAACAACCTTCTTTGGAATCGCCTTCTTGGAAATAGATTTGTTTGGAGGAATCGTTTTCTTCTGCTTAGTCCTGGCCACGACCAAACTCCATTCCGTGAAATGGCCCTCCCAAGACCGAGGGGGAGTGATGAGCATACGATGGGAGGAGCTTCGACTGGGAGGGCCACCACTGCAGCCCGAGGGGAACGGGACTGAAGTGTCTAAAACCAGCGAGGCATACATCGTCGCACAGATATTTCCATTGCACAAGCCCCCACAAACCCCAGCAAACATTGGATGCAGGGCCTATTGGATGTTTTGTCTGGCAAATTCAGGATCCATTATTCTCATAATTTTATGAAGTTCTTCGGAAGAACATCTGTGGAAATTTACAGACCATACAGTCAAGCAGCACTGAGCATGCAATATGACTCGGTCTCGTGGCAAATTCAATTGCCGCACAATCCGCTCTATCGGAGCTCCTTCCCGAGCCAATAGAACAGTCCCAGCTGGATCTAATCCCCATCTCTCGCATTGCTTGCTCCATTTCCCTATTACTTCAATCTCATGAAGTGCAACGGATCCGCTATCTAATCCTCCTGTATGCGTATACTCCTGGAATCGCATGGTCCTATATCCTAGAGAACGTTCGATCTTATGATACGTCTGAGCGATATGGGATAACGACTCCAGTTGGTGCTCCTCGAATATCCTCATCAGATATCCGAGGGACACATTCCTGTCCTTCTGCTTCTGTTCCTTTTTCTTTCTACTCAAGATATGGCTCCAGTCCATTCATCACACAGACCAGATGAATCATTTCATCCTTGTTGATCCATCTGTCTGCATCCTTCTTGAGAGCAGATGACAGATACGATCCACCACCTCCAACTCGGAAGAACCGCATCACCTTCCACTGGATCCGGCCATTCACATTATCGCATGTGACAATAGGAATAGCACACGACCCGGAATCCTGCCATCGTCTTATCCATGCTTTCTGGCTTGGTCTCAAGAACAGCTTGTCTGGTGCCTTCAATTCGCAGAGTCCTGCATTACCGCGTATGTCTTTGAGCAGAACATCTGGCAATCCGCTATCGAACGCGGGCTCCATCCGCTCGCTATGCCACGGCCACGCCTTGGAGAAGTGACCCCATACGCCATCAGCTCCTTCTTTCATCATAGCCTACCTTTCTTGTGTCTCGCGAATACGGATATGCATTGGTGGAAGATTATCCAGCATCCACGATCGTGTGAGCAGCCACGCCAATCGCCAGTGCTGGTAACTGTCGGATCCCACGCCATGCGGATTATCAGAACATGGCCTATGCTCTAATGCCGCCGCTTTCCCTTCCGCATAATCGAACAAGTCAGTCATCAGAACCTCCTACGCAGATGTCGCAGATATCCTCCACACATATCGCATGGCTCGTTCTCACAATCGGGGCAGTCCATCCACTCGTCATGAACCTTGATCCTCCCTTTCCCCATACAGGTAACACACTCGGGATCCTTTGTTCCTTTTCCATCGCACAATGGGCACTCCTCCTCGGGATAGATAGGCTTCGGCATGACCTACTCCCTGTTCCAATCGACAATCACTTCTATCGGTGGCATGTTTGGAACAGCCCACTGTCGAACCGTACTCAAGGACTGCCCCGTGATCCAGGACACCAGCACCAACAGCTCTTCATCATCGACCATTTGCAACTCCAGAAACTCCTCGGGAGACACTACAAGCTGAACTGGTCTCGCATCCATTTTGGTCCCTCCTTTCGCTCAGGTGCAGCGGTGCATCTCAATTGCTGAATACTTCCTACTGCACCCAATTCAGTGCACCCAAGAAAAATCCATATATTTACTACTATTTCCCCTTATTTATTAATAGAAGGTGCAGTGGGTGCAGTAAATACCCATAGCAATACGAAGGAAAGTATATTGAATATGTATGAGTATATCTATATATAAAAATGGCCATTTGCTGCACCCACTGCACCCTGCACCTGAATTTGGATATTTTCCTGTTATTACAGACGCTTAGACCACCCAGGAAAGTATGCACCTCACGGTGCTGTTCACCAAAACGGCCTGCACCGCGCACCGTTCACCCCCCATTTTTTGACCCTTCCACGGCTGCCCAGAGTTTCATGACCTGTTCGGCCTGTGTGACAGAATCGTCCCTCGCATGATGGTGAACACCAGCTTTTTGTTCCATTATCTCGACGTATTGCCCCCACGGAATCAGATTTCGTGCCAGATGGAACAGAGTCCGTGTATCGCGTTCATTGCGGAACGACCATGGCATAGAATATCCACAGCGCCGGGCAGCATCATGGATCATAGGCAGATCGAAGCCAGCCCCATGCGACCACACGCGAACATCCCCATGCTTTTTGATCCACTCGAAGAAGTGGTAGAAGGCAATGCTGATGTCCACCGGCTGAGGGTTCCAGAGTCCTGCCTTCGCCTCCTCACTCTGCGTTGTCCACCACATTTCCGTGGAAGGGTCGATGAACATACCCAGCTTGACGCACGAGGTTCGGTTGATGTTGCAATGGAAGGTGTCCCCTAGACTGCCGGGTTCATTCAAACTGAAAGCGGCTGCACCCAACGACAGCAGGACGCAACCCGGCTGGAGGCCCAGCGTCTCAAGATCGATCATGATATCGGATGACATAGTCTACTCCTTCTGTTAGTTTGACCGCGGGATAGTCGTCTTCTAGGATTGGGAACCGCGCACGGAACATTGCACCATCATAGCAGTATGGAAATCCTGTGCAGCCGTACGCATGAATTGTCCGATAAGTTCCGGATGTTTGCGGGCGTATCCAACTCCCAGCTGTTTGTCGATCCGCTCGATGGCATAGGACATATAGTCGTTAGCTGTCATGCCAGCTTGGCGCATGAGCTCTTGTGCAGTCATGATTGCGATATCAGACATTACTTTCTCCTTCTAGCTGTACTTCTCATCTTTACGGAACGTCTCGTATAGGAATCGCACTTGTTCATTCGGTGCCGTTTCCAGTTCGCGGTCGAGGGACCATAACCGTTTCTGTTCTGCGCCATGTCCGTTGATGATCTTCACAGACCGGCCGTTGTTGAGACGGACAGCACCTAGATGGCTTAGCGCTTTGCGGATCATGCCATTGTTGATCATGCTGCCGTCCACGCTGCTCTCGTCCATGGCCAACGCGGTGGCGACGTCCCGCATATCGAAGACAGGGACGTTGTGCATGATCTCGCGGATGTTGTCGGCGATACGCTCGTGCGCTGGGGCGGTCATGTCCGCCATTTCTCGTTGTCCAGCCGTCACACCGGGATGAACTTGCACGAACGCCGAGGACACTTTGACTTCATGCTTCAGATGATGAACCACTCGAGGCCAGTTCTGTTTAACCCATTGGAATGCATCATATGCTTCCTTCGATGCCTTGCTACCCTTCTCGGGCGATGGCTCTTGACTATGATGGACCAAGAGCCTGCGCTCGGTCTTTGTGATCGACAACGCATTGCGATGGTTACTGGAACAGTAGAACGAAGCAATAAGATGTTCAGGCACCAACTTGACGTTCTTGTCGTTGACCATTATTTCGCTCTCACCGCCCGCCAGCATGTCCTTCAGATTGTCGAATTGCGCTGACGTGATGCCAACCACTTCGTTCAACGTTATGATCTTCTTACGAGATATCCATGCATTGAACGGGCCATTGATCATATTCGTTGTGATAGGCGCGTGCATGTTGAATCGCTTGGCCCATTCCATAAGCGGATAGAATGTTGTCGATTTGCCGATGCCGTTCTCTCCCGTGACAAGGATGTGCCATTGCGGCCGCACTTCGGGATACTGGACGTCACACGCCATCCGTTTGATCACCAGATGCATTAGATTTCCGAAGATCTTATCCATGACGATAAGCCATGGCGTTATATCGCCCGGTTCGCCCCACCAGTCCGGGGCCACCCATGTATTCCAAAGACGACGTCCGGACTTCGAGGCCATCCCGCTGGGCAGGCTGCTGTCCCACGTAATCGTGTCGAACACTTGATCGGGACGGTTCTTTACGAACGTTTGCATCACCGTGCGTTTCTTCTCTTTATAATCTGCAAACAGATCGTTAAACCTCTCAGAAATAATCCACTGATTATTCGTGACATTAAGGACTTCTTTGCGGTCCATGAAGACTCGGTAGTTGTCCCAATCCAGCGGACCGAGGAAAGGCATACCCTGTTGTCGAGCCAGCCAATTGAGCCGTGGCCAACCGAGTAGATCGGCTGGATGCTTCTCGATTTGTTCCCATCTTTCTTCCGTCGTCGCTTCGTCGTAGAGATCGCTCTGGGCCGATAGCGCATGTGCAAGCTCCAAACCCCACGGTTCGCCTTTGCTGGCGTTGTAGAGGGGCATCATGATGTTGTTATTCCAGTCTTCCCATCCCCACTTCGGATCGTTCACAATGTACTCGCATGCTTTCTCAACCAGCTTTCGGTCTGCAGAAAGCCCGGCGACACGCTTCGGACGCTCACCAGCCTTGATAGCGCGGACAACATCTCCTGTTCGTTCGGGTGCCAGTCCGAAGGTTTCTTCGAGGAGGAGCACCCCTTGCAAGAATCCCTCGAGCTCTGCTCTGCTGTATTGGGGGATGTCCTTGAATCGCATTGAGACTGGGCTTCCGATGCCTTCGTCTTCGCCTTTGAGCCAGACATACGATTCTCCTGTATCGGGGTGGAGGTTATAGGCAACGAACTGACGACCCTTGCCGATGATCTGCAGCTTGTCTACATTGAGAGACTTGGCGGCCTCCCCGTCCTTGAGACGAATAACGCGGAGTGGTTGTCGCGTCGGACGGCCACGCCGCCAGAGCGACTTCGGGAAGTAATGGTCCTTGAGCTCCTTGACCGCATCGAGGAACGTTTCGGTGACAGTGTCCGACTCCTCGTAATCGTCGTCTATCCCAACCACATTGCCGCACTTGATCCCAAACCCGTACTCCTTACCGGAGGCGAGCGCTCGCTTGATGTCGTGCTCTGTAACAACCTTCTCCTGCCATTTGAATCCAATTGGTTTCTTGCTCCCATGTGGAAGTAGAACAATCGGCCATCCGTTCTTTACAACGGTCAATCCGTATTTCTTAAGATAGTCTGTCATTCTCTCCTCTTTCGTTCCGGCCCTCTTACCCTTATTGTAGCAGCCGATATTTCCGGCAGCAATTTTCCTGGCAATGTAAAGTTCTAATTGCATATGACCAGTAGATACAGGCATACTGCGGTTGGTACCGGCGGTAAGCGGTGGAGGATAGTAAATATGAAACTCTCGGATTTTCCAGCCTCGTTGCTCCAGCAGACCAATATCTATGGATGTATGATACAGTCGTATGTAGATCCAGTAGAAGTTATGCAAGAGTTCGACAATCTTCCAAAAAGAGCTCGAGATTATTTGAATACAATAGATTTTAAGATCTGCATCCCCTGCGCTGCCAGTGCCTTTCATATAGCAGAAGAAATTGACAGGGTGGATGGGATGATGGTGCTCCGGGCCATGGTGTCGCATATTCGTACAATGGAACGGACGAGATTGAGAAGAGAACGGATGAAACAGCTCATAAAAGAGCAACAGGAGCGCATCGCGCGCTCGCGCGGGCGAATATAAGGTGCCAAATTCAGCTTGCGCGGAAGAACATCCATCGCCACCATGGTCGGCGAGGCAAAGATGCCTCTCTGCAGAGTGAAAGGAAAGACCATGGGTATTTCTGTGATGTTCACAGGCGACGACGAAGCTGAAGTCGTCGAGCAGGTCAAGACGTGGCTGGAAGCGCGCGGTGCCGCTCCTGAGGAGACCGAGCCCGAAGAGGAAACGACCGAAGAAGAGACGTCCGAGGAAGAGGGCGACGGGTCTGACCTCCTGGGTGAGGAAGGTGAAGAAGCCGACCCGATGCAGGAGCTTCGCGACAAGATCGTCGAGAAGATCAGGGCGATGTCCAAGAAGCCGAATGACGTTGCCAAGATCCGTGACGCGTTCAAGAAGGTCAAGATCGCCAAGTTCGACGATGACGTGAAGGACGCCAAGCTCAAGCCGCTGGCCAAGCTCCTCGGCGTGAAGGCGTAGTTCGATCGGATAACAGAGCAGACTGTTCCGACGCCCCTCCTCGGTCTGCTCTAACAGGCGCCCCGGTCTGTGCAGTTCATGCTGCATGAACCGGGGCGTTTTGCTATGCTGGGTTTGTATCGCGGGTTCTCCGGTGGTCGTGTCGTGCGGCAATGGCACTGGATGCTAACTCCTAGTTTGGGACGTCGGTGGTCGCTCTAAGACGAGTCCAGGGTGGGAGGAAATCGAAGGCCGGGTTTTCCTCTACCGTCCTTTCGAGCCTGCGGTTATTATAGGAGGACAGGTTATGTCGGACGATGGGTTGTTGCGGATCGAGTTGAGGCCAAGGGACCACAAGTTGTTCCACCTCAATATGATTCGGCTGGGTCATGAGATATCGAAAATGCGTGTGACGGTCGAGGAACGCCGTATCCTGACCGAATTGTTGAAATCGTATTTCGGTGACGAGATACCGGACTTGCCGTGGAACGCCGAGCGGGCGAAACGGTGGCCCAAATGAGCGGCCCGAGGGAGTTTGAATGTGAGGACTGCGGGACGCATGTCTACACGTTCCTCGAACGGCGACCGGGTACAACAGACAATCTGTGTGCGGAATGTGATTTCTTGCGCACGGTCGAGGATCCAGTAGTGCGCGATCAGCTCCGTGAGCTCCTGGGAGCAACGAAACAGATCAAGGAGGAGCCGAAATGAAACGACCGACGAGTTCTCGTGTGCTGATGTCTGGCGCGCGGCCTCGAGAATATGATCAATACCAAGTCGTGAAGGCGGGTGGCGATCTATGGCGCATCCGTCGGTCGCGCCACAGCAAGCTGCCTGCGCTGGAATGCGAGAAGGGAAACTTCGCCACACAGATCGCTGCCGCTGAAGCATTGGTGGGCGAACTCAGGAAGAGAGGAGAAGTAAATGGCTGAGAAACCAAACTTTGAGGATTATCCAGTCGTGGACATTACGGTTCGTGACGCCCGGTTCATGGTAGAGCTGGATATCGACGATAATCTGGCCACCGCCTTGGACGAAGAGCAGGCCAAGGTCTTTAATGGAGACGTGGACCACACCTACGTTATCATCAAGATCGTGAAGGACCCTGTGGCATGATTAAGCTCTATGCTCAAGGCCGTAGAGGTCAGGATATGTATGCCTTCGGACTTAGCGAGGGCAACATCCAGAGAATGCGAGAAGGTCATCCGATCCATATCCTTGGTGCCGAATGGGATCGTCCATTCGACATTATGATCTTCTGGGGTGAGACGGAGGAGAAGCTGCAGGCAATGGTGCAGCCTCTTATCTCTGAGGAAACTCGCGTCATGGACTTCCTGACCAACAAGCCGAGGAAATCATGATCCTAACCCATGCGATTGCCGCCGTCCGGCGTAGCAAGCATCTCACAGACGAAGAAAAGAATGAACTGGTGGCGCGCATGGTGTGGAGAGCAAACTACTATCCATGGAAACCAAAGAAGGTGGATCCTCCACCATCTATCACGTGTCCAAAGTGCAATATGACTTCGCACAATCCCAATGATGTCCGCGAGAAGTATTGCAGCAACTGTCATATGTTCCACGAAGGAGTAGATAATGAGCAGGGACGAGTATCAGGAGGGCTGTCCGGGATGTCGGCCGGTGATCGTCGATCAGAAGACGATGCAGATATTGCCACAGGATCACCCGGCGATGATCCGAGTAAACGAGGTCTATGATCAGCTGAGCCTGCCCGAGAAGCAGGCGTGGCATAGAGTTACGTGCTTGAACAGCCGAGATCCAATCGATCTGGCCATATGCCGTCATATGCTCGACAAGCTCTAGAAGGAGGAGAGAACAATGGCTCGTAGAAAAGTTGCGTCGCGCAAGAATAGAACAGCAAGCAAGAAAGTGACCAAGCGGACATCCAAGCGGCAACCGAATGATCTTTCTTATTTGGAACGGCAAATCCAATATTCTCATAAAGAGGAACCCACTCCTCAGCAGGAATGGATATACCGCTATGAAGGAGTTCGTACTCCTGCACATGAACATAAGGACCGATTTGGTCACGGTGAGGAGCACGAGTTCCTCGTCAGGATTTGCACCGATCCAGACGATAAGGGTTATCAAGATAATGGCATGGGAGACCATGACGGAGAAATTGGCTCCTTCGTCGCCTACGGCTGCTGTTCCTACAAGACTCGCGAAGAGATGGAGAGGCACTATCAGGTGCATGCCAAGGATAAGGGAGACAGGTGGGTCAGCATCGAGAGCCATACCTATCGTCCGCAAGTTGAGCATCTGATCAATCTCGCCGCAGCTATCTTCAAGAAACATGGGATGAAATGGTAAAGCAGAAACACTACGGCAGAGTCTATCGCTTGCTCTGCCGTGGCGGGCACACGTCAGCCAAGGCGATTGAGATTATCCTGCTGGCAAGACGCGGAAACACGTTTGCCTTGGATTGGATACGAGCGTTTAGGAAAATGGTTCCAAAGGAGAAGTAGATGGCCAAGCTACATGAAGGACTGTCGATCCACAAGGATCGTTCTGGGGTCGCCAAGAAGATCTTAGACGAGGCGCGTGCCACATTCAAAGGTGCGTCCCATTTCGCTGGGTTCGTCAAGATCACTGAGTTCTATGACGAGGAGCAACAGAAATTCAACGGCATCGAGGAAAAGAAGGTCGATGAGACGGTGCCCGGCAAGTTGGATTATGTGAACGGCCATATCCGGGCATTGCTGGATCTCGACTACCAGATCGAGTGCGCCAACCAGACAGCGAAAGCCGATCTGGAGATTGATGGAGTCGTCGTGGCCGAAGCTGTCCCGGTCGGTTTCTTGCTGACTCTCGAGAACAAGTTCAAGGAATATCGGGCGATGGTCGAGATGGTTCCGACACAAGCGCCTGGGATTGTCTGGGAAAGAGACTCTGCGCAATCTTCGGAAGGCTACATCCACAAATCGAGCCGCGATCAGATCTCATACATTACAAGGAAACTCCCTGTCTATACCGTAGTGGTCCAACCGACGCCACAGCATCCTGCTCAGGTCAAAGAGAGTCACGACGACGTACGGGTTGCGAAGGTGACGACAACGCACTATACTGCTGCGATAAGCCCAGCCCAAAAATCGGACATGCTCGGGAGGATCGATACGGTGATACAGGCAGCGAAACGCGCACGTCAGCGAGCGAATGACGTAGAGATCAGCGAGGAGCGGATAGCGACGCCGCTTCTCAACTTCATTGTCCACGGCCGGATGTCGCGGACTACATAGGTCCTGTGAGGGACATGGTTATGGTCAGGCTCCCATAGTCATATGGGACATTAGGGTCGTACTTCGATTCTGTGTATTGCCCTCAACGGTCTGCCTAAACCATCTGCTAAGAAAGGTCTGGTGAAAACCCAATGAGAGTCGCAGGTTCGAATCCTGCCCCCGGTTCCATCTTCTACCACTGTACCGGGGTAACTCAGTGGTTAGAGTACTCATCTGGTTGTTCTAATCGTTAGTAGCCATGAACTAGACTTGGCAGTAGGGGGCTCGCATATGGGATTGGCAATTCCCCGCGAGCCCCCTCTTTTATTTTGTGGACTCTTCATCGGAGGTACCATGTTGACGCAGACAGATGTGTGGGATGAACTTGACGAATGGGCGCGCACGACAAGTCCGTCTAAGAACCTGCTAACTGAAGCGAACCTTACTGAGATGTTAGCAGAACTCCACGAAATAGACAACGATTTCTATCTCAAGCTGTATGTCCGAGCATGGCTCGAAAAAGGAGGGTTGCTGTAATGCCTGCTTCTCACAAGCCGACCCATCTTCGTCCTTTAAGCGAGGATGAAAAGGCGGCATTGAACTTGATTCGTGATCCTGTCACCGGCATGCCGCGCAGCCGGTCATGGTGGGGTGGTATCCGATTTACCCGGAATACCAAGTATCGCGGAGGATCCAAGCACAAGGGTAAGGACCATCGCGGTCGTGTGATCTCAGACGCAGGGTGATCTATGAAAACTCTAAAGATCGAAATCCGTCTAGTAGACAATGGTTTCTTGTTAATCGTCCGATTAGGCGGCGTACCGGGCGAGAATAACAATGTTCTATTGATCAGCCGGGTCTATCCAAGCGACAAGCAAGCCCAGATGTTCGAAGATCTCGAACAAATCACTTTAGATGAAATCAAGAGAAGGTGATGCGATGCAGATTCGTTTCCTAGCCCCTTCTAGCGCGCATCGCTGGACCGTGTGCCCCGGCAGCGTGCTGGCCGAGCGCATGGCTCCGATGTTGACCGAAGGATCGGCCATCGCCAATGAAGGGACAGCGGCGCATTGGCTCTTCGAGCAATGTCTGCGTCGTAAGACAGATGCCGAAGCATTCTTAGGGGAAGAAGTCACTCTACCCAAGGATGCCGGGCAGTGGGTGATCGACGAGGACATGGTCCAGCATGTGCAGGATGGAGTAGATCTCGTCAGGAGCAAGGTCGGCAAAGGGATCCTTTGGACCGAGAAGTACGTCGAATTCAAAATACAAGGAGTGCAATGTGGTGGAACGCTTGATTGTGGATGGTATGGCTACTATCCAATTGACCCGTTGGATCGAGCGAAAGACAATGAATATCAGCTGCACATACTTGATCTCAAGTACGGCTATGGAGCAGTTGCTGAGCCTCGGAACAATAAACAGATACGGATCTATGCATCAGGTAAGCTGCGAGAGTTGCGGCGCGCCGGTAAGAAAGTGGATACCGTACACCTCTGGATCTACCAACCCCGTTTGGATCACGTTGACGGACCATTCTTGCACGATGTCACCGATCCCGATGAGCTCGGAGCCTTCGAAGAAGATCTAAAGGACAAGGTCGATGCCGTAAAGGACCCTAGAGCGCCTCGCAAGGCAGGATCGCATTGTCTGTATTGCGGAGCTCATGCTGTCTGCCGTACGGCAGAAAAAGCAATGTACCGTCTGTTGCGTAACAAGTTTGACGAGAACGATACCGGCCGGATTGGGTCTCTCCTGTTCGATCTGCCACTTATGAAACAGTGGATCAAGTCGATCGAGAACTTGGCGTACGAGATGGCCCAGAGCAATAAGCCTCCGATGGGTTGGGTGCTGGGAGCCGGTCGTCAATCAAAACAATGGAATGGCGATAAGCAGAAGCTGGTGAAGCAACTGCGAGCTAAGATGAAAGCGAAGTTCAATCTAAACGAGGACGACTATGCGCCTCGGAAGATGTTGGGCGTCGCTCGGGTCCGGGGGATGCTTAAGAACAAAGCCCTCTATGGCGACTTCGACAAGCTCTGGCACAAGACACCGGGGCGGGAGAAACTGCAGCCTGCAGACAATGCGCGTCACATGCCGCGCCTCGATACCTATTTCGATGACGAAGGAGCCGAAGATGAATTCATCGGATGACGACAACCTCTTGCAGTTCTTCGAGTTTGGCCATCTGCCGCCGCATCTGGCCGAAGTATCGAAGCCGTTCTTTCAACTGGCTGGGAACTTGATGTATCTCGTGCCGCAAAACGAGGAACGACGGATGGCATTGCGCAAGCTTCTCGAAGCCAAAGACTGTGCGGTGCGCGCCAAGCTGTTCAAGGAGAGTTAGATGGATTCCGAAAAGCCAGTTCCGATGATAATCCATTGTCCCATGTGTCGTGAAAGGCATATCGACCGTGGGATCTTCGCTCAGAATACGCACCACACTCACGCATGCCAGTATTGCGGTCATGTGTGGCGGCCTGCTATAATTGCCACAGTCGGCGTGCAGTATTTGCCCGGCTTCAAAGACAACGATGGAGAGAACGATGGCCGAAGACAAGGTGAGCCAAGCGGTTGAGGCTGCCGATCAACACATTCAGGCAATGTGCGTGCCTGATAAGATGACACCACAGGAAGCGAAGGATTTCCTAGAAGGTGTGGCAGCCAGATGTGACAGCGCAGTCGAAGCTCTCGAAGAAGAGCACGACCTAACCTAAGGAGAGCACCATGGATTGCCGGATGTTGGCTCTAGCCCTGCTGGGCCTCTATTTCGCTGCAGGCGCATTCTTTGCATACAGCGTGTTGTCCGGTGTCCTGCGCCGGTTGAATCCGATCTATCGGACAAATCGCTTGAGATTTTGGATGACCAACGCAATCCTATTCGTGCGCTGGTCTTGTGGATGGTTGCCAATCGTGCTCTACTACTGGAGCAAAGGGAGGAGAGGGATATTCTAGAGCGGGGATAGGAGGGGGATATGACATGGGTACTCTGGACCTTAATCGTCTGTTCTATCGGAGTAGTCCTGTGTTTTCTAGGGTACGTCTACGTGTTAGGGTTGTCGAACAGTAAGAACTACGTCGTCATAAAAGGCGAAGATCTCGTGAAGTTGCACGAGCAACAGAAAAGCAAGAACCCGTAAAATCACATTGCGTTCGTAGGTCGTTGATAGTATCCTAGTGTTAGGTCGGCGGGCTAGACTCGCCGACCCTCACTATCAACACATCCTAACACTAGGAACACATCATGGCTAAGGGAAAGAACGACGCTAAGAGCGACAAGGAACTGAAGCCCATCAAGAAGCTTCCCAATGGTTCCGTCCTCTATAGCAACTTCGCAGTCCGCGGTCCGATCTGCCGATTGAGCTTTGTCAACTTTGTCCAACCGAAGGTTGGCGAGAACGATGACGGCAGCGAGCGCAAGAACTACGGATGCGCTTGCCTCTTTAAGAAAGGAGAGAATCTATCCCTGCTCAAAGAATCCTGCCGTCGGTTTGCCATCCAGGAGAAGGGCGAACGCGGGTCTCGGTACAAGGATCCATTGCGCGAGCAGGACGACAAGGTTGGTGAGTACGAAGGCTTTGTGGATGGAGCCTACTACTTCAACACTTCCAGCAAATATCAACCACGTTGCATCGGCCGTAACAAGGAAGAAGTTGATCTCAGCACGTTCTACTCCGGATGCTGGGCTCGATTGCTGTATCGTCCGTACATCTACGATCGGAAAGGTAATCGTGGCGTCGGACTTGGACTTGCTGGCGTCCAGTTCATTCGCGACGACGAGCCTCTGGGTGGTGGCGGTTACGATCCCGAGAGCTGGTCCGAAGACGAAGGGGACGAGTTGGAACGGGATATGGAGGATAGCGGCGAGGATCTCGAGGAAGAGGTTGAGGAGAGGCCGCAGCGCCGGAAGCCGACCAGCATGGCGACCAAGGCTGGCAAAGGCAAGAAGGACGCAGCCGACGAGTTTCTCTAGACAGATCTTTGCCGGGGCCGATTCCTGGCCTGTCTGAGAATGAAGCCACCTGTCACGATCCGTGGAACAGTCGAGTGGTGGGCGCGCAGGGGCGGCATCCCCTGCACCTCCCTTTGCCACGAGTAGAAAATGCTCAAACAGGATTTTGCCAGCATTGACTTTGAAACGTTCGGTGTCCGGAAACTACCAATAGTCGGGACACACGTCTATATCGAAGATCCATACTTCGACGTCCTGTGCATGGGTTGGGCCATCAACCACGAACCCGTCCAAGTATGGAAACCCTGGGAGCCATTTCCTAAAGATCTGAAACGGCACATTGAGCGCGGCGGCATGCTTCACGCATGGCACGCGCTCTTTGAACGTCTGGTGTGGAACAGACGGATGGCGAAGCATGTCAAAGTAGATATTCGCCAGTGGCGTTGCACCATGGTCAGGGCGCTTGCTTGTGGATTCCCAGGCAAATTGGAATTCGCGGCTCCAGCACTGCGGGTGGATGCTCGGAAGGATACCGAGGGTGCGAAGGCCATGCGCAAGCTGACGAAGCCGCGCAAGATCGAATACAGCGTGATGGGGGAGATCGAGAAGGTCCATCGTTGGGATCGCGAGCAGTGGAAGGCAACTTATGACAGGTTGTATTCCTATTGCGGACAGGACGTCGTTACCGAACGAGAGTGCGGTGATAGACTCCCACTGTTGCCGATCGATGAAGAACGTCAATACTGGTTCGATCAGCGTGTAGCAGATCGAGGTATCCGGATCGACACCGATCTTTGTCAAAATGCCATCCGGATCGTTAAGACTCGAAGCCTTGAGTTGGCGGCGAAGTCTAAGAAGATATGCGGGTTCAATCCAAGCCAGCCGGTAAAGCTCAAGCAATGGCTGAATGCAAAGGGTCTCGAAGTCACCGACTGTAAAAAGGAAACAATCGAGAACGCGCTTAAGACGCCCGATCTTCCTTCTAATTTGCGCACTGTCTTGCAGTGTCGGCTCGAAGGCGGCCGTAGCAGCACTAGCAAATACAAGAGCGCGTTGGTCCATCTATGTGCAGACGGGACAGTCAAAGGAGCAAGGCAGTTCTATGGAGCACATACAAGCCGCTGGGCCGGTCGTGGCGTGCAGATGGATAATCTTAAGCGGTTGGATAAGAAGTATCTCGAGTTGATCGACGACGTGGTGGACACGATCAAGCAAGGACAGTCTTGGCTGGTCGAGTCTTGCTATGGCAATGTCATGGAGCCGGTATCCAACGCCACTCGATCTATGATCGTTGCCGACGAAGACAGCGATCTGTACGTTGCCGATTTCAAGTCAATCGAATCTCGCATGCTGGCGGCGACTACCGGGCAAGAGTCCACCAACATGCAGTGGATGTTGTCTGATATGGGCTTGGCCCCAGACGTGTACGAAAAGAACGGAGCCGAACTGTTCAACGTGCCGATTGAGAAGTGCACGAAGGACATGCGGTATTGGGGAAAGATCGAGGAACTATCGCTCGGATACGAGGGAGGCTGTGGGGCTCTGACACGGCAGACCGAAAAGACTGGTGTGTACTTCCGCGACTTGTATCCGATCGTCGTTAAGACTGCAACGCCACGGACGCGCGAATGGGTTAACCAACTGTGGAAGTTGGCGGGCAGCGGGCACGAGAAGGATTGGAAAGGCGCGCGGTACGTGGTCGAGCGGTGGCGTGAGAACAATCCGATGACGGTGCGGTTCTGGCGCATCATGAAAGCACTCAGCATCCGTGCGGTGGCAAAGAAAGGCACAGCGCAGGAATATCGCGGCATCAAGTTCTGGTACGACAAACGGTTCCAAATGTTAGTCTGTCAATGTCTGGACGGCGGGAAACTCTATTATCCATTCGCGCATATCGTTGGCAAGACGACAAAGAACCTGAAAGGTGAAACTCGAGTTGTTCCCGAGTTGCGCGCGTACTATCAAGCCGACAAGCCGCGTCGGTTTATCAAATACAATCCATATGGCGGGCTGTTGACCGAGAACATTATTCAGCACGAGGCACGGCATGCCATGTCGGACAAGTTTGCTCCGCTCGAGAAGCGTGGGTTCCGTCTGCTCCATACAGTACATGACGAGCTAATCACCCAAGCAAAGAAGAATACAGTCACGCTCGATATCTTCAACACCATCTTGTGCGGCCCTCTGTCTTGGGTCCCTAATTGTCCGCTGGCTGTAGAGTCGTGGTCGGGACCTCGATACAAGAAGGGTGAGTAAAGCAAAATTCAAGTTTAACTCCGAGTAGATCTATGGTACACTGGTGCTAGGATCGAAGGAGATAGGGATGTGCCTCCACATAACTTGTCATACGACGAGCAGGCTCTGCGTGACCATGAGCTATATCTCGTCATAGACCATTATCTTGACGGCGTAGTCCACATTGTTCCTTTTCGCACGCTAGAGGAAGCGATATACTATGCACCGTCAGAATCTTCCATCTCGGAGCTGGCCAAGGTGGAGGAAGTAGCAGAAGGAGTGCCAGTGCGCAAGCCCCTCGCGCTCATAGCATTCGGGGTATGGATCATAAATCGCAGACAGAAGGAGTTGACTATGGCTAAGGCAAAGGAAGCGACCAACGGCAAGGCTTCTCGGAACGTCGAGAGCGATCTGCTCGGTGTCACCAAGCCGCGTGCGAAGAAACAGATGGAAGTGGCCAAGGGGCAGAAGGGAGCCAAGGCGACCGCAGCTCCGACGCAACGAGCTTCCCGCCAGACTTTCGAGGATCATCAGCGTCTCAAGGTGGTCGGTCAGCGGAACACTCGCCCGGACAGCAATGTCGGTCGGACGCTCTCGCTCATCAAGCCGAACATGACCTTCGGCGAGTTCAACAAGGCGCTCGACAAGGCCAAGATTCCGTTCAAGGCTTCGGGCATCCTGTCGTTCCTCGTGAAGGATGGCGTCGTCCAGGTCCGATAAACTTCACCTCTTTAGCAAAGTCGGCCGGGGCGGGAAACCGCTCCGGACGCACATTAGGAGGAGAAGGAATATGAGTCTGCTCGTTAATGATCTTAAGACTGAGAAAGACAGGAAGCTGAGCTTTCTGAAATTCATCAACGAACGTGAGAATATCCGGCGCAAGAAAGAGGCTGGTGAAAAGGCACCGTGGACTTCGGACGGAGTCTTGCAACAATATCACTTCTGCAACATGATCCGTGCCGACGACCGGGTCACTAAGTGGATTGGGGATTGGGCACAGGAGTGGGCACCCAAGGATCGATGGTTCTCATTTGCCGTGGCTCGCTGGATCAACGAACCAGACACGCTAGCGCAACTGCCAACTGTCTGGTCCCCGATGCGATACAAGAACATCCTGCGGCACATGGAAACGAAGAAGCTGAAAATATTCAGGGCTGCGTATATCATAACCGGCGTGGTGGCAGGCCCCGGTCAAAAGAAATATGTGGCGGTCGTAGATAGTGTTTTGGATCCTATGTTCCGCAATGGCGTCATGCTCTGTGAATCCTTCGAGGAAACTTGGAAGGAGTTGCGAAAGCATCCCGGTCAGGGTTCGTTCATGGCAGGACAGATCGTTGCCGATTGGAATACGTTCGGCATCATCAAAGCCAAGGATGCCAAGACATGGGCTCCGCTTGGACCGGGCAGCATCAAAGGGCTCAATATCATCTATCGTGGTGATGCCGATGCCAAGAAGATGAATCAACAGCAAGGTGTCGTCTGGATGCGAGAACTTGCAGACTTGATTGACGACAAGCTACCTGCGCTCGGCAAGCGGGCGACACTGCATGATGTGCAGAACATGTTGTGTGAATTCAGCAAGTATGTGAGAGGCTACAGCAAGACGCAATACGTTCCCTATGAGGAGAAGTTCCTATGAAGCCACATATCGTCGTTCCGGGCATCGGCTCTAAGCCGAACTTCGAGCGTAACATCCTAGTTGAGGCTGAGAAGAAACTGGTCATGGGTGTCGGCGCTGTATTCCAAGAACCAGAGATGAATCTTGCATGGCAGAAGTGCATGGAGATGGGCTGGATCCGTTTCTGGGACCTGCAGCCGGTACTGCCGAATCCCATGCTCCCGCCCGGGAAGGATAACATGCCGACGCCATGCCGTATCTTTAAGATCACTAACAGTGGACAAGAGCGACTGCGTGAGATCAATCGTCGAATGGAAATCGACAACCGGATGAACCAACAATGAGCGGCATGCGACTCTATATCCCTACGCGCGGTAGGGTCGATATCCAACTGACCTTGCAGAACATGCCGGAGGCATGGCGCAAACGGACAACGATCGTTTGCCCGAAAGATGAGATGCACGCGCATTTGAAGAACTGGCCGTCGTGCGCTTGCATCATGCAGCCTGATCCTAAGATGTCGATTGCCCAGAAGCGAGCGTTCATCTTTAAGACCGCAGCGGGTCTGAAACAGGAAAAGATCATGATGTTGGACGACGACTTGTCGTTCTGCCCGCGCCACGAGTACGTCAAACAGTTTGCCGGTTTTCAGAAAGGCACGGCGAAGGATTGGCGAGCGTATCGTGAAAAACATCCAGAAGCATCTGGGCTCTACAAATGCTCAGACCCCGAGGACCCGAAGATCGATCTGGCGTTTCGCCGCATCGAGTCTATGCTAAACACCTATCGGCATGGAGGATTTGGCCCACGTCTCATGAACCAAGAGATGTGGGGTGAGTTCATGCTAAACCGCCGGTCTATGTATGCCAACGCTTATCACGTGCCAACTGTGATCAAGCATTGCAAGCTGGGCCGGATCGAACATCGTGAGGATTTCGATTACACGCTCCAGCTTATGAAGAAAGGGTTCGAGAACGCTATCTACTGCTGGGTCGTGGTCGAGCAATACGAAGGATACAATGCCGAAGGAGGAGCCAGTCTCGAACGGAGTATGAAGGCGAGCAATGCCGATGCCTATAAGCTGGCCCGGCTGCATCCGGGGCTGGTAAAGGTAAAACAGAAAGACTATCTCGTCAGTACGCCGCGTGCCGAGGTAGTCATACGTTGGCAGAACGCCATCCAGCTTGGTAAGACAGGACTGGTAGGCTGACATGGATCCGTTCTGGACAGGGTTTGTCCTAGGGATCGTGGCTGCGGCCGCGGCCATGATAACCTATCTAGTGTTGGCGATAGCAGCTATGACAATGTACAGGATATGGGTGACCCATGACCGGCGAAATGATGATCTACGTCCCGACGCATAAGCGCCTCGATTATCAGATCACGATGGCGGGCTTGCCAATGGAATGGCAGGAACGCACGACTCTTGTCTGCCCAAGAGACGAGATGCATGCTCTGCATCGTATGTTCCCAAATGCGTTTGAAGTAGCTTGTCCCGCTCCAAGGGATTGCGCCAACATCGCCGCCAAGCGAGCGTGGATATTCCGCCACGCTTCTGAGATGAGGTATGAGAAGATACTCGTGCTTGACGACGATCTTCGATTCAGTACCCGTCTGCATGTTCATAAGAGCTACGCTGGGTATCAGCAAGGCGATCCAAAAGCGTGGCCTGAGATGGTAAAGAAAGATCGGAGTTACGGCCGGATCCACGATGCGAACCATAAGTCCACTAGTGCTATGTTCCGCCGTGTAGAAGAGATGCTTGACGACTATCGTCATGGCGGGATCAGCCAGCGATATATGAATCAAGTCCACGGCCACGAGTTCATTCTCAATCACAAAGCAACACATGCTCTAGCATACCATGTCCCTACGGTCATGGAAGTATGCAAGCTGGGGCGCGTGCGGATGTTCGAGGACTTAGACTATACGCTCCAGTTGCTGGAGGCCGGATTTGAGAATGCAATCTATATGTGGGGAGCGACTAACGATCCTCGAGGATTCAATGCTAGTGGTGGAGAGACTGCCAGCGGCCGTAATTCGAAGATCATATCAGACGGTGCTGACTTAATGGGAAAATTGCATCCAGGAATTGTACGTGTTATCGTACGTACCGAGGATGCCGAACGATTGGGTCCAAAGCGGATCGTGGTGGCATGGAAGAAGGCGATAAAGCAAGGGAGAGGAGAATGAAGCGAAACCTGTCAGGAGAGAATATATTGGTGACGCCATTCTTTACGGTAAAGAGCGGCTCGCCACTGGTCGCCGAACAAGGCCGGGTGATGCTGGAGATCGGAGACTATCAGCCTCTGAACGTTCCTAGGATTTACTGGCTGGGCAAGTCAAGCTATGTCATGGAAACGATCAAACAATCTTTGGGCCCTCCGATCTATCGTGAATGGCATTGGCGGATAGCCGAAGCCTCGATGAAGAACTATTGGTTTATTCCCGAAAAGTGGATCCATAAGAACGCGCCGATCTACAGTGCGCGAAAGACATTTGAGTATATCGAGTCTCAGGGATGGTTGAATGAAATTACCCTTCCATCTCTGCCGTTCCTTCAATTGTATTATGAGAATATTCCAGCTTGTCTTACTCACGGAGATCTAACGCACGAGAACACCGTGATCGAGCGCACCAAGATCTACAAATTCATAGACTGGCAGGCAAAGCGGCATGACTATATTCCGCCACATAAGGATGTAGATTACGGTAAGTTGCTGCAGAGCCTTATTGGATGGGATAAGAACAGTCCACAGCAACGCACCAAATTCCACGCTGCCCATGTCCGAGCGATAATGAAAGAATGCCACATGGCTCCATTCTGGTGTGCCGTACACTTCATGCGGATCAAAGTGCGGGCAAAGGAAGATTGGCAGAAGGAAATTTGCGACGACAACATCGACTACTGTTCCTGGCTCTACGAGAAGAAGGATGAATTGCTATGAGATTTACCATGGAAGATTTCGTGATGTTCGTCCCGGCTGCAGGTCTGGGCGAGAGGGTAAAGGCTCGTGGAGTAAAACCGTTTATCCATGTCGAAGAGAAGGATCGGAACTGGTTGGCAATCAATGAAGTAATCAATATGGTTCCGGATGAGATGGATGTCGAGATTGCTGTACGACGTGAAATGGGCTGTCCGCCGCTTGGACGAGAAACAGTGGTGCATTTCATCGAGCCGACATCTGGCCAAGCGCAGACGGTCTATCGTTGGCTACGGACAACACGTCTTAGAAACTTTGTGCTGATCAGCAACTGTGACAATGTGATCGATCGCAAAAGCATCATCGAAGGTATCCAGAGCTTGGACTACGACAAATGTCCAGGTGTCGTGTTCACGTTTCGACCGAAGCAAAAGAATGACGAACGATGGTCCTACGTTCGCAAGGACGGTGTCGGTCGTATTCTAGAGATAGCCGAGAAACGACCAATCTCAGAAGATGCCGTGGCTGGCGTCTATCTACTCAATATGTTTAACTTGTGTCAGTCTATACATGCAGAAGATGTCTATTTGTCTGAGGCATTGGCTCGCATGCCCAAGCTGCAGGCCCGTCGAGCGATAGAGTACAAGGGCTGGAACGATTTGAATCAATTAGCTGAGTTAGAAGATGGCGTACGGCAGTATATCTAGAAGGAGAACCGGACATGGAATATATCTTCAACAACATCAACGAAGCCTTCCCTGTCATGTGGCACATGATGTGGGATAAGAATGCTCCGGTCATCGAGGAGCCTTCGCGCAATGGCCCGGTGCGTCGCTCGATCTTTCCGGTCACAACGATCTTTCTCGAGCCAAGGAAGCGTGTGCTCTTCGACAAGGTGCGTGACTGCAATCCTTTCTTCCATTTCTTCGAGTCCATTTGGATGCTGGCCGGGCGAAATGAAGTAGCGTGGTTGGTCAAGTTCAACAAACGTATGCAGGAGTATTCGGACGATGGTGTCACGCTCGTCTCGAGCTATGGCTATCGTTGGAGTAAGGTGCTGACGTCGATAATCAACCGACTGCAAAACGATAAGAGCACTCGGAGGGCTTACATCCCGATCTTTTGGATGAACGATTGCTTCCGAGACGGCAAGGATATCCCGTGCAATACCGGCATCTCGTTCTATGTCCGAGACGGTCAGTTGGACATGACAGTATTCAACCGAAGCAACGATATGCTCTATGGCGCTTACGGAGCCAATGTCGTGCATTTCAGTTTTTTGCAGGAGTATATTGCAACAGCCATTGGATGTGAGATCGGATACTATGCGCAGATCAGCAGCAACTTTCATATCTATACCGAGTTTGACGTCACCAAGAAATTGATCGGCAAGGTACAGCCGATGCCGCCAGATCCTTACAATGAGATTGGCATCGACCCGTCACATATCATGGTGTTGCCGAAAGCGGATATGATCAGCCAATGGCAGCGAGACGCCAAGTTCTTCATAGATCAATATACAATGGGAGGACCAGAAGTAGACGATTGGCATACACCGTTCTTTGCCAGAATTGCCGTACCGATGTATCGTGCATGGCATGCGTTCGTGCATGAGAAAGATCCAGAGAAGGCCGGGAGCTGGGCGATGCAGATTGCTGCACCTGACTGGCAAGAGGCAGCCCTTCAATGGTTCGATAATCGGATCGAGGCAAGGAATGCGAAAGCCAACCAAACGTGAGTTAGACGAGCTATGTCGGGTAATCTACGAGACGGACAGTCTTCAGAGCCCAAGCTGGGATCGAATAATTCAGATCTCAGCCAATGCAGAATCGGTGACGAAAGCAATAGCAGTGAGGGTATGGAGATGGCATCAAGAGAAGAAACAAGAGTCCGATTTCTTGTAGATCGGCTTATGTTTTGCTACAATGCTGGTCAGGTCCGTCGTTGGCATGCTCGAACACATGTGATCCGTGAGGAGACAATCGCGGCTCACACTTGGAACGTCGTGATGATCATCCTGCTGTTACATCCAAATCCAGGCAAGCAATTGATCTTGGCGGCGATGGTTCACGATGTGCCTGAATATGTGACAGGCGATATCCCTCGATGGTTCAAAGACTATCCAGGTGTTCGAGAAATCATTGACGCTGCCGAAGGAGGAATCCTAAGCACGCACGAGCTCTGGAATGAGAACGATCTAGACGAACAAGACATGCGCTGGCTCAAAGCGGCAGATTTGTTTGACGCATGGATATTCCTTCGTCAGAATCTGTTGGCTGGTAATCAGCTTGTGAGAAAATCCTACCACAAAGCAACGATGAAGATGCGCGAGATCACGTTGCCTTCAGAAGTTCGCGAAGTGTTCCAAGTCTTGATGCAGGAGGATACTTATGACTAAGGCGAATGACTATCAGGTTGGCGGGGACCACTACTCGCAGGCTGGGCGGTACCAGCACTGGGATTTTATCGAGGACCACGGTATCGGCTATTTGGAAGGATATGCGACCAAGTATCTGGTGCGATGGGATAAGAAAGGGATGCCGGTTCAAGACCTCGAGAAGTCCCAGCATATCGTCGCCAAGCTGATCGAACTTACAGAAGCGGGGAGACGGAAGAATCGGGCTTCCATGGTGCCGACTGTGGAAAGCATCGGATTGTTCTGTTCGGCCAACAAAGTCAAAGACGAACATACAGCCAAGGCCATTGAGCTACTGTTCCGGTGGCGCACATTGGCCGATATTGAAGAGGCATTGCATCATGTCCGATACGTCCTCGAAGAGCAACCTTCTCAGAGAGTCAAGCGAGACTACGACAAAGGAGGCCGCAAGCCCACTACCGAACAAGAGCATCCCTTCGGATACGATGCGAAGGAGGAAGAGAACGTTAGAGGTGAGTTTGCCGAAGATCGAGACGTCTACAGGGAAGCGGGTATATGGCCGAAGACCAAAAGCGAGCGCGATCGATCCGGAGAAGGTTCGTAAGTTGCGTGAAGAAGGGCTCTCGGTGATTAATATCGCCGGGAAGCTCGTAGTATCTCGACAAGCTATCTACTCGTGCATGTGGAAAAACGGAATCAAATAATGTTCCTAAGACCGGCGGCGTACGAGCAGCAGGATATCGCCTACGAGCGGATGATCTTTAAGAAGTATTTCGCTCTCTTCCCTGACCTGGGAGTTGGCAAGACCTACATGCTCCTAAGAGAGTTTCTCGCTATGTGGCAGGCGGGATATGTTGACGGCTTGCTGGTCGTCGCCCCGGTTGACGTGCATGATCAATGGATCACAACGGAGCTGCCCAAGACAACAGATCAGGAATGCATCACGGCAGTATGGCCGGAGCCACCGCCGCTCCAAAAGACGAAACTGCCTCGGATATTTACCATCTATCCCGAGGCGTTTCGCCGTCGGCCAAAACCGCCGCCTCGCGAGAAGAACGAATCCAATGCAGCCTTCCGAGCGCGGAGGGCTCTTTGGCGTTCGAGGCAGAAGAATGCACTCAAGCACATGGAGCGGTTTCTCAAAAGCGGACGAATGGGATTCGTTGTGGACGAGTCTCAAATGATGATGCACCATGATTCTCGAACCACCAAGACTCTTCGCTTGCTTCGCGAGCTAGGAGCCTATCGTCGCATCTCCTCTGGTTATCCGGTGCCGGGCGGGCGACTGGAGCTGGCGTATCCTCAATACACATGGCTCTCTCCGAAGATTCTTAGATGTGCAACTTTTGGCGATTTCAAATCCAGATACTGTGTGTCGGGAGGATTCAAAGGCAAGGAGATCGAAGGCTATATCAATGAAGACGACTACAAGGCGCGAGTTGCTCCATACACCTACACAGTGGAAATCGAAGACTGTACCGATATGCCTGAACGGACTTGGCTCGAGTTTCCGGTCGAGTTGACGAAGCAACAGAAGGATTTCATAAAGCAGATCAAAGAAGAGTTCGTTGCCGAGCTCAATAAGAAGACTCTCTACATGCCGATGGTGCTGCAGCGCTTGACGCGCATACAACAGGTTGCCTGTGGATTTCTTCCATACGACGCTAATGAAGATGCAGAGGGAAAGCCGGATATCCGTTTGCAATGGATACCTGAGCTCCGCACCGAGGCTCTCGAGCGTATGCTCGCGCGCACGCGCGGGCGAGTAATCGTGTGGAGCAGATTTTCGCCGTGCATCGAAAGACTCACTAAGCATTTCGGATCAGAGGCCGTCAAGTATCGCGGTGGTATGACCAAAGAGGAGAAGGCGGCTGCCAAGGAAGAATTCATAAACGGCAAGGCGAGATTGATCTTTGCCCAGCCGAAGAGTGCAGGTACCGGGACTGATGGTTTTCAGAAGAATTGCCGGTACACGTTCTACTGGAGCAATAGCTATGATTCTCAACAGCGTCGGCAGACCGAGCGTCGTATCTGGAGACTGGGCCAGAACCGAGCCTGCGTCTATGGCGACTTCATAGCGCCAGGAACATACGATGCGAAGATCCGTTCCGTTATCATGAATGGGCAGAAGCTGTCCGATAGCCTTCACCGAGAGTTGGCTGCATGGAAGATTTAAAGCCTTCTAAGATAATGCATCATCTGTAAAAATCACCATTACATCTGCACACCCATGGGTTAGGGTGGGGCTGCTGGTAAACAGCCCCCGGCGAACGGGGTGAACCCAAAAGCCCGGTGAGGGCAAGGAGCAGAGCGATGGCAAGGAACAAGGTTACGGCGCTCGTTGTGAACAACGAACAGAAGTCGGTCCTCCGACGGTATGTGTTGGCGCGTGAGACGAAGGGCTGCTGGCTCTACGACTGGCAGATGGCTCCGGCCAGCAAGGCCGATGCCGAGAAGGAAGGGTACGCCCCGCAAGGGACCCCCGATTGGGCCAGGAAGTGGTACGTCCTGAAGAGCGATTACCCGCAGGGAATGCCCGGCAAGACACTCATGGTCACCATCACCCCCATCGAGTAGGGGACGCTGCGGGTGAGAGCCGCTCGCGAGCGGCTCGATCCCCCAGCGGTTAGCTGGAGGAAGAGGCTCTTATGTATGATTTCAAGGAATACAAGCGGACTCCCCGCTTTGCCAAGGCAGATCTTTATGATCCCGATTGGCGCAAGACCAAGAAGGGCGAACGGAAATACACGACGAATGGTGACCATGTCTACTTGGCATGGATCATTGGGCAGGACGATGGCGAGAAGGGTCGCCGCATCCATCACTATCCACCGGGCCGCCGGGCTGAAGAATACGAGCGCGGATTCCAACTCGGCGTTTTGGAAGCCGGTGAACAGAGCCCGTATTTCTTTGACAAGTTTGGAGGGAGCAGTCGATGAACAAGTTTGTTCCATACCGCAACGTCTATGGCGCGCGGGAAAGTAATGGACTCGTCAATGGGAACGAGTACCACAAGGAATTTCAAGGGGCCAGGACAGTCCCTTGGACCGAACCAGGATTGAAGGTGACGCGGCTGCGGTTGCTGAGCGATCCTGGCTACCCGGCATGGGATGTGAGCTACTGCCATGGTGAGGTGAACGGCGAAAAGGTTCACGTCGAACTTCCTTTTAGTGATCTTCCCAAACGGAGAACAAGAAGAGCCATCGTTCATTATGCCATCAAGGATGGAGTGAACGCCAAGCAGATGGGTGTGTTCAACGCAATCAGCAAACTGATCTAGGAGAAGGATAATGATAAAACAGAACCAACCGGAGACCGTACGCGCACCCAAGCCGGGGGAGGAAATTAGCGGCGGGTTCCAAAAGAACTATGTGATCCTGGATGATACCAACATCCCGGATATCATGGATCAAGTGAACGAGTTGCTTATCAAGGGATATCAACTCGCCGGACATCTTATCATCGTAGACGTTGAGGGTAGGAATTTCTATTACCAGCCAATGATCAAGCGGAGCATGGCAGCACTCATGCGAGGAGTGAACTGATGCCAGTTGTTCTGGCGATCCTCGCCATCCTGGCTGTCCTCCTTACGGTAGCCATTGCTGATGAACGGTTGTTGCAGCAGAACTATTCGACGATCATGACCTATTCGTCTTTAGACGATTAGACTTTAGAAAGGGGCAGGACATGGTTAACGGACATAAAACTGAATGGTGCCCTGTCGGAGCGAGGGTCTGGCAGGATTCGAAGATCGGTCACATAGACTTGCTTTTGAAAGAACCACCGACCTATACCGGGCATTCGCTGCCGGTCTGTTTCCGCGGGGAACGTTGGGACTCGTTCAAAGCTCTGGCTTTGATTCTGGGGATCGGCAAGGATAAACGGAAACTGATTAGAAGAATATTGCGTAGACAGGGAATCTATTACCACGAAGGAGAACAGATTACGGTGGCGATCTAAGAAGTTTCCGGAGCCTGCAATTTCATGTATAATTCCAGTTCGAGATGGGTTATGCTAGGGGTAGCTAAAGGGGGCTCATATGCAGCAGGTTGAAAGACAGTTTCGCGTTGAGTACGAGGACGGGACAGTAGAGCATCTGTTCGGTCAGGATATCAACGAAGTGTGGCGCTGGTTGATCATCAAGCTGCGCCGCATCAATAATGCCAAGGTGCCGGTGAAAATCGAGGAGGTGAAGTAATGAAATACCTACAGGCTTTGTGGGACTCGGCGTCGAGTCCTCCAAAGTTTGACTTTTGGTTCTGGATGCTGCTCATATGGGCGTTCGTTGTCCCATATCTGTTCGATCAGGGTCACAGGAACTCTTGCCTTGAAAGAGGCAGGGTTTCCTTCTACACGATAGACTCGATGGTTGGTCTCGAGGAAACACCGACGTTCTCATGCACCCCGGTAAGGGGAATGGAGACAGGTCATGTCGAGAGTCATAATAACTGAAAACGCAACGATTTATGAAGGGCCTGATGCGGTGAAGCTGCGTCGGGCTCAGACTGTGAAAGCGGGCCTCAAGTTGGCGCAGGTAGGAATACGCATCAACTATAGAGTAAGCCCACAGAGATTGCTCCATGCAGCGGGAACGTTCACAGGAAAGACGTATGGGCGGCGAGCCTATGCGGTGGCGATCGCTGACTTGGAGCAATGGATTGCCGCCATGATGGCTGCGATCCCCATTGTGAAGGAGTGACGAGACGATGATGATCAAAGGCATTAGAGTTGTGGACTCGGGGAGACCTCTTGTGCTCTATGTCCATGAGAAGGACGTCGCCAAGGGCAAGGCGAAAGACTGTGAAAACTGTGCCATCGCTGTCGCGCTGAAGAGGCAGTTGAAGGTACGGCACGTCAGGGTTTACCTGACTAAGACCTATGTGCTGATCCGGGGCCGGTGGGTCCGGTATCACACACCGAGGGATTGTCGAAATCAACTCAAGCGGTTCGACCGGGGAATCGGTTTCGAGGAGGCAGTTTACAAGCTGGCTCCTCCAAGCCCGACCGAGAGAATCAACGGTCGAGCCCATCATGGGAACAGCCCTCGTTCCTTGGCAATGTTGAATAATAAGAACGCTAAGGGTGCAAAGAAAAGGACCACTGGTGTACGCGCCTCAGCTTATCAGGATCTATATCGTGATATGATCGAACAGAGGGCGTAGTCTAGAAGCCGCCCGGTCTTGGTGGCTGGGCGGCACTCTAACAGGAGAAGTGATATGGAATATGTAATCTATCCAGCAGTCTTCTTTGTTATCGCGGTCCTTGTTGGGCTCGGAATCGGCCAGCGGTTAAAGTGGGCGCGCAGGACGCAGACAAGGAGGATTCGATAATGGAATTGTTTTCGGTCTCGTTTCTAGGCTCGTTTCTGGGTTCCTTTTTTGGGTCTATGCTTGGAACCTTCATAGTCAGGAGATGGATGGATGGAAGACCGTAAGATATGGGAATTTGTGCAAAAGACCGGGGAGGAGTTGTGCAAGATTCCCAAGGAGAACAGGATGACCGCAATGCAGGAGGCAGTGTTCTGGCTTCTGCTATCGAGCCACTGCAACGATAGGATGGAGAAAGCAAGGTTAGAATCCTATGGCAAGCGGAAAGGATAATCTAATCCGCCGTATCTTGTCGAAGACATACAAGGTCTCGGTAGATGACGGCACGGATCTAGTGCTGACGTACAGCCACAGCTTGATTGAACTCCGACAGGCGATGCTGGGGGCTGAAGATTTGTTATGGATCTATGACAAGCACAAGAACAAGCTGGGCTGGATGAAAGTAAATTCCAAGACCGGCGAGATTCTAAATTACTCGGAACGTGACAAGCGTATCGCCGAGTTGGTCGCTGGCGAGTTTCTAGGGTAGGAGAAGTACTATGAAGAAACTGCGTGGACCCTTGTTTGATCACAATCGTCGCCCTGCTCCCCCGCAGTATGCGGAACGGTTTCAACTCAGGCCAGACGAGCTCATGGGAGACGACTACAATGGCTTCTTTACATACTGGAGTTCCTACAACGTCGATCAAAGAATAGAGCTCCATGTCGTAGCCGGATGCGGTAACGGCTGGGATCACGTGAGTGTGAGCACACGCGCTCGCTGCCCGGTGTGGCATGAGATGGAACAGATAAAGCGACTGTTCTTTGAGGAGCACGAGACAGCATTCCAACTTCACGTAGCCGTGAAGAATCACATCAGCATTCACCCTTACACGCTCCATCTTTGGCGGCCGCACGATCATCCTATCCCTCTCCCTCCTCACTATATGGTGTAAGATGTGGGAAGCTTGGAAGATGTGGCGGGCGCATCGCCGATACGTGAGCGAAAGCTGGCAGTGTCTTTGCTATAGACGGAACTCGAAGCGATATTCCCATTGCTGGTACTGTGGAGCTACGCGACTCGACAGTGAAGCGAAGGATATGCCGTTGAGATGGAATCTGTGGCACATGAAACGCAAGCTGTGGATTTTCCGTTGGGTAATTGGCTGGTTCTTGTTGTCGTGTTTCTTTGGACTTGCTGCGATCTACTTCTTTTCCAAACTGGTATGGATTCTATGGTTACGTTGATCCTGCACAATCGACCGCATCGCGGGAAGATGTTCTGCTACGAGCCTACGATGATCACGATCGTTGGCAAGCTGGTCCCCAATCCGTATTGGGTGGGAGAAGACTGTGTCACCATAGATACTGGTGAATCTTTTAACCCGCTGCGGATCGTCAAGAAAGAAGACGTGGCTTTTGGACTCAATGTCCGTTTACCCAAGAAGGCTCGGCCGAAGTTTTGGTCTGTTATAGGATCGAAAGGAGATCAATACGTCGTCATAAACGACGAAGGAACATGGACTTGTACCTGCAAGGGATTCGAGTTTCATGAAGACTGCAAGCATATCCGGGCTAAAAAGGAAGAGGTATACAATCCTAGAAAGCACAAGAACAAGTAAGCGTCTAGTGGCGTTCCCCGATAGGGGTGGTACTATAGGGCTCGTAGTGGTTTTGGGATACGAAACCGAGGAGCCCGGCAAGGGCAGGAGGTAAGGATGGACAAGTATGAGGCGGCAGTTGTGAGACGCAAACTGCGAGAGGCTCTGGCGAAGTACGCGGCGGCTCTGTTGGACACGGAGGTGCTGCCGAATGGGAGCGACGAACGCGAGATGGTGGTCGCGGCGCAACATGAAGCACAGCAGACGCTCGATATGATGCAGCCGAGGGAGCCCTAACGGTGAGAGCGGCCACGGCCGCTCGATCCGCCAGTGCTCCCGCATTGGTCGCACGGTTGGTTCCACACCGGGCGAGAAACGACAAGGAGAATAAATATGGCTCGTGATGTTGCTAGTGATCTGCTTGGTTCGGTGAAGAAAGGCTTGCCGCCAATGCCTCCGGGTGCAAAAGTCCCCGCAAAGGCGAAGGCTCCGGCGGTCCCGAAGCCACCCGCGCAGGCAAAGACTCCACCAGCTCCGGCCAAGAGCAAGGCGGCTGCGCCCGCTCCGGTCGCTGGTAAGAAGGCTGCGCCGGTTGTGAGCCGTGGCGCGGTCGTCAAGAAGGACGCCAAGGCCCCGGCGGCTCCCAGGGCTCCTCGGACCCCGGCGGTCAAGTACGAGGACTCGATGAAGATCGCCCTCGTGGAAGGCGCGCGCGCCTATCGTGCGGGAGGCAATGTCGAGAAGGCCGTCGATCTCATCAAGAAGAGTAAGTCGAAGACGGTCGGCGAGTATGTCCTGGCGATGGAGAAGTCCGAAAATCCGCTCCCTGCGATCGGTCTCCTTCGGTTTCTCGACAAGAAGGGCGCGGTCACCGTCAAGTGACATTTCAATCAACGGAGCGGGCAATGGGGCTCGCTCCGTTTTAGCACAGGAGGCGACAATGCGTAGAGTCTATATTCGAGAAAGGGAGTACGAGGTCATCGACTCCGTTTATATCCCAGAGAACCCGAATGTGTTCCTGCCAGTACAGGATCCGCCAAAGCGTGGGATTGGCCGATTGCTGATCGCCATGGCGATCTTGGTAGGCGTTGGCTATCTGCTGACACCGGGAGCCAAGGCTCAGAGCACGGTTCGTCAGTACTATGGATGGAGCGACTATGGTTCCAATCATACAACTATCGTGTTACCGGAAGCGGTGATTATCCCGGTGCCAATCCAGCCGCCGCAGCCTCTGCCCATGTACGGCAGACTCACCTGCAATGATTGGGGTCCGAACAACTATCGGTCCTGTTCGGATTATACTCGAGTTCCGGCAGAAGTCTATTACTGCATCCGGAACCAGGACGGTAAGCAGAGGTGCGTTGGATCCGAAGAGCGTCCGCGCACGGTTAACGGGGAAACTGTACAGGACTGCAGAGAGTCCCCTAAATTCGCCAGCTCTTTGCGTTGCCAGAACATCGCGACGCTGCAGATGAAAGATTGCGGCCTGCAAGGGAACGGGCTGTTCTGCGTCGAAGCCAAGTAGCGTAGGGCGGAGATTAGCCAGTTGAGGATGTTATGCCGAAGGCAAGGATCACAAACCTAAGAGCCGACCGCCGCCGACTGCTGGGCGCTTGGCTTGGAACGTGGTTGGATGATGCCCTGCGAAAGAACAGCAAGGCAGGGGAACCATTTCCCGGCTGGAGCCAAGACGAGACGCGCAAGGTGCTTCTCACTCTGAAGGATCTTCGCGAGGACTGTGGCGATGACAAGGAGATTGTAGAAACCGGGGGTTTGGATGACGTCGTATACGGACGACGAAACTGATCGTCATTATAGATACCATATCTATATAGGCGAGGAACGCATCTGCTTGACGAAGACTCTGCTGGTGGTCGAGGGCTTCTTAAGCATTGCGAAGACAAATAGTGAGTATCGCGGGTTCTGGGTTACGGTCCGCGATATTCTGCAAGAAGGCGAGCCTGTCATCTATATGATAGAAGGCGGGTCAAGGGCAGTGTCAACCGATGAAAAGGTTGTTCATTAAGGGACCAATAGACGGGGAACGTCATGGCGTATGGACTTAGAACATACATGGACTTAGACGAAGCAATCCGGATAAGCAGGAATCCAGCACGACAGAAGCCCTATCGGTTAGAGAGGGCACTTCGGATTTTGATGCGTTGGGCTGGAGAACCTTGCTCGGATGCCGACTATAAGACTAGACTTCAGATCGCGGCTCGGGTCTTCGTGCCCTACCGGGCATGGAGAGATGCGATCGAAGCAGAACAGAAACGATACGAGAGGATAATCATGCGAAGCGGCAAGAAGGCGAAGCCGCCGGTGCTGCCAGAAAGACCACAATACGCCACGCCTATCCCGCACGAAAGGCGGATGTCGCGGCGTTCAAAAGTTCAACGTTCAGGAAGGAGGTGATGCGATATGAACTGGATACTGCTACTGGATACGGCGTTCATAGTGGTGCTGGCCGGTAGCGTGATCTTCATAGCTACTGTTCTTATAGAGGCCCCACTCTAGATGAAAGAGCTAAGAGCAGACCGGGGGGACTACATGTTCCACATAGGTAGTCCCCCGATGTGTGTTTTTGGAGCATTTGCCGGTCGATTTGGGCCGCTGGTAAGCCAAAAACCTACTATTAGTAGCGTATCTTTGTGGTTTCTGACCACAACATATAGTAGGTTTCTAACCGTTTTGGGGCCTATTGCGCAAAGGATCGCCCTAAACGGCCCATGGCAGGCACCAGCTTTATGGAGGTAAAGCCCGCTTAAAAGAAAAGGATCTACAAACGAAAAAGAGGCCGAGTCCCATTCAAGGAACTCGGCCCATAAAGTCTGCAGAGGAGGAGGAGAAGCCAGCTAGGCTCCAGGGAACCAGTAGACGGCGCTGAATTGATGTCCACTGGTTTTGGCGTTGACTTTGGTGGGAGTAGACTGGAAAGGGATTACTGCCCAGACTTGACCGGGTTGAAGAACGAAAGTCGTTCCCCAACCTTGTCCCGGGTTGCTGCCTGGATCGGCTCCGGTTGGATCGACGTAGAGCGGCTCGCTCGGGCTCAGATTCTGATCGGCCGTGCTTAGTGGATTCTGCACGAAGCCGCCTCCGATATTCGCGGGGAACGTCGTGACTGGACTTCCTCCAGTAGCGACAGTTGACGCGAGTGCGGCGACGGGAGTGACGGGAGATCCTGCCATGACTTGCTCCTTACGCGGTTGCCTTGATGATCCAGTACATGACCATGGTCGGCTGGACGTTGGTCACGGTAGCGGTTGTTCCAGTCGAGGCCACCGCCAGAGCACCAGAGGTAGTGCCGGTGACTGTCACGGTGTGCTGATGGGTCTCGGGAACGCCGGTATTGCCGCCGCCGTCAAACGTACGGGTCTGGTTGGAAGCACTCGTGGTGCCGGAAGCAGTGACTGTCTGGGAACCAGAAGTGCTGCCGCTCGAAGTGAGCGTGGTGGTCTCAGATTGCGACCCGCCAGTAGCTCCCAGAGTGTTGCCGTTGGGAGTCACATATGGCGTATTGAGTCTGGTGCCAGTGCTGTCCAGACCGGCAATGGTCCGGCCCTGCAAGTCTGGTAGATTGAAATGCGTACCGTCCACTGCGCCATAGACGACACCGATGGCAGCGAACAGATCTGGATAGCTCGCACGCAGAAGAGACTGTCCACCGCAGAATAGATAGCCTGCCGGTACAGTTCCACCAGCAAAGGCTTGGACGACGCCAACTGGAGTAGAGCTGGACACTGGAGCCATGAGCTCATATGCTGCTCCGTTCCACATGAACTCGTACACAAAGTTCTGTTTCAGTTCGCCGCCTGAGAGCGATGCGCCCGAAGCCAGGACGATGTTTGCCAGACCCGAACCTGGATCGAAAGTCGAAGGACCAGAATTGGTGTTGGCGATCTTCAAACGAAGCGGCATGCCGGGAACCGGCACCGAGATCGTCGGGCTGTAGGATCCGACATAGGCATTGGTCGTTCCCACGTCCACAGCATAGTTCGGACTCTGTGATTGAAACTGTCCAGTCTGCAGCATGGCGGCCGCTTGTCCGGCAGTCCACAGATTGGCGATCGGATCACCCGGTGCCCAATTGAGTGCTGGATAGCCTTCCTGTCCGCGCACCACGGTCATGGTGTCGCCGACCTTGGCCGTGCAGTAGACGATCTCTTTGAGAAGTCCAGTCGCAGCGTCCGTCAGCGTCATAGCGAATTGCTGACCGGTCGTTGGACTTGGGAACTGCGCACCTCCGCCCGCTTGCACAGACAGAGAAATGTCAGTTGTATTCATCGCACCCGCAAGAGAGCTACGGGCCAGATTTGCAAAGACGAAAAGGTTTGCCATCGGAGTATCCTAATTGATGTTGACGACGAAGGTGTATTGGAATGGAAGCTCCAGTGCGCCCGACTCCACAGCACTCTTGAAGATCGGAGCCCATGGGCTTATCTGGGAATAGACTGCTTCCGTTCCCAATTCATTGAACTCGAATTGATTGAACATACCGGCGTTGAACATAGCGCCGTCAAGAATGGAACGATGAGTGCTTTGTAGGTTGATGTTGATTTGGTGATTGGGGCCGAACGTGACTGAGATCTCGTAGGTCTGATCTGGCGGATACATATCCGGCGTGCTGGGCGTACCGGCTGCGCTCTGGCCGCCACCTCCACCGTTGCCAGTCAAGAACCGCTGGACGCGACGCTTGAGCCAACGGACATTGAACAACTTGCCATCGCTTTTGTACAGATGCCAGATCAAGATGCGGCGGAAAGTCTCGTCGTCTGTAACGAAGATATCGTCAGGCCCAAGCAAGACATCTTCGTTGAATTCGACTTCGTTGAACATGCCGGTGTTGAACGTACCGAAGTCTCTCCGCGTGCCGCTGGCAAGCTGCGGCCGCAGCATGCCATAGAGTCCATGCGCTACCCAGTCAAGCAAGTTGCCGCTCACCATCTGATTGTTGGCAATGACTGGGAGCATCACAGTGGCGAACCATGTGATGTATGATTGCGTCAGAGCGTTGTAGGCCATGACGAAGACTTGCAAGTCCTCGTCATCGTTGTATTGCTGATAGAGATATGAACGCAGCACAGTCACAGCGGTAGTGAACGTCGAAGGCGTCCAAGGAGGGAATCCTGGGCGACCCGGTTGCGGCGGGAAGGGCTGGTATCCGACATAAGGGAAAATGATGACTGCCGAATAGCGATGCTGAGCCGTCCTCGAAGTCGCCCAGACTGTACCGTTGAAATTCAACGGCACACGAAAGATGCCGCCGGGCTGAAGCGTAATGCTGTCAGCTAACCGTCCCTGTTGATCGACCATGTCCACCCGCAAGGGTTCAGCTACAGCCAATCCCTGATCGGCAGGATCTTGTGGGTTTTGAATCAAGGCACCCCCTGACATGAACCCGCTCGAGATTTCTACCGGCGTATTGGCTTGCTGAGTAGCGGCATAGACCGGTGGAAATGGTGAGTATAGTGGATCGGTCATACCTTGGTCACCACTATGTCAGAGAGCTGGGCAAAGAAGAAACTTTCAGGATCTCCAAAGACCAGCAGTCCGGTTGGAGCTGTTGCCACGCCGTTGATCGAGATATCGAAATCCAGATTGGAGATCAACTCGACCATCAGCAATGGCTGAACAGCTGTGACAAAAGCTTCCTCCAACTCGATCAGGCTTATCGGCTGGCCGACGATGATCGAATTGATATAGTCTACGATGGCCGGTTGGACTACCTGAGCAATCGCAACTGGAGCAACAAAGTTGGGAGAGATAGTACTCCACGTAACTGCGATAGTCACCGATTGCTGTGGCGGAATAACGATCGGAAACGAATAGGTGTCTGGGCTGTCTTGGATAGACACTTGCACGTTTCGAGGATTCGGTGTGATGATACCGCCAGAGACCCAAGCCGCCAAGCCCGTAGAATCCCATAAGGCATTGCCGGGTTGGAGCTGCCCAAGCGTTGTCTCGGCACCGGGATCGGAAACCATCGCCGCTTTCAACGTAGAACCGGTCGTCCCAGCGATTGCTGTGAAGGATCCATTGTAGCCCGTCGGAACCATACCAGCAATCACGAACGTAGAGCCGACCGTGACTCCATGTGCAGTCGTTGTTGTGAACGTGACTTGCCCGCCGCCAGTAGCCGCCCAGCTTGCCGCCGTGATGGCGTCGAGCGGGAACGGCTTGCCGAGCGTGAATGTCTTCTCAGACGGCACGTTCATAACCACGAAGTCTCCTTCGTAAGCAGAAGGATTGGTGTCGGCGATATGGATTGCTTGACCCACCGGCAACAAGTGATTCAAGCGCGTAGACACCATAGCAGGGAGAGCTTGCGTAATCCCTGAGATGTCAAGCGTCGAACCGACGATAGTTGAAATGTCGAAGAGCGCCGTGTAGATGGCATAGGCGACTTGATAAGGATCGCCGCCACCGACAATCATCTCCCAGCCTTGCGTCCCTACGACTGGATTCATCAGAGGCAGGATAAGCCGGGTCTGCACGCCGGGAACATTGGCAAGAAGAGTCCGCAAGTAACGGGCCATGCCTTGACTCGCGGCAAGATTGGCTCGCATGACGCGGCCGCGATAATCGGACTCGGTGAGCCCGGCGGTCGATCCTGGGATTCCACCCTGCAAATTGTTCACAGTAACAGTGATGCCTGAAGGGATAGACGTCACCAACTTGTTCACGCTACCAGCCGGGACAGCCCATGTTCCTCCTTGAGTTGCGATAGCAAAAAGCGGCAGACTGAATCCATCTGAACCAATGATGCCGCCATCGTTCAAAGCATATTGGAACAAACCATCGGTGACGATGAAACCTTTACCTAGGACGAACCCGGCTGGACCCTGAAAAGTCACGAAGACGGAAGTAAAGCTGGTGGATCCAACCGGCACTCCCAGCATCTGTCCCAACTCGAGGAGCAGAAAGGCATTGGCCCCGAGAGGAGTCAGCGAATTTACTGTCTCGACGCGGGCGCTATCACATTGCGCAATAGCCAGTGTGTCCGTCGAGGAAATGTCCTCGATGAGAATACCCGGCAGATTGGCGGTATATCCGGGATTGGTAGACGCTACTTGGGTCAGCAGCGAGTTTCGGATTTCTTCGATGTCTCGCGGCTGCAGACCAGCCGTCGTGACGATGGTGGGTAGATCAGCCATTATTGTGGCGCTCCTCTAACAAAGATAGGCGGGTACTTGAACCCTAAATTTGTGATGACCGAAAACCGATAGACCGGTGCGGGCACATTCACATTTTGTAGATTATCCAACAGCGGATCGGGAATCTTCGGCTCTTTGTAGACTATGAGGCTGGCAAAGAAGCTCGAATAGAACCGTTGCGCTTGCAAGATGTAATAGTCAGGCATCACCTGTTGCATGATAGACTGATGGGCAGGCAGCCCATAGTTCCCCCAGAAAGGTGACTCGTTGGTGTTCAATTTCAATGTCTGTGCTAACGCACAGATGTAGACGTCGTCATCGAAACCTTGCGTGGTCGTTTGGACAACCACCCACTTCAACGGACCCTTGGGGTTCCGCTGATCGACTGGGACACGGCCATAGACTCTCATCAGGGCACCGTGAATTGATAACGGACAACGCCGTTGTTGTGGTAGAGTCCACCAAGAGGCACACCTTTCTGCCGGGCGTCAGCATCGCTGGATGCCGGTATCAGATTCAGGATCTGCACAGTATTCTTCGGACCATCGGGCACCGGGCCAATGATTACATCAGCAAAACCGCTCAGATCCTTGATATGAGCACCCGTCGGTCCACTGATGAAATACTTGTCTTGGAAAGTTCGCTCAGTAGCTTTGACGTTGCCGATTGGATGGAAAACCAGCGACGATAGATTCAAAGGCTGGGTCAACGTGGCTGAATTGTCGTAGTAACCCGAGACAGCCCCAAGGTCTACGTCAGCTGGGACACAATATCCCTTGTCACCAGCCTTTAACGGCGGGATACCGTAGAGGTCAGTAGCGACCGGCATTTCCATCTGAGGAAACTGCAAGGGCCACAGAGGGTGTAGGTCCTTCGTCCCATCGTCGGTGCCGGGTTCGATGACCTCGAACTTCACATTCGCGATAGTCCCTGTCGCATCAATCGAGACAATGCTGGCAGGGAATGCTTTTGGCCTGAGCCAGTATTTGTCTTGATACTTTCCCTCGAAGTGCGCATCCATCGACTTTGGAAGTGGATAGATTTGCGCAAGATCTTCATTGGCGTAACGTGCCATGTTCTACTCCTTCTATGGCGCGGTGCCTCCACCGCCAGAAAGTCCAGAAGTACTGAGATTGATTTTGGTGAATACTCCTTCGAAGACAGACACCCATGCGCTCGCATCGGGCTGGCGTAAGCGGCCGTAGTGATCCACTCGTCGGATGAAATACGACGATTGGAATGCAAGTTGATTCCGACTTGGAGCGCCGGTGTAGGCAGACTGGCCCGGCAGAGTGATGAAATTATTGCCGAACGGAGTCTGCGGCAGTTTCACAAAATCGCCTACTCGGATATCGCCTCGCATGACCATCTTGAAACGTATGACTGCAGGTTCGATCCAGCTAGGCTGACCGACGAAGTCCTCGAAATTCAACAGCAGCGGGCTGTTGGGCAGTCGAGACTCCTGATAGGGCTGAGTCATATCCTGGACCAGCACTGCCTTCCCAGCAAAGGACGGTGTTCCCGAAACCGAACCACCGGGTTGAGGAAATTGCACACCTCCGCTTGAACCGTGAAGTTGCGTCGGCTGCTGGATGGACATCTGCACGCCAGCGTATTTATTCCCGGTCAAGGTTGCGATGCCGTTGAATTGTGAACTCTTGGTTCGCTCTTTGATAGCTTGCGCAAACTCCGCAAAGTTGGCGTAAGTAGCTCCTTCATCTTTGAGCGCAACCAAGTCAGGGCTAATGAAGATATTGATCTTGGCGTCTGGCATTGCGGCCGCCAACGTGGTCTGGATCGCATCCTTCAATGGCGAACCTTTGCGCCAGACGAATTGGAAGTTGGCGATTTTCGGACTATCATAAAACAGGAAGGTGATTGTCTTGTCGATGTTCTCCCAATTACCAATGGACTGAAAGATCTTACCCGCAGTCAACACACCGGCTTGCTGGGGCTTGGCAAGCGGCAGGCCCTTCTGCATGCCCGCCTTGACGGTGATGTTCATATCGTTGAGATTGACCGCTTGGCCGACTTCAGCAAGTGAAACACCGTAGATAGTGACAAGGCTGCCGTCCTTTGCGCCCGCTGCATTTCCGTAGGTGTACTGCCGGATTTGCAATCCAATATCAAGTCCACCAGCAAGGATTTGACCTCCAACGAAGTTGGTGTAGGTGGAACCTGTATCGAGAGTCCCACCACCAGTGCCGTTGGTCACCTGTCCGTTAAGTCCTTGGAAAGGTTTGGGAACGACTAGCTTCCCGTTCTTATCGGTAATTCGGATGTCATAATATCTCATGGTCCAATCTCGAAGAGCTGAGTGCTCTGGCGAAACACGAGAGTAGAGACACTGAAGTATCCGGCCGCCAGATTGATGTCGGAGCTAACCTGCCCAAAACTGGTGATTGCTCCGGGATCGGTCGGATACTGAAATATGAAAGTGGTCGGGCTGAGAATGAAACACGACCACAAACCGTTCAACGTTGCAGGCGTGGCACCACTGAGAGTCAAGTAGCAGGTCTGCATATAGTCGAACAGATGCGGGGCGATGGTCTCGACCAAAATACCATTGTCCTGGTGCCATTCGATGTTCTTGATCGGGATCGGATCAGCTGAAGCGGCAAGGGCTCTGGTGCAAAACAGAAACCCGTTGGCATCGGTCATGGTCAAGTACCAGCGATTTCCAAACAAACTCCATGGTACTTGACAAGTGATACCTTGCCCGTCTAGGAGCGCTGAGAAGGAAAAAGCCTGTGTCGGCTGCGGAGAGAATTGAACGTAAGTAGTCATTAAGTCCCCCACGGTCCGGCAATGCCGGGGACAGACCCGAGTGTCTGCGCGGCGGTTTGGCCTGCAGTGGCAGGCACGATACCGGGCAGCAAGGTGGAAACCTGAGACGTCATGTTTTCGAGCCCGAAGACATCGGTGACCGCACCGGCACCAGACTTGATAGCCGAGGTGATCGTATTCAACATTGCGGTCGCATCGTCCTGTGTCAGCAACGGCTTCTCGAAGTCTAGCTGATAGGCATTCTGCACTTGCTTGGTCAACTGGCTCGATGCGTCATGGAAGCCCCGCATGACGCAGTTGGTGTAGACATAGGACGGAGTCAAGATCGTGTAGGTCCCGCCCATGATGTTGTGCTTGTCGAATAGAAACTTTAAGCCAGTCATGATCGCCAGCTTCTCGGTCCAACCCAATTTGTTCTGCATCGGGCAGATCATCATGAGCGAGACTTGGTTTGGATTGACGATCACGGCATTGGCAGCAATGGTCGCATTGGCAAATGGATAGCGGCCAATATCTTGCTGGATCAGAGTAGATCCAGGCAGCACTTGATAGTGCGCAAAGAAACTATCGAGGTTGAGTCCTTGCGAACCTGAGAGCATGCTGAAAGGGAAGTTGGCAGCTTCGGTGACGGCCATGATCGGGATGGCCGCTCCCGGAAAGCTGCCGACGACACCTCCAGTAAGAATGATGGGCGACAGTTCAAAAGCTAGTTTGAAAGCTGACAACCCTGCAGACATACCGGACATAGTTCACCTAGAATTGATTGATGATAATTCCCTGAGGGACGGCAGTGGTGCTGGCGCTCGTGCCGACGCCAGTGCCGGTCTGATTATAGAGTGAAATATCCACTTTGGTCACGCCCGGTTGGCTATTGTAGATCCCGATGCCTTTCTGAACATAGGACTGAACGTTGTCTCCGGCAGTGGGATCTCCCCAGCCTTTGGACACGGCATATGGTTGACCCGATTTCCAAGCGGCCATGGCGTCTACGACTGTTCCATATCGCTGCATGTATTCCTTGAATTGTCCGAGCGCCACGGCGTCTTGTGCTCTCGGATCACCCAAGAATTCATCGGGAGTCATGGAACGGCCGACCCATTTCTGGGTCCATGAAGCAACGTTGTTGCCCATGACTTGATACATGCCATAGGCGCGGTCGCCGCTTGGAGTTCTCTTGCCAAGCGATCCATAACCTTGCGGACCAGCTTCGAGGCCAATCAGTGTCTTCAGGATAGCCTGATCGCCGCTTTCCAAGTTTGGTGTGGCGAGTGAAAAGCTGGGAGCCCCGCTTCCACCACCGATCTTGAAATTGTCGTAGGCAGAACGGGCACCACTGATGGCGTTGGAAAATCCAGCGATGCCCTTTCCGACTCCGCCCATGGTCCAGTCAAGCGCGCGGCCTGCCCAGCCTTTGACGGAACCTTTGGCGGACTCCCACCATTTGCCGATGGTCTTACCGGAGCTCGCACCACCCAGAGTATTGAGTCCCGAAGCTGTTCCCGGATTCCCAATGCCGCCACCGAAGATGCGACGATACCAACTCAAAGCTTCTCCGAGTTTATCTGTGAAACTAGAATTGGGATTATTCGCGTTCGGCATCGGGTTCTTGGGATCGTACTTCTGCTCGGACTTCGTAAAGGCATTGATGAACCGAGCTAGATGATCCAACGAACTGCCCAAAGCCGCGATGGCATAGGCCGCCGATTCAGTCTTGAGAAGCGCAGCGGCAGCATTGCCAGAAGCAGTAGCAAGATTCCCGATCGGCCCTGTCAGCCCTTTGAAGGCATCGAGGAAGTCATGTTCGAGATAAGCTGATGTCTGTTTCAACTTATCGTTGAGGTCCTGCCAAGCCTTGACAGACTCGTCTTGCAATTGAAGTCGTGCGGCTTCATCTACTTGTTTCTGGTACTGCTCCTGAAACTCCTGGTCAGAGGCTCCGGCGATGCGCCGGATGTCCTGCATGGAGAACAGGCTGGTCCATCTATTAGAGTTAGCATAGTTCCCGAGAGTCGTCGGGTCCATGCCTTTAGTCCGATTACGGAGGTTTAGCAGAGCAGCGTTTGCCGCTTGATTTGTGCTAAGAGTAGGATCTACACCGAGGGTGTAGAGCGCAGTCCTCTGATCACTGCTGACGCCCGTCTGCGCATCGGCAATTCGTGACAGATATTCCTTGCCGCTGAATAGACGGTTGTACGCAAGCTCATATGACTTGACAGTTCCGTAATCAGATCCAACACCTTGATAGAATTTACGATCAGCACTCGCGCTGCCCGCCAGCGCCCCCATGCCATACAAGGCCCCACCCCCTAGAAGAGTGCTGCCAATGAGTCCGAGATTTCGCTGGAAGAAACTGGTGGCGCCGAAGAATCCACCACCCCGCTCGTAGAATCGTCCACGACCATAAGCTCCACGAGGATTCCGAGGAGGCGGTGGGACAGTAGGAGGGACGGTTCCTCCGCCCGCCGGGGCTGCCGCTGGCGCAGCATTAGCCGGTGCCCCACCGGCCAGTGGATGCGTACCAGTAGAGCCCGATCCAGTCTGCGTCCGGCCACCAATCCCGAGTGCGCCGCCAAGGCGACGCGTCAGATTGGCGGCATTGTAAGATGCACGTTGCAGAGCAGCTCCGAGCGAGTTCACATTAGAAGTGGTCGCCTGAGTGCTCTGTTGCATCTGCATTGTGGCGTTGCGCATCTGCGCTGTCGCCAGAATGCTGGCACGATTGATGTTCTGCCACTGACCCGGGACTTTATTCAGGTTTGTTTGGAACTGGTTGAAGTTTTGCAGGAACTGCTGAAAATGCTGCGCCTGAACATCAACCGTGGCAGTGGCGTGAAGATTGATTGCCATTATAGTTCTCCTCGCATCCCGAGCGCGATGACTTCTCGTTGCCGAAAGGCCCTGGAAGTTGTCCAGGGCCAGTCAGCAGCATATCGTTTGAAGTACTCGTTGAATCCTTCGTTGGCCACCCAGTCTAAGCTGGCGTGAACAACGGAGTCTCCTTCGCGCCAGTATTCTCTTCCGGTTTCGAGATCGGAATAGAACTCTTGTACTCCGTAACAGAAGATGCAGTAGTCTGCACGCCAAAGCCGCTCGTCATCAGAAGTTGGAATGCCTCGCGTTCCTTTCGATTCAGGCCATGGACCCACGAGGCCGCAGTAAAAAAGCAAACGAAGTTCTGAACCTCTTCGAGATTGTCAGCGTCGAAGATCTTGTCGCTTTTCATGACGTCATAGAACGACATGGTCTCGAGTCCGTTGTCGCCTGGGACCATGACGTTTGTCAGACGCCAGATCTCAGCGAACAGGGTCTTCTGCAGATCGCCAAAGCGTTCCTTCTGTTGCTCGGCGATCTCTTGCATCCGATTGTAGCAGATGCGGGCGCATGTCGAAGGAGGAAACCCATCGGCGTAGAGGCTGTTGATCACGATGGAAAGATAAGTGTAGTGAGTCTTCCACATCTGCCGAGAGATCGGCTGATGATGCACGTAGCACGTGGATCCATCGGGCCGCTCGACTTCTAGAACGAGATTCAGACGCTTGTCAAGAATTGGATTGGTTGCCATGTCACAGTCCTTCTGCTTCTAAAAAGGAGAGAAGGGGGCGTCAGCCCCCATCCCACAGTTGCGAGTTGATGATGTAGTAGCCGCCAAGGATAACGCGGAAGCCCGCGTCGGATCCGTTGAACCGCAACTCCTGAATGTTGGTGATGCTCATATTCAGCAAGTTGTAGGGTCCGAGCGAACCGGCGTTGTTGATCGATACGTCCGGGCGAACGGTGCATTCACCCAAGAGCGTGTAGGCTTGGCGTTGCTCTTCATAGAGCTGAGCCAGTTGTTGCGTCTTCAGAAGGTGTGCGCTGAGCGTCACCGTCTGATAAGCCTCCGGCGAATTGACCAAACCAGTCATGGTCGGGATGCGTCCAGTGGCCGTGTCTTCGAAGGCGAGGGAAATACCTTCGGTTCCGAGGTAGTCAGGCGTGATATTGAGATCCGTGAAGTCGGTCCAAAGCACGGTGGCTTTGATCCTATTCAGGTTGCCCTGCGGAGTACGTGGATCGGGCATCTAATTCTCCTTCTGTTACCCGACGAAATCGGTGACGTTGATGAACACGGTGATCGACCGGAAACCGGCCAGCGGTGTGAACGTGATGCTCAAACCGTTGTAGATACCAAGCCGGTAGTGGGAAGGATTGGCCTTGGCATATGCCGGGAACGGTACGGCGTTCACCACGGCCTGTCCGGCATACTTGCCGGTGCTGAGAACCTTAGCGAGTGTCGGTCCATCCAGACTTAGCTGGACCACATTGCCAAGGATCAAGCCCGAGGTGATGCCCGAACCGACCATTCCAACCAGAGCCTGCTGCAGACGGTTGATACCGTCCTGATTGTAGTACAGCGGGTTGATCGTCGTGTTCGATCCGTTGATGACGGCATTGGCGATGAACAACTTGGCGTTGATCTGCACCCAGTCAACCGAGTACCAATAGTTGAATGGACGCCCATCCATGGTCAGACCATTGAATAGGATCTGGCTGGTCGGTTGGCCGCCTTCTGCTCCAGTGCCAGCATAGTTGACACTGGCGGCTCCAATCGTCGTGAGGATTGCCGAATTCCCAAGCAACGGGTAAGTCGTGACGCCGTACAGGTAGCTGAAGGCAACTGCGGGACCCGATTGGCGGGACCTGGATCGTAGGCCAGTGTCACGAAGAAATCCGAAGCATGCGTGAACTCGTTTGCCGGGAGAACCGGTGCGCTGTAGATGCTCTGGAGTACAGAACCTCCAGAGACGTAAGAGCCCGGATCGTTTGGCAGATTGTAGACAAGTGCAGTGCCAGTGGTCCCCGGCATCGCCCTGAAGGTGCCGTTGTATCCAACCGGAACAACGCCCTGTAGATTGAATTGCTGGCCCGGTGCAATGCCATGAGCCGAAGCCGTCGTCAGAGTCACTTGATCCGAAGAGCCGGACCATGTGGCGGCGCTGATGGCGACGCTCGGCCATGCGTTGTAGGTCGGAGCCTCTACTAGAGCAATTACGTCCTTCTTGCCAGTATAGTTGGCATAGTTCTGGATCTGCGTCGTGACGAAGAAGTACGTCTTGGAAGTCGTAGCCTCGAAGTCATTCAGCAATGCCACAAACGCAGGATCAGCATCCCACGACCGAGGCACCAGATAGCTGTAGAAGAACTGTGGCGAGTTCTGGATGATGCTCGTGAGCAACGAGACACCAGCCGCGGCTTCACCCGGTCCCAGCTCCAACACATACACTCCCTGCGCGCTCCCCTGTTGAGAGAAGAACGTATTCGCCATCTGGTAAAGCTCACCAGCTGACTTGGGAGTGTAGGTGCCGGGGCTAGACTCGACGCCTGGATTGGGCGAGAGGTAATAGGTGAACGTGGTCGAGGAAACAGCGGTTGCGTTGAACATACCGTTGTATCCAGCGGGCACTGCTCCGGCAATCGTCGTTGGAAATTGCTCACCGACAGCGATGCCATGCGGAGCCGAAGTGGTTGCCGTCACCTGCCCACCAAAGGCCGAAGACCAGGTGAGTGACGTGAGAGGTTGTGCGGCTACGAGCAGAGGTGTCAAGTCGGCCATCTGCGTGAGCAAGCTGTATTGGCCCGCCGAGAGCAGAGTGCCACCTTGACTGATCAGTGCACCGGTCTTCTGCAAGTTGCTTGGAATCGGTGCTTGCGTCTGCGTGACGCTAACGTTGACAATGGGATTGGTCATAGGCTAGATTCCTTTCGACCAATATCACGAGGACATCAGAACGTCGAACTGACCGGTGACGGCGCTCGCAACGATGCCCACAGTGCAGGCGAGATTGAGAGGAAGGACTTGACCGGCGGTCAAGGTGGCTGGAGTCCCGGCGAGTTGATTGCCGCCGCTGGCTGCGCCGACCGTGGCGCAGTTGTTGAGCGTGATCGACCCGTTTTGCAAGCAGACGACATAGAGCAGAATGCCGGGCTTGGACTTCAGCACTGCCGGTGCCGTAAGACTCCGGCGCAGAATCCCGAACTGGACTGGACGATTTTGAGGCATTTAAGATCTCCTGAGAGTTAATGAATTTCCTTCTTCTAGGAACTCGGCTGGTCCCACGTATCGACTGTGGGGATGCACGAGGTAATCAGTTGACGCGCAATGTCCCGCATGGTGCCCTTGGTATAGCTGACATCGAAGACTATCTTTTTCTTCTGAGCCAGCGTATGGAATTCGACCTGCGGTTCCTTTTCGTCGGAGATGTCAGGCATGTTCAAGATGCCGAACGCCTCTTCGTCATAGCTGTATTGCATGATCGCATAGTAGATATCTTCTGCCATCCGATTGTTGCAGCCGAATAGCGTAAGAGTCACACGATCCCAACCAAGCTGAGACTGGTTGGTCAGAGCATCCAAGTGTGGCAGAGCCTGCCATGAACCACCAGACCGAGGCTCAATATGGACCGATATGAATGGAGGATCGATATTGTCCGGTGTAAGGAACGACGGATAGAATCGGATGTTGGGCATCGGCACCGGGACCGGCCATGGTGGATTGTAGTTGTTGAGCGACAGCCATGACGGCAAGCTGTTCGAGACTATGAGCCCTTTGTTCAGCAACGTGTTTGGGTCCTCGACGATCTGGGGGTCCATGGTCGAATATAGAGCGCTGCCGGTGTAGTGCCAGAGTCCCGCTTGTTGATAATAGGAATTACGGTTCGAGAATGCAAACCGAACTCCTTCCCATGTACCGATGTAGAGTATCTGGCTGTCGATGGCGTTCAAGTCCTGGATCGGTTCCTCGGCTGTAAAGACCACACGGTTCCGGCTGCTGTTCGCTTCTTCAGACTGTCCTCCATCTGTCGTGTAGTGCAGAGAGCCTTTGGCTTGGAAGGCAGACGGGCTTGTCGTGAGAGAACTCGAGTTGGGCTCTGCTGAATTGAAACCCATCATGTTCAGCATTGCTGAATCGCCCATCGAGGATTTCTTTACCCAGAACACATAGCCGTCTAACGGAAGGATCAGACGGACGTACGGTTCAAAGGTTATTGTCTGATTCAGGCTGATGGTCTCGACACCCTGCTGCAGGTCTGCAGCAAGATTGGTATTCGGACCTTGGGCTGCTTCTTCGACGCTGGGCATCTATTCAGCCTCCCCATAAATCCAGCCGTGCGCTGCCAGATACTGGCTGCTGAAAGCAACACGGCGTCCCTGTGCCTCAAGAGGCGGCTTCCAGGCTTTGAGCTTCGGGATCCATTGCGCCCGAACCTTGGCAGTGTCTGGCTGGTTTGGCGGGATAATGAAATGCCAGCTTTCGTTATCGGCTGGGAAGCTGGGCTCACATGCAGAAGCAGGCCCCACGGGGGATGAAGGAAGCCGGGGCGCTCCGAGAAGTTTGTACCCTGTTTTCATGTTATATGAGAACAAGGTCGGATTGGCATCTACTTCTTTCTGGGTAAACATTAGCTCTCCTCGACCTGGATCCTAAAGGAATCCCGGTACAGCCCGGTATCGACAAAGGAAGGACGGCCGCCGATCGCGTTCTTCCGACCGAAGCGATAGCCTAGCTCTGCTGCCATGGTCGGAACGCCTTCGACTTGCCCGTCCAATTCCTTGTTGTCGAGCATGTTTCTGAAAATCTGTTCGCCTCTGGCAATCGCTTTCGCCAGATGATCCGTCCGGCTGCCGCGACCAGACTCGGGCCGAGCGGCATTGAGCATCTCAGCTTCGATGAGCCCGCCAATGACTTCCTCGCCATGGACATTGAGAAAGAAATTGACGATGCCATATCGACGCTCAAGGATATCAGACAACTGCCCGGTGGTGATCGTGGCTCCTGTTCTGATACGACGGGGTCCGGCTCGTCGTCCGACTTGTTTATAGGACGCTCGCGCATTGTAGGGAACATCAAGGACGCCAAATTCGATCTTCATGTTATGTCCACAATGGTTGGTCCATACTGTTGAGCTATCGCCATGTAGGTCCGACCCCAGGGAGTCTTAAGCGTGCTCAGGTCCATCATCGACATGTCTTTCATCCAGTTGGGCGTCATGTAGCTGGCGCTCGTCGTGACGTCGGCCGCATACGTGACGACGCCGGAGACGAAGCTGTCAATCTTGAACTGCTGACGAAGCCACTGGAAGTAAGGTGTCGGTGGGGAACTGTTCGGGTAGATATAAGGGTTGTCCGGATCGTCCATGGCGAAATTGACCAAGCGGTCGCCAGCGAAGTTGTAGACCGCATAAGCGTATGGACTGGGGAAATTCAGACTCTGCGCATTCTGCGGAGCCATAGCCAGGAAGATGTTAACGATATCCAGCGACGCAAAGAACGACGCAGAGATCACGTCGCTATTGTCAGGAAGGGCAACCACAGGGATGCCCATGCTGTATCTGATGAATCCATAGTAGCCGGTCGCCCGCGCGGGAGGATTGGCGGGTACACCAAGGATTGGTCCGCTCATTTCTGGGCCCTCGGCTTTATGATGTGCGTGGTAGCACCGTTGAAATTCTCAACGTAGGCGATGTCATACTCGTCACCGCCTACGTAGAAATCCTCGATGGCATCCTCTTCCTTGAAGGCTCGGACGTGGTAGCCTTTGCCGTTGGCGAGGATGTCCACCGAATTGCAGCCGACTATGAATGTGCGGTCGGCGCTCTGGTTTCGCAACTTCAAGGTGAGATGCATCTTATTCTCCGCGTGGGCGGCGGGACTTCCTTGCTTTAGGCGGTTTGGTCTTGCTCTCCACGCGCGCATTGGGATCGAGGTGGACTCCGAAGTCCAGTGGCTTGCCGACAGGCTCGGGATCTCCCGGCTCCGGCGGAGCTTCGACCATCTCTACGTCAAGACGTTTGAGACTATCGATCTGCTGGTCCACGATTGGATGCATGGCGATGGCCGCCATGCGGCGACGAGTATCCCCCAGACCCGTGAGCAGAAACTTGTTGTGCTCATCCATCATTCGAATCTGTTTCATCGGGATCTCCTTGCCGAACGATAGCAAGAAGACTACCTTCTTGTTATTGTCCAGGCGAGGGATTTCCTCGACGCCAACACCACCATAGAGGGAAGCTTGGTCCATGATCAACTGAGCCTGCTCGGGCATCAGATCTCCACCGATGGTGACTTGACGGCCGGGTTCGATGATCACGCTCTTGACGTCATTCTGGGCCCGCATGCGGGCCGTCCCTTCTTGATTGAAATCAAGGCGATAGAAAAACTGGCAACGTTGATGAGTCACATTGGCAACGAACAAACGCATGATCTTCTCCTGCTTCTAAAAGAGTGGGCCGATTCCCACGGCCCTGCACGGAACCCCCGGCTGGTTCAAGGCTCGCTAGATCACGGCGCGATGCTCAGCAGAGTCACCGCCTGAGGGCGCGGTGCCCAGCCGGGCGAGATGCGCCACTCGGTGACCATGTCCGTCGCACCCGCAGGGAGTGGGGAGATGATCTCCGTGGGAGCGGCCTTGTCGCAGTACTGAGTCACGCAGACGCCAGTGCCCGGCGTAATCCCAGCAAAGACGTTGGTGTTGATTCCGCCAGTGGACGGCTGATCGACGCCAGCCATATCCACGATGACGAGATCCGTTCCACCGGCGCCCTGACCTTGGAGAGTATCGTCGTACCCCCAAGTGATCCGATCGCCGTTGGCCTGGAGCACTGCCTCGAAGGTCTCCTTGGTCGAAGCGGTACCAGCGCCGGGACGCTGGAACTGCGTGACCTGGACGACGTTGTATTCGAAGAGTCCCAGGATGCGCTGCGGGCCGACGATGGAGAACTTCTTGCCGAGACCCAGCTGATAGGTCCTGGTCTTGAGGCCCAGGATCAGCTGCATCAGGAAGAAGGCCATCTCGCCGTTGTCGTAGGTGCTGGCGGTGGTGTGCCCGCCGCTGTCCGGCGGGAGGTTGATCGCAGTCGCGCCGGGAGCATTGACGATGCCCTCACCGTACTGCGGCTTGCCGCCATAGAGCGCGAAGTCACGGCAGAGCTGGTAGTTGGTCTGGCGAAGAGCCAGACGATAGCCCTCCGGAACCGCGAGACCCCAGCGGCCGCCCGCCGCCACGTCGTGATGATCCCACTCCGCACGAGTGCGAAGGAGATAGGTTGGCGCGCTGATCATGTTCATCGACAGATCGGCACCGGGGAGTTCGTTGAACGCGCTCGATCCGGCGGCGATCTTGCCGCGCATGTTCAGGGTCTTCATGTAGACCAAGAGGTCATCGGTTGCCAGCCGATTGCGCAGGGTTTCACCCTCCAGCAGATCGATGAAC
>Ga0134125_10000244_pt1 | contig 78464 bp, 51 predicted proteins | sample KB31751_FD_96464 | JGI IMG/M metagenome (GOLD analysis project Ga0134125, IMG submission 96464) | Terrestrial soil microbial communities with excess Nitrogen fertilizer from Kellogg Biological Station, Michigan, USA - KB3-175-1 | ecosystem: Environmental > Terrestrial > Soil > Unclassified ... | reverse complement strand
TCAACGGAAATAGGCAGGACTTGAACCATCCACCTGCTCCCGCAGGTGGGATTCAGTAAACAACGACATCAAATATTGGTAGGCTGGACCTGAAGTAACCACCAGCTGCCGCAGGTGGGATTTCAGACTTTCGGGCAAAGCTAGTCCAAACTTTAGTTTGTGGAGTCGAAAGGACACAATCTAAAGATTGAACTCTAAGCGCCCGTTAATTTTCACCTTTACCGTTGTACTGCTCGAGCTTGCGATAAAGCGTCTTACGACCAATGCCGAGCGCTTTCGCGGCGTGCGTCTTATCCCCATTCGTGTAATCGAGCGTCGCTTCAATCGCAGCCTTCTCAATCTCGTCCATTGACGACGGCACTGTAATCTCAATCGTAGTCGTGCGTCCTTCGCTTGCAGCTCGAGCCCGCTCGACTTTGATTCGATCGTGTTCCTGCAACGCTGTCTTACTAATCGCTTCGGGCAAATCTTCAAGCTCAATCTGTCGTCCGGACGCAATGATCACGGCGCGTTCAATCGCATTCTCCAGCTCGCGCACGTTGCCCGGCCATTCGTAGGTCATCAAAGCCTGCAGCGCGTCTTTCGAAATGCCTGCTATGAAGCGCCCCGTCTTTTGCTTGTAGTGTTCGAGGAAGTGAATCACCAGCGGATGAATGTCTTCAGGTCGTTCGCGCAGCGGCGGTAATTGGATCGGAAAGACTGAGAGCCGGTAGTAAAGGTCCTGACGAAACTGTCCCTGCTCGACCGCGCGCTTCAAATCAATATTCGAAGCCGCAATTACACGCACGTCAGTTTTTATTACTTCGTTGCCGCCAACACGCGTGAACTCGCCGTCCTGCAGCACGCGCAGCAGTCGCACCTGCGCTGATAAACTCATCTCGCCAACTTCATCGAGAAAGAGCGTGCCGCCGTTGGCTTCTTCGTAGCGTCCCTGGCGCCGCGCCCGCGCATCTGTGAAGGCGCCCTTCTCGTGACCAAATAACTCGGATTCAAGGAGCGTCTCCGGAATAGCGCCGCAGTTCAGCTTCACGTACGGCTGATCTTCGCGGCCCGAGTTGTAGTGGATCAGGTTCGCGAGTAACTCTTTTCCGGTGCCTGACTCTCCCTGGATCAGCACCGTTGTTTGCGTATCGGCCACGCTGAGGCCAAGCTGAATTGCGCGACGAATTACTGGAGTCTGTCCGATGATTCGTTCTTCACCATAACGCTCGTGCAGCGCGCTGCGCAGGTGCATGATCTCAGCCGACAGCTGATCTCGTTCAAGCGCGGTGCCGATCTGATCGGCGATGCCTTCAACCAGCTCGACTTCGTGATCCTGGAATCCCTTGCGCGCGCCGCTCCAAACCAATCCCAGCAACCCAAACGTCTGCCCGGCAACTCGAACGGGTGCAACCAAAGCCGCGCGCCCACCGAGCGTGGCGTTGAACATAAGCCGCAGCGCAAACGGCAAGTCCGTGTCGAGAAGCTTCAAAGTCTTTCCTTCAGCCAGCAACTCCATGATCGCCGGGAACGCAGTTACGTCGAGCGATTGTCCATGCTCTTCGATGAGTTCCCTGATTACGTCAGTCGGGGAGTGTGGCGCTGCTTTGAACGCCGCGAGACTGATTCGTCCGCCGTTGGGATCAAGAACTCCAAGCGCGGAGTAGTCGGCGCCTACGAGGGAAATCGCGCGCTCCAACACGAGGGAGCTCACCTCGCGAAAATCAGAGCGAGCGTTCAAAGCATTCGCAATCTCGAGTAAGGCCCGGCGAGTTTCCGCTTCGCGTTGCTGATCGGTGAAGAGACGCGTGTACTGGTAGCCGACCGCGATGTGCCGCGCGATTGAGCGCATGAACGAAACTTCATCATCCAGCCAGGCTCGCAACGAACTAGTCATATGCAAGCCAACTAATCCGAGCACATCTTCGCCGCGTACGACCGGTACCACTAATAACGACCTGGTCTTCAGACTCGCCGCCAGAAACCTGACTTTCTGATCAAGTCCCGGCGCGGTCGTGTCGTCGAGACGGATTGGTCGGGTGATATCGACATGTTCGGACAATTGCTTGAGATCAAGAGGAAGCGTCGTCCCCAGACTCGAAGGAATGTCTTCAGATGAGCGCCACTCGTGGCTAATGCGCAGCTCGCTCGGCGCGGTCAGCTGGATTACGTCGCAACGGTCGACGTTCATCATTCGGCCCAGCTCGGAGACGATCACATTCAGGAAGCGGTCGAGATTAATCGCCGTGGGCAAGTCGAGAGCCAGACGATCAATGATCGCCTCGCGTGCCTCGTGCATCTTGATCTTGCGTTCGAGCGATAGAGCCTGAGCGGTTTCTGACATGGTTTGCTGGTTGGAAAGCACCTATGGCCGGATCATAACGATTGGCCGTTCAAGTTGCAAAAGCAAAGCTGTTCTTGGTCCTTTGTTCTTGGTTCTTAGTTGTTCATTCGACATTAATCGCTAACCTTTCAAGATGGCCAATCGAACAAAGTACAAAGAACTAAGAACCAAGAACCCGGCGGCGTCCGGCGACCGTCTTTGCACTGCCTTGAGCGCGTTCGTATAATCCGCACACGATGCCAATTTATGAATATGAGTGCCGTAAATGCAAAGCTGTATCGGAAGTATTGCAGAAGTCGAGCGACAAACCCCCGGTCAAATGTAAAAAGTGCGGCGGCCGGCTTGAAAGACTGATGTCGGCTCCGGCAATTCAGTTTAAGGGCACCGGCTGGTATGTAACCGATTACGGTGGGAAGAACGGCAAACAGGGAAAGAAGTCCGAAGAAAAGACTGAAGGCGGCAATACAACCAGCAGCGAAAAATCAGATACTAAGGAATCGGCCCCTGCCAAAACAACTGACAGTACGTCCTCTTCGAAGAAGCCCAGCTCCGATTAGAACCTTAGTTAAGAGTCCGATGCATCCGACGTCCAGGGAAAACGCTAACCACGACTCAGAGACTCGGAAACACGGCCGCACCACCCGGCTCAGAACTCGAGTTGCGTTTCTTTCCGCAGCAGCCGTTATCACCCTCCTGAGTCTTTACTCATTTGCGCCCGGCCAGGCTGGAAGGCGGTCGGATGCCTCGGTGCAGGGCGGCGGCGTGCTTGTCAGCGTGGTCGCCAAACGAGACAAAGATAACGGGGCTGCCATTACCAGTAAGCATGTTGCCCTCTTCGATAATGGCATTCAGCAGGACATCAGGAATTTTTCGCGCGACCCTTCACCATCGCGGATAGTCTTGCTGGTCGACAACTCACTTACGCTGCGCGCCGACATTGCCAGGCTGGAAGACGCGACGCGCGAGTTTGCCTACGAAATCTATGAAGGCGACAAACTTTTGATAGTAGGCTATGACGAAGAAGCCGAGATCGTCAGCGACTGGACTGATAATGCAAAAGCCGTCGAGGCTTCGCTTAAAGGTTTTCGAAAGAAAGGGCAGCCTCACTTGTTCGATGCTCTGCTAGCTGTCTCTGAGGCGTTACGTCCGCTCTCGGGCCAGAAACGTGTCGTCATCGTGATTAGCGACGGGCTCGACCGTGGCAGCAAAACCAGTTTTGAACAGGTTCTCACCGATCTCCAGTCGCAGGACATCACGGTCTATTGTGTGCAAGCGCCGGATCGTACTCGCGGCGCAATTCGCCGGGATGTTCCGAAGCCCAAGCAGGTGATCGAGAAACTAGCCGAAGCTACAGGCGGGCTAATCTTTCCCATCGAAGAACCGCGCTCAGCGGCGAATGCAATCTGTGATGAGCTCCGCAAGAGCCGCTACGTCTTGTCGTACTTACCGAGCAGCCGTCCATTTGGCGAGACTCGAAGCTTGCTGGTGCTCGGCGGCGAAGGCATTACCGTCAGGGCCAAGACCTCTCAGCCGCCAAACTAATACAAAAAACGATCTTAGTTCTTTGATCTTTGTTCTTTGTAGTTGAGTCTCTCGATCATTGTCGCTACTTCGGGTGGTAATGCGGCAAGTGCATTGAGACTCAAGCACAAAGAACAAAGTGCTAAGAACTAAGCACTAGTTCTTCTTTTTTGAATAGATATAGAACATCACGGAGATGATTGTGAGCAGCAACAGCTCCATGAAAATGAAGAAGCTGAAAACAAAGACTCCATTCTCATCGCGCGAGTCCTGGTAAACGACGAACGTTCCCAAGCCAATGCCCGTCGCCAGCCAGATGAATTGTCGTTTGGCGTCCCAAGCCATGTTCAGTGATAGTACAACACCTTTGGAGTGCGCCGACCTGTCGGCGCTTTAGTCATAACCGTCAGAGTAGCACTCTTCCGGGGAAAATCGTTTGATCGATGATCGATGATCAATGATCGATCATCGACCAAAGCGGTGACTGGTCAACGCACTCCAGACTTACGAACCGAACTTTGTTATCCTACCGTTCGTAAAAATCGCCGAGGCTCTATGTATTGTCCAAAATGTAGCCAACCGCAACCTGAGGGTATGCGCTTTTGTTCCAAGTGTGGATTCACTTTGAGCGGCGTTTCAGTCTTGCTGGAAAACAACGGCGTCTTGCCGCAAACGCCTGCGGTTTCAACTCGCGGAATCAGTTCTCGAAATCGCATGATGATCGAGAGCGTGGCGCTCACCGCCTTCGCCTGGTTGATAGTCTTAATTGCATCAGACTGGTTTCACAGCCACGGAGCCTCTGAAATCGCTGCGAGGGCCGCAGCCATTGTATTCGCCCTGATAGGCTTAATCGGCCTGTTCAGATTCTTGTATGCCTTCTTATTCGTCAAAGACCCCGGACGACCGGCTAGCATAACTCCGCCCACTGAAGTCTCTGTTCACTCGCTATCTGACAAACCAAGTTACGGAGCTTTGCCGCCACAGCAGAGCATACCTATCAGTGACTATCCTCTGCGCGCGAACACGAATGAAATTCGCCCGCGACCCAGCGTCACCGAAAATACCACGCGCCTGTTGGACGAGTAACAGCGGGCGAAAAGAAGCCACAGATTTCGCAGATTTGCACAGATGTAAACCGATTCCGGCTTGCTGCGTTTCGAATATAGTTGAGCTGTTAATAGCGTCAACCAAACGTCTGTGAAATCTGTGTAATCTGTGGCTAGTTCTTCTGTCGATTCCGGACGCGAGTCACTTCTCTTTCAGTAAGCCTGACAACCAGTGCATGAGGTTGAGAGCCAGTTGTCGATTATCGAGGCCGGGACGATTCATCCCAAACGGCATCCGTTGAGGTCCAATCACCTGGGCTGAGAGCATCGCAGCTTCGGCGAGAAAAATCGCGCGGCCTTTACCGTACTTCATAGCAATCCCCTGAGCCCGGCCCGCCGCGGATACGAACGTTGGATTCTGTCCGCCCATTGTGTCCTGTGCAGTATCAGCGAGCTTCATGAACGCAACACTGCCGGCTGGACCCGTCAAGGATTGTCCGGTGAACGCGATGATCTTGTTTACGCGTTCGTGCTCGTTTCGACCACGCGTCACTGGATGGTCGACCAAACGCCCACTCTCTCGCGTGTAGATAATGAAGCCGGCATTGTTCGACTCTTTGTCCGAGTTTGGCTCGTCGATCGTAAACATCTTGCTCATGTCGATGCCAAACCGTTTGCCAAGGATCTGATTGGCCGAGCCCATCGGCGCGTGGTCCGCAATCAGCAGCAAAGAACCGCCTGCCTTCACCCAGTCGCGCACAGCGTCGCACTCAGCCTCAGTGAAGGCTGGATTAGCAGCTGCGGCATCAGCCATGCGCACCGCCCCCAACGCGTTCGAAATAACCAGCAGTCGATAGTCCTGCAAGAGTTTCTGCGTGAAAGGTTCTTTGTTTGACGTAATCCGGTAACCGTCATTTGTGATTAGGTCGGCGAAGGGTTTATAGCGGCCGGTAGCGGTGTGAAAGTTGTTGTGAGCTTCGTCAAAGAGAACAGCAGGTCCTTTCTTTGCATAGGCGGGATGGTCGACCTTGGCGTTGAAGTTTTCGTCCGCCACCTGTTGCGCGCAAACCAAAGGTGTGAAAGAAAGAATCAACAGCGTAAACAGAATTGACTTGCGCATATGAGGGCTCCTTCATGACGGGTGGTGTTTAGAGTTCAAACTTCTGAGCTCTTACAAAACTCCTCTCATTCACACCCGGTTTCAACCGGGTGGTAACGGTTCCCTGGGGATGCTCTTAACCGTTTCAACGTTAGTTCAGCAAGCCTGACAGCCAATGCATGATGTTCAGGGCCAATTGACGATTGTCTATACCAGAGCGATTCATACCAAAAAGCATTCCCTGCGGGGTTACCTGAGCCGACATCATCGCCGCTTCACCTAAGAAGATGGCGCGGCCTTTTCCAAACTTCAGCGCGATTCCCTGGGCGCGTCCCGCAGCAGAGACGAATGGGTTGCTGCCGTATGGCGGCATCGTGTTCTGAGCGCTATCGGCGAGCTTCAGGAACGGAATGCTGGCCGGCGGACCCTTCAGCGACTGGCCGGTGAAGGCAATGATTCGGTTGACTTGTTCGGACGTGTTGCGACCGCGAGTCACGGCATGATCGGCAAGCCGGCCACTTTCGCGCGTGTAGATTATGAAGGCGCCATTGTTTGTCTCCTTATCACAATTCTGATCGTCGATCGTGTACGACTTGCTCATATCGATGTCGAAACGACTGCCGAGGATCTGATTAGCCGAACCGTTCGGCTCGTGATCGGCAATCAAAAACAACGAACCGCCGGCCTTCACCCAATCGCGCACCGCATCACACTCAGCAGCGGTGAACGCGGGGTTACTCCAGGCTTCGAATGGCTCCGTCCGCGGCGCGCCCTGGGCATTCGAGATAACCAGCACGCGATATGCTTTGAGGACTGCAGCCGAGAACTTTTCTTTGTTAGGCGTAATTTGATAGCCGTCGTGAGTCATGAGGTCGGCAAACGGCTTGTAGCGACCGCTGGTCGTGTGAAAATTGTTGTGCGCCTCATCGAACAGCACTTTGGGTCCGTTCTTCTTGTAGGCAGGCTTATCAACCTTAGTATCGAAACTTTCGTCGGCTCTTTGCTCTTGTCGCGGCTGGGGCGGAGTCTGTGCGAAGACCAAAGGGAGCGCGGTGAAGATCAACGAAAGTACGATGATGAAAACGTTCGACTTTCTCATTGCGAGCCTCCTTTATGATTAGGTGTCAACCTTCGTTTTAGAAGTTAATCAACGCTCCTTCAAGAGGCCGGAAAGCCAGTGCATGATGTTCAGAGCCAGCTGTTTGTTATCGGTGCCCGGGGCATTAATGCCCATCGGCGTGCGTTCGCGTCCAATAACCTGCGCAGAAAGCATGCCCGGATCGCCAAGCACCACAACTCGGCCTTTGCCGAACTTCAATGCCAGCCCCTGAGCGCGGCCTGCCACTGAGATCTCTTTATCATTCGCCGGCGGCACTGATTCCGTCGCTGTCTCGCCCAGCTTAAGAAAAGTCCAGCTTCCCTCCGGACCTTTCAGAGACTGCCCGCCAAAAGTGAAAACGCGATTGACCTTTTCGGAGTCCGATCGACCAGCCGTCACCGCGTGATCCAGCAGCAACTTGTTCTCGCGCGAGAACATCATCCAGCCGGGAGCTAAAGCGTCTTGGTCCTGATTGCCCGGGTCGTGAGTAGCGGCCTTACTCATCTCAACACCAAAACGCTTCGCCAGAATCTCAGCGGCGCTGCCGAACGCACCGTGGTCCGCAATCAGCAGCAACGATCCACCGGTTTTGACCCAATCGCGCACGGCATCGCATTCGTTGTCAACGAAGGCGGGCTGGTCGGCGCCCGGATCATCGAACTCTTCAGCGCCCAGAGGATTCGCGACGATGAGAATCTTGAAAGTATCCAGCATTTCTTTGCTGAATATCTTTCGTCCACTGACAACTTGATAGCCATCAAGGACAATCAAGTCCGCGAATGGTTTATACCGTCCCTGTCGTGTCAGGCTATTGTTGTGTCCTTCGTCGAATAAGACCCGTGGAAAGCTCTTCGTGAAGGCCGGCTCAGCAACTACTGCTTTGTATTCAGGATCGACAATCTGCTGGGCTTGAGATGTCACGCTAACAAAAAGGAATAGGAGGAGAACGCTGGCTCGTCTGATGATCATTTGATGGCGATTCGAGCTTTTTGAAAAAGTAAAAGGGTATTTGGCAATTCTTTTTTCATTCACACCCGGTTTCAACCGGGTGATGTTATTCAACCTGCGCTCCCAAAACCGTTGCAACGGTTTCTGATTGGTCTTGAGCTCAGGCAAACCGTTGAAACGGTTTAGGAAAGCAGACGGCCGATGATCACCCGGTTGAAACCGGGTGATCATGAGAGGGAGAACAGAGTGCGACGCGACAGATTCACTTAGGAACCGCAGCTCGGGCTTCTCTATAAGACCGCACGCAGCTTTTCCAGTCGTTCGGCGGCCAGCGCGAGCGTCTCGTCTTTTTTGCAAAAACAGAATCGGACCTGTTGCGCGCCGCGCTCCGGAACGCTGTAAAAGCTGGATCCCGGCACGCAAGCAACTCCAACTTCGCGTATGAGGTGTCGAGTAAACGTCACATCGTCGCTGAAACCAAAATTGCTGATGTCAGTCATGATGTAATACGCGCCGTCAGGAGCAAAAGTGCGGAAGCCCGCGTTCTCAAGAACTGACAACAACACATCACGACGCGCCTGATAGTCAACCTGCAACTTGTCGTAATACTCGGCCGGCAAAGAAAGCGCGTAGGCGCCGGCTGCCTGTAACGGAGCGGCCGCGCCCACTGTCAGAAAATCGTGGACCTTGCGAATTCCACTCGTTATGTCTGGCGGTGCGATGCAGTAACCCACTCGCCATCCGGTCACCGAGTAAGTCTTGGACATTGAATTAACGATGACCGTTCGATCGCGCATCCCTTCGAGTTGTGCCATCGAGATGTGTTTGATCTCCGCGTCCGGACGGGGATAAAGAATGTGTTCGTAAATTTCGTCGGTGAAGCAGAGGGCGTCGAATTCCTGGCAAAGGGCGGCGATGAATTCCATCTCGGCCCTCGAGAAGACTTTGCCGGTGGGGTTGTTCGGATTGCAAAGAATGATGGCGCGGGTCTTGTGATTGAAAGCCGCGCGCAGCTCTTCCGGATCGAAGCTCCAAGCGGTTCCACGCAGCGGCACATAAACCGGCTTTGCATCTGAAAGTATGGCGTCAGGCGCGTAGTTCTCATAAAAAGGCTCGAAGACGATTACTTCTTCGCCCGGATCGACTGTCGCCATCATGGCTGCAATCATGCCTTCGGTTGAGCCACAGGTGACCGTAATTTCAGTTTCCGGATCTATTTCGAGGCCGAGATACCATTTAGTCTTGCGAGTAATAGCTTCGCGAAAATCGCGCGCACCCCAGGTAATGGCGTATTGATTGATATCACCGGCAATGGCCTGCATTGCGACCTGCTTGATGTCTTCAGGCGCCGCGAAATCTGGAAAGCCCTGCGAGAGGTTTACCGCGCCGTGCTTCATCGCCTCGCGTGTCATTTCCCGAATGACGGACTCGGTAAACTGACTCGCTTTGGTGGATATGCGCTGACGCGATGAGATTGCCGAAGTGGTCATGACGATTGCGGTGTACGACAGGCTGCCAGCCTGTCGTTGCTACATTACGCGTTACGCTAAGCGAAGCTTCTGCAGGCTGGCAGCCTGCAGTACCGCTACGTCACTGGCAGTTGGTGTTATTGCGTGTGACGATCGAGCTGAAGCGTTGCTGATATTCCAGCGACGTGATGAACGCGCAGACCATCGCGTGCTGCGTGTTGACGTCGCGGAGCGGATGGCTGTTAACCTGGCCGAGCCAGAACTTGAATCCGCCAATATCCGCATTGCGCCGCAGGTAACCGGCATATTCAGTAAAGACGAAAGTGCGGTTGTACTCAGCGTCGATCAAGGCACGATTGTCGATGGGGTTTGAGCCGGCGTTATCGTCAGCCAAACGGTACATGACAGTGCCGCGTCCGCCAGAGTTGAAAAGATTGATTAGCGCAGGGCGCTGACTGTTCATTTCAACTCCGAGGTCGTTGCGAATAGTGCTGAGCACCGCGTCCACGAAATCCGGACCGCTCAAACCGGCCGGGTACTTCGTCAGGAACTCCGGCCGCAGGACGAACGCATTCGCCAGGTTCAGTTGCGACTGCGCGAGATTAGAGCCACCCACCACTCGAGCTCGATCCTTAACAAACACGGAGTAGTTAATGATCTTCTTGGCTTCGACAAGATCCGAAGAATCGGGATTTCGGAAAGGCTGGTCATTGCCAAAAGCGATGCGATACAGCCGGACTACAAATGCCGCCGTCTGCTGGTACTCAGGCTCGAAGAAGAACGCATCCGAGGTCGAGAGGCGTTTGTTGTGAATACAAACCGGGTCTGAACCGCAGGCTGTGATCTGTTGTACCCAGAAGGCCTCGCCGTTCGTATCGGGCACGCGCTGCAGGAAATCGGCGTAGTGCTGTCTGACAAAGAACTGGGCATCATCAATCGGATTCGTTGTTGGCGCCGTGGAATCGTTGTCCTGAATTGTGATGGTCGCAGTGTTTTGCGATCCAAGTTGCGCGCCAGCACTCGGGTTGCTGAGACTTAGATTAATAGTCTCATTGCCTTCAATGTAAACATCGTTATAGGTGATGACACGGAAAGTCTTTTGCACTTCACCGGAAGCGAACGAGAGCGTGCCGCTAGTTGACAAGTAGTCGCAGCGTTGATTCGCCTGACCATTTGCCACGGTGCAATCAATAATCGCGAAACTATCCACGGTTGTGAAATCTACCGAGACCGCGGGAGTCGGGTCGCCACTGCGAGTGACGGTAACCAGCAAGCTTTGGCTGCTTTCCGGTTGGTTAAAGTTGGCAGCCGAGAATTGCAGGGTCGGCAGTTGCAAATCGTCGTTCAAGATTGTGCCCTGACCCTGGTTGTCGCCGATCGTTGCATTTGAAGCATTAGACAAGTTCACCAGGAATGTCTCGTTGCTCTCAAAAGCCGTATCGCCATTCACGGTTATTGAAACTGACTTACCGAGATCCCCAGGCGCAAAAGTCAGGGTTCCACTCGCCGCCACATAATCGGAGGTCGAGCTCGCCGTTCCGTCAGCGGAGGAGTAGTTCACCATTACTGTCTGACCGCTGGCTGCGGAGAGACTCACGGTGAAAGTTGCGTTGCTAGTTCCCGCATTTCCTTCGCTAACCGATACGTCGTTGATCGAAAGCGAGGGTTGCGCGTCATCATCGGTGATCGTTCCCAGTCCCTGATTGTCGCCGATGATGGCGTTGCTCGCGTTCGACAGATTGACGAAGAAAGTCTCGTTAGTCTCGTTAAGCAGGTCTCCGTTAACCGTCACGGTCACCGGCTGCGAAGTTTGACCCGGCGTGAACGTAAGTGTTCCCGATGCTCCCGAGTAGTCCGCAGCAGAAGCAGTCCCGTTCGCTGTGGCGTATTGGACCATCACAGTCTGTCCGCTGGCTGGAGATAGACTGACCGTGAAGTTTGCATTCACAGTTCCCGCATTGCCTTCGGTTACGGTGACGTCATTAATCGAAAGTGTCGGTTGCGAATCATCATCATTGATCGTTCCGAGGCCCTGATTGTCGCTAATGGTAGCGTTCGTCGCGCCGGAAAGATTCACGAAGAAAGTCTCGTTTGCTTCGTTGGTGAGATCTCCATTTATCGTGATGCTGACCGGTTGGGTTGTTTGGCCAGGCGTGAAACTAAGCGAACCATTATTGGTGACGTAATCCGAACCCGCCGCTCCCGTGCCGTCAGCCGTGCCGAAATTCACGCCGACAGTTTGTCCGCTGGCAGCGGACAAGCTCACGGTAAAGTTGGCGGTGCTGGTTCCAGCGTTTCCTTCGACCAACGTTACATCATTGATCGATAAGGAAGGCTGCGCATCGTCGTCGTTAATGGCGCCCTGGCCCTGATTGTCCGAGATGGTCGCGTTCGAAGCGCCGGAGAGATTAACGAAGAATGTCTCGTTAGCCTCGTTTAGAACGTCGCCGTTGACAGTGACCGAAACCTGTTGCGATGTCTGGCCCGCCGTGAAATTAACGGGGCCGCTCGCGGCGACAAAATCAGTTCCCGAAGTCGCAGTGTTACCTGCCGTCGCGTAGTTCACGCTGACCGCTTGTCCGCTCGCCGCCGATAAACTTACCGTAAACGTGGCGGTGGTTGTGCCGGCATTACCTTCTGTTACCGAGACATCGTTAATCGAAATCGAGGGCTGCGCATCGTCGTCGGTGATGGTGCCCTGCCCCTGATTGTCAGAGATGCTCGCGTTCAAAGCGCCGGAGAGATTAACGAAGAATGTCTCGTTAGCTTCGTTTAGAACGTCGCCGTTAACAGTAACCGAAACCTGTTGCGATGTCTGGCCCGCCGCGAAATTAACGGGGCCGCTCGCAGCGACAAAATCAGTTCCTGAAGTCGCGGTGTTACCTGCAGTCGCGTAGTTCACGCTGACCGCCTGTCCACTCGCCGCCGATAAACTTACCGTAAACGTGGCGGTGGTTGTGCCGGCATTGCCTTCTGTTACCGAGACATCGTTAATCGAAAGCGAGGGCTGCGCATCGTCGTCGTTAATGGTGCCCTGCCCCTGATTGTCTGCGATAGTGCCGTTCGAGGCTCCTGAAAGATTCACGAAGAAAGTTTCGTTTACTTCATTCAACAGGTCGCCATTGACCGTGACGTTGACTTGCTGCGTTAGCTGGCTGGGCGTGAAACTAACCGGGCCACTCGCTGCCTGGAAATCGGTTCCCGATGTCGCATTATTACCAGCAGTCGCAAAATTCACACTGACAGTTTGGCTGCTCGGATTCGAGAGCGAAACAGTGAATGTCGCCGTGGTAGTTCCGGCGTTGCCCTCAGTAACTGAGACGTCGTTAATGGAAATGCTGGGCTGCGAGTCGTCGTTATTGATCGTGCCGGCGCCCTGGTTGTCGGAGATGGTGGCGTTGACAGCAGTCGAGAGATTGACGAAGAAGGTCTCGTTCGACTCGAAGGTGGTGTCGCCGCTTACGGTGACATTTATGGGCTGCGAAGTCTGGCCCGGTGTAAACGAAAGCTGACCGCTCGTGGTCGAATAATCGCTTCCTGCCGTCGCGGAATTGTCGGCGGTAGTGTAATTAACGGTGACGGTCTGCGAACTCGAAGCTGACAGGCTCACCGTAAACGTCGCGGTAGTCGTGCCTGCATTCCCTTCAGTCACCGACACGTCGTTAATCGAGATTCCAGGCTGTCCCGAGTCATCGTTAGTGATCGTGCCGACGCCTTGACTGTCTCCCAGGATTGAATTGCTGGGCAGACTGAGGTTCACAAAGAAACTTTCGTTGGATTCAATCGCCGCGTCACCGTTTACCGTTACGTTTACCTGCTGCGTAAGCTGCGTCGGATTGAAAGTCAGCGTTCCCGAAGTCGCAACGTAGTCGCTATTCGCAGTCGTAGCAGTGTTGTCCGCCGTGGCAAAGTTTACGGTGACCGTCTGGCTGCTGGGGTTACTCAGCGAGACAGTGAACGTAGCCGTCGTAGTTCCGGAATTCCCTTCTGTTACGGTCACGTCGTTAATCGAGACAGAAGGCTCGGCGTCGTCATTTGTGATCGTGCCGACGCCCTGACCGTCATTAATCGTCGCGTTACTCGGGCTCGAAAGATTTACAAAGAAGCTCTCGTTGAGCTCGGTCAGCGTATCTCCGTTCACATTTACGGTGAAAGTCTGCGAAGGCGTGTTTGGATTAATAGTGACAGTGCCGGAGGCGGTGGCGTAGTCACCCGGTTGGGTGGCGCTGTTATCTGCGGTCGCGTAATTCACGGTGACCGTCTGGCTACTAAGATTAGAAAGTGAAACCGTAAACGTGGCCGTAGTGGTTCCGGCATTGCCTTCATTCACGGTCACGTCGTTGATCGAGATCGTCGGCTGCGAGTCATCGTTCGTTATTGTGCCCACGCCCTGCGCATCGCCAACTGTAGCGTTCACCGGACTGGTAAGATTCACGTTGAACGTCTCGTCCGGCTCGAAGGTCGTATCGCCGCTCACAAAGACGCTGACGGGACGCGTGGTCTGACCGGGCGCGAAAGTCACTGTACCGCTCGCGGTGGTGTAGTCGGATCCTGCGGTGGCAGTGTTATTGCCCGTAGCATAGTTGACCTGGACCGTCTGGCTACTTGCCGGCGATAGGGTCACTGTGAAGTTGGCAGTCGCTGTTCCACTGTTACCCTCAGTAACTGAGACATCGTTTATCGCCAGCTGCGGAACACCAAAGTACTGGATCTGGAAGAGACCAGTTCCCCGGGCGAGGTAGTACAAGCTGCCATCATTCGCAACGTGAATGTCCACTGGTTGATTGATGCCAGTCGCGAAACTAGCAGCCGTCCCCGTCGCCGGCGGACTGAGCGGATCGATCGTCTTTATCCAGCCGCCACAAAGATCCGCGAAGAAATACTGACCGAGGTATTGCGCCGGGAAGGTCGGCGTGGTCGGATTGTAGAAGTCTCCGCCGGCGATTGCGCAGGTTGAGGCATCGTTAGCGAACTGATAAATCGGATTCGTCATGTTCGCCGTGCCGCAACTGCCTTCACAGGTCGGCCAGCCATAGTTCGATCCAGCTAAGCCATTGTTAATCTCCTCCCAGGTGTTTTGGCCCACATCATTGATGTGCAGGCGTCCCGTTCCCGGTTGGAAGTTGAAAGTAAAAGGATTGCGCAATCCGACTGCCCAGATGGCTTGATTAGGACCGCTCGTGGATCCGGCAATATTGGGAAAAGTTGTCGGATTATCTCCAGGAATAGTTCCATCGGAATTGATGCGCAACATCTTACCGAGACGGTTATCGATTCTCTGCGCGTTCGACGAAGTGGCGTTCTCACCAACGGCAACATAAAGCTTGCCGTCCGGACCAAAATGTATGGCGCCGCCATTGTGATTCGTGGCGCCCAGTGTTTCGAGATCAAGTATGGCTAACTCGCTACCCGCTACGGCAACGTCTTCATTCGCAATGTTGGCAGTAAAACGGCTGACACGATTGTGAATCGTTGGAGTTGGCGCGGTGTAATAGACATAAACAAAATGATTTGCAGCGTAGTTGGGATCGAACGCGACACCCAGCAAGCCTCGCTCGCTACCGGCCGGGAAGTTAACTGAAATCGAAGTAAAAGGCGTTGGCAACAATACGCCGTTCTTAACCACTCGCAATGTGCCCGCTTGTTCACACACAAAGATGCGACCATCGGGATGGATGGCAAAGGCCGTGGGGTTTGACAGGCCGCTGACCTGCGTTTCATTGAAGCCCGCTGGAAGCGTCGCCAGCACATCGTCATTCGTGATAGTCCCAACTCCCTGACCGTCGTTAAGAGTGGCGTTTACAGGGTTAGTTAAGTTGACGAGGAAAGTCTCGTTAAATTCTTCGAGCGTATCTCCATTGACTGTTATTGAAACCGGTTGGGTTACTTGTCCCGGCGTGAAGGTCGCGGTTCCGGAGTTAGTTACAAAATCGGAGCCACCGGTAGCAGTTGCGTTTGCCGTCGCCCACTGAACAGAGACAGTGTCGGTGCTGGCTGACGAAAGCGTGATCGTGAAGTTTGCCGTGGTTGTGCCGCCATTGCCCTCAGTGACGGACACATCGTTAATCGATAGGGAGGGTAAAGACGGCGCCTGAATTTGGACTGTTATCGGAGCGCCGGTTTTGTAAAACCCAACCGTAGCGCTCACGGTCGCCGGCGGACGGTTAGCGTCGAAGCGGAAGTTATATAACGTCCCCCAGCGAATCGCGTTCGCATTCGGATTCTGCGCCAGCGTCTCTGACGCCCAACTGATCGTGTTGGAAGTTTGCGTGGGACTCCACGGCGTGCTGCTGTAGCCAGCGTTTCCTACCGTTCCATCGTTCGTCCATCCGGGATGCTGAGGTGGAGCATGAAAACCAGTATTGCTAATGGTGGTCCCGCCTGCTATCGGAACACTAAACGACTGAATCGCGCGATCGAGATTCTGGTTGTAGACCGCGTACTCGTAATGCCAAACACCAGGAGATGGGTTCGTAACTTTCGTGCCGACGTATCCCAGACCGTCATTCCCCGGATCGGGGACAAACGAGTTTACCGTGGCTCCGGTCCAGTTTGTGATCGCAGGCTTGGTCTGTATCGTCGATCCAACGGCGGCGAAACTGAAACTCGTCGTGCCGCTCACGGTGAACTGCCTGAACGACGCGTTGTTATTCATGTTGCATTGCCCGGCGTGAGCTTGGCACCAGGCATATTCGTGCGGTGTCACATATTGAGCTTCCGCATAATAAGTCGCGCCCGGATTCAACGTGGTATTAAGATCAGCCATTTCCACCAGGATGCGGTGCGATGGGCCTGTGTGACTGTGACCGGTGTGAGTGTTTGGAGGAGTGGATGAATCTCCACGCGGATAAGCACCCGTGAAGGGATTGATCCAAGCCCGCGAACCTAAGCTGTTGCCACTCGAGCCGGAATTCAAGCTGGCACTGTAGGGATCAGAACAGCCGGCGCCGAGAAGAGTGCCGGTGCCGGAGCTCGCACAGCCAAAGTTGCAGATGTTCTCTTGCAAGGCTGTGAACGCATGCTTGACGTTGGACTGGCCGATTTGCTCGAACCGATCGTCGTTAGAGGTGCCACCGCTCATGCGGTAGAGATTCTGTGGAATGACCGGGTGGTCGTTGATCGGCAACGCAAACCAGTGCAAAGGCTCGATGCCAGCGTTGCATGAGTCGGTTGCGACGGCGAGACCGACCTGGGTTCCGCTGCTGCTGCCAAATTGGGCGAGGCCTGAAAGTGCGCCGACGATGACATCCGGTCCGGCTACAAGATTGGGCTCCAATGGAGCAATCGATGGCATCTCCGAAGATTTGACTTCACCATTGACAACCTGAAGCACCTCAATCGGCCGCATGGTTGCAGTAACTGAGATCTCGCCGATGACGGTGCCGGTTTTGCCTGGTCGCCCCAGCTTTGCTGCAAATTCTTTTGAAAGCAACAACCGACCGTCCTTAATTGTCAGGACTTTTTGCTTGCCGTCGAAATCAAGCAACTGGCCTTCGATATTGAAAAAGGTAAAGCCGGATTTCCCGTCGCGAATGACAAGCTCATATGTGTTGCCCCAGGTGAGGCTCTCCATGACCAGCTGATTTACCGACGCGTTCAAAGCCGCCGGAAGATTCGCGGCATTTTGGGAAATAATACTCATTGAACCTGGCTCAATACCGCGCAGTTCATCATTGAAAACAAGCACAGTGAAAAATGAATTTGGAGCGAGGCCAAAATGCAGAGTCTGTTGTTGCGGTCGCGATCCGGTACCATTAAGCCGGTTCAGATCGACGTTCATCGAGAGGCTGCCACTTTCCACAATCAACTTTTGCTGAATGCCGGTCTGTCCATCCTGACTTTTTGGAGTGAACCGAGTGGTGGAATTGTCCGCGGAATTGTTGGCGAGCAACGCGGACATAAGAGCGACGAGAATTGTCTTCAACATAGGTTTAACTTAATTGTCTTGGATCTCTGGCGAAGGTTATCAACAAAAGATGCTAAGTTTAGTCGTAGCCTCGTGCTAAAAGCAAAGGCGTTTCCTATAATTCGTGGTACGGGCGTCTCGCCCGTGAACGGGTCTCGCCGCTGGAACATCGGCAGGATGCCGATGCCACGTCATTTTCCAAAAATCATGAAAAGCGGTTGTGTAAGTAAAGAAGGTAAAAAACAGCGCTCGGTTGCGCTGCCGATCCTCCCTACCTCCCCGTCTCAGGAAGGTGACATTCGTAAATCGAAAACCAGCCGCTGGCGTGCCGCCGCACTTATTGCTCTCAACCTCCTGATGGTCGCGCACTTTATCCAGTGGTGGATTATGGGCCACACCATTTCGCCCATCGAGCCTTCTGAAACTATGTACACGTTGCAGCGGGGCGCAATCAACGTGGGTTTCATCTTCTTCGCTTTGGCAATTTTGGCGACGCTGATCTTCGGCCGCTTTGTTTGTGGCTGGGGCTGCCACATCGTCGCGCTACAGGACTTCTGCGCCTGGTTACTAAAAAAGTTCGGCCTGACTCCAAGACCCTTTCGCTCGCGGGTGCTGATCTATGTCCCACTCGTAGCGGCGTTGTACATGTTCGTGTGGCCGACCGCGTTAAGGGCTCTCACTAAGCCGGCCAACCAGCCGCTGCTGCCCGAGTTTACCAATCATCTCGTAACCAGCAATTTTTGGGAAACGTTTCCCACGCTTGCTGTTGCCGTTCCGTTCCTCTTCATTTGTGGCTTCGTGACCGTTTACTTCCTCGGCTCCAAAGGATTTTGTACGTATGCGTGTCCGTACGGCGGTTTCTTTGCTCTCGCAGACAAGGTCGCGCCGGGAAAAATCCGCGTCACGGACGCGTGCAATCAATGTGGCCACTGCACCGCAACCTGCACCTCGAACGTCCTCGTTCACGCCGAGGTAAAGCAGTACGGGATGGTTGTCGATCCCGGCTGCATGAAATGTATGGATTGTATCAGCGTCTGTCCCAATGACGCTCTATTTTTTGGTTTCGGGAAGCCGGCGCTCGTCGTCCCGAAATCGAGCGCGGCGAGGAAAACCTATTCGCTTACCGGGACCGAAGAAATAGTTGGGGCTTTTGTGTTCCTGGTGAGTTTGCTTGGTGTTTGGGATGTTTATCAGCTCGTTCCTTTTCTGATGGCGCTTGGTTGCGCCGCGATCACGACTTTTTTGGTGTTGAGAGCCTGGCGCCTCTGGCGCACTTCCGACATGTCGTTTTATCGCTTCTCGTTCAAGTCATCCGGGAAACTTCAAATGGCAGGCTGGGGCTTCCTGGCTTTTGCAATTGTCTGGATCGGATTGAATGCTCACAGTGGCTGGGTTCGCTATCACGAGTTTCTTGGCGGTCGCGCCTTTCAAAGACTTCAAATCCCAGATGAGCTGGCCCTGGCACAAACGAATCCAGAAAGGTGGATTAGCTCCACCGATCGAGAAACAATTGCAGCTGGTAGGAATCAATTACAAGCGGCAGGTTGGGCTGGCTTCTTTGTGAATAACGAAGCGATGCCCAAGCTTGCCTGGTTTGAATATCTCGCCGGAGACTCGGAGCAATCAGTGCAGCTTCTCGATCGGGCAGCTGGTTATCAAAAGGGCCAGGCCAAAGCGCTTAGTAATTATTATCGTGGAGCCATTTTGAACCGGATGGGGCGATACAATGAGGCTCTCGCGAGTTTGGACCAGTCTCTAAACGAGCGGGACGATTTGATTGTGGCTCGTGAAGAAAAGGGTGAAGCGCTCTGGCAGTTAGGGCGAAGGAACGAAGCTGTAGTCGTGTGGAGCGATGCGTTGCGTCGAAATCCGCAGCTGATCCTTGCGCGTAACCAACTGGCCGGCGCCGCTGCGTTGCTGGGAAGGACCGCCGACGCTGAGGCTCTCGAGAAACAGGCAAATCAATTCACGCCGGATGATCCTCACTATCACTGGATGCTTGGCCAGCGCCTGCGAAATATTGGCATGAACGAGCTGGCCGAGAAGCACTTCCAGCGCGCCTCGCAACTCGACCCATCCTTCGCCAACCCACCGGGGAAATAGTGCGGTGGTTTTAGTCCGCGGAGCGGACTCCAGCGTAAAGCCCCCCGGGAAAGAACCCCATTTGAATCTCGAGCCCGCGAAGCGGGCGACAGCGCTTTGTTACACGAATCGTTCGTCGTACTGAATCTCATTAGCTATTAAGAATTGAATGAATTCCTCTCGAAACGAAATCTTTCGATGATGTTCTTTTTGCTTCTTGATGTATTCACGAACCTCTTTCACGTTTGAATGACTCACCGTAAATGCGCCGTAACCACGCTGCCATGAAAAATTCTTCAAAGACGGAAACACGTCGTGCATCCATCCGCCAAGGTGCAGCCTAACACGCTCATTCGGGCAACTTTTTTAGCGAGATTATGAGAGGATCTGATCGCGCAAGGGGTTACGGTTTTTTGAATTTGCGCCTTGGAAGGAATTGTATGTAGATCGAAGGGGAGACATCGCGTCTGCCGCCCGCTCCCGCGGGCTCATTTGATCTTTTGTGCGTCTTTCCTGGGGCTTACGCCCCAGGCTTTACGCTGACGTCCGCTCCGCGGACTAATTTCTCGGACGCATCAAGTTTGACCTTAGCCTGCTCCTCTGTTTAGCATCGCTGAACTTCAAGGTCGCGAGAACGTACAAGAGCAGGGGGCTAAATCATCGATCCATTCACTCTCAAGAAAATCGGAGTTTGCGTAGCTTGGATTGTCCTCGGCACTGTCCACGGTTTTGGCGCGGCCTGGCTCGCCATCTGGATGCTGTTTCATCCTTACAAGTCCATCAAACTTTTCGGTATTACCATCTGGCCCCAGGGAATGATCCCGAGACATCGAGACAAGTTGGCCCATTCGATCGGTAAGGCTGTCGGCACTGAACTGGTCTCGCAGGACACTATCTTCAACGCTCTCTTCGAAACGGATTTCTTTCGCAAGCGAGTCGAGGGGTTTGTCACTGCATACTCCGAAGATCTTTTATCGACAGTTTACCCTTCATTTCTCGACGCCTTGCCAAACGCCGCCCGGGCGCCAGTACTCGATACTATTTTCTCCCTGCAATACCGGCTGGCTGAATACATCGCCGCCATGCTCAAAAGCGAAGAGACCGCCGCGGCCATCGAGCGTTTCGTCGATCGTCAACTCGACGAGCTGTTGGCCCATCGACTGGAGGACACGGTTAGCGATGAAACCTTTTCACAAGCGGTCGGGTTTGTTGAGGAGCGTTTTCACCGGCTCGTAAGCGAAGCCGGGTTCGAAGCTTCAGTGAGGGACTTCGTCAGTGGACGGCTGGATGATCTGGCACATAGCGGCGCCACCCTGGCTGAAGCAGTCACGCCTGAGACTGTCGTGTTTTTGAAGGAGCGGCTGAATCAGCAGGTTCCTCCGATAGTGCATCACCTCGCGGAGATCGCCACCAGCCAGAACACCCGCAAACAGATCGGCGCCTTAATCAAACGAGAAGTTGACGAATACTACGAGCAACTTTCGCTCATAAAAAAGATCTTCATCTCGCGTGAACGCATCCATCGCGAAGTTGATGAGCTCGTCAACAAAACACTGCCGCGACGTATCGAGGAATATCTGCGCGGCCCCGCGTTCGAGCAAGAGGCTGAAGCGTTCCTGAATTCAACCATCGACAAGATGCTTTCGCGGCCGCTCAATGAAATCATCGGCAAGCTTGAGCCTGAAAAATTCGAGACGATTAAGTTGCAGGTAGCCGAACGCATCCTGGAACTGGCCCAAAGTCAGGAGCTGGCAGCCTCTGTTGCCAAGTATGTTTCTGATGCGATTGACCGAGTTCGTCCGCAATCGCTCAAGGCCATGCTCGAACACCTCAACCCGCAGACCGTTGATCGCGTCAAGTCGTTTCTCACCAAAGGCGTGCTGGCTTTAATTACCCGGGAAGATACAGCTCGCACCATCAACGGTATCTTGAGCTCACAAGTGGAGCGACTGCTGATTGCGCCGATTGGCAGGCTCGGCGATCACTTGCCGGAACAGACGGTCAAACGCACCACCGACAATTTGGTCGAACGAATCACGAATGCGGCCCGGGAGCGACTGCCCGCAACCATTGCCGAGTTCGACGTAGGCGGCCTCGTGCGAAACAAGGTTTCGGCCTACCCGCTCGAAAAGCTGGAAGCGTTAATTCTCTCGGTGGCTGGACAGCACCTAAAAACGATTGAGTTGTTCGGCGCGGCCATTGGATTCGTGATCGGAGTCGCCCAGGCTGTTTACACCTGGATCATCATGAAGCCGTAGAAAAGACCGGCGAAATCGGTGCAGCCAATCCCAATATTGAGCGGAACATAAGGACAAGACGGGCCGTTTTGTTTTATGTATTAATAATGCCGGCCTTAAGCCGCGCTTCACGCTCTTATTTGAAAGGAAAGTTTTATGTACTGCTCAGCTTGTGCAGCGCCGCTGGCCGCTGGTCTTAGTTTCTGCAACCGATGTGGCACAAATTTGAATAAAGACCGGCCGGGTGACACAGAAAAGTCTTTGGCCGCCGCGCTGGTTACCGCGGTTGTCTTAATCGGCATTTTGGGATTGGGATGCGTTATCGGCGGTTCGTTAGCGCTGAAAATCGCCGGCGAGTTTCATGAGTCAGCGGTTGTTCTCTTCATGTCTCTAAGTTTCCTGGTGGTGGGAACCGTGGAAGTTCTGTTGATGCGACAGCTGTCGCGGGAGCTTGAATACGGTCGCCAACAGAAACAATTCGAGCAGCAACCTTCACAACCGCTTTTCCAACCGGCGATGATGCCGGTGAGCGAAGCTCGCGTCGCGCACTTGCGCTCGATGCCGGAACCAGCTACAAGCGTGACGGAAAACACTACGCGAACCCTGGAACATTCACTTCGACAATCCTAAAGAGGATCAAGATCATGAAGAGATTTGCTGTTCTTGCCAGTTTTGTTTGTCTGCTGCTCCTGCTGTCGGGTTGTCACTTCGACAAAGTGCAAGGCTCGGGTGTGAGAAAGTCCGAAAAGCGCGAGGTGGCGTCCTTCACTCAGATCAACGCGACCGGTGCTTTTTCAATTGAGGCGACAAGTCAGAAGTCAGTCAGTCTCGAAATCGAAGCCGACGATAACATTCTTCCGCTGATCAAAGCCGAAGTACGTGACGGCGTCCTCTACCTGAAACCAGAGAAAGGATACAACTCGAAACAGGGTGTGGTAGTTCGCGTAACGGTGCCGGACTTGTCGAAGATAGAGGCTACGGGGGCAAGCAACTTTATTGTGCAGGGTGTCAAGAATGATCGTTTTGAAGTACGGACCACTGGCGCTTCGACAGTAACTGCTTCCGGCGTTACCAAAGACGTCGACATCAATACGACTGGAGCTGGAGAGATTGATGCTCATAGTCTTCGCGCCGAACGCGCTAACGTCCGCTCTACTGGCGCCGGCAGCGTCGAGGTCTACGCGACGGAGCAACTCGACGTCCATGCATCAGGCGCAGGGCAAGTGATTTACAGCGGCGATCCGAAGATTGTTAACAAGAAGACCAGTGGCGCAGCTAGCGTCAGTAAGCGTGAAACGAGCGGAGTTTGAAAATACTTGCCTCAATAACATTGCGCGATTGAAATGCAGACAAAGGTGCGCTGGCTTTCCTCACTACTCGTGCTGTCATCAGCCTTTGTAACTGTGAGTTGTCAGACTCATCCCTCCACTTCAACTACGAAGGTAGTTTCGAAAAATATCGTCGAGCAAACTTACGTTAACAAGCGCGGCGAAAAAATGCCCTACCTGCTGTTCGTTCCGTCTGGTTACGACAAGCAAAAGAAGTATCCTCTGGTGCTTTGGCTGCACGGCGGAGGAGCGCGCGGAAACGATCCAAAGATAAACCTCACCTTTGGCGATCAACATGGCTTCGGTTTTCTCACGAGATCGGATAATCAATCGCGTTATCCGAGTTTCGTTTTCGCGCCGCAGTGTCCGCCGAATCGGGTCTGGGGAGATCCTGCTGCAAACAACCTAACCGCCGAAATGAATTTGGTCCTGGAGATTCTCGGTCAACTGCAAGCTGACTACAGCATCGATCCTGCTCGTCTCTACGTGATGGGAATATCGCTCGGAGGCTATGGCGCCTGGGACGTTATTGTGAGGCGGCCGGGCATTTTCGCGGCTGCAGTTCCAATATGTGGCGGCGGGGCGCCTGCGAAAGCTTCGTTGATGAAGGCGACAGCAATTTGGGCCTTTCATGGTGACCACGATGAGTCTGTAGACGTTTCGGAATCGCGCCACATGATCGCGGCACTCAAGCAGGCTGGGGCCAATCCGAGGTATACGGAATACAAAGACGTCGGTCACAATTCATGGGAACGAGCGTTTGCGGAACCTGAATTGTTATCGTGGCTCTTCGCGCAGAAACAGTAAGTCTGCCGACTTTGTTTAGGTTGACTCGATCTTGTCAGTACCACCGCGGTAGCAGGTGGGTTTCAACTCTTGTTCGCTCAAGCTACTCGGTTGGTACTAACTTGATACAACGACATCTCCGCGAAAATGTCCCGCGCAGGGACCCTCGCTCTTCCGCCATTCCGCCATCAACCCGATGTGAAGAGCTCCCGCGCGTTTTGCGGCTTCGATCAGCCGCAGAATGTCGCCGTAAGAGCTATTCCCAAAGGCCTTAATATAGACCACTCTCTCGTCCCTTAGTCGAATAGCTTTGCTCAAATCGGTTGTTTGGGCCTCGTAAAACTTTGTATCCTGAGCGGCGAATGATCCGGCGAGCTGTTGCTCTAGCTCGCGGGTGTCGTCGGCGGTACCTACAAATTGCCTCCCAAGATACAAACTTCGATCCGCCGGCATCGAAATAACAATCGCGTCCGAGTTCCAAAACGTGCACGTAGGTTCAGGTGAGTCCGCTAATGAGGGTTCTGGCTCTTCAAGAACTACAGAGTCGTAGGTCAGAAGGAAATCTGCCGCGTTAACAACTTGCCGGTGAAATGTATTTCCGGCAACAAGTGTGACGAGCGCTACGAGAATATGTAAATAGGTTCGGCGCATTGTTCGATTCGGTTTACTTTGGTCGGAGCCTTAGACACCTTTCGTAATGGGTTGGTTCCCGTCGGTTCGTTGTGATATTTTGTGTTGACTTTCCGTACAATACTGAATAAAAACATCTAGCTAAATTCGCAAAGGAGCATCCCTCAGATGACTTACGTTGTTGCCGAGCCATGCGTTGATTGTAAATACACGGACTGCGCCGCGGTGTGTCCTGTCGAGGCTTTTCACGAGCTTCCCGATCGTCTTTACATAAACGCAGACACGTGCATTGATTGTGACGCTTGCGTACCTGAATGTCCTGTCGAAGCAATTTTCGCCGACAACAGCGTGCCCGAGCAGTGGGCCGATTGGTTACAGATAAATATCGACGAGGCCCCGAAGTATCCAGTCATTAGCCAGAAGATCCCCGCGCTGCATGGGTCAAGTTGCACCGGACCCGAAGAACAGCACTAAAGACAAAACCTGACTGAACACAATTGAGCCGCGTAATGACGACACAACTCGTCACTTACGCGGCTCATCGTTTTTATCCACAGATTACGCAGATTCCACTGCTTAGGTCTTGTTTTTATCGAGACTTCTAATGACCTCAAACCATGAGATCTCATACATGCCTCAACCAAAACAAAAAACCTAATCGGTGAAATCTGTGCAATCTGTGGCAAAAGTTTTTTCTCTGTAGGTTTTTCTCCGGTCTCAAATCCAACCTCACACCAGTGTTCGTATACGCCGAAGGCGTTAGCTAATTGCAGCCTGGGGCAACGCCCCAGGTAAGCCATTGGAACGTCTTTGCGAACGCTGAAGGCGTTGGCAAGATCAGGGCGCCGTCTCCTTTCTCCCAAACGCTTTCAGCGTTTTTGATTTCATTCATCCTCTACCCTGGGGCGCTGCCCAGGCTGAAATTGGCGAACGCCTTCGGCGTGCCCCGCTGTCTGCAAACAAGTTGACTCGCACAAGCCTGCCACCTATCATCCGTGTCTCTGCTGCAATTAAGAGCCTCTTCCCCGTAGAATGGAATTTTTTCGCCCTGGTTGCTGTCAAAAATAAGTGAACTCATCCTCGCGTTGTCCGTTTAATGAGAAAACGCGAAAGAGGTATCTCAGCCCATGGTGATCAAACCAGGTACCGCTCGACTCTACACGTTCCGGACAATACTTCTCGCAGCCGTCGCGAGCCTTTGGTTTGCGCTTCCAGCTTCAGTTAATGATCTGATCGCGCCCACCGCTTACGCGGCCACCTTTAACGTCACGAACACAAATGATAGCGGACCCGGTTCACTTCGCGAGGCGATCCTTACGTCAAACCAATCAGCGGGCCCAAATTCAATTACCTTCAACATTCCCGGCTCGGGAATACAAAAAATCACTCTCAATTCACCACTACCGATTGTCACCGTGCCGGTAAACATTGACGGCACGACGCAGCCTGGTTTTTCTCGTTCACCATTAATCGAGCTCAATGGTCAGACTTTTATTCTCGGTCTGCCAAATTCCCGGCATCTTGCCGATGGGGTGCAACCCCACGGGCAAGACGCCAGTGCCACGACGCGGTCTGGAAACCTTGAGATTAGCGCTGGAAATAGTACTGTCCGCGGGCTCAGATTTAATAACTTCAGTGGTTCTGCTCTGGCATTAACGACCAATGGTCACAATGTGATTCAGGGAAATTATTTTGGCACCGAGGGCGCGAACAGCGTGGCCATTAATATTTTGTCCTCGGACAATACCATCGGTGGAACCAGCTTAGGAGCGCGCAATGTCGTGGCCACTAGTCCTTTCTCGGGTATCACAATTCACGGAAGTAACAATGCGGTGCTGGGCAACTTCATCGGCACTGACGAGACCGGGACTGTTGCTCGCACTGTGGGTGTCGGTGTTGAGATCTACGCCGACAATAATCTTATCGGCGGAGCCGCCCCCGGCGCCGGCAATGTGATTTCAGGAAGCGGCACCCAGGTTTCCATTATGTCGAGCGGAAACCTCGTGCAGGGAAATCACATTGGCACAGATCTCACCGGCAATGTAGCGATCGGGCAGGGCGATGGTATTAGCGTGGGCGCCGGTAACAACAATTCGATTAAGTACAACCAGATTTCCGGCAATACTCGTTACGGTCTCATGCTGGTTACCAGTTCACAACTCACCACGGTGATTGGTAACTTAATAGGAGTAAACGCGAGCGCGCACCTGCCGCTTGGTAATGGGACCGGAGTCCTGGTCGCTTCCAACAACAACTTCATTGGACCAGCGGGCAACGCTTCTTCAGATATGAATGTGATTGCCGGTAACACCACGGACGGCATGGTAATCAGTGGCGACCACAATCTGGTTCGCTCTAACCTCATCGGACTCAGCGATCACACGGCAATCAAAAACGGAGGCGATGGAATTCGAGTGTCCGGAGCACTCAACACGATTGGTGGAACCGACTTTTCGAGCATGAATGTGATTTCAGGAAACGACGGCAACGGCATTCGGCTGGTAACCACGGGCGCGGCGGGCAATCTAATAACCGGTAATCGCATCGGCGTTGACGACACGAATTTACAAGCAGCGATGCCGAATCTCGGCAACGGCATCTTGATCGCCGACGCGGCAAACAGCAATACGATTGGCGGCGCAAATGCAAACTTCAGTCTTCGATACAACTTCATTGCCAACAATAAAGGTGACGGTGTCAGGGTCGAGCGTGGCTTCGATAACAAGCTCATCGGAAACTACATTCACGACAACGTCGGCAGTGGCGTGTTCGTTAACGAGTCGGGAGTGACTCTGGACAATAGCCTCTCAATTCTTGAGAACCGCATTTACAACAACGGCAGCTTAGGAATCGATCTAGCACCTCCGGGGGTAACGCCCAACGATGCCCTCGATGGTGATGCGGGGCCCAACGGGCGCCAAAACTTTCCCGTTCTTTCATACGCGGCTGCTTCGAGCGGCAGAGCTTTCATCAAAGGATCGATCAACAGCAAACCTAACGCAGTTTATCGACTGGATTTCTTCTCGGCGGGCTCCTGCGACTCCTCGGGTAATGGAGAGGCGCGGAATTTTCTCGGCTTCATATCTGCGACCACCGACGGAAATGGAAATGCGAATTTTGAGTTTTCTGCTTCGGGACCTAACGACCCGGCAATAGTCGGGCAAGTCGCGACAGCAACGGCGACTGATGCTCAAGGCAACACGTCGGAGTTATCAGCGTGTCTTGGGATCCGCGACGGCGGATCTTTCGACCTGACTAAATCGATTACATCCGTTCTCGAAAGCAATGGAACCGTGAAAGTAGATGTGTTCCGTTCCGGAGATCCGACAGCATCTGTCTCAGTGGACTACTCGACCATTAACGGTTCGGCCACGTCAGGCTCAGACTATACCGCGGTTAGCGGCACGCTTAACTTCGGAGCAAACGAAAATCAAAAATCTATCACCATACCGATACTGAACGATTCATTAGCCGAAGGGATCGAGATATTTCACTTCGAGCTAACCAATCCCCACGGCGGTCCCGGCCTGCTTAATAGAAACGAAGAGATCATCATTGACGACGATGAAATCCCGTCCGGGCTGGTTTATGCGATAACAGCAGATAACCATCTGCTGAGCTTCAACAGCACCCGACCGGATGCCATCATCCAGAATCGCGCGATCGTTGGTGAACAAGTTACGCATATCGACTTCCGGCCGGCGACCGGACAGCTGTATGCGCTGGGCCAGAGTGGTTATCTGTATACAGTGAATCTGGCGAACGCCACGCTGACTCAGGTGGGCGCCAGCGTACTGCCCAATTTTGGCGGCTTTGATTTCAATCCAGTGAACGATCGGATCAGACTCGCCAATGAAATTGGCAACATTGAAGTGAATCCTACTACCGGAGCCATCGTCACAACCGGCACTCCATTAGCTTTCGCTCCGACGGATCCGAACTCCGGCACGTCTCCCAGAATCCTGGCTCTCGCTCATTCCAACAACGTGGCGGGCGCGCCAGCAACGACGACTTATGGAATTCATTGGACCGGAGGCTTTGCCTCGACGCAACTCGTTACGGTTGGCTCACCGAATGGCAGCCCTGTCTCGCCTAATTCAGGCCAGCTGTTTACACTCGGCCTAACCGGCGCCGAAACTTATTCATATGCAGGCTTTGACGTAGCCGATACTGGCGAAGCCTTCGCTTCGCTGGCCCATCCCGAAGCGGGCGCCGTCGCCACTTTCTACAAGGTCAACCTCGCCACCGGCGCGATGTCGAGACTGGGCACGCTCATCGATCCGAATTTCAGGGGCATCACTGACATCGCGGTCCAACCTGCTGAGAAAGTAGATTTCAAAGCTTCGCTATTCAGCGTAAATGAGAATGCGGGCGCCGCCACGATAACCATCACGCGAACTTCGGTCGGCGGTCATACTGGAGTTGAGTACTCAACCAGCGACGGGACTGCTACCGCTGGCGCCGACTACCAGGCGGCCAGCGGTTTCCTGCTCTTCCAACCCGGCGAAAAGACGAAGAGCTTTACCGTGCCGATTCTAGATGATGGTCAGTTGGAAGGCGTGGAGAGCATTAACCTGAATCTCTTAGTAACGCTTGCCGATTCTGGTGGCGTTGTGGGTACAAGCCGAGCTGCGCAAATTGCGATCATGGATGAGCCGACCGAGGCGGGCACGACTCCAATCGACAACGCTGACTTTTACGTGCGACAGCATTATGCGGATTTTCTCAATCGCCAACCTGACGCGGGCGGCCTGGCTTTCTGGACTAATCACATCACGCAATGCTTCAACGATCAGCTTTGCATCAACGATCGTCGCATCGGCACCTCAGCCGCCTTCTTTATTGAGAACGAATTCCAGCAGACGGGCTTCTACATTTATCGCTTCTATCAGGCCGCGCTTGGTCGCCGACCAACCTATACCGAATTCACCGCCGATCGTAGTCAGGTAGTCGGCGGCGCCAATCTGGAAGCCGGCAAGCAGGCTTTCGCTACTCAGTTCGTGCAGCGACAAGCGTTTCTGGATAAGTATCCGCTCACCATGGACGGGCCTACTTTCGTTGATACGCTAATCAATACAGCGAGTGTCGCTTCAGGGGTGACGGACTTGAACACGCGACGCGCTGATTTGATCTCGCGTTACAATGCTGGCGCCAACCAGACTGACAGTCGCGTGCGAGTAGCGCGAGCTTTGATCGATGACAGTGCTTTCTCAGCGGCGCTGTACAATCCGGCCTTCGTGCTGATGCAATACTTTGGTTACTTGCGGCGGCCGCCGGATCAGAACGGCTACAATTTCTGGCTGGACCATCTCAATAATCAAAATCCGAACAATTATCGCGCGATGGTTTGTGCCTTTATCACTTCCCACGAGTACCAGCGACGCTTCAGCACTATCATCACCCGCAGCAACCAGGACTGCAGCCCGTAACTGCGAGTTGAAGCTTGGCCGGTATCGCTTGCGGAATCAAACCATGCTGGTGTCCCAATTTGGAGTGCGCCGATCTGTCGGCGCTTTGGTCGCTGCGACCTGTCGCAGCAGTTGGCGAGAACGGCCCATTACCAAGCGGCGCGACGTCGAGCCGCCGCGAGCGGTGGCAGGTCACCGCACTGCCATATTGCACGCTACTCTTGTGTTAAGAGGCATTTGATGAAGAGCTTCTGGAAAGGTAGTCGACCAAAACTCGGCCCACGGATACTGACTGCGATTGCTGTGCTGTTCTTTTGCTCTGCAGTCTGGCTCGTGTTGCCGAAGTCACTGCGCATGTGGGTTGAGCCGACGGTTCATGCCGCTACCTTCACCGTTTCAAACACGAACGATGATGGGCCAGGATCATTACGGAATGCCATCGTCAACGCGAATTCGGGTTCGTTCAACGTCATCAACTTCAACATACCGGGCGAGGGAGTTAAAACTATTAACCTCCTTTCGCCGTTGCCTACCATCACGAGGCCGTTATCTATCAACGCTCCCTTCGATTCCTTTTATCCCTTTTCCAGGCAGATCGAACTTAACGGCAGCGGCGCCGGCGCTGGCGCGAATGGTTTGACCATTACTTCTGGTTTCTGCACGGTCAGGGGATTATTAATCAACAGATTTAGTGGGGCCGGAATTGACCTGCAATTGACCGGTAGTAACTTCATTCAAAACACTTACATCGGGACTGATGCTACTGCTTTTGCCACCCGTGGCAATGGGATCGGAATCCGAATAGGAGCAGGTTCGCCGAACAACACTATCCAATCCAGCATTATCTCCGCCTCAACTGGTTTGGGGATAAGCATTGAATCCCGTGGCAACCTCGTCAAAGGGAATCGGATTGGCACCGGGTTTAAGAATACGACCAGTTTTGGTAATGGCGGCGACGGTATCCTCATAATTAACGCTGCCAATAACACTATTGCGGATAACACAGTGGGGGCGAACGGTGGCGACGGCATCGAACTGCGAGGGACAAGTTCGACGGGCAATAAGATAGAACGCAACTTCATCGGCATTGACACTGCCTTTAGCTTTACAGCCCGGCCTAATCGCGGGGACGGCATACTGGTAACCGATTCCGCAAGTAATAACCTGATCGGCGAGGCTGACCCAGACAATCCTAATGTTGGAATGAGCAATGTGATTCAATTCAACGTGGGAGCGGGCGTGCGTATTGAATCAGGTTCCGGCAATGACATTCATAAGAATTGGATCCAAACCAATATGAAGTCCGGAGTCATTGTTGAAGCTGGTACCGGCAACTCCATTGTGGGAAATTCGATTGGTCCGAATGGTTCCCTGGGAATTGATTTGGGTCCGCCCGGAGTTTCAGCTAACGATCCACTCGATCAGGATTCGGGCGCCAACAATCTGCAGAATTTTCCGGTGCTGAATCAAGTACGGCAGGTTTTCGTCCCCAATGGTCCGGAGAACTACGTCAGGTCAGGCCTGCTGACCGGAACGATAAGCAGTACGCCGAACACAACCCTCCGGCTCGATTTCTCTTACAGTAACACTTGTGATCAATCGGGATATGGCCCTGGAACGCTGCGCAGCGGGACGGTAACTCTCACTACAGGAAACGATGGCATCGCGAATTACACTTTAGATGTTTATCCCGAGCCCGGGCAGGTTTACACAGGGATCGCGACTGATCCGGCCGGTAACACTTCGGAGTATTCGCGCTGCCAAGTCGCAGTTTCGGCTGGCTTGCTCGAGCTTAATCCTGGCTACTCAGTCGACGAGAATGCCGGGACCGCCGCCATTACAGTCTCTCGCACTGGGGGCAGCGACGGCGAAGTGAGTGTTGAGTACGCTACCAGTGATGGAACCGCTACTGCCGGTCTCGACTATATCGCAACCAATGGGCAGCTCACGTTTGCCGACGGTGAGACGACCAAAACTATTTCGATACCGATACTGAACGATGCGCTGGTAGAAAATACCGAGACCATTAATCTGACTCTCAATGCTCCCAGTGGTGGTGCAGGTCTGGCTTATCACGCTGGACATACGACGCTGGGTCTATTCGATGACGACTCGCCACGCCCGCCCGTCATTTTTGCGTTGGGTTACAACCAACTCTATAGCTTTAACAGCGAATTGCCACAACAAGTTCTTAGCTACTTCCCCATCACCGGTCTGCAAGACTTCGAGACGATAGTGAACATCGCCTTCAGGCCTTCAACCGGTCAACTCTACGGGCTTACTAATAACCGCCTGTACACCATTAATCAGACGACTGGTGTTGCCACAGCCGTTGGGACCGTCTCTTTTGAAAATACACAGCCGTCGTTTCGCTTCAATCCGGTGACGGATCGAATTCGAGTGGTTACGTACGAGGGCCAGAACCTGCAGCTAAATCCTGACACAGCGCAAGTCATTTCCGTCGATACTCCGCTCGCCTTTGCTGCCGGTGATTCTAATGTGGGGCAATCGCCGGGCGTGTTAGCGCTCGCTAACACCAACAATTTTGCCGGCGCTACGGCAAGTACAACCTACGCGATCAATTACAATGTCCCCAACATCGCTCAAGCTTACAGCCTCGCAACGCTTGGTTCGGTAGACGGAGTTCCGTTCTCGCCAAATAGCGGCCAGCTTTTCACCGCTCGAGTCTTGTCGAGCTTTTTTGAAGAGTCTCGCAGTATTGATTTCTCGGACTCGGGGATTGCATACATCGCGGTATCTACACACGATGAGCTCAGGCCCTATCTCCGCAGGCTATTACCTACGGGAGAATCGACAAACACGCCGCTTCCGGTTGATCTGCAAAGCATTGCTATCGTCCCCAGACAGCGTCTGCAGTTAAAATCCAGCCTCTACAGTGCGAATGAAAATTCCGGCGTTGTTACGATTAATCTCAGAAGAACAGGTGGAAGCAGTGGAACGACTTCGGTCGACTACGCGACCAGCAACGGCACCGCTACAGCGGGAATTGATTATGTGGCAACGAGCGGCACACTGAGCTTTGCCGATGGCGAGACGAGTAAGACTTTTTCTATTCCGCTCATGGACGATTCGATCGTCGAAGGTGTTGAGAGTATCAACGTGACTTTGAGCAATGCTACCGGCGGCGTGTTTGTCGGTCCACTGAGCACCGCGACTGTCGCGATCATGGATGAGCCTACCGAGGCAGGCACGACTCCAATCGACAACGCTGACTTTTTCGTGCAACAGCATTATGCGGATTTTCTCAATCGCCAACCTGACACGGGCGGCCTGGCTTTCTGGACTAATCACATCACGCAATGTTTCAACGACCGGCTTTGCATCATCGATCGTCGCATCGGCACTTCAGCCGCATTCTTTATTGAGAACGAATTTCAGCAGACGGGCTTCTACATCTATCGCTTCTATCAGGCTGCGCTCGGGCGTCGACCAACCTATCCCGAATTCACCGCGGATCGTAGTCAGGTAGTCGGCGGCGCCAATCTCGAAGCCGGCAAGCAGGCTTTCGCCACGCAGTTCGTGCAACGACAAGTGTTCCTCGATAAATACCCGCTCACTATGGATGGGCCGACCTTCGTTGATGCTCTGATCAATACAGCCAGTACAGCGTCGGGAGTAATGGATCTGACTTCTCGGCGAGCCGACTTAATCTCGCGATATAATGCGGGCGCAAGCCAGACTGACAGTCGCGTCCGAGTCGCGCGAGCTTTGATCGATGACAGCGCTTTCTCAGCAGCGTTATACAATCCGGCGTTCGTGCTGATGCAGTACTTCGGCTACTTGCGGCGGCCGCCGGATCAGACCGGTTACAATTTCTGGCTGGATCACTTGAACAACCGGAACCCGAACAATTATCGCGCCATGGTCTGTGCCTTTATCACTTCCCACGAGTACCAGCGCCGCTTCAGCACCATCATCACGCGTAGCGATCAAGACTGCGCTCAATAGGAGACCACGTTTGATTACCTGCCGCCGCATGACTGCCAGCGATTTTCCCGACGCCTTCGAGATGTTGACCAAATTTCTCGGAGAGGATGAACACTACCTTGCCAGCAGCAACGCGTACGGCGACCGCGGTACTGAAGCGGTTACTGATGCGCTCAATTTGTTTTTCCAGCGGCCCGACTTAGGGTTCGTCTGGCTTGCCTATGACGAGCAAGGTGTGGCTGCTATGTGCGTGATTTGTTATGCGATCTCAACATCGCTGGGAACGTTGGTGGCCAAGCTGGATGATGTTTCAGTGAAGGAGGACCGTCGTGGACAAGGCGTCGGCACTCAATTGATGAAGCAGCTGAAAGAAGAGCTGCGCAACGCGAACGTGATGCGTATCGACGTCGCCGTGCATGTCGATAATCCCGAAGCACGACACTTTTATGAAAAGCTCGGCTTCTCGGCCCTGAATGAAGAGCGACTCGCTTGTTTGATTTGATCATCCGCAGATTACGCAGATTCCACGGATGTTTTTAGTGATGATGAAGGTGCGACAAGACTAGCGAAGATCCGCGCTGATCAAGCGCTAAACATTCTGCGTAATCTGTGTAATCTGCGTATAAGGCTTTAACGCTTTTCCTTGCCGGCCTGAGGTAAACCTTCAATAAGTTGATCTAAGCCCAGCCAGAAACTCCAACTGTGGTGATAGAAGGCGAGCGGAAAAATCACCGCCAGCGAGAAAAGAATTCCGAGGATTAGCTGAAATCTAGAAGCGAACAGAGCGAGGCTCATCACGTAGACAGCAACAATCACAAACTCCGTTACCACCACATTCGCCAGAATCGCCCCGACAAAGAATCCCTCTTCACGCTTGAAAAGGGCGTTACATGAATCGCATTGATGCTTAATCTGAAAAGGCTTGCCGACGATCGACGAGCGGCCACAAACAGGGCAGCGAAGTCTAAGGCAACGAGACAAGGTTTGAATGATCTTACTAATCGAAGCGTTTCCCTTCCTTGAGAAGTTTTGAATCCACTGATTCTCAACAATGCGGTTACTTGCGATCGTTGAGCCATTCTGCCGCGACTACGCTTGTACATCTGTGTCATCCGCGAAATCTGTGGCTAAAGTCTTAATCACCCGCTGAGCAACTTTAAGAGACGGTTCGCACACTACCGGAAAGTTCACTGAGTTAGCAATGAAGCAAAGATGATGAGCTTTTTCATGAAGTTGGTGCGCTTGATCGGTGTCACCACCAACTGCAATGCTGACCGCTGGGCGTAAGGTAACCTTGGTAAAGTGCCCACCGCCGTCTGTGGTTTCGGTCATCGAACCCTTAGCGTCATCCTGGTAGTCAGTAACCACGATGCCAGCCTCGCTGCACAGGTGGAGGTACCAGAGCATATGACAGGCTGAGAGGGATGCAACCAACAGCTCTTCAGGATTGTATCTGGTGCGGTCGCCTCGAAAGTTGGGATCTGATGAGCCGGGAATTGGCGGCTTACCGTCGACGGAGAGCTCGTGGTCGCGCTTGTATCCGGTGTAGCTTTTTGTTCCCTGCCCCTGATTTCCGGTCCAACGCATCGTTACTTGATATGAATGTTCTCGCATTTGAATCTCCAACTCGGCTTACTGCCGCTGCTTATTGCCGCTGCCTACTGGCTTCCAGTCGTCTGCAATAATCGCCCACCGTTCGTGATCTCGCCACTTCCCACAGATCTTTAGATAACGCCGCGAATATCCTTCCCGCACAAAGCCGGTCCGTTGGACGAGCGCAATAGATGCGACATTCCCTGGTTGAACGTTCGCTTCGATGCGGTGAAGCTTCAAAGTTTTGAATGCGTGACGAAGCATTAGCTGCAAAGCTTCAGTTGCATAACCCTTGCCTGCAAACGGCGCTCCCATGAAGTACCCGAGGTAAGCACTTTGAAATCCACCGTGAAAGATTTGGCTCAGGTTGATTGCGCCGGCAATAGCGTTGTCCTGCACTCGACAAATTAGAAACGAGGCTGTGTCAGGACGGCAGCACCGTTCGAGATACTCGAGATACTGGGCGTCGTTGGTGGGCGGGGAAACTAGTCCTTTGTGAAACCAGGCGCTGGCTCGATTCAGCGCCGTAAATTCTTTTACGTCGGCTTTGGCGGGTGCCCGAAGAAAGACGCGTTTCCCAGTTAGAGTGCTTCGTTGTCCTGGCACGAAAGGTGGTTTCGCTCTACGAGCTCAAACGAAAATTAGTCGAATCAAGAAAGCTAACGCGACCATTATTCGTCAACACCTTCGATGTTGACAATTCCCCGACATTTCACCGGGCGGAACACTGTATCGCGCTATTCGTCGCGGAGCGGCGAAATCACACCCACACACTAATTCTCCAATTTATGACAGAACAAAGCGACGACAGGTCGTCGCACTCCAAACTTCAAATCAAGTGGCCGGGAAGGAGCTTGAAGGAGTTAAGAAACTTATCGCCGTCAGCGCTGTCAGCAACGCGTGTGTCGGCGCTGAGCTGGTAAAAGCGATTCTTAACAAAATAAATCTGGACCTTGATTATGCGATCGCCTTTAGCGGTCTTCATTGAATAAGTGCGCGCCGGATAGCCGTGCGCGGTGAGTGAAGCCTCCTGAAATATCGTCAGATCTCGAGCCATCGCGTAGAAGTCACGAATTCGGTTGAATGTTTTATCAGTTCCCCGTTGCTCGATTGATTTTTGATCCGGATAATCAGTCCAGCCGACCATAAACTCGTTCATATTCTGATCAGTAGTCGAGACCATGTGTGTGTCGAGCCTGCCCTCTCGCGTGTAAGTGGAAAGAGTATTGGTCGACCGTATCTCATCAGGCATGACTGCCGAGAATTGGCCCTCCGATGATGTGAACGAACTCCACGCTATGTTTTGGGAGCTCGGCAGAGTTCCAAACACGAACAAGGCAGCCAGGATCAGAGATAGCATCACACACCTCCGGACGGAGACTTAATTGCTGGTTGCGTTAATCACGCGCTGAAGGGGAGGAGGTTCCGGAAATGTTTGTACGACAGGCTGCACGGATAAAACCATTTTCCATATATCATTTTCCAGTTTCCATTTTTCATTTCGGTGGGAATGTCTCGGCTCAATTAACGGTGGGCTCCTTCCAATTAGAAATGAAAAATGGAAACTGGAAAATGATATATGGAAAATGGTTTTATTACTGGACACTAACTTCTACCCAACAGAGCTGCAGGCTGGCAGCCTGCAGTACATTGCGTCTACGGAGCAGCCTTGATTACGGGCTTGACCTGAGTCGAGAGCTCTTCCATCCCGGACCGTGTGGGCAAGCTCATTGCGCCATACGTGAGGCTAATCCGGTCACCGGCGTGAAGCATCAAAACGTCCTGACCATGACTACGGCTTCCGAATGAAGATGATTTTGGCTTGTAACTCTCGTCAGGTGCGTAATCCGATTCCCAGATGTGTTCCAATCCAACCACCGTCGTAATGGGCTCGTCTTCAGGCACGACAACCATGTGAAAGGAAATGCCCTGAGGCTGCGGATGAAATTCTCCCAGCGCACCCGGCACGTCTGCATACAACACTAAGTCAACCTTGCCAGGGTTTGCCGCCTCGAAGATGGCGCTAAAGTCCACAGCGGAGTAGCGCAAGTCTCGTCTTATGTTGGAGCGAACCGTGCGACCGAGATACTTGAGGTGCTGACCGAGTGGATTGTCGACGGACTCATCCTGCAACCCTTCCATCCCCGTGTAGGACGAAGTGAAGTAAGTGGGAAAGCTGCTCACATTGGTGAAGGTGTGATTCACGACATAGTCGCTGATTTGAAAGTGAAGAATGATCGAATCACCGACGCAGATGTCCGGACGAACGCTGAAGAACAGCATACGCTTGCAACCTTTGTCCCCAACCTCTAAGTGATATTCGTTGTCACCATATTTGTAGCCGTAGTTGACGCGTTGGAATTTGTATCTGAAGGTAAACGTGCCGCTGCGTTTGGCCCTGGCCGTAACGATCCAGTACCGCTCGCCTTCCACTTCGCCAGCCCTATCGCTTAATAACTCAAAGTCGGCGCCGAACTTTTGCACGAACATTTTGCGCAATTGGGCGATGTTGGTTGTCCTGGTGTTCCCGCGCGCGGAGGAGGCCACAATTCCTGGAAGGAGCGAACAAGCAAGAAGGAGTGACAAGGCGAGCTTCATAGAAACGAATGTTACCGACTCGGTCGAGTTCGAACTCGATCATTCTGATGTCTTTCCGAATCGTTTCGTTGGGCGGGCTAGACCAGGTCGTCAGTTTGAGCTCGGAGCTTCAACCTCAGCGGGGAAATAATAGACGCGCAGAATCTTTCCGTCTCGGAATTCGTAAACCGACAAGCTGCTTTGTGCTTTCGGACCGGTCTTGCTTGTCCAGCTAGCTCGTTCCAGCGCGGTAACCCGGTTGCCCGCTGTCCTGATCCAAACGAGTGAAGACTTGCACGAAGGGCACGACTTGAAATAGCTGGTCATGTTCGCCCGTAGCGCCGGCTTGCCTTCGGTTTCAGTCGATACTTTTGTTCCATCTACGGTGAGCCATTGAATCTTAACTCTGCTCCAAATTCTTTGGGAATAAGTTTTACATCTGCGTAATCTGTGGATAAATAGATCTTCTTACCTCAGCCATTAGCTCAGTGACTTTCAAAGTCAGCGCTTGCGGCCGATGGCGAATAAGCTCGTCGAGGCCCGCACATACATCACACCTTCGGAAAGGGCAGGCGTGGCCATCAAGAGCTCTCCAATTGAGTTCGTCCCGAGAAGCTCAAACTTCTCGCCGGCAGCGACAACCAACACTTCACCGTCTTCGTTTGAGAGATAGATCTTGCCATCAGCGGCTACCGGCGAGGCACTGAAGCCACTGCCAACCAGCGGCAGACGCTGTCGATAAATCTCGGCGCCGGTTTTCAAATTGTAGGCATCGAAAAGACCGTTGTTCGCGAGTACGTAAAGGATGCCTTTGTAGACCAACGGCGTCGGCATGTACGAGCCGCGCCCCGTCTTACTCCAAACGATCGAGTCACTGCTGTCTTTGCCTTCGGGTAAGGTCAGATCTCCGCTCGCGTTTGTTTTCACTACAAAGATTGGTCGCTCTGGTCCGCGACCGCTCGCAACCACGAACAGGTCTTCGGCAAAGATCGGGGTCGGAGCCGTTATCTTTGAGCTGCGGCCCAGTCTCCACAGCTCTTTCCCTGTGCGCGGATCGTAGCCTCTAATGAAATTCGACGCATTCGTCACTAGCACCGGGCCATTCGCAGTCATCGCCACTGTGGGCGTTCCCCACGAAGGGATTTCCTGACGCTCGGTCTTCCAAACCGTCTTGCCCGTTGCCGCATCGAGCGCGAGCAGGAATGAATCCGCCTGCGTATCGCATTGAATTATTACCAGGTCATTCCAAATGATCGGCGAGCTGGCTGGTCCCCATTCATACGTTGGGATGTCGTACGCGCCCATATCGACGCGACCGATGTTGACCTTCCAGAGAAACTTTCCGTTGACGTCGTACGCGTGCACACCTTGCGAGCCAAACCAGGCGACCACAATGCGACCATCCGTGGCTGGCGTTGAATTAGCGTAGGTGGACTTGATGTGTCGTTTCTCGAGCGGCTCGCCCTCGTACGCGACTCGCTCCCACAACATTTTCCCTGACTTCTTGTCGAGCGCGTAAATCATCCAACGATGCTTTGAGCGATCTTTCGAAGCGTCACCGTCGCCGTAAAGACCGGGACGAAAAGTAGCCTTAGGATCGCTACTGACAGCGCTGGTTACAAAGAGCTTATTTCCCCACACAACCGGACTCGAGTGAGCCAGACCGGGAATCGCGCTGTGCCACAGAATGTTCTCGCCGGTCTTGCCGTTCCACTTTTCAGGAAGATTCTGATTCTCGGCGATGCCGGCCGCTTCCGCGCCTCGAAAAGATGGCCAGCTGCCATTTGCCGAACCTTCTGCCTTCTTGCCGGGTTTGGCAGACGCGGTTAGCTCGAGGCGCCGGACCGGGATGACGTTGGGCTCTGTTACCGGTTTCCAAACGCTGTCGTTGATAATCATCTGCCGGACCCTACATTCATCTGAAACAAGAGCAAAAGTGACTGCGGTTCCTGATCGGCTCAGTCGATAACGACCTGGACCATCGCAGCCACCGGGCCCGCCTGACATCCGGAGCTCAACCTCATCGCGCTCCATTTTCCAACTGCCATTCAAGGCCGGCCATCCCTGACCCTGGAGCGTGAAGGAACCGCCCGGATCAAATCGAGCGAGGAACGCACCCATCTTCATCTGCTCAGTTGGAAGTAACGAGGACGAATCTTTCTGCCCCGAAGGAGTTGATGCTGCCGGATGGTTCGCGATGTACTTCTTCGCGAACTCCACCAGGTGTGGACTTTCTTTCAGACCGACTGTTTCAGCTTCCTTCAAAGCTGCATCGAAGGTCCAGCCATCGCGCACGACTCGTCGGATTAGCCAGAACGCTCCCACTCGAATCGAAGCAGCACAATGGATGAACGCGGGACGGTTCTCAGGATCGTCGGTTATGCGCAGAAACTCAGCGACTTGTTCGTCTTTCGGATCGGCGAAGACCACGGGAATGTTGAAATACTTCAGGCCAAGCTCTTTTGCCTTCGCTTCTTCCTCGCCGGCGCGATGCTCGGTTGGCACGCGTAGATTGATGATCGACTTGACGCCCTCGGCTTTCAGCATCGCGAGATGCTCGAGTCGTGGCTGAGCTCCGGCACAGAACTCTTTGTTCATGTGAATGAAGTTTCTGATCGGCGGCACTTCCTGCTGACTAATCACCGAGCCACTGAGAACAACCAGGACTATTATTACTCCGAGTATTTTGTTCATATGCACTCCTGCTATCCCACGAGCTTTCTTTTTCGTTATGTAGGAAAGGCTTGTCCTTTTTCAAGCCGGACGGTAGATGCGGATTAACTGTCCCTTCAATTCTCCCGCAACCAAAATAGCGTCAGCGATTCGTTGCGCCTGACCGACCCTGTCGGGGTCTTCAGTGCAGATAACTATTCCGCCATGTTCCTGAAGCTCTTTGTGCAACCGCTTGAAATCTCGCCGATTGAGCGTTAAGAGGGCTCGATTCAGGACGGTCGCTCTTGCGAGCAATTCACTATCAGTGATGGATTGATTAGCTCTTCCGTCTTCAAGAGCAGTGAGGACATCAAGCTCAAGCCGACGCAACTCCTCGATTACACGCAAGGGAAAGTTTTCGTCGGCATAGAGACCCATTATTCATCGTCTTTCTCATTGGCCTCGATTTGCGACTCGATTTCAGCGCGATGCGATCGCACAAAGTTCCATGCGTTAGCCAGGTCTTGTACGGTGAGTGAGGGATAGTCCCTAAGCAGATCAGCATCACTGGTTCCCAGCCGCCGAGACTGTTCCAGGAGCCAAATGGGGATCCTCGTGCGGGTGATACAAGGCACTCCACCCATGACATCGGGGCGGCTCTCTATCCCAGGAAAATCGTCTCCGAGATCTTTAACAATCCACTGCAACAACTCGGCCTTTTCGGCGCGAGTCATTTCGGAGAGCATTCTTTCTCGATCTGCCTGAGTATCCATCGTCACGCTTTATATCATTTTTCGAAACGAAGATGGAGCGTAACCTGAGTCTCCCATGGCGCAACGGGGCAGTAGCCCGACCGTGAGGGAGGGCGTCCTAAGTCAATTTCATGGCGTCCTATGTACGACAGGCTGCCAACCTGTCGCTGCTCCGTTAAGAATGGCTGTACTAAAGATCGAAGACGTCAGCCTCGCGCGCTTGTGATTGACGCTATCGAAAGATCTGCAGGCTGGCAGCCTGCAGTACATGGGCACAACTAGTTCACTGCTGCGACGGCGTCGATCTCGATCAAGAATCCGTAATGCAACAAACCGGTGGGAATCACGGCGCGGGCGGGCCGGTTGTCTCCCATGAACTTTGAATAGACGGTATTAACTGCACTCCAATACTCGATGTCGGAGACGTAAATCGTTACTTTGAGAAGGCGGCTGATGTCGCTATTGGCGGCTTTGAGAATCGCGGCGATGTTGTTGAGCACTTGTTCAGTTTGCTCTTCAATCGAGCCCAACTTTTTCTCGCCGGTCTTCGGATCAATCGACAGCTGACCTGAAACAAAGACCAAACCATTGCATACGACCGCCTGCGAATAATGGCCTCCGGGAAAGGGCGCGTCCTCAGTCAGTATGTTTTTGATTTCCATAGCGGTGAAGATAGTAGGTGAATGGAGCAGCGGTCAATATTTCCTGGTTAATGGTCCGGCGAGCTTTACCGAAAAGTCTTAAATACCACCTGCGGCAGCGGGTGGATACTTCAGGTCCAGCCTAACCAATATATGATGTCGTTGTTACTGAATCCCACCAGCGGGAGCAGTGGATCGTTCAAGTCCTGCCTATTTCCGTGAAATCTTGCGCGCGAGGCTGCACTTGAAACATCCACTCAGCTGCCGCTGAGGGGATTCAAAGGACCAATCCCTACCTCTTCTTTGTAGGTCGAACTTGAACTATCCACCAGCTGCCGCAGGTGGAATCTAAGACTTTTCGGGCGAAGCCGGTTCGGTGTTTATTGCCGGTTACTTCCGGCTCTCTTGCAGGCTCGATACAAATGAATACTGCGCACCAGGAACTCTTCGCGCAGACACGGTTAGCTTCCCCTCAGCCTCATTTACTGAATAGGCCAGGCTGAACTCGACGGGCACCTTGTTGTCACGATTGGTAATCTTGACGCCTGCCTTAACCATTGACTGCTCAATTGCCTGTTGCAGAGTCGGAATCACCGTCGCCTCGTCGAAATTGTTCGAATCCACCTTGCAGACGAACGAAGCTCCAGTCGAGAAGTTGTAGCTACTTCTCCCAAAACCGCCGGACAAGCGACCGCCGCCACCTCCCACACCGATACCGCCACCTCCATTAGGTGGATCACAATCGACATGTATCCGGTTTTTGTTGTTATCGACTATCTGACGAAGAGAGAAACTCCGATAAAAGGAGCTCGGCAAGTTACCGCTACAGCCTGAGCAATCGATGATCAGCAACATCAAGATCGTTTTTGCCGCGACTCTTTTCATTTCGTACGCTGCTAATCGAATTGTTAATGCTCTCAACTTAACGGTCGATAAATTGCCGCTGCCACAACTCGAGCGTCAGCAGCTGGTAAATCTGCAGGTTCAAATCCTCGTGCCCGGAAGCGTTGAGGTCGATTATCCTCTTAACCTCACCGGGATTGAAGAGTCCGCGACGCTTGATCGTCTCTTCCGATAACAAGTCTGCGACCAGTGGACGCAAAGGGCCGCGCAACCAGGCGCGAATTGGCGCTCCAAACCCAGCCTTCTTTCGCCAGACCACATCATGCGGGAGCAACTGCTCGGCCATGCGTTTGAAGATGTATTTGCGTTTCAATCCGCGCAGCTTCAGATTCACCGGCATGCGCGCGGCAAACTCCATCAGCACATGATTCACGAACGGCACGCGCACCTCGAGATTCGCAGCCATCGATGTCTTGTCTGTATAGGCGAGATTAAGACAAGGAAGAAACGTTTTCAGGTCAACGTACAAAAGCTGATTGAGCGGAGCCGCATTGCTTGCTGTCGCAAAATACCGACGATGCTCCTGATAAGCGTCCATCCCCTTAACTTCTTGAGACATCTCCGGCGTGTAGAGCTGCGCCTTCATTCGGTCGGTGAAGTAAGTTCCATAGCCAAGATAACGATCCTGAAACTCGAGCGCGGCGCTGCGGGCAAACTTCTTCGCGTTGCGCAAGGTCGCGGTCAATCTCCCCGGGCGGCCGGCGGGCATGGCGGTGGCAACCACATTCATGAGCGGCCGTCGCAAAAATTGCGGTACCGGATCGAAGGCGGCGGCAATCTTCATCCCCAATTGACGAGGATAGCCGGCGAAGACTTCGTCACCGCCCATTCCTGAGAGCATAACTTTTTGTGTTTCGCGCGCTGATTCAGAAACAAGGTAACTCGCCAGCATCGCCGGGTCGGCAATCGGCTCGTCGGCGTGATAGATCAGCTTTGGCAACAAGCTCATGAGATCGGCCTTCAGCATGATCTCGTGATAGTCCGTTTTCAGAAACTCGCTCACGCGCCGGGCCCACACGACGTCATCCGGAATAATGTCGTAGCGCAAGTCTTCAGCACTCATGCCCACCGTGTAAGTAGATACACGCCGGCCATTGGTATGCCGTTTCATCAGCGCGACGATCGATGACGAGTCGACGCCTCCGGAGAGAAAAGAGCCAACCGGAACATCGGCCACCATCTCTAGATCAACGACGCGTTCCAGCGTTTCCATCAAACGTTCGCTCCACCAGGAGTCGGTGCGGCCTTCCTCGATCTCGTCGAACGAGACGTCCCACCACTGGCGGGTCTCAGTCTGACCGTTTTTGAGCGTGAGGTAATGACCGGGTGGAAGCTTCCAAATGTCTTTGAAGAGAGTGTGCGGATCGGGAGTCCACAGAAAAGTCAGATACTGATTCAAAGCCTCGGTGTTTATTTCGGCTTCAATGATTCCGGCAGCGAGAATAGCTTTGATCTCAGACGCGAAGGCGAACCACGAATTTCCGTCCTTATCAGTTACTCGAGAATAGTAGAGAGGCTTGATGCCAACGCGATCGCGCACCAAAGTAAGCGTCTGCTCCTGGTTGTCCCAGATCGCAAATGCAAACATTCCGTTCAGGCGAGGAAGACAATCAACTCCCCACTCTTCCCACGCGCTCAATAAAACTTCGGTGTCTGATTGAGTTCTGAAAGTGTGTTGCCTGGCTTCCAACTCGCGGCGAACTTCGCGGTAGTTGTAGATTTCGCCATTGAGAGTAATTACAAAGCGGCCGCTGGCAGAAAGCATCGGCTGGTGGCCGGCGCTGCTCGTGTCGATGATTGAGAGGCGGCGATGACCGAGACAAACTGTAGCGCGAGCATCAGTGGCACGAGCATCTTGCTCGTGTTCCTCTACCTCACCACGAGCCCACGGGCGGGACGCCCGTGCCACACCCGAAGTCCACACACCCTCGTCATCCCGACCGCGATGCTCCATGCTCCGCAGCATGGCAGCCATACGTTCACCCGGATCGGGACCGACGAGTCCTGCAATTCCACACATAGTGACTAGGATAACTGATCGCGGGAAAGGCTGCCTTAAGGCGACTGTACGACAGGCTGCCAGCCTGTCGCATTGATCCAAAGAAAGACTCTTACGATCGCGCCTGCAGGCTGGCAGCCCGCAGTACAAACTTATGGCCGCGCTAACACATCGACGATGCGGTCGGCGGTGTGCCCGTCCCAAAGTGGCGGGACGTTAGGCCATTTGATGGTCGCATCGTCGCTCAGTATCGCGAATGCGGCCGCTGTTATCTTCTGCGGATCAGTGCCCACCACGACATTCGTTCCCAGCTCAACCGTGATCGGCCGCTCGGTAGTCTCGCGCAACGTCAGACACGGTATGCCGAGAACCGTTGTTTCTTCCTGCAGACCCCCGGAATCAGTGAGCACTAATTTAGCGTTGCTGTACAGGCTCAGGAAATCCAGATAGCCCAGCGGCTCGATCATTCTCAGCCCCGTGAGGCCGGTTATCTTTTCCGTTAGTCCCAAGTCGCCGATCGTTTTTCTGGTACGAGGATGAACCGGAAAGATCACGGGAACTCGCTCGCCAATCTCAGCCAACCCGTCAAGAATCCCTGAAAAGGTCTCGCGATCATCGACATTAGAAGGACGATGGAGAGTCAAAACAGCGTAATTCGCGTCGGCCAAACCTAAGTTCTCACGGACAGGTAGCGCCTTGGCCTTGTCGAGATATTTGTTAAGCGAGTCGATCATGATGTTGCCGACCAGAAAAATACGCGCTGCAGGTATACCTTCAGCGAGAAGATTCCTGTCTGCATCCTCCGATGGAGTGAACAGCAAGTCGGCAATTTGATCCGTTAGGAGTCGATTGATCTCTTCAGGCATCGAGCGATCGCGGCTGCGCAGGCCTGCTTCAACGTGAGCTACTTTGATTCCAAGCTTCACCGCGACTAACGCGGCGGCGAGCGTCGAGTTCACGTCGCCAACGACAATTACCCAATCGGGCTTTTCGTTCAGCACCACCGGCTCGAACTTTTGCATAATTGCCGCTGTTTGAGCGGCTTGGGAAGCAGAGCCAACTTCCAGGCATACGTCAGGTGACGGCAGATCAAGATCGCTCAGGAAGGCGTCTGACATACGGTAGTCGTAGTGCTGCCCGGTGTGAACAACGATCGGCGCGAACTCATGCTCGCGCCGCTTCATTGCTTCCACCAGTGGCGCCGCCTTCACAAAGTTAGGGCGAGCTCCGACAACAATGATTACCTTGAGCATGTTGAGATCATTTGTTGAATAACCGAGTAAGCACTTCGTCCTTACTAAGTTCGAAGTGCTGAGAAATATCTCCGATGATCCCGGCTAAGGTTCCAAGTTTTAGAGAAGTATGGCGAGGAATTGAGACGTGGTGTTCAGCCTTTTGTGTTGTGGTGAGACGGAGATGACTGCCTGTCTGGCGCGTAACCGTATAACCGAAGACTTTTAGACTCTTCGCCAACTCATCGCCGGAAATATCTCGCGGCAGCTTCACGCCGCTATCACCTCTTCTTTGACATAGTGAAGTCGAATGATACGAGGGCCTTGACCTTCATCAAAATGGCACTTCACTGCGTCTCGAACCTGCTCACGAAGTTCCTGAATATTCTCGGCTTCCGTAAAGATTGAGACTCCAAGTGCACGGGCGGTAAATCCTCCCTCCGGCGCCTCTTCAATCACAAAAATCAATTCTTCCATGACTTAGCTCCTTCACTACAGCCGGATGATTCGCGCGCAACTGCCGCGTCTCACATCTCCGTTCAGCGCATTGCGCGTATCGACGATCAGTGGCGCCAGCCGGCAAACCGTTTGATAGTCCGTCTCGCTATGATCGGTGACAATCACCACGCAATCACTCTCCTTCAATTCGTCATCTGTTAACAGAACCGATTGCAGAGGCTCGCCGCTGCCCTCTGTATGAGCATCGTCGAATCTTATCTCACTCACGAAAGGATCGTGGTACCGCACGTCCGCTCCCTTGGCCCGCAGCCGATCTATGATCGAAAGCGCCGGACTTTCGCGCACGTCGTCGATGTCTTTTTTGTACGCGACGCCAAGCAACAGAACGCGCGACCCATTCATAGCCTTTCGTTCCCCGTTCAAGCCATCGGCCACGAGTTGGACCACGTGTTCGGGCATGCGTGAGTTGACCTCTTCAGCGAGCCCAATAAACCTCGAGTCAAAGCCGTGCTGCCGAGCTTTCCATGACAGATAATGAGGATCGAGCGGAATGCAATGGCCACCGATTCCTGGCCCCGGATAAAACGGCATGAAACCAAACGGCTTCGTCGCAGCAGCACGGATAACTTCCCAGGTATCGATATTCAGAGCATAGCAGAGGCGCGCCATTTCGTTGGCCATCCCGATGTTCACAGCGCGAAAGGTATTCTCGAGCAGTTTCGCAGCTTCAGCCACGCGCGCTGAGCTCACGGCGTAAACATCTTTCACGATGTGCGAGTAAAGGTGCGCCGCCACGATTGTCGAGTCTTCAGTTACGCCACCTACCACTTTGGGAATGTTATGAGTTTGGAACTGGGGATTGCCGGGGTCCACGCGCTCCGGCGAGAAGGCCAGCAGAAAATCTTCGTCGAGCTTCAAGCCGGTCTCTTCAAACAGGGGAAGCAAAACTTCATCCGTGGTTCCAGGATATGTAGTCGATTCCAGGATCACGAGTTGTCCGCGGCGCAGACGCTGTTTGATTTGTTCGGCCGCCGCCAGGATGTAGGAGATATCCGGCTCTTTGGTCTTTCGCAAGGGAGTCGGGACGCAAATAATAATGGCATCGCACGACTTCAAATCAGAGAAGTCGGTGGTCGCGCGCAATCGTTTGCTCTCGACTAGTTCCTTGACCACTTCCGAGCCGATGTCGCCGATGTAGGACTCGCCGGTGTTGATTCGATCGGCTTTACTCTGGTCCACCTCAAAGCCAATCGCCGTGAATCCGCTGCGAGCAAATTCGACGACGAGGGGCAGCCCCACGTATCCAAGGCCAATCACTCCAACGGACGCATTCTTGTCCGTTATTAGTTTTGTTAGTTCGTCTTTGATCATCTTTTGATAGTTATTCCCTGCTACCGCGTTTTGCGGTTACGGCTTCAGACTGTTCCAAAAGGGCTTCATACTCGGGCTTTGAAGCGGCTGGTGTGGGCGTCGGTTTATCCCTGGCGGGTTCCTGCGCCGCAACACCTGTGACAAAGAGTGCAACCAGCGGGAGTACAGTTTCTTGATCATCGATGAGAAGTTTTCCACTGATTTGCAGGGTACTCGATGGGCGGGAAACGCCTGATGCATCTTGTCACATTGAACAAGTAAGACTATTTGAGCCCCGCGCACACTGTCAAGGAAGCAATTTGTCCTGAGAACTGGTTCAGATTGCGTTTGCACCTTTCATTCACACCGGGTTTCAACCCGGTGACAAAGGATCTCTAACGATGCCCGTGAACCGTTTTTAACGGTTCTTGGTCGAATGCCAACGGGCAAACAGGCACAACGCGCGAGGTGCTCAAGTCATGCTCTACCCCAGTTTGGTGTGCCAAGTATGTTATTGCCGTTGAACCCGGGTGAGAATTAGAAACTGGGCTGCCATTTACGAGCGAGACAAATGCATTTACTATTCGCATCTCAGTCAACTTTTCATTTTTCATCGGTCGCGACGGCCGCGGCAGTACCAAATCAAATAAAATGAGAAATGACAATTGATATATGGCAAATAGCGGTCATTTTCCAGTTGGGCTTAAAGGCAATGAAAGCTAGCGACAGGCTGGCAGCCTGTCGTACAAGGAGTCAATTATGGGAAACGGATTCAAGGTGAAGGACCACTTTGTTGGCAAGGAACCGGTGGTGTCGAAGATCTACGACCATCTCCTCAAGCACGCTCGCAAGTTTGGCGCGGTCGAGGAGGACCCGAAGAAAACGTCAATCCACTTGAACAACGTGACTGCGTTCGCGGGCATAGCCACGCGCAAAAACGCGGTCATTCTAACCATCAAGAGTGACCAGGACATCGATAGCCCGCGTATTCACCGATCCGAACAAACGTCTGCTCGGAGGTTTCATCACGAAGTAAAGCTCACCTCGCCATCCGACGTCGACGCCGAACTCATTCGCTGGCTCAAGAAAGCCTACTCACTCAGCGGCTGAAGTACTGCAGGCTGCCAGCCTGCAGCTGGTTTAGTCGAGAGTCGTGATGCGACCTCCAGATCGAGAAGTTGAGATTTTCCATTTCCCATATATAGTTTTCCATTTTTCATTTGTGGCACTGCAAACGAGCCGACCAATCCGACAAGCAATGAAAAATGACCAGTGATAATTGATATATGGCAAATCTTCGCTTCACTTCCGACGTCCCCGCTCAACGAGTTAACGACAGGCTGGCAGCCTGTCGTACTACTACTAATCGACGACTTTGATCCTCACTTCGCCGCCGTTGGTGCGGATCTCGGGCACGTACATCGCATGCCCAAGCACCGGCAAGGCATGAAATGAACCCGGAGCCTCGGCGCGCATCTCGTAGCTCAACTGCCAAATGCCTTCGGGCAAGTGATCGATGAACATGGCGACTTTACGATCGCGCAATTCCTGGTAAACCCAGCGAGCATTTCCAGTGAAATCAGTTGCCGGGTTGTAGCTCATCAGCACCGACTTCTTGCTGTTCAATGCCCCTGACTTCACCTGGTGAATGTACAAGCTCTCGCCGCTGCGAATTGCTACTGCCTCAAGACCGGCGGGCTTCAGATCTTCGAACAACAGATACTCATAATTGTTCTTCGCCTCAATCGTGATGACAGTCTCGACGCGGTCGCCGCTCTTCACGGTGTCACCATCGTTCAGGGGCACACGCTCAGAGACATAACCTTTCAAGAGCGTCGGGTGGTTAACGAGTTTGAAGTACTGCCGGCGCACGAATATTTCGTTTCCAGCCGGCGTCTGAGGTTCTTCCAGACTGAAGAATTCCGCCTGAGCCGAGAAGTAAACCGTACCCGTCCCACTCTTGCGCCGCAGCGTGATTTCGTTCGCGCCATCGCGGATAAATTCCCGCGAGATAACGAATTTACTCGGCGCGCTGAGCGCGTCTTCAGCCGTTAACTGCTTGCTTGTGATCGGATTCCCGTTCACCAGCAATTCGTAGCCGAGCGTTGGCTGCGCTTCACCGGTCTTCCGCAAATAATCGTTGAGCGTCAGAACCACGATTGCGGTGTCACGCGTGTTGGTCCATTGGGCGCCGCGACGATTCTTAATTAGCCAGTTCGTTACGGGCTCGATCAGCTTGTTCTGCGGATCGATAGCGAGCATAGCGCGCAAGGCGAACGAGGTAGCTTCCACGCCCCCGTCCGACCAACGCCAGTAGAAACCATCTTCGCCCCAATGCGCTGTCCCAAGCACCGAAGGATCCGATGTCGTCGCCCCCAACTGCACGATCGAGGTGTCAGGTTTAGTGTCCACCTTGACGCCGTTTTCGAGGTTCTGGACCAGCGTCATGGCTTTGTCTTTGTACCCAAAGTTATGAGCCGACAACGCCAGCAAAGCTCGGGTGTACGCGTTGAGCTTATCTCGCCTGGTCCAAATATTGTCGAAGGCTTTAGCCTGAAACGGACTGACTTCTGTTATCTTGGTCGATGCGTGATACGCCGCCAAAGCGTGCAGCATCCAGGTCTGCGAGTCGAGATTGTTTTCCTCTTCAACGAGTTCCTTGTCCAGATAGCTTGCGGCTCGGGCAGCAGCATCCTGCTTGATATCGACACCAGCTTCACGTGCTAGAGTTAATCCCCAAAGGACGTAGGCGGTCATGAAGTGATCGCTCTCGCCTTCTTTCCACCAGCCCCAACCGCCATCGCTGTGCTGGAAGTCGTAGAGACGAGCCAGGCCTGCTTTCGTAATTCGGTTCAGCTCGTTGAGATCGCGCTTGCCTTCCGGGTGAGTTTGTCTTGAGCTACCTGGCTCGATGCCTCCAAAAACCTTGTGCATTACGGTCTCCGGCTTCATACCGAGGTCACGCAATGTTTTGGCGGTGATGACAGCCGGCAAAAAGCGGCTCATCGTTTGTTCGGTGCAGCCATACGGATAATCGATCAGGTAGGGCAGAGCATCGATCATCGTCGTCGCCATGCTGGGAGCTATTTGGACAGTCAGGACTGTCGTTTCGGGACGACGCGCCTGCGGAATGTCGAGCTTGACGGTGACTCCATCGCCGCGCATCTTGCCTGAGCGGGAGACGAACTTCTCGATACCGTGTTCATAAACCGTGTAGGTCTTTTCCATCGCGTCGGCATATTTCTCACCGCGCGCTGCTACTTTTAGTTTGGCGTCGGTTGCGACAGTCGCCGACACCAGCCAGTCGATACGAGCTTCGTCGTTGGCTTTTACCAGGACCGGGCCCTGTTCGCCTTTGACGACCTTGCCATCGATAATCCAGCCGCCTACCGACAGGCCATCGGCATGAATTGAAGGACGCACGGACATCGGCTGGTCGGTATTGTTATTGATCACTGCCGAAACTGTGACTTGATCGCCGACCACAAAGAACCGCGGGGCCTGAAGCCGAACAATCAGCGGCTGTTTGGTTCTGGTCGTGGCGCTCCCAATGCCAAATTGATTACCGTAGCCCCCGACGCGCGCCGTCGCCGACCAGGTTGTTAATGAATCGGGATAGGTAACTTTGACGGCGGCATTGCCGTTGGCGTCGGTAACAATGTCCGGTTGCCAAATAATGGTCGAGCGAAAATCACTGCGCACCTGAACAGCGGGCTCCTGTCCTGGCTGCGGAGGCGGAGGGGCTTCAGCTGGAGACTTAAGCTTCGCCGTGTCTTTCACTGAACTAATTGGTTGCGCCACAACCCTATTTGCCATTCCGCCGACCACGCTTGCAGAGTCCGACATCGACATGGGAGCATTCGCCGCTCTGGCTCCGCCAAATTCAGCGTCAACGCCGTCAATTGCCATCCTGCCCACCGGGCCGCGATCGTATCTGCCCTGAAGTTCTAATTTCCTATACTCATCTTCCTCGTTTTGGCCGGCTTCCCTACGGTCGATGAGTTGACCGTTCTCAATTTCGATTAGCTTTGCGTAGACCTTGTTACTGAAAGTGGTTTGCGTCTGAACCATATGTGAACGCTTCGTTCCGAAATAGAATTGACGCGGGTCGCCCGCATAATCCTGCTGGATGTATTTGATAGATTCGTCCACGAGCCCCAACGCCACTTCAGCAGCCACTGGTTTACCGTTCGCGTCTCGAGTTGTGATTGACAGTGTTCCTTCTTCTCGCGGCTGATATTGTTCTCGATCTGCTTTGACGTCGACGGCGAGGAAGTTCTGTACAGGTGGAACGATTACCTGCTTGGTGTCCATGTAGGCTTGAGCGTCATTGATCATGAACGCACTGAGATAAATGTTCGGAACATGTTTCTCGGTTATAGGCAGCTCGATCAGTTTGGTGGTGCCGGTTACGTGGATTAGTTGGTAGCTATACAGATCTTCACCTTCAACACTGAACAGCACGTGTCGATCGGGTTCGTCCACAAACAACATTACCGGAGCCGTTTGGCCGCTGCGGAATGTATCTTTGTCGACAATAATTTCAACCCCATCGTGGCGATAGCCAAGATCGGTTGAAGCGTTGGAAGCGACAAAGACCGCAGTTTCAGCCTTAATTAACGGCAGAAAACGGTTGCGCTTGGCGGTTGACGAATTGGCCTGACTGCTCTGCCAGGCAACTCGGTAGTACCCTTCACGTTCAGCGGTGAATTGCAGCTGAGCCTTGCCCTCGGCGTCGGTTTTCAGGGTTTGGGTCAGGATGTCATCGTGCAGATAGCCTCGGAACTTGATGCGCCACGGCTTTTGTCCTTTGACAGTCTGAAATGCATTGGGCTTGTTGCGCAGTATGCGAAGTTCTTCGCCCTTGACTTCACGTCCATTGGGATCAAGCCACACTTCCCACCAGTAGTCTCGGGTAACCTTGACCGTTCCTTCAGTGACGACGGGTTGTTCGTTGGCATCGAGAGCCTGGATGTCTACAGTAACTTTGTCCTTCGGGCGGTAGATGTTTCGCTCAGGCCGTGGATAGACGTAATAACGCTGACGCGTTACCCGAACGGTGTCGCTGGAGACAATCTCGCGGCGAGATGAATCGGTGACGCGAGCTTCGATGCGGTACTCGAAATCCTGATTGTAGTTTTCACGCGGCGTATCGAAGGTAAGCGTGGCCTTGCCGGTCGCATCAGTCTTGATCGTTTCACGTTTTACTATTGAGCCCTGGCCACCGTAGTAGTAACGGCCTTGGGGATTGAAGTCGTCGTAATACCAGGCGTAATCGCGCCGCGGGAACCAGTAGTGATAAAAGTAGTTTTGGTAGACGACCACTTCGACGGAAGCATTGCTGACAGGCCCACCAAAGTAGTAATCAGCCTGAATATTAACCTCAACTTTTTCACCGATTCGAAAGGCTTTCTTTTTCCCGTCTTCTTCCGGAGTCTTCACTGAGACTTTGAATTCGGGAAGTTTGTATTCTTCGAGTCGGAAAAGCGTGGCGCTGCCGATGTTATTGTGCCGGCCCTGATCCCAGAACTGCACGTGGTACTCGCCCAAGGGCAACTGGTCAGTCAACTCAAGCGAGCTCCAGGCGCTGCCAAAACTATTTAGAGTAGCCTGCCCCTCTTTTACTTTGACCCCGCGAGGATCATCGATCTGATATTCAACGATCTGGTTCGATGGAGTCGAAAAGACCCCATTGTTCAAACGACGCGCAATGAACTTCCATTGCACAGTTTCCTGCGGACGATAAGCCGGACGGTCCGTAAATGCATAGATACGCCACTCCTGTCCTTGCGATTCATTGCCGCTGCCGTTGCCGTAGGAAAACGATTGCCGGTCACCAACTTCTGCCGCTGCATACAAATTGTGATAACTGGTGCGCGTGAGCTGGAAGTTAGCCAACCCCTCAGCATTGGTCGTCTGTCGCAGCCGCCGCCAGTGCCACTTGTCTTTAACGTAATAGCCTTCCCACAAGACGACGCTTGCGTTAGCCACGGGCGCCCCGGTCAACGCGTTGCAGAAATAAACCAGCGCTTGTTTTCCCGACGCTTTCAACGCGACGGACACATCGGTAATAAGGACAAGATCTCGCGCCGACAACGTACCGCTCCTGGCCTCGAGCAGGTACGCTCCAGCGGGAAGCTTGCCTTCAATCCTTATCGTCTCGCTAATGGGCTTGTGATCGACTTTGCTGTCGAGAGTTTTTGACCATACCTTCACCGGTGTGCGGCCGGCCACTGCTACCTTTTGCAACCAGGTTTCAGTATCGGCATCGCCTTCCTCGTCGTCCGGGTTCTTGATGAAGCGCACGTCCTGCGTCAATTGGATCTTGTACAGGGCAAAGTCTGCGCGACGCACATTGCGAGCATTCAAACCGAACTGCAGTTCTGAATCAGGCAGGAAGATGTTGGAGACGCCAACGGTGATCATCGGCTCGATAATATTCTTGACTTGCTGTTGGGCCTGGTCGTAATGGCGCGTCTCGCCTTTCGTGAATTCGCGCAGTAGCCGGCGGTACAGCTCTAGTGCTTTGACGTAATCGGGTTCCTGCGTCCATTGACCTTCATCCAACTGGCGGATGGTGCCGGTGTTGCTCATCCATTCGGCGTAATAGAAAAGCGCGTCGTCATACCAGTCGCTGCGCTTGCCTCCAGCCAGAGCAAACTCGAACTCATCAGGTATTCGCTGGCGCGATTCCCAATCGCCACCCATCTGACGCATGGTCATCGCAATCAAAAAGTGAAGATGAATCTTTTCGTTCTCGGAGGTGGTTATCTTTAAGGCATTTTCAAGAATCTCGAGCGGAATAACGTTCCCGTAGTAGGTGTAGTAGTAATCCTGGTTCGGACGCGAAGAATCTGCGGCTTTGAAGACAATCCTCAAATAGCGTTCGCGGGCAACTGCGATATCACGCTGGCCGGCCCACCAATCGAGCGCCGCTTGATACTGGGGCCACGCCTGCCCCCAGTTCATTTGATTGCGTCTGGTCCAGAAGAAGTCCCCCAGCGACTCGTGAGCTTCGACCCAAACAAGATCGCGATCCTCAACCTTATCGTTGGTGCGAATCAGCTCTTCGAGTTGCTTCTGGGCCAACTCATACTTCGTATTGTCTGAAGTATCGGTGCCAGCTTGCGCTCGCCAACTCGTATCTGCTATTCGGAAATTGACCCATCGAACTTCCGCTTCCAGGAGACTTTTCTTGTCGATGTTCGCGTAGATCTCGTTAGCGCGCGCGAAAGAGCCTTGTGAGTACTGACGTTCAGCTTCAGTCTTGAGCTGCGCATAGTCCGTTTGAGGCTTGCCTGTTTCGGGAGCGCCGGCATGCGAGGAATGGCTTGCTTGTAGTAAAAGAAGAATCCCAAGTGCGGCTATCAATATGAAAGTTCTAGTTGTCATTTGTTCGGGTCACCCGCAGCGGCAGGGACTTTCCTTTCTAATGTACGACAGGCTGCCAGCCTGTCGGCGTCGCCAAACGTCAACGGAACTGCAGGCTGGCAGCCTGCAGTACAAGAAAGCTCGAGGGAGAAGTTGTCAACAAGTGTCACTATAGCCTAATGCGGAGAGTCCGCCGGATATCGCGCCACAACAAATGAACGTCCAAAGTGAAGAAGACTTGCACGGCTCGCCCTCATCGCGAAACTCTCCATGATTTACGCCGTACTATCGACGGTAATCCTGGCAGACTTAGATTGTGGATTGCTGTAGGATATCGCGCATGTCCAAAGTGGAACGGTACGTTGGGCTGGTTCTGGATGACAAGTACCGCTTGGAGCGCCTGTTAGGGCGCGGCGGCATGGGCGCCGTCTACCTCGCCACTCACCTCGGCACCGAAAGGTACGTTGCTCTCAAGCTCATCTCGCCTCAGTTTATGAGTAACGAGGAGTTCGTTGAGCGTTTCAAGCGCGAAGCACGGGCCGCCGGGCGTTTGCGACACCCAAACGTTGTGGATGTGACCGACTTTGGTTTCGCGCATGTGGGCACTGAACGAGTAGCCTACCTCGTAATGGAGTACCTCGACGGCTGCACGCTGGGCGATGTGCTGGCGGAGGAAAAGCGTTTACCGCTGGAATGGGTCGTGGACATTCTTGAACAGGTTTGCTCGGCAGTTCATGAGGCCCACCTGCAAGGCATCGTTCATCGCGATCTGAAACCTGACAACATCTGGCTCGAGCCGAATCGATTGGGTGGTTACCAAATCAAGGTGCTCGATTTCGGAATCGCAAAACTAGCTGAAGGCGGTCCTAAGGACTCCGCCGCATCGCAGCCTTCGGATCATCCCGCGCAACCGGCCTTTGCGACATACCCATCCCACCAGTCGAGCTCATCCGCGCCAGGTTCTGCTTTGGAGTCGGATACGCTGCTCTATGACACTCCGCAGCACACGCAGACAGACGAACAAGATGAGATGGCGACTCAGCATTTCGTTGTCGCCAATCAAGGCACTCACGCTGCGCCTGCCAGCACGGCTACTGCGGTCGCAAAAATTTCAGACGACGCTGATAACACACAACTATTCCCAGCTGGCGCAGATCGAAACACGAAAGTTGATAGACCAACGCTGACTGATGAAGACAGTGACCAAACTTTACGGTTTGGCCCCACCACAGCTTTTGAATCACAACGAGATCTGACTTCAACAGCACTTTCAATGTTCCAATCGACCGCGACCGGATTGACGAGGGTTGGCGCGATCATGGGCACGCCGCACTACATGTCGCCGGAACAATGCCGGAGCGCTCATCTCGACGCCAGGTCCGACATTTACAGCCTTGGTGTTATTGCTTATCAAATGCTCGCCGGAGCGGTTCCCTTCACCGGTAACACTGCGGCAGTAATGAGCTCGCATCTCGAAACAGCCGCGCCGAGTGTGCGCGAGCGGAATCGAAAAATACCCAAACGTGTTTCGAAACTGATCGCTTCCACGCTCGCAAAAGATCCCGCCGACCGTCCGCAGACCGCGGCAGCTTTTGCTAATTCACTGCGAGCGCAGGCTGATGGCATCGGAATTCTGTATCGACGCGCGTTCGCTTTGTACGCCGAGTACTTTCCAAAGTTCCTAAGGCTGTCGGTCGTCGCGCACATCCCGGTAATCATCACGACACTCGCGATGATTGGCTTTCAGATAGCCGAGAAGAATCAGCCGAAAGGACTCAGCCCCACTCGGATTGCACTGATCGTCGGTTTGTTGTTCTTTGGGTTGTTGCAGCTGATTTCTTATACGATTGCTGCCTCGACCATCGCGGGCATGACTGCGGTTATTGTTACTCAGTTACAAGCTACGCCACTGCGGCCTGTCGAACTGGGTTTGGCGTTTGCTGTTTTGAAACGACGCTTGAAGCCGTACCTCAAGACTGTTCTTATCGTCACACTGAGAATCATCATTGGCGTAATCCTGGGCATCATTCCGGGCATCATAATTTCTATCCGGTACTCACTCTACGCGCCGGTCGTGCTCTTAGAAGGCCTGGAGAAGACGGCTGCGATGAAACGCGCACGCGCCCTGGCTGCGAGATCGTGGCGCACCATCATCGTTGTTTGCCTGCTTCAATTTTTGATTCCGATGGTCGTTAGCGCCCTGGTCGGCCGTCTCTCGATAAATCTGCACCGCGTGGGTGGGCAGCCTGCAAATAGGATCTATATGCAGCAGATCTATCAGCAGCTTTCCGGGTTAATCAACATCGCCGTAGTACCGTTGATGTCGATTGTCTCCGCGTTGCTTTATTTGAAGATGAGAAAGTTCGGCGGCGATTCTCTCAGTGAAGCGGTCGAGTATATCGAAGAGTCTGACGTCGGCCGCACCGAATGGCAACATCGCATGCGCACTCGCCTCAACGTCACGCCGGCGTCAGTTTCCGGTCAGAGCTCACGCACCGGTGTCTTGCGCAGCGGCGGTTAAGGCGCGCTTGCGCTCGCGGTTCTCAATAATTTCGTCCACATGCACTTTGCCCCATTCGCTCAATAGTCGCAGGACTGTCTCGAGCGTTCTTCCGAATTCGGTGAGTGAATACTCGACTTTGGGCGGGATTTCCGCGTAGACCTTGCGTTCGATCACGCCGTCACGCTCAAGCTCTCGGAGCTGCTGTGTGAGGATGCGTTGAGTTAACGATGGAAACAGACGCTTTATTTCGTTGAAACGCTTCTTTCCATCCAGCAGCCGAAAGAGAATAGCAGCCTTCCACTTGCCGCCGATCACTTCCAGAGCAGCCTCGACTGCGCAACCAAACTGGACATCATAGCTTCGGTGTCGCACTGAACCGCCTTCAGTATCAAATTTGTTACTACGTTACAGACTTGTGCGTACTTACGAATACGCTCCGAATCATTAATAATGTTTCAATCAGTTGCGTGGGTTTACGCTAGTCAGAAAGGTGTTGATAGGGAAGCTCGTTGTTTCCTTGCCGCAGAGCGGCAAAATGTTTATAGCACGGAGCTAGCCAGGCTTTTGTAAGCTCCGTAGGAACGCGACAAAGAAAGCGGGATTTCGCTCCTCTGGAGCTTTGGTTGTCAATGAAAGGCATTCTTCTATAAACATTTCGCCCCTACTGGGCCAGGGCCTCTAATCTCAATCACACTGATTAATAACAATCACGAGGAGAACCACTGATGTCTAAATTGATGTTCCTGATGTTAATCGCAATGCTGTTCATTAACGCTGAAGCTCGCGCCCAGGGCGCTGCCTCAACCACCGAAAACGCTGCTATCAAACAGACTGCACTCGATTACATCGAAGGCTGGTATGAAGGGAACCCTGAACGAATGGAGCGAGCTCTCCATCCCGAGCTGGCGAAGCGGATTGTCCGAACAGATCCAAAATCGGGACGCAGCCGACTTGATTCGATGAGCGCCATGACCCTTGTACAGGGAGTTCGGGCGGGCGGCGGTACGAAGACACCAAAGGAGCAACAGCAAAAGGACGTCGTCATCCTCGACGTTTTCGAGAACGCTGCTTGTGTCAAAGTCACTGCCTCAGATTGGGTTGACTATCTGCAGGTAGCCAAGTCCAACGGCCGCTGGGTGATCGTAAATGTCCTGTGGGAGTTGAAGCCGGAAAAGAAATAGTTTTTATCTGGAAACCTCCGTTTGGCGCACATCTAAGGCTCGGCGCCTCATAGCTCAAATCGTGCGACCTTGGCAGTACGAATCCCTCGTTCCTGGTGTAGGTCACGAAACCAGCGCCAACTGTTCCGACCGGGACTTTAAGATTAGAACCAAGCGAGGTAGTGCTTGGCGCAGCTATTGCTTCCAGCGTCTCTTGGAGTATTCAAGTACCTCTCGACTCGTGAGTAATCTACTGGAGTTACCGGCTCGGATGTACATGTGTTCACCTTTTTGGTTGGTTATGAAAACCGGCTCGGGAGATGGCATAACGACGATTTCGCAGATCTCTTTATCGCCGATTTTATGAAATCTAAGGTGGAGTCCGAGCGTAACTTCTTTCCCAAACTCACTCAGAAGCAAATCAGTCAGATGGTTCTCATAACCGTCACGATTTCTTTTGCCTAACGTGCTGTAATCTTTTTCCAGACCGACGATGGCTCCGCCGTCATCGACACCCAATAGCAAACGGCCGCCTTTCTCCGAGTTCAAAAATGCTGCAATGGTCTTCACTGCCGCACCTTCCAACTCTTTGTTGACACCGTTCTTATAGCGATCCCAACGGATCGAAGACTTAAACTCCAACTCCTCACCCTCACCGCCCGCGATCAGAGATTCCAACTCGGCGTTCTCGCCGTATTCCAGATTCAACTTCACCCGTTCTCTCAAATCCGTAAGGAGGTCCTCAGAACCCTTCTCCAAGTAGTCTTTTTTCTGAATGTAGTCGAGGGCGCCTTGCTTAATAGAGCGAACCGCTTCGTTCAAGTCCGGGAAACCGGTCAAAATAATTGCTCGAAGATTGGGTGATCTTTCCTTCATTAGCCGGAAAATTTCCGGTCCCTGTTTACCAAGAGGAAATCTCATGTCGAGTATGACAAGAGAAAAGTTGTCTCTTCCGACTCGTTCCAGGGCCACGTCCGGGTCAGTAATTAGCGTAAGGTCGTACTCAGTTCCCAGAACATTTTTTATCGTCGTCAACCAATTGGGCTCATCGTCGACGACCAGGATTCTTTTTTTTACTTGAGAATCCATGAAATCAAACCAACATCGCTTCCAATTTTGAAAACCAATTCTTCTCGAATAAATTAACGACCTGGAACACTTCAAACTCCTCCTGAATCTCGCAGGGGGCTAACCGAATTGGCACCACAAAAACCTCGTTACGGAATAGGCGCCCTTGTATCTCCAGTCCTAACGAGAGTTCGTCACGAAAAACACTCCGCCGGCGAATCAGTGAACTCGAAGAAAAGCACGGCAAAAAATAATCGACTTCTCCGATCATTTTCTGAATCTGCGGCCACCATGGGCCCTTGATAATACTCTTGGAATCCATCCAGGGAAGAAATCTACCAGCGGTAAGCTCGTCAAAGAGGCTCTCGACGGCCTCCCGATCATCGTGCTGATACGCGAGAAATATCTTTATGCTTCTGGCACGTTCTCGCTTCACTTCCAAGGTCTTGGACTGGGCTTTTATCGATGACCTTATGGAAGCCTTGAGCCTTTCGGATAAGTCACTTTCCCGCTTGCCTATATAATCCAAGACTCCAGCTCGGAAGCTGGCCCGCGTGTCTTTATAGTGCGGATACTCAGTGCAGATGATGGCCGGAAGCTCAGGATCGTACTTACGCAACTGTCCGAGCACTTCTATTCCTTTTTCATTCTTGGCAAGTTTTTGATCCAAAATGGCCACATCGAAGCGGTATTGGCGCACTAGTCTGCGAGCTTGCTCGCTGCTAAAAGTTGTCTTTACTTCATAATCATCGCTTAGCAGATGCTTGGCCGTTTTCAGGAAATTCTTGTTATCGTCCAGAACCAGAATCTTCGCTTTTTTTGTCATCGTTGTCGCTCTGGTACGGCAGGAACTGAACGCCGGTCATGGTCCGTCGATGAAACGTCTAGTTTCATAATCGCCTCATTAATCTTTTCACCCATTCCAAGCAAATCCAAACTGTCCTTGCCTTGAAAATGAAAGACACCGAGACGCTCCGCCTCCATCTTGATTTCGGTAGTCGGATATCCGGTAAGGAAAAATATGCTGCCTATAGCCAAATGTCGCTCCCTAACTGCACGCAAGACTTCTAATCCGTCAGGCCCTGGCAGTTTGTTGTCAATAAAGACCAGGTCGAAATATCCGCTTGCTATCCTTTCAAGAGCCTCGTCGCCACTCTCGGCCTCGAGAATTGTACATTTGGTATCTGCCAGCACATTCTTCAAGGTCTTACGCATGTTCGCATTATCATCGATTATTAGCACCGCAACCAAAGGGTTCATGGGGACACCTCGATGTGTTTGCTCAAGCAAGTGGAATTTCAATAGTAAATGTGGTTCCTTTGTTTATTGTGCTTTGCACCTTCATGGAGGCCTCAATCACGCTGAGGTGAGTTTGACTCAACCAGAGACCAATGCCCGTGCCTCGAGCCTTAGTCGTGAAGTCCGGACCAAAGATCTGTTCGATATTTTCTTCTGCAATGCCGTGACCGGTGTCGATAAAGTTAATAATGGCTTTGCCGTTCGGCGAGTCTTGACCGCTCTCGATCTTTAGTGAACCTGCTTCTACTTTTTCCATCGCTTGATAAGCATTGAGCATGATGTTTTGAAACACCTGGATTAATGGCGTCTCGTACACGGAGCAGAGCAGTGGCTCCTCGGATAAGTGTTCCTCCAATTGGACAAGTTTGTATCTGGGATTGCTGTCGACCGTGGGCTGGAGCTGCCGAATTGCCTTTCTCAAAATCGGATTAATGTCCTGTCTTTCCTTATTACCCAAACGGCTGGCGGAAAATGCCTGAATGCTATTCGCGAATGCGACGGCTTGTTTCGCTGAGTCTTCTATCACATCGATCATTTCGGTAAGATCGTAGTTCTTGACCCCAATTCGCTTTCTCATTATTTGAACGTTGAGAGGAATCAGGGCCTTCGTGTTGTTGATTTCATGAACAACAGCTCGCACCAAATGTGATAGCGCTGCTCCTTTCTCAGCGACCGCCAGCTTTTGGTTAGTAAAATCATAACGGCGCGCACTAGCAAGACTGATGCCCATGTAATTGGCGAACGACTCAAAAAAGCTCAGGTCTTCTTGAGCATAATGCTCGTTTACACCCTTCTTGTTGATTACTTTGATAACTCCCAGAGTTTCGTTTTTGGCTCGAATGGGTACAATCATCAAGGATTCGATTTTCTTGTCGTTTCCATATCTGGACTGTAAGTAGCTAATAATAGGTTCGTCGTATTTTCCAATAGAGACATCTGCTGCCTCTAGAACCGGACCACCGTCACGGGCGACGCGACCCGTAAGACCTTCGCCTATTGCATAATACGCATTAGGCAAATACTCCTGGGGGATTCCGTAACTCTGATCCAAAACCACCGCGTTCTTTTTTTCATTCATTAAGAAGAGCAAGCAAATTTCCGCCTGAATGTCTTCGGCGGCTTCCTGAATAGTCTTCTCCAATAGTTGATTTATTGGCAGTTCGTCGGTTATGTATCGGCCCACATCTTTCAGTGTTTCCAGTTGAGAGATTTTCTTATCTCGCTCACCAATCAACTCCGCGTTCTTAATGGCAACGGCCAAATAACCCGCCGCGATTCCCAACACGTTTTCGCAGTCTTCACTAAAACCGCGCTCCAATAGCCAGCGCTTCTTATCAATGCTCGGATCCAGGTAGTACGCGGATTTCTTATTGAGCAGTTGAATGGCGCCGACCACTTCATCACCTATTATCATTGGCACGCCGAGATAGTGATCTACACGTCCACTAGGAATATGCTCGATGTAATCATTTCCCAAAGCCTTGTTGTAACTCGGGTGCTCGTCAGGCTTGCGGGTGTCTTCTTTTTGTAGATTGGGGATACGCAAGGCTTCCCGCATTGTGAAAACCCGCCCAGTGAGACCTTCCGCTGTCGGATGCCCTTTAAGGCGCGGAGTAACAATTTCGTCTCCCCGATACTCCGCTACGTTATCTAGCAGATGGGTGGTTTTGTTCAGGAGAAAAATACTAATTGTCTCGGGGTTGATTATGTCCGCTACACCTTTCACAGCTATCGAATAAATCTGCTTCTCTATATCCTCCCGACCTAGCTCTTTGCTAATGTCCTCTAGTACCTTGCTTATGCGCTTGTTGCCTTCGTGAGCATCCTGTTTCCTTTTCTTCTGCCAGACCTTGCTGATCGCCGTAGTAGCTAAAGATACAAACTCGTTGATTACGCCTTGCTTGCTATCGGAAAAGAAAGTGGACAATTCACGGCTGCTCACATTGAATACGGCATCAATTTCTCCATCAAACATTCGCGTTGTAATCGGCACGATAAATGCCGATTGAATTGAATCGAAGTACTCATGCGCCCGCTTGAGAAGTAGTTCGTCACCGGAGTCCATTATCTTTGCCAGTCTCTGATCTCTAAAGGCCTTGAATTCCTCATTGTTTTGCAAATCGTCAAAGCTAAGCGGTTTCTTTACTTCAGCCACCTTCCCGGAAAAAAACTCATCCTTTCTTACAGGAACGCCAAAAATTCCTCGGACTTTATCATCGGGTCCACTAAATGCTGCTAAATGGAAATCCCCTTTGCCTAAATCATAAACCCGTATGTGGCAGGTATGGACGCCGACCAACTTGCGCACAGACTTACAAATTAGACCCAGTACGTCATCAAGGGCCGATTCCATGTCGGCAGGTGACAGGCTTTCTTTTATGCTGGAATTTATGCGTTCATGAATATGGAAGAGTCTTTGGTTCTTATCTTTCAACTGCTCTCGTTCAAGATCGGCGAAAGCCTGGCTCACCGTGAACCTAATTGATTGGGTAAACGATCCTTGCGCTTTGGCAAGGTAATTAAAAACCCCGTGTTCTTTGGCGACATCAGCCGCGAGTTTTTCATCACGACCGGTTAGAACAATGATTCTATATTCTGAAATCGACCCCTTAATCTGTTCCAGGAAGTCGGCTCCGGTCCCGTCGGGCAGATCCAGATCAAGCAGAATGACTTTGATATTGCTGTGCTCGACTAACATAGTCAGCCCCTCGGCAATTGAGCCAGCCTCAGTGAAATCGTACTGCACGACCGCCCCCTCGAGAGCGCGTCGTACGCTTTTACGGAAGACTGGTTTGTCCTCAACTATCAAGACTCCGTTTTCGTTCATGACTCACCTCTCAAGACTCTGAGCAAGATATGGTCAGCAATTGGTTTGTGAAGCAGCGTGACACCCAACTGCTGCGCCCTCTTCCACTCTTCACTGTCAGAGTAGGCAGACATGATTACGATGCGAACGGTTCCGTTGAGCTTTCTTAATTCATGATAAGTTTCAATGCCTGACATCTCGGGCATCATGATGTCCGTGAAAATCAGATCGTACGAATGTCCCTCCTTCAGTTTTTCAACTGCGAGTCGGCCCAGATTCACATCATCCACCTGGGCTTTGTATTTTCGCTTGAGCTTGAAGCAGAAAGACCTTCGGTAGTCTTCATCGTCATCGATCACAAGCAGTTTGAGCTCCCTGGCTCTGATCTCGTCGACGGTTGCGTCAGCGTCAGCTCTCGACTTGTTTCCGCTAGTGCTTGCAAACAAGAGGAATTCAATAATTGACCGCATCAACCAATATCTGGTTTTGGTTTTATGAGGAGAGGCTCCACTTTTCACTGAAATTCCTCCTGTAAGGTTCTACTGCGCTTTTCGTAAGGGTAGGGTTATGTTGAAGGTTGTGCCTTTTCCTTCTTCCGAGTCGACTGAAACTTTACCCCCGTGATTCTCGATAATGTTCTTCACAATGAAGAGTCCCAAACCGTTGCCGGTTTCTTTGCTGGTAACAAACGGAGTGAATATGTTGGTCAGTTTGTGACGGGGTATTCCGCAGCCATTATCTTTCCAGACTATTTGCAAATCTCCGTTGCGCGCCTGAGCCGATAATTCAATCAGCCCGCGAGTGTCCACCATGCCATGATGTTTTTTGTACTCGATGGCATCAAGCGAGTTATCGAACAGGTTTAGGAGAACTTGCCTGAGTTGGGAGATATCGGCATTTAGTTCTTCGTCGGCTGTATTGGTTACGCGGACCTCAATATCCCTCGACCGCACTCGCCGGAGCATTTGAGTTTCAACCAAGCCTAAAATCTCATCAGCGCCAACGATTCGTTTCTCTGGGGGCTTAGGTCTTCCCACCAGTAACATGTTCTGAAACTTATCGACCGCCTCAAGCAGAGATTCCTGAACATCGCGGTAAATCTCCACTAATTCTTCATCGTCAGTTTCGTAAGCCAGCGTGTCTACGTAGTTCAACGCTGTCGCAATGTCGTGCTTAATCTCATGACCAACCGTGTGCGCCAGCTTTCCTAATGTCGCAAGCCTTTCGGCATTGGTCTTTTCTTCCTGAAGTTTCTGCGCCACCCTCAGGTCCTTGAAGACTCCGATGCTGCCGTCCTTGTTCCCCTCACTATCGAAAATCAGCGAAGCGGAAAGGCTAATAGGAATGATTTCGCCGTCGGCGGCTTTGATCCAGGCATTGAAATCTCGCAAGCGATGGTCTGACTTGTCTTTTTCCAGTAGGTCCCCTATTTCGAATGCGTGCTCGGGTGATTTGTAATACTGGGTGACATGCGTGTTGATGACTTCTGCGGCCTTGAAGCCCCAGATAGTCTCGCAAGCCTTGTTGAATACTTTGATTCGACCCTTCTTGTCCAATACGATTATCGGATCGGGTGAATTCTCTATCAGCTCGCGATGGAATCTTTGCACGTCAAGGAATTTTGCGCTGCGGATGGCTGACACGACCTGACTAGCGATGGTTTGTAGAAGCTCGACATCCTCAGCAGCAAAGCCTTTATCTGACAAACTGAGAGTGCCCTTCTCAATTGAGTAACCCGGCGCACGTTTGTTGATTACTCGCAGCACGCCAAGGACCTCATCTCCGATAACCAGGGGAACGCCAATGTAATGTTGCACTCTCGAGGAGGGTAGTGTTTGCGCATACTTCTCCTGATATTGCACATCCGAACTTACCTCAGCCAAATGAATAGGACGTTTTTTCTGAAATACCTCGCCCACCAAACTTTCGCCGGGCTCATAGGGCTTTTCTATCTTTGCCAGCTGAGATGTAATTGATTGGCTCGGTCCTTTGACGGCAACTTTCTTAATTAACTGTCCATTTCCTTCATCAGCCACAAACAGCGCTGCTTCTTCAGAATTAAGAAGGTTCCACGCCAGGGTCACAACTTTCTCGAAGATATCCGTGAGGCCTTGTTCAATCCTCAACTGCTCGGCGATTTCGTTGAGCATCTTGAGACGTTGGTTCTTGTCGCGCTCCGACGCAGTTAATTCCTGATACATGCTGCGATGTTTCAAGGCTATTCCCAGCAACGGCGCAAAACTTCCTAATTTAATAGCCTCGCTTTGTGAATAGTGAAATCGATCCTTCGAGAACAGCGAAATCACAGCTTTGACCTCGTCATCCAAAACCAGCGGTACGAACAAGGCTGAACCAGGTAAATTATCGGCATGAAGTACATACGCCAGAAGAACGTAGGTAAGTCCTTCCCCAATCTCTTGCACGTCCGGAGCAAGATTCACCTGCGAGCTTTGAGTTCCTTTAATGGCAAGTATCGAAAATGGTTTGTGGGATTCAAGAGTCTTCTCTCGGTAACGTTGCCCTAGAGTGTCAATGGCCCAATCCGGCTGGGTGACATCCGCCTTGATTGTTAATGGATTAGCAGCTTCGTCTTCACCAAATAGTCTCATCTCACCGAAGTCCGATCCCGTAAACACGATCGCCTTCTGCAAGATAAGCCGGAGCAGGCGAGCAAGGTCCGTATCGGTCAGAATGGCCCGATCGATTTCGTGGAAGATCTCAATAAGATCTTCCTCTTTATGCTTCGTGGTTTTGGCGAGGTTGCCGGCAACCAAGCCCACGCCCAGCAAAACCAAACCCTTTAGCAGTAACGCCTTCACGTCCAAATCGGGATTAGCGAACCAAATCGCTATCGAATAAGACATGGCGGCAAATATCGCTAAGGGAACGCTACCTTCAGAACTCAGGTATCTCGAGACAGAAAGGATGGGAAAAAGGTAAAGCAGAAACCACGGGCTGGTTTGCCCGCCCGTAACGGATACAAGATAGGTGACAAGCAGCACATCCAGAATAGCTGGTAGAAGGCGAACCCGTTTTCGCCTTAGCGTGACTGAACCCACCAGCCCCAGGGCAATATTAATCAGGAAATAAATGACTGAGGCAACAATTACCCGGATGTTGATTTGAGACGATCCGAAAACTGAAAAGATCCAAACAACCACACACAAAAGGACTCGGGTCTTTACAATCAAAACCCAGAAATCAGAAAACCTATTTCTCATTTCTGTGGAGGTTTCTCCAAACCGATTACTCATAAACAATTAAGACTGATACACCGAATTTTAGAGCAACAGAAACTCAGGCTCCAATCGGTTATAAGAATGGCTCTCAAACGCGTTGCCCCTGAGTTGAGGTCAAGCCAAGTGTATAAGCGAGTTACCCTATTGAGGTGCGCTGGGTACTTCGAGGATGTTACGCCGGTGCTCATGCCAATGCAAGGTGTTCCCTGGCTAAGCTCCGCCACGCTAAGTGATATTCAAAACGGTGGTAGGCGGTTCGACAAGTCTCCACGAACTTACCTAAACGGTCCACCTCACATTTTGACCTTTTTCCGTCCGGACTAAGATTGAATCTTGCTCGCGACTCGAGTTCTCACAGCTGACAACACATGAAGAAGGAGTGTCGTTTAAGCGTCTTTGTGTTCTCGGTAGCCACACAACGCTAGTGCCGGGCCGGTCATCAGCGTGGTGAGGACGGCCATCAGGACCATCATTGAGAAGAGCGGCTTTGATAACACGCCCAGGTCGAGACCGATATTGAGAATCACCAGCTCGATCAAGCCGCGAGTGTTCAGCAGTATTCCAATCGCGGCGCCATCTGACCATGAAATCTTCATCAATCGTGCGGCGATCAGCGAGCCACCCAACTTTCCAGCCACGGCTACGACGATGATCAAAGCGCAGTAAAGCAGCATTTGCGCGTCGTTGATGAGATTGACGTTCGTGCGCAGGCCAGTGAGCGCAAAGAAGAGTGGCAGGAAAAGCGTGACCGGTAACGAGCCCATCTTGGCGCGGATCTGATCTACAAACTCAGAATCTTTCGGCATGATTATGCCCGCAAGAAAGGCGCCGAAAAGCATGTGTATCCCGATCCACTCCGTTGCCAGGCTTGAAAGCAACACTAACAAAATCAAAAAACCCATCCAGCGCGGACTGGCCTGCGGCGAAAACTTTGCGAGCAACGGCTTAATCGCAAGGAACATGATTCCGAGATAGATAACCAATTCGCCAAGCATTTGCCAAAGCGTCGTTTGATTCAAACTCGATCTAACCACCGCGATTATGATCGCCAGCAGGAACCAGGCGGTGACATCGTCAACCGCGGCGCACGCGATGGCTATCGTCCCGACTTTTGTGTTCAGCAGATTTTTTTCGGTGAGAATGCGAGCGAGGACCGGAAAAGCAGTTACGCTCATGGCGACGCCCATGAAAAGAAGGAATCCAGTGAACGACACCGTGCTGTCAGAGAGGCGCGGATACAAGAAGAATGCGAGTGCCGCTCCGAGGATAAATGGAACGACGATACTGGTCTGGCTAATGATGACGGCGGCGCGTCCTAGTTTTCGCAAACTTGAGCGATCTACCTCGACACCAACCACGAACATGAATAACAGAAGACCTATCTGGCTCAGGGAATTGAGGTAGCCAAGACTCTCCGTCGGAAATAGCGTGGCGGAGAACTGAGGCGCTAACCTGCCGAGCAATGATGGCCCGAGCAAAATTCCAGCCACCATCTCGCCGACAACCTGAGGCTGGTGAAAACGGCTAAGTAACCAACCTACCGAATAGGCCGCGATGAGGATGACGCAGATTTGAATGATTAGGAGCTTTAGATCGGGCATCAGTTAGCGTTGCCGTGGTTCATGTACTGAAACCTGAGGCTACACTGGCCTGGCTTGAGCGAGCAAGTTATGTACGGCCTCTTCTGTATGACTTGAGGAAGTTTCAACTAAAGAGATTGCCACTGCGATCAATGATCTCGAGGTCGGGAAGGGTGGCTTGCCCCCGCCTCAACGTTGATTGCGGACAAGTTAAGGTCAAAAGCAGCTTTACTCGAAAAGTCTTAAATCCCACCTGCGGCAGTGGAGTGAAAGTCCTGCCTATTTTCCCTTGAAAACTTGCGAGCGAGGGTGCACTTGAAACATCCCTCAGCCGCCGCTGAGGGGATTCAGAGGACCACTCCCAACCTTTCTTTGTAGGTCGGACTTGAACTATCCACCAGCTGCCGCAGGTGTGATTTAAGACTTTTCGGACAAAGCTGGTCAAAAGCTTTAAGGAATCGTGAGTGCGCAACACGTTGAGGCGGGCGCAAGCGACCCTTCCCGACCTGGAGCTTGATCGGAGTTGAGAGATTCATTTTTGAGCGAGAGCCTTTCCATGAACTATGCTCTGCTTCCCAATCCAAAATTACCCCTGGTTAACGACACCGTCTTTGAACGAAGGGCTCCACGAGGGCGACGAGCCGACAACAGCACAGAAGCAACCAGCACGGTAGCTCCGATAAGAAGGCTTACCAACGTGAGCGTCGAACCGGGAAGGTGTGAACTGGTGTGGAAGGCACCACGGACCGCTGATTGAATCTCAGTCTCACCCAGTTTCAACCGGGTGACTGGGCTGTACGGTAGATGGGCAACCGTTTCAATGGTTTCATTTTGGGCCATAAAGTGGAAACCGTTGAAACGGTTAATTGGATTTAGAAATCTTTTCATCACCCGGTTGAACCCGGGTGAGAATGAGACGCCCCAGCCTACCTTACGAAATCGCGCTGAGCGGCAACGCGTACGTCGGACCAGGCCCGAAAAAATTGAATAGCATTCCATCGAGACCCAGCGGAAAGTTTGCTAACAGTCTGGATCCGTCGATGATCACTTGCTGCAAATTGGCGCTGTCTTCACCAATCTCGTACAAGAACTTCTCAGCGCAATCAATCGCGGTGAAGGCAGCCGCCGGATTCGTGAGCCCGCATTGGTTTGGCAGCGTCACTACCGGGCCGGACGCGTGATCGTAAAGAATAAACGCTCGATAATTCTCGAGGACTGTCTTGTCCGGTTTGCCGGTCTGCTCCCAAACCTTGAAAGTTTCTTCGAGCTCGATGGCTTCGGCCCACAACTTTCCGATATTTGATGCGGAGCCTTTCGTAAACATCCAGGTGTGTTCCGGTGCTGAACAAGGATTGACGTACACCGTATGATAAGTCGCCGGGTCAATGATTTGAAAAAGCTCTGTTCCGGACATACCGCCGGCATAAGCACCAAGTGATGCGCCCTTGGAAATCGCCAAATTAACTAAATCGAAGTCGGTGAATACCCACAACTCTCCGGCAGGAACCAGGTTTTCGGTGCCGGTAATCATGCTCTTCACCTTGCGCGTAGATTCAGGTTCAGCGCGTATTGCAAAAAGACCAAGTGGAGCGAACCAGCCGGCATAGCTAACCAGCGCGCGCATTACGGCGTTAAGATCCGCGCGTTTTTCACTGTAAGCGATCAGCGTATCTATCATGTTGTTTACTTAACCTTCTCAAAATAAGTTGAAGAACCAGCCGAAAAGAATTTGCGCACCTTTCGGCCATAGTGCGAACAGAAGAAAGCTCACCAGAGCCACGATAAGACTGGGCAAAAAATACACCTGGCCCGGATAGAACGATCTCAGAACGTTGTAGGCTATCCAGCTCGAAAGCACACCAACAGCCCAGACTAGTATCACAGCCCGAAGTGGCTTGCCGTTTACAAAATCATGAACAATCAACGACGAAAAAGCGGACCACCCAAGTAATAAGATTGTGCTGTGACCAAGATTCGAAACGACGTAAAGGTCAAAATGCGAATCGGTATCAACCCGAAAGAATTGCTGGATACGATTAAGAATCAGCGCCGTGACGATGGCTATGATCCAAAATACCGCATAACCTTTCGCGAAACGTAGCGTCAAATACTCCGCTCCCAGCGGCCACATCAACAAAGCGACGAAGACAATGAAGACGAGATTTATGAGAAAGCCGATGAGACATCCGGCCGACTCATCTGAAATTTCACCGAAGTAAGGAACCCTTAGCCCGATTGATCGTCATCCTCCTCTCATCAGCTACCACAGCCGGTTATCGTACATCGTCGTGGCTTGCATTGATGGTCCGCCGTGCGGAACTCACCTCTATTCTTCCTGGCCTTCCACTGGTTAGCATACCCCTAAGAATGCGGCAATGAGAATTGCGCATAGCGTGGTTAGAGATTTCATGATTTTGCTGCTTATGAGTAGTCGGCCAGCGAAGCGAGAGTCTGCGGCCTTGCCGCATTTGAAACAGCTCACTACCCACATTCGACGTTGCTGTGGGTGACAACGTTACTGAAGCGGTGTTGATACTCGGTCGATGTGATAAACGAGCAGACCATCCCGCGATTGTTGGCAGCCAAGGTGAGCATCAGCCCTGGCGCCATCCTTACTACTGGGCTCCCTTCGTTCTCGTTGGCGACCACAACTGAAGCCCACGCGATTTCTTTCTTCTTCAGTGCGCCAAGAAAAAGTAGGTAAAGCATAAATGGTGAACTGAAGCCTTAGCCGATACCACAGGCTGGCCCTGTGGTATTTCAGATTCACAGCTACAAAAACAGGCTGATCCGTCGGTTCGCAAGAGGCCACGGGCTGGCCCCGTGGTGTTTCACGTTGCCGCCTGCCACCGGCCTGAAGCATGAACACTCCACGGGACGAGCCCGTGGCCTCACCAAAAATCCCGACCCGCCTCGGTTAGCAACCAACGTGAATTACCACGGCGCCAGGCCGTGGCCTCAGTTTAGCGACTACCTACTTTTTCTTGCCGCACTGTTTCTTCTTTGCGACTTTGCGGCTTTGCGGGAAACTCCAAGTCATCCAAAATTCACTTTCCCGCAAAGGCGCTAAGACGCAAAGGACCGCAACCCGAAGGTCGTCTTCCAAACACTGGCTGCAATCCTTAGAACAAGATATCTTGTCAGGCCAAAGTTACGCCTATTCGCCTTGCGCTGGAGAAAATCCGTGATGACATCAGTGAGAATATTGTTGGCTCTACTGGCGACCAGTCTGCTGCTGGGAAGTGTAATGGCATGCAGCTCTGAGAAGACGGACGCGGGTTCGACTTCCGCTAACAACGCTAACGTGACGGCGAGCGCGAATGCTAACGCTTCGCCTGCAGCGTCGAGCAATTCAGCCTTACCAGCTCCTTCAACCTCGGAACCGCGAGTGATTTTCATTCTTGACGCTTCTGGCTCGATGTTGGGGCGCGTCGGGAAAGAAGAAAAAATGGCTGCGGCGCGCCGCGTCTTGAAGGACTCAATAACGAAGTTGCCTGACAACGCTCAGGTTGGTCTCATCGCTTACGGTCACCGGCGCAAGAACGACTGTGCCGACATCGAAATTCTGTCTGAGCTCAAAGCTCTGGACAAAGGCGCGCTGTCGACAACTATTGATGCCATTAAGCCAAGCGGCATGACACCAATCACAAATTCGCTGCAGCGTGCCTTTGAAGTAGTGAAGGCCCAGCAAGGCGCCAGCGCCGTTACCGTGGTGTTGGTAAGTGACGGACTGGAAACCTGTAATGGCGACCCCTGCAAGTTAGCGCGCGACGCAAAACAAGCCGGCTTGAATTTTGTGCTTCATGTAATCGGTTTTGACGTCGGCAAGATCAGTGTCGCGCAACTCGAGTGCGTTGCTCAGGCAGGTAACGGTTTGTATATCGGGGCTCAAAATGCCGACGAACTGGCAACTGCCTTATCGGGCGCAGTGACATCAACCGCTCTTCCGGACAGCCGCTTATCGATCAAGGCAATCGCGGATGGCAAACTGACTGATGTAATCGTAAGTGTTCGACGCGTAGGCTCGACTGAGGAAGTCACCGGTGGTCGCACTTACGACGCCACTGAGACGAACCCGAGAGTCTTACCACTTCCAGCCGGCGACTACGATGTTACCGTGACGGCGATTAATCTTTCCGGCGCGCCTTCCATCCGTTTTGAAGCCGTCAAGGTTCCGGGCGGGCAAACAGTGGAAAGGACCGCCGACTTCAGCGCCGGGGAACTAGCCGTTGAAGTAGTCCGCAATGGAAGGCCTTCGGATGCGGTAGTCCAGGTTTACGCGAGTGGCAAAGCGGAAGTCGTCGCCAGCGGTAGAACCAGCGCGAGCAACAACCCATTCAAGTTTCGCCTATTGCCGGGCAGCTATGAAGTGGCCGTGAAGTCGACCGAAATTAGCGGTGGGCCAGAGCTGCGTCTTACCAACGTCGTGGTTGAAGGCGCGAAACAAGCCAAGCAGACTGCCGACTTCTCAACCGGATCACTTCGCGTTGGCGCCGTTAACAACGGCACTCTGGTCGACGCAGTAGTCAGCGTCACTAATCTCACGACCAGGAAAGACGAAGCCACCCTGCGAACTTATGCTACGTCGAACACAAATCCACGAACCTTCGAGCTGTTGCCGGGTCGCTATCGCGTGAAACTTACTGCTGTGAAACCGGCCGGCTTGCGTCCACAGGAGATCGAAATCGAAATCTCCGCAGGTCGGACAGTCGAGCGGACGGTAGATTTCGCAAAGTAACGAAATTCTCCTAACATTATTTATGTTTCTTAATTTATGTTTCTTAAGACCGGATAGCTTGATAACAGAGAACAGGATGGTAGTTTTGGGGCGGCGTGAATCAAGTCCTTACTCGAGTAACGCCGCCCTCCGCAGGCTGGCTTATGGACAACTTCCCTGCACAGTGTAGTGTGGACCATCGTCCACCGCTGGACCGTGAGGATGGTTCTTCGGAACCTTTACTTTGGCAGTGGCGGTGCCGACGTTACCCGCGGCGTCTCGCACTTTGAAGGTTATCGTGTAAACACGACCGTTGCCTCCGTCCTGGCGCTCAGCGCGTAACTTCACGGCGCGGCAATGTCGCTTGATGACGATATCCTGCAAAGTATTTCCGTCTCCTGCTCCTGGACTATTCTCAGGTTCATCACTTGTGACCTTCGCAATCACCACCGCGCTAACACCGCCACAGTTGGAGCAGCTATCGCTTACGCTGCTGACAAAGTCTCGCACGCGGAACTTGCGGTAGTCGTGATCCGGAGGCCAAATCGAAGGAGTCTGACCATTCAAGACAATCACTGGCGCCGTCGTATCCACGACCTTCACGGTTCTTGTCGTCGAAACTGTTCGCGCCCCGTCACTAACTTTGTAGGTCCGCACATAAGTCCCGACTACGTTGCTATTGACGTTTCCCGTAACCACGATCGAGCCCGTCAGATTTCCAGCACAGGCATCTGTGGCAGTCGCGCCGGGATCAGTGAAAACAGTATGGCATTCGACCGTCATTGGATTGGCGCCATTCAAAGTGATGGCAGGTCCAACATTATCCGCCACGTTGATCGAGACTGAGTCGTCATCCGAACCTCCGTCAGAAGACACGACTATCAGTGTGATCGTATGCGAACCCGCCGGCAAAGAAACGGCGAGCGTTGCTCCAGTGCCAAGCGTGGTCGCTCCTTCTTTCCATGTGAAAGAGAGCGTGCCGCTGCCAGTCGACGCGGTACCATCCAGCGTGACAGGTGTCGTCGCACCGGCACATTCAACGGTCTGTTCCGGGCCGGCATCCGCCACCACCGGGGACGCAGAGCTAAGCTTTTGCACGCGGTCATTCCCCGTGTCCGCCACAAAAACATTTCCAAACGCATCCGCTGCCACATCCTGCGGATCGGTGAACTGTCCATCGCCGGCGCCGTTGCTGCCAAAGCTCTCCATGAACGTTCCGGTGTTTGAGAAAGTCTGGATACGGTTATTGCCGCGATCCGCAACCACGACCATGCCGGAGGAGTTAACACTGACGCCATTTGGACTGGCAAATTCACCGTCACCGCTTCCCGCAGTTCCCCATTGCATAAGGAAGTTACCGGCCAAGTCGAATTTCTGGATGCGATTGTTGCCGGTGTCTGCCACGTAGACATTGTCGAAGGAGTCAATCGCCAAACCCTGCGGGCCATTGAGCTGTCCGTCTCCGGGACCGAAGCTTCCCCATTGAGCGACGAACACACCGCCGGAATCGAAATGTTGTATGCGATGGTTGTTGGTATCCGATACGTAGATGTCACCGGCTGAGTCAACTGCCACTCCTGAGGCGCCGAGAAACTTTCCGGCGCTGCTGCCAGAGCCGCCCCAGGTCGTTAAGAAGATCCCGGTCGAATCGAACTTCGATACACGGTCGGTGAATTGATCGCTAACATAGATTCTCCCGACCGAATCGACTGCGACACCAGACGGACTTACGAACCCGCCGTCAACATCACCCGGCACGCCAAACTTGCGTATGAAGTTTCCGTTGTTATCAAACTTCTGAACTCGGTTGCCGTTTCCCTCAGCCACGTAAACATTCCCGGCGCTGTCGACATTGATGCCTGCCGGTGTCAGAAATTGCCCATTCGCTGAGCCGGTCGAGCCCCATGTAAAAGTAAAGCTGAGACTCGCCAGCACAGCCGTGGCCATGATCATAACGATCAATGTGATCGCGACGGCCAGCGCCGAGCGCCGTTTGATTGAACTTGTTCTTGCTGTGTGAGTGTGCGGGCGAAGGGAGTTCTTGGATCTCATCGGCTCTCTCCTTTTAAGGAACTAAGGTGATGAGCGGGGGGCTCCACTCCGGATTCATGGCTGGTGAGTTAACAAAACCTTACCACAAAATAGAGCGGCGATGGTCCATCAAGTTGCTCGAAAATCGATTATCAGATAAGTCAGATTGAATTATCTTAAGTCATCGCATGACGTGGCACGGGCGTCCCGCCCGTGAACTTGCCCCGCCACTTCCCTCTCGTTAACCAAATGAGACTTGTGAGTGCTAATCAATCTTCACGGGCAAGATGCCCGTGCTTCCCTAGCCAACGAAGCTGAGGCGGCGATGCTCGTTGAAGCAACGCCGCCCCGGGGAGTCTTACTTACGGACAAGTACCGAGCACGGTGTACTGTGGACCATCGTCTATCGCCGGTCCACTTCCCTGGCTCGCAGGCACGGTCACTTTTGCCGTAGCAGTCGAGCTGTTGCCGGACGCATCGGTGACCTTGAATGTAATTGTGTAAACACGGCCGTTGCCGCCGCCCACGCGTTCGGATCGTAATTGCACCGACTTGCAGTTCCCGGCAATTACGATGTCGTTCAGCGTACTTCCATCACCGCCGCTGTTCTCCAACTCGTCACTGGTGACCTTCGAAATGACCACCGCGCCTACGCCCAAATTGCCGCCACAGCTATCGGTCGCGCTGGTTACGAAGTCTGACACGTTGAAGGTATGGTACTTGTGATTCGGCGGCCACATCGATGGCGAATTGCCATTCAAGGTGATCACCGGAGCAGTCGTGTCCACTACATTTACTGTCCTCACAACAGAAGCCGAGTTGGTTCCATCACTCACTGAGTAGGTCAGCAGGTAAGATCCGACGACGTTAGGATTGACGCTGCCGGTAACCATGATTGCGCCCGTTAAGTCGCCGGCGCAGCCATCGCTCGCAGTCGCGCCCGGATCAACGAAAGCAGTGTGACATTCAACGGTCATCGGATTAGCGCCATTCAACATAATCGTCGGCGCCACTGTGTCCACGATATTGATCTGGACAGTGTCATCGTCTGAACCGCCGCCAGAGGACGTTACCGTCAACGTGATCGTGTGTGGGCCAACGGGCAACGAGACGCCAAGCGTAGCGCCCATACCCAGCGTTGTTGCTCCTTCGGTCCATGTGTAAGTGAGCGTGCCGCCTCCAGTCGAAGCCGTACCGTCGAGCGTAACCGGTGTAGTCGCGCCCGCACACTCAACCGTCTGGTCTGGTCCAGCGTCAGCAACAACCGGCGCCACTGCTGTGCCGAGCTTTTGCACTCGGTCATTATTTGTATCCGCTACAAAAATGTTTCCGGCAGGGTCATAAGCAGCATCCTGTGGGCCAAGGAACTGACCATCGCCACTGCCGCTAGTGCCGAAGCTTTCGATAAACGTGCCGGTGTTTGAGAAAGTCTGAATGCGGTTGTTGCCATTGTCAGCGACGACTATGGTTCCGGTCGAATCAGCGCTAACGCCAAATGGGCCAGTGAACTGCCCGTTGCCGGCGCCAGCACTTCCCCACTTGGTGAGAAAGACGCCGGACGATGTGAATTTTTGGATGCGGTTATTTCCGGTGTCAGCCACATAGACGTTGTTGGCGGAGTCGATCGCCAGGCCCTGTGGCCCACTGAAATTGCCATCGCCTGAGCCGCTGCTTCCCCATGACATGATGAAGACGCCGCCATTGTCGAACTTTTGAACGCGATGGTTATTGGTGTCGGTGACGTAAACGTCGCCGGTCGAATCGACTGCGACACCCGAAGCGCCAAGAAACTTGCCAGACCCGCTGCCTGAGCCACCCCAGGTTGTCAGGAAGACCCCACTCGAATCGAACTTCGAAACCCGGTCGGTGAACGAATCCGTAACAAAAATCCTGCCTACGGAGTCAACCGCCACGCCGGACGGGCTTACGAACCCACCTGGAGTGTCGCCTGGTATTCCAAACTTAAGCAGGAAGACTCCGTTGTTATCAAACTTCTGTACGCGGTTCCCGTTTCCCTCGGCCACGTAGACATTGCCGACAGCGTCGGTATTGATCGCAGCTGGTGTCAGAAATTGACCGTTGCCGGAGCCGGTGCTTCCCCACTTTAAAATGAAACTGATACTTGCCAGTACGGTTGTGGCCACAATCATCACGGCAAGCGTGACGACAAATGCCATGACGGATCGGCGAGTAGTTTTTGAAATTCTAGTTTGTGATCTGGGTGCTTGATATCGATGGGTGGTCCTGGATCTCATCGGGTTCTCCTTGTGAAAGACGTACCTCAGGTTTAGCCAAAAGTGAGTCGGGGGCATCACTTGACACTATTGGTTTAGCGAGGTCGGAGACGATATCACAGGTCGGGAAAACCGTGAATCGGAAATCGTGAACCGAAAACCGTGAACCGTGAACCGAAAACCGTGAACCGAAAACCGTGAACCGTGAACCGGAAACCGTGACAAGAGAAAGCACTCGACTGCACACGCGAAAATTCCCGGTTTACGGTTCCCGGTTCACGGTTCCCGGTTCACGGTTCCCGGTTTACGGTTTACGGTTCCCGGTTTACGGTTCCCGGTTTACGGTTCCCGGTTTACGGTTCCCGGTTCACGGTTTACGGTTCCCGGTTTACGGTTCCCGGTTTACGGTTCCCGGTTTACGGTTCCCGGTTCACGGTTCCCGGTTTACGGTTCCCGGTTTACGGTTCC
>Ga0134125_10000243_pt1 | contig 78512 bp, 72 predicted proteins | sample KB31751_FD_96464 | JGI IMG/M metagenome (GOLD analysis project Ga0134125, IMG submission 96464) | Terrestrial soil microbial communities with excess Nitrogen fertilizer from Kellogg Biological Station, Michigan, USA - KB3-175-1 | ecosystem: Environmental > Terrestrial > Soil > Unclassified ... | reverse complement strand
CGTTCGTCAAGACGGTGACCCCGGGTACGAACACGTACACGATCGTCGCCGAATCGACGAGCAAAGACACCTTCACCATCGCGCGTGGCTCCGAAGGCGAAATCACGCGTAGCTGCACCCAGGTCACCGGCAGCAAAGGCTGCCCGACGAAAAGCTGGTAGCTCACCCCTCGTCGCGCGCGGTCTCGGCGGCGAGCTCCGGGAGCGGGCGCCGCGCTATCTCGGCGGCCTCGGCAGGCGTCACGCCGAAGCTGCGCAGAACTCCCTCGGCGTGCTCTGAGTCGGCCGTGGCGCTCACACCGCGCGCGAGCTCGGCCTGGATGACGGCGAACAGCGCGCCCCCGCTCGCGTTGAGGGCGAGCGGGGGGTTGGAGACCTCGAAGCGCCCGGCCTCGATGCCGGCTCGCAGATCCGCCTCGGCGGCGTTGCCGAGCGTCGCCCACGCCGCCCGATAGGGGACGTCGAGACGCACCATCAGCCACGCCCAATCCGGGTCCGACTGCGCCGCGCGCACGAGATGGCGATGGGCGACGCTGATCTTCTCGGCCGGGTCCTCGACCTGAGCCTGGCGTCCCTGCAGGAGCGCCAGCTGCCCTGACAGCTCGTCCTTCAGGAGCTCCTCGAGCAGCTCCTCCTTGGTTGCGAAGTAGTTGTAGAAGGAGCCGATCGCCACGTCCGCGCGCTCGGCGATCTCGGCGATCGTCGTCCGCTCGAGGCCTTGGCCGGCGAACAGCTCCCGTGCCGCGGCGAGAAGCGCGGCCCGGGTTCTGGCCTTGCGCCTCTCCACTCGCTCGCTCGGGGCGTGGTTTCCCTTGCCTGGCATCTGCGCATTCTGCAACCTCACAGGATGAACATATCATCAATCTTGAATCTCTATTCATTTTGTGTTAGGTTCAGCCGCGCAAGCGAGTTCGAGGTGGGAGGGAAGATGAGGGTCGAGCACACGCCGGTGCTGGTCGTCGGAGGCGGAGGGGCCGGTCTGACGGCCTCGATGCTGCTGGCGGAGATGGGGGTCGATCACCTGCTCGTCAACGCACGCCCGGGGACCTCGGATCTGCCGAAGGCGCACGTCCTCAACCAGCGGGCGATGGAGGTCCTCGAGGACGTCGGGGTCGCGCATGAGATCTCCCGCCGCGGCACGCCGGCGGAGAACATGGCCGCCACGGCTTACTACGCGGGCTTCGCAGGCCCGAGCGAGGAGTACGGGCGCAGGCTCGCGCGCCTGGAGTGCTGGGGCGCGGGCGGAGCGGATGAGAACTGGAGCTCGGCGAGCGCCTGGATCCAGCAGAACCTCCCGCAGATCCGCCTCGAGCCGATCCTGCGCCGCCGCGCCGAGGAGCTGTCGCCCGGCCGGGTGAGGTTCCATCACGAGCTGCTGGGCCTCGAACAGGACGAGCACGAGGTGAGGGCTCGCATCCGCGCCCACGCCCTCGAGGAGGAGTACGAGGTCAGGTGCTCCTACCTGATCGGCGCCGACGGCGGGCGCCGCGTGGCGTCGGAGATCGGCGTCGAGTACGAGGGGCTCGGCGTCGTCGCGCAGACGGCGACGCTGCACGTCAGCGCCGACTTCTCCCGCTGGGCGCGCGATTCGGACGTGCTGATCCGCTGGATCACCTCGCCCCAGAGCGGAGTGGGCGTGGTGATGGTTCCGATGGGACCGGACCGCTGGGGGCCGGAGTCGGAGGAGTGGGTGATCCACCTCAACTACCCCGCCGAGGACCCTCGCGCGCAGTCCGACGAGAAGGTGGAGGCCGACGCCCGCCGCGCGCTGGGGATCGCCGATCACCCGATGCGGATCCACAAGGTCACGCGCTGGTCGGTCGATGCGGTGATGGCCTCCGCGTTCAGCGTCGGGCGCGTCCACCTCGTCGGCGATGCTGCTCACAGGCACCCCCCGACCGGCGGCCTCGGCCTGACGAGCGCGATCCACGACGTTCACAACCTGTGCTGGAAGCTGGCGGCCGTCGTGGGGGGTTGCGCGGGCGTGGAGCTGCTCGACAGCTACGAGCCGGAGCGTCGGTCGAGCGATGAGCAGAACGCGCAGCGCTCGCTCGAGAACGCGGTCAACCAGTTCGCGATCACGGCGTCGATCGGCGTCTCGCACGAGAACAGCGAGGAGCAGAACCTCGCCAACCTGCGCAGGCTCTGGAGCGGCCGGAGCGAGGACGCGGAGCAGCGCGCGGCGGTGCTGCGCCTGGTACGCGCCCAGTCGATGGAGTTCAACGAGCTGGGCGTCGAGCTCGGCTACAGCTACGAGTCCGCCGCGATCGTCGCCGACGGCACGCCCGCGCCGAGCTCGCCCGACCCCGTCCGCATCTACGCCCCCTCGACCCGGCCCGGCTCGCCGCTGCCTCACGCGTGGATCGACGACGAGTCGGGGCGGCGGCAGGCGATCAAGGATCTCGTGCGCCCAGGCCGGTTCCTGCTGATCGCCGGGGAGGACGGTCACGACTGGTGCGAGGCCGCGCGCGAGCTCGCCCGGGAGCTCTGCCTGCCGCTCGACGCCGTGCGGATCGGGCACCTCGAGGGCGACCTGTACGACCCGCGCTGCACGTGGCTGCGCCGCCGCGAAATCGACCCGGACGGCGCGATCCTGGTCCGGCCGGACCGATTCGTCGCCTGGCGCAGCCTGGGGGCGAGCGTCGCGGCCCGGGATCAGCTCGGCGTGGCGCTCAGCGCGGTCCTCCACCGTCCCGTCGCTGCGCCGGCGCTCGGCTGAGGCGGCTTCTCGCGACGCCATGGACAACCGAACCGACATCGCGATCGTCGGCTACGGACCAGTCGGGCAGACGCTCGCGATCCTGCTCGGACGCCTCGGCTACGCCGTCTCGGTGTTCGAGCGCTGGCCGAGCCTCTACCCGCGACCGCGCGCCGTTCACTACGACGACGAGGTCGCCCGCATCTTCCAGCGCCTCGGGCTCGCCGGCGAGCTCGCCGCGATCAGCGAGCCGGCGACGACGTACGAGTGGCAGAACGCCGCCGGTCAGACGCTGCTGTCCCTGGACCGCACCGCCCCCGGACCGTCGGGATGGCCGGCCGCGACGATGTTCAGCCAGCCCGAGCTCGAGCAGGTGCTCGACCGTGCCGCCAAGGGCGTCCCGACCGTCGAGGTGCGCCAGGGCTGGAACGTGATGGACCTGGAAGAGGAGGGCGATCACGTGCGCCTTCGGGTCCGGCAGGGCCGCGAGGAAGCCGGCGGCTGGGTCGCCACCGGCGAGGAGCGGGATCTCCGCGCTTCGTGGGTGATCGGCTGCGACGGCGCCAACAGCATCGTCCGCGAGCGGATGGGCACAGCCGTCGAGGATCTCGGCTTCGCCTACGACTGGCTGATCGCCGACACCGTCCCACGGGACCCCGGCCTGCTCGCCGGGGTGAACCTCCAACAATGCGACCCGGCCCGCCCGACGACGCTCGTCTCGGGCGGGCCGGGTCGCAGGCGCTGGGAGTGGATGCTCCTGCCGGGGGAGACGCCGGAGCAGGTCGAATCGGAGGCTTTCGTGTGGCGGATGCTCGCCGCCTCGGGCATCGGACCGCAGGACGTCTCGCTCGAGCGGCACGTCGTCTACACGTTCCGCGCGCGCTGGGCGCGCGAGTGGCGCCGCGGGCGCCTGCTGCTCGCCGGCGACGCCGCGCATCAGATGCCTCCCTTCGCAGGCCAGGGTATGTGCTCCGGGATCCGCGACGCTTTCGCTCTGTGCTGGCATCTCGACCTCGTGCTCCGTGGCCTCGCGCACGACTCGACGCTCGACCTCTACACGAGCGAGCGGCGCGGGCACCTCGAGCATGCGATCGCAGTCTCCGTCGAGCTCGGGAAGGTGATCTGCATAACCGACGAGGCTGCGGCGGCGGCGCGGGACGAGGTGCTGCTGGGGGTTGCGGCCGACCCGACCGTGCTGCCCTCCGAGCCGCCCCCGCCGCTGCTGGGCCCCGGCCTCCACGACGGCCGTTCGGCCGGCGCGGGCTCGCTGTTCCCCCAGGGACGCGTGCGGAGCGCCGGTCGTGAGGCGCTGCTGGAAGACACCTTCCAAGGGCCGTTCGCTCTCTACGCGCTCGCCCGCGACCCGCGCGAGCTGCTCGACGCCGAGACGAGCCGGTTCCTCGACGAGCTCGGCTGCGCGTACTTGTTGCTCGGCGCGGAGCACGACCGCATCTACGAGGACTGGTTCGCGGAGCACGACTGCGAGCTCGCGCTGGTACGTCCTGACTTCCACGTCTTCGGGACGGCCGCGGCCGAGCGAGAGGCGCTCGCCGCGCTCGTCGCCGAGCTGCGGACCGCCCTGACCGATTCAGACCACCGACAGAAAGGGCCCACGCAATGACGACGATCAAACCCGCCTTCCATCACTTCAACCTCAAGACGACACGGCTGCAGGAGCTGATCGACTGGTACGGGACGGTCGTCGGCGCGGAGGTGACCTTCCAAGATGCGACGGGGGCGTGGCTCACCAACGACGCCGCCAACCACCGCATCGCCCTGCTGGCCTTCCCCGGATTCGTCGACGACCCGGAGAAGGACACCCGCACGGGGCTGCACCACAGCGCCTTCGAGTACAACGCGTTCGAGGATCTCAACGCGAGCTACCTGCGGCTTCGCGACGCCGGCATCGAGCCGGACCTCTGCATCGATCACGGGATGACGCTCTCCTACTACTACAAGGATCCCGACGGAAACCACGTCGAGCTCCAGATCGACACCTTCGGCGACTGGTCCGAGTCGAAGCGGTGGATGCAGCGCAGCCCCGACTTCAAGGCGGACCCGATCGGCGTGTTCGTCGACCCCGCGAAGATCGCCGACGCGGCGGCCGCCGGAGAGCCGTTCGCGGACATCCACCGCCGTGCGATGGCCGGCGAGCTCAGCCCCGCCCAGGCGCCCGTCGAGCTGCCCGTGGCAGGGAAGGGGGATTAGCCGATGCGACTCGTCAGCTACGTAAACGACGGTGTCGAGGCGGCCGGGGTGCTCCTCGACGAGGAGATCGTGCCGCTCTCCTCGCTCGAGCGCCCGCCGGGAGCCACTGTGCGGGAGACGCTCGCCGCGCTGGACAGAGAGGGTCTCGCGGAGCTCGCCGCCGCCGCCTCGCGCTGCCCGGAGCGGATCGCCCTCGCCGACGTCCGGCTCCGCGCGCCGGTGCCCGACCCGGAGAAGATCATCTGCGTCGGCCTCAACTACCGCGATCACGCGGAAGAGAGCGGGCAGGAGATCCCGCAGTCGCCGATGTGGTTCGCGAAGTTCGCCAACTCGCTGCGCGGCAGCGGCGAGCCGATCGTGCTGCCCGAGGCCCACCCCGACTACGTCGACTACGAGGCCGAGCTCGCCCTCGTGATCGGTCGCGAGGCGCGCAACGTGGACGCGGAGCACGCGCTCGCTCACATTGCCGGGGCGATGCCGTTCAACGACGTCAGCGCCCGCGACCTTCAGCTGCAGAACCCCCTGTGGACGAGCGGCAAGGCGATCGACACGTTCGCGCCCTGCGGCCCGGCGCTGGTCACCCTCGAGGAGGTGGGGGACCTCGGGGAGCTCGCGCTGCGCACGAGGATCGACGGAGAGACCGTTCAGGAAGGCACCACGGCGAACCTGATCTTCGGTCCCGCGGAGCTCGTGGCGTGGCTCTCGCGCACGATGACGCTGCTCCCCGGCGACATCGTCGCCACGGGCACCCCCGCGGGCGTCGGAGCCCCGAAGGGCAGGTTCCTGCGCGACGGAAGCACGGTCGAGGTCGAGGTCGAGCGACTCGGCACGCTCAGCAACCCGGTTCGCGCGGAATGAAGCTCTCCGAGCTGACACCCGGCCTCGCGCGCCTGCTCGACTCGCGGCCCGTCGGCGTGCTCGCCACGGAGCGAGGAGGCGGGAGGCCGAGCCAGTCGGTCGTGTACTACGCGCGCGAAGGCGAGACGCTGCTGATATCGAGCGTCGAGGGACGCCGGAAGGTCGAGGACGTGGAGCGGAGCGGCTGGGCGTCGCTGAGCGTGATGGGCGAGGCGCGCCCGTTCCCTTCCGCCACGTTCTCCGGGAAAGCCGAGATCCTGCGCAGCGGGATCGGCGCGGCGACCGCGGCGGTGATGCAGCGGATACTCGCAAGCGAGGAGCCCCCCGAGGAGCAGAGCGACGAGGCGCTCGCGTCGGTCGGGCGAGTGATCATCGCGCTTGCGATCGAGGATGTGGCCGCGGTCAGCTACCTCGATCCGTGAGCTCTTAGCACCCTGCGCGCGTCCCCACGTCCACGTCGCCGACCGCCTGCCGCAAGGTACGGACTCCAGATGTGTCCGATCCCGGATGCGGCTCCGTTCGCGGCCTTGCATGATCGGTTTCGATGTCCATCTCAGACACCTCACACCGAATCTCTGGCGCTCGCTCCGGCATGCCTGAGCTGAAGGCGGCTTCCAGGCGCAGGATGTATCGCGGCGGGCGTCCCGACCGTCTCGCCGGCCTTCTCGGCCGCGCGACGGCGAAGCTCGCCTCCGCCGGGCTCGCACCCAAGCGCCTGGTGACGCTCGAGGTGAAGGGCCGTCGCAGTGGCCGACTCGTCTCGCTGCCGGTCGTCGTGGCCGACCACGAGGGAGAGCGCTACCTGGTCGCGATGCTGGGCCCGAACACGAACTGGGTCAGGAACGTCGAGGCGTCCAGAGGAGTCGCCGCGATCACGCACGGCCGCCGGGAAGCGGTGATCCTCGAGCCGGTCGACGCGGCCGCCCGGGCGCCGATCCTGCGACGCTACCTCGAGCTGGCCCCCGGAGCCCGCGCCCACATCCCGATCGATCGGCGAGCGCCGGTCAGCGAGTTCGAGACCGTCGCGGCCGATCATCCGGTCTTCCGCATCGCTCGCCGCCCTGACGGTGGCGAGCGGACGGATGCGAACGCCGGTTAGCCCAAGCGACGACGACGTCCGGCGGGCACCGCGCGGCCAAGAGGATCCTCAGAGCCGCCTGTGAGGCCGGCGCTCGCCGTCGGCCCGGCCCACATGACCCGATCCCGCCGAGTCGCTCGCGGTGCGTGTCCCTTGCCGGCGACAGCGCGGCGAGACGGTCCGGTAGCGTCGCGCCCAACCGGCATCCGGCCTTGCTCCCGGATGCAAAGCACCGAAAGGGGAAAGCATGAAGCTCCGTATGCCAAGTCCCGCGCTGGTCGTGGCCCTGCTCGCGTTGGTCGTCGCGATGTCCGGGTCGGCCATCGCCGCGAGTCTGATCACGAGCTCGCAGATCAAGAACGGGACGATCCAGCTCAAGGACCTCAGCAAGAAGGCGGTCTCCCAGCTACGTGGGCGTCAGGGTCCGCGGGGCGCGCAGGGTCTCCAGGGCGCCCAGGGTCTCCAGGGCGTCCAGGGCACGACTGGCCCGGTGGGGCCGAGCGAAGTCTTCACGTTCACCCACACGGGCGACATCGAATTGCCGAGCCCGCCGGTCAAAGCCACGCTCGCGCCTGGTAAGTACCTGATCTTCGGACGGGTGCAGATCAACAACAACGGGGCCGAAACGGAAAGACCGTCCTGCGTCCTGCAAGCCGAATCCGATCACGACCAGGCGCTGCTGGGCACGAGTCAGAACGTGACCAACGACGACACGGCCGACGCGACGCTGATGATCATCCACACGTTCACGGCGACGGGAACGGTCACGCTGGGATGCGAAAGCGGCGTTGCCGCGGAAATGGAAGACGTGAGCATCACGGCCGTCCGCGTCGGCAGCACGACGAGCGGCACCCTCTGAGGTTCGCGTGGGGCCCGGCGAGGCATTCGCCGGGCCCTGTGCGATCAGTCGATCGTGACCGGCACGCCGGGCCCGATGCGTTCGGCGAGCCAGTCGATGCTCGATGTGGCGAGCCGGACGCAGCCGTGGGATTCGGCGGCGCCGAGCGTGCCTCCGAGGTTCCCGCGGCCGTGCAGCGCGATCTGCCCGGGGCCTCCTTCGAATTCCTGTAGCGCGTCCGAGCGGGCGCTCAGCGCGAGCGCGAACGGGCCGCCGGGCTCGCCCGGGCTCATCTTCAACGTCTCCTCGACGAAGAAGCTCCCGCTCGGCGTCGGCGTCGACGGCTTTCCCACGACTGCGCCGAAGGTTCTGATCAGCCGGCCCCGGCGGTAGACGCTGACGTGCCTGGCCGCGAGGGTGACGAGGAGATGCCACCCGGTCACGGCGCTGCGCGTGCCCTGGCGCGCGATCCAACCGCTCGAGCCGTTGGGGCGGCCCGGCAGCATCACGTGCAGCCACCGGATGCCGTCGCGTCCCGTGGCGGCTCCGAGCACGGGCACGGTTGTCCGCTCTGCCGTGATCGGCCTGAGGTCGGGGAGCGTCGCGATCACCCTGCCCGCGGCATCCGGTCGGGCGTGGACGCGATGACCGGTGAGCAGGACGGCGAGACGCTGCGTTGCCTGAACGTGGTGGAGCTGGGCGGCGCGCGCCGATCCCGTCAGGGCCACGACGCCGAAAACCGCTGCGGCGGCGAGCAGAGGGAGGAGGCGGGCATGGAGCAGGTCGGTCCGCAGAACCTTCGAGGGCCGCCCTTCACGGGTCGGCTGAGATCGTCGGTCGTTCATGTCTCGATCCGATGCCGACGTCCGGGCGACCTGATGGTCGCCCGGATCAGCCGAGCATCCCTCAGCCGGTGAACGCGCCCCGCCCGTTGGGGCTTGCCGGGCGTGCCTGCGAGCGCCGTCTGGTTGCCGCCCTGCGAGCCCGGCGACGGGCGGCCGCGCGCCGCAGCGCCGCCCTGTGTGCGGCTGCGCGCCGGCGGTTGACGGTCGATTTCGAGGCGAGCGGTGGGCTCGTGGTGTTGAGCGCCGGGATGATCGGCGGCGTCACCACGGGGGTCGTCGAGCCGGGTACGGTTCCGCCGCCCGGTGTCGTCCCGCCGTTTTCCAGCGCGGTCGTTTCTTCGGGCGTTGACGTTTCCGTTGCGCCGATTGCGCAGTTGGACTGCGTGATCGTGTTCGTGTCCAGGTTCACCGCGGCGGTCTGCGCGAGCAGCCTGCCGTGGATCGTCGCGGCCGTGTTGGCGGTGATCGTTTCCGCGGCCATGACGGTGCCGACGAAGCGCGTGCCGGTGCCGAGCGTCGCGGAAGATCCGACCTGCCAGAAGACGTTGCAGGCTTGCGCCCCGTTGATCAGCTGGACAGTCGTGTTCGAGCCGGTCGTCAGCGTCGAGCCGATCTGGAAGATGAACACGGCGTTCGGGTCGCCCTGCGCGTCGAGGATCACGCTTCCCGAGGACAGCAGCAGCGAGCTGCTCGCGGTGCGCACGCCGGCCGTGAACGTCTGTCCGGTCAGGTCCGTTCCCGCCGAGCCTTCGGTCGGGCGCCCGGCGGCGTCGTTGTAGGCGGTGGTGAGGGCGTTCTTGGCTTCGATCGCCACGGCGTCGTCGACGTGGGTCTGGCCGAGCACGACGGGGGCCCCGGTCACCGAGGACCCGGGGCTGAGCCCGAGGTCGCCGAACATCGTGGTCGGCCCGGTGTTCGTGACGGTCGAGCCGGCCAGCACCGAGAAGCTGGTTGCCGACCCGAGCCCGACGGTCGCGGGGGCGGCGAGGGCGCTGCTCGCGAACACCGTCGTCGAGAGCATCGCGAACAGGACGAGCCCCGCCCTGCATGCCTTCCTCGTGCGGGTCGCTGAGGATGCTGCGAGGGAGCCGCGCTTCGGCGGCTCGTGCTTCGGTGGGACGCCTCTGGTCATGGGCGTCTCCTGACTGCGGAGGAAGTACCGCACTGGAAGGGGAATCGATCCCCGGTCGTCTTCGACCTGGTTATGTCAACGGCGCGGGAGTCCCCACGGATTAGCCAGGTCCGCGCAACTAAACGGATGTTTGAGCCGGGGAGGGGCGGACGGATGCCTCCACATCGCGACCTGGGAGGCCGAAGGTCCGTCACGGCCGGCGCGAGCCCTGCCCGAGCCGGGAGCGCGATGGTGCGCTTGCCCGACGGCGCATCGGCTCCACGGGTGGAGCGGGCTTCGGCGCGCCGCTCGGGGAAGGTCGCGCTACGAGCTCGCGGCGCGAGGAGACCCCGAGCTTGCGGTAGATGTTCCGAGCGTGGGTGCGGACGGTCTCGACGCCCACCTGCAGGGCGAGGGCGATCTCGGCGTTCGAGCGGTCCTCCTGCAAGAGCGGGAGGACCTCGGCCTCGCGCCGGGTGAGCAGCTCGCGGCCCGCGACAGCACGGCCTCTCGGCTCGGCGACGGCGTGTGGAGTGAGCTGCATCCCGCGGGACGCGAGATGGATCGCGTTGAGCACGTCGCGGGACTCCGTGTCGCGACCGAGGCACGCGCTCGCGCCGAACGCGAGCAGCTGAGCGCACTCGGTCGGCGAGGGGTCCTGCGCGAGCACGACGAGCCTCGTCCGCGGATGGGAGTCGATCAGCTCACGCACCTCGGCCAGCTTCGCGAGCGCGTCGACGTCGATGACGGCGACGTCGGGAGAGTTCGCACGCAGCACGACCCCCAGCCTCGTGTGCTGCACGTCGGCTGCGAGAACGGTGAGGCTCGGGTCGCTGTCGAGAGAGGCGCGCAGCCCTCTGGCGAGCAGATCGTCGAAGCGGGCGAGGACAACCGTGATGGGTCCGTGTCGAGGCATGGCGAGGTGCGCGAGAGGTCGCGCACCTCATTCATCGACACGACCGGGTCGCAGGGTGAGCTCCGGCTACCCCGAGCCTCACCCGAACCTCCCCTCGACCTCACCGTCGCGGGAGGAAGAATCAGGCCGGCATTCGCCTCACGCTGGATGGATCGCCCGACTCCTCACGATCCTGGTCCTCGCTCCGGCCCTGCTCCTGTGCACATCGGCGCAGGCTGACGCGGGCTCGCCGCGTCGCTCGGGTGCCGCGAGCGCGCCCCGACTCCATGCCTCGAGCTCGAAGCGTGCTCGTGAAGCCCGCGCCGCGCCGGACCCGGCTGCTCTCGCCGCGGTTCTCGCCGAGCGCTACTGGGGCGCCGTGCCGTGTGGAGGGCTGATCGCGATCCACGTCTACGCCGACCTCGCTCCCGGTCTCGACCCGACGACCGACGGGTGGGCCACGTTCGCCTCCTCGCTCGGGCCGAACGACCTTGCGGCGCCCGCGGCGAGCTACACGCGGTGCGTCGTCTCCCTGGCGCGCACGCAGTGGCCCACACCCGCGGCCGTCCGGGGCGACTGGAACATGTTCTGTCTGACGGTCATCCATGAGTTCGGCCACCTGCTCGGCCATCCGCACTCCTCGACGCCGCGGAGCGTCATGGCCCCCGTCTTCGGCGACGAATCGAGCGTCCCGACGATCTGCCGAGCCTCGCGCCTCGCGGTCGAAGCGCGCCGACCTCGCGCCTGATCTCTCGGTGGTCACGGAGGCGCGCCTGAACGCCGGCGCCCACGGCTACGGCGACGCGGGCTCGGGGAGGGCTTCCGCCGGCGTCTCGGGCCCGGCGCCGCGCGTGTTCGTCGCGCGCAGCGCGACCGCCGCAGAGACGAGCAGGAAGACGCTGGCTGCGAACAGCGCGTCTCCGAAGCCGGACGTGAGCGCCCGCGGACGGGTCGCGTGCGCGGCGAGCAGGTCGTTCGTGCGGGAGGTGGCGATCGCAGAGAAGATCGCCAGCCCGAGCGCCGCGCCGAGCTGCTGGGAGGTGTTGACCAAGGCGGCCGCCAGTCCCGCCTGCGCCGACGGGACTCCGTCGTTGGCGGCCGTCTGCACGCCGACGAACACGGCGCCGAGCCCGAGCGACATCATCACCATCGGTGGCAGCAGGTTGCCGAGGTAGGTGGCGTGCACCGGCACGCGCGAGAGCCAGAAGACGCCGCCGGCGCCGACCAGGGCTCCCGCTGCGATGACCGGTCGCGTGCCGGCTCGGCTCAGCAGCTGCGTGCAGATGCCCGCCCCGACGGCGACGCCGAAGGTCGTCGGCAGCCACGCGGAGCCGGCCTTCACGGGCGAGTAGCCGAGGACGTTCTGCATGAAGAGAGTGATGAAGAAGAACATCGAGTAGAACCCGGCGATCGCGATCATCTGTGTCGCGTTGGCCGCCGCCAGGCCCGGGATCCGGAAGATCGAGAACGGGAACAGGGGCGTCCGCCGGCGGGTCTCGTTGAAGGCGAACAGGCCGAGCAGAGCGCCCGCTCCGGCAAGCTCACCGATCGTGCGCGCGTCGCCCCAGCCCACCTCGGGCGCCTTGACGATCGCGAAGACGAGCAGCAGCATGCCGCTCGTCGCGAGCAGCGCCCCGAGCGCGTCGAAATCCTTCAGCGCGGATCGAGGCCGCTCCCCGCTCAGCAGGCGGAACGCGGCGAAGAGGACGACCGCGCAGACCGGCAGATTCACGAAGAAGACCCAGCGCCAGCCGGGTCCCTGGGAGATCACCCCGCCGAGGAACACCCCCGCGGCCGAGGCCAGACCCGCTACTGCGCCCCAAGCGCCAAGTGCGCGGTGACGATCGCTGCCCTCGTGGAAGGTCGTCGTCAACGTCGACAGCGCAGCCGGGAAGGTCATCGCGGCACCCAGCCCTTGCACCAGGCGGGCCGCGATCAGCGTCCCCTCGCTGCCGGCCAGTCCGGCGGCCAGAGAGGAGACGGCGAACAGCGAGGTCCCGGCCACGAGCAGCCGTCGGCGCCCGAGCAGGTCGGCGGCGCGGCCGCCGAGCAGCATGAACCCGCCGTAGGTCAACAGGTAGCCGCTGAGCACCCACTGCAGGCTCTGGACGGAGAAGTGGAGCCGGTGGCGGATCGTCGGCAGCGCCACGTTGACGATCGAGGCGTCGACGAAGTCGAGCAACGCGACGGTGCAAAGCAGCGCCAGGGTGAGCTTGCCGCGAGGGGACGAGAGGAAGGAAGGCTGTGCGGGTGCTGCAGACATCGAGGCCTCCTAAGTTAGTGAGTTGACTAACTTAGCATGGACGCACGCGACGCTATGATCAGAGTGAGATGACTGACTCAGATACCGGGAGCAAGCAGCCTCGCGGCCCGCGCCGCGACGGGGCCGACAAGCGCCGGCGGCTGATCGAGGGGGCACGCACGACGCTGCACGAGCAGGGCGTCGAGGGCACGACGATCGCCGACATCGCGAAGGCGTCGAACGTCCCGGTCGGCAACGTCTACTACCACTTCAAGACCAAGGACCAGCTCGTCGAGGCGGCGATCGAGGCCCATGCGCAGGAAGCGCTGGCGGCGCTCGCGGCGCTCGAGCAGAACCGAACCCCGAAGGCACGGCTGAAGGCCTTCGTTCGGATGGTCGCGGGCAAGGGGGAGGAGGCGGCGCGCTACGGCTGCCCGCAGGGCACCCTCTGCTCTGAACTCGACAAGCGTCAGGACCCGATCGCGAGCGACGCGGGGCGCCTGATGTCCATCCCCATCGAGTGGGCCGAGCGGCAGTTCAGGGAGATGGGAAGGCGCGACGCGCGCGACCTCGCCGTCGCCCTCATCGCCTCCTACCAGGGAGTCTCGCTGCTGACGAACACGCTTCGCCGACCCGAGTTGATGGTCAACGAGGCTCGCCGGCTCGAGCGCTGGATCGACTCGCTGGGGTAGGGGGCCGGTCGGGGCCCCTGAGGGGGCGGCGTGCCTCGAAGCGCGACTTCGGCGACACTGCGCGCCGTGTTCGCCGTTGCGGCAGTGGTGATCGCGGCGACGGCCGCTGGAGTGGCGCTCGAGCACCGCAGCGCAGGCGCCCCGCGGCTGGCCGCCGGATGCCTGGACGTGATGCTCTACGTGCTGGTCCCGTTCGTCGCCTACACGTCGTTCGCGCACCTCCATCTCTCCCTCGACGCCGGGGCCGGGCTCGTGCTCGCCTACGTCGGGCTGGGCCTCGCGGGCGCGCTCGCGTACGTCGCGGGCGAGCGCTGGCTGCGGCTTCCCCGGCCGTCCGTCGGCGCGCTCATCTGCGTCGTGCTGCTGGTGAACACCGGCTACCTCGGGCTGCCGATGTCGCTCGCGGTGCTCGGAAGCTCCCATCTCAACCAGGCCGTCGCCTACGACCAGGTCGTGAGCGGGCCGATGGTGTTCACGGCCGGGTTCGCCGTCGGCGCCGTCTTCGGAACCCGCCACGAGCACGTCGGGCCGCGGCGGCTGCTCGCCGTGCTCACCCGCAACCCGCCGCTGATCGCGGCCCTCGCCGGCCTGCTCGTTCCGCGTGCGCTCGTCCCGCACGTGCTGATCGACGTGCGGCGGGTCGTGATCGACGCCCTGCTCGTGGTCGGCTTCGTCGTGGTCGGCATCTCGCTCTCCGCGGAGCGTCGCGAAGACGACGCACCGCTGCTCGAGCGCCCCGATCGGCGCATCGGCACCGCGCTCGTGCTGCGCTTCGCCACCAACGCCGCGCTGCTCTCGCTCGCCTCGCTCGCGGGACTTGCGATCCCGAGCGCCTACCTGCTGCAGGCGGCGATGCCCTCGGGCGTGAACGCGCTCCTGGTCGGCCACGCGTTCGGGCTCGACCAGCGGCTGATCGCGACCGCGATCGTGTGGAGCACGACCGCGGTGCTGTTCGTCGGGGTCCTCGCCGCGCTGCTGTGAGGGGCCGAACTGTCTGGGCTCGCCCGGGCCGCGTCCGATTCGCTCGGCCGCTGGTCGAGGCGCCGCTGCGCTCGGCCGCGGTGCCATCGCCCACGGGCCTGCCTATCCCTGCCCGCCCAGCTCTTCGGCGAGTCCGATGAGAAGCCCCTCGGGCCCGCGGATGTAGCAGAGCCGATACGCGTCTTGGTAGCGCACCACTTCGCTGCTGACGAGCTGCGCGCCTCGCTCGCCGAGCCGCGCGAGCGTCTCGTCGAGGTCGTCCACGGCGAACATGACCCGCAGGTATCCCAGGGCGTTCACCGGCGCGTCCCTGTGATCGGCGACCACGGGCGGCTCGAGAAACCGCGAGAGCTCGAGCCGGCTGTGGCCGCCCGGCGTGCGCATCATCGCGATCTCGACACGCTGGTCGCCGAGTCCGGTGACCCGCCCAGCCCACTCTCCCTCCACCATGAATCGCCCTTCCAGCTCGAGGCCGAGCTCGAGGAAGAACTCGATCGTCGCGTCGAGGTCCTCGACGACGATGCCCATGTTGTCCATCCGCTTGACCGCCATGCGCGCACATGATGGCGCACGTCAGAGTCGGCGGCTCGGTCTGTCCGTCCTCCCCGGCCGGCCGTGGAGTCCGATATGGAGCTCGCGTTCGCCGGCCTGCATCAGCTGTGCTCGCCGTTGCCCAATCGCATCCAGGCTCAGAAACCGACGAGCATCAGCCCGACGGTTACCCCGGGGCCGATCGTGACAGCCAGTCCCAACTCGCCGGCGTCGGGGCTGCGGTCCCTGAGCGTCGAGTCCAGCACGTAGAAGATGGACGGCGTGCCGACGTTGCCGTGATCGGCGAGCGCCTGCCAGCTCACGGCGACATCCTCGTCGGTGAGATCGAGCGCGTCGCGCGCTTCCTCGATGATCCGCCGCCCCCCGGGGTGCAGCATCCAGTGCGCGATCTGCTCCCTGCCCACCTGGTTCTCCGCGAGGAACTCCTCGACCAGACGGGGAAGCTGTTCGGCTGCGATGCTCGGCAGCTGGCGCGCGAGCGCGAGGTGGCTGTCCTGCTCGTCGAAGGTAAGCACGACCGCGTCGAGCGTGCCCGGGATCTGGTACGCCGCCGTTGCGAGGACAGCCGGTCCCGTCGCCTGGCCTCTTGTGCTGAGCAGCGCGGCGGCGCACCCGTCACCGAAGATCGCCGAGCCGACCGTCTTGACGCGCGGGTCGCCGTCGCGGGCCGGCACCAGGATCGAGCTCATGCTCTCGGCCGCGACGACCAGCACGTCGCGCGCGGGGTCGGCTCCCAGGATCTGCGAACCCAGGCGCAGCAGCGGCACCGCGCTCGCGCATCCGACGGCCGTCACGTGGTACTTGTCGGTGGCCGTGTCGAGGCCGTAGTGCTCGATCAGCCGGTGCGCGAGGCTCGGACAGCCGAGCGAGTACAGGCTCGAAGTGAGCACCGTCCCGACCAGCTCCGGGTCGATCCCGAGAAGGTCGACGGCGCGGACGGATTGCTCGAGCAGGTCCTGCTCGACCCGCGCGGTGCGTCCCCGCAGGCTGCTCGCCAGGAAGTCGTCATCGAGGTTCAGCTCACGGCGGCTGATGCCGGAGCGTGAGAAGATCCCCTGCGCGAACTCGTCCTCGGCCAGTCCGAGACGGTCCAGCGCCTGCTGCTGGCTCGCTGCGCGCGCGGGGTTCTTGAGCACCGCGAGCGAGGCGATCCGCGGTGCGGGCGGCGCGACGCGCACGGGCCTGGTTTCGCGCAGCCCGTGTCCGGGGACCGTGTGCGGGCGCGTGCCCAGCGGGCCGGAATCGTGTTCGGTCTTCAAAGTCATCGCGCGACGGTACGTACTACCAGTCAGAACCGCCCGCGCCTGCCCGAGTTACCGTCTCCGCGGCGATCCTTCGCCAGTTCTTATGCGCGAATGGGCGAAGATGCCGTGCTCTGGAACCGACCGGGAGAACAGCATGCACGTAATAGGCGCGGGGCTGCCCCGCACCGGCACCCTGACCCAGAAGCTGGCGCTGGAGCAGCTGGGCCTCGGGCCCTGCTACCACTGGGTCAACCTGATCTCGGACCTCGACGCGGTCGAGCTGTGGCACCGTGCGCTCGACGGGGAGGACGTGTTCGAGGAGATCTTCGCGGGCCACGAATCGACGGTCGACTGGCCGGGCGGCTTCTTCTACCGCGAGCTCGCCGAACGCCACCCGGAGGCCAAGGTGCTGCTCAGCGTCCGCGACGCGGAGGCCTGGGAGGGCAGCTACCGCCAGACGATCTGGAACTTCACGCGCGGGGACTCCCTGATCAGCCACCTCTCCGACGCCCGTCGCGAAGTCGACCCCCGCTGGAAGCGCTACCTGGAGCTGGTGCAGCGAATGCTCTGGAGCGAGCGCTCGCCGTTCGGCGGCGGTGACAGCCCCGAGCAGATGATGCGCCAGATGCAGGCTCACAACGACTCCGTCCGCGAAGCGATCGCGCCGGAGCGCCTGCTCGTCTGGAAGGTGACGGAAGGTTGGCAGCCACTGTGCGACTTCCTCGAAGTGCCGACGCCGGAGGAGCCGCTCCCGCACGCCAACGACGCCGAGACCTTCCGCGGACGGGTGGTCGACGCCGCACTCGACGCACTCCTGGCGTGGCGAGAGCAAACCAGGGCATCCCGCCCCTGAGGGCCATCCCCGACGTATCCGAACGGGCCAGGCGGCGGCACAACCGTCACCGCCAACGCGATCGCCGGCTCGCTGACCGTGAGCGGGAATGCCGCACCCGTCGTCGACTCACCCAACGCGGTGAAAGGCAAGAGCAAGATCCAATGAAAGCCCGACGAGCAAATAGCAACATCTCGGTAGCGCGACTGGAGTAGTCTCCGATCTGAGGAGGGACATACGAGCAGGGGGGTCCCCGATGTCCAGACCTCAGATCTCCTCGACGATCGGTTTCTGCTGATGGAGAGCGGTCTCCACGCTCCGGGTCCCGCCGGCGGGTTGCGCGGGCGAAGAAGCGAGTGCACGTTTCTGGACGACTTGGTCCCGGCGATCCGTCGGGGGGAGAGCCGATCCGTGGTGCTGCGGGGCGAGGCCGGGATCGGGAAGACGGCGCTGTTGGAGTACCTCGTCGCCTCGGCCTCGGACGTGACGGTCTTGCGGGCGGCGGGGGTGGAGTCCGATATGGAGCTCGCGTTCGCCGGCCTGCATCAGCTGTGCTCGCCGTTGCTCCATCGCATCGAGGGGCTGCCGCCTCCGCAGCGTCACGCGCTGGAGATCGTGTTCGGGCTGAGCGAAGGGGTCGCGCCGGACCGGTTCCTGGTCGGGCTGGCGGTGCTGAGCTTGTTCGCCGCCGAGGCGGAGGAGCGCCCGCTGCTGTGTGTCGTCGATGATGCGCATTGGCTCGATCGGGCTTCCGAATTGACGTTGGCGTTCGTCTCTCGTCGCCTCTTGGCGGAGCGCGTGGGGCTCGTGTTCGCAGCGCGCGAGCCGGGCACGGAGCTCCAGCACGTGGAGGGGCTGGACGTTCGGGGATTGCGCGACGGCGACGCCCGCGCGCTGCTTCGCTCGACGTTGCGGTTCAAGCTGGACGAGCGCGTCTTCGACCGGATCATCGCGGAGCTCCGCGGGAATCCGCTGGCGTTGCTCGAGCTGCCACGAGGATTGACGGCGATGCAGCTTGCCGGAGGCTTCGGGTTGCCGGAGGCGCAAGCGATGTCGGGGCGGCTTCAGGAGAGCTTCGTACGACGTGTCAGCGGGATCTCCGAGGATGCTCGGCGTCTGCTGCTGCTTGCGGCGGCGGATCCGATCGGTGACCCCCTGCTCTTGATGCGCGCTTCCGAGCATCTCGGGATCGGGCTCTCGGTGGTCGACGCGGAGACCGACGGCCTCTTGCTCCTGAGCGAGCGTGTGACCTTCCGCCATCCGCTGGTGCGCTCCGCGGTATACGGAACGGCGTCGCAGGGGGAGCGCCGAGAAGTCCATCTGGCCCTGGCCGAGGCGACCGACCGCAGCGTCGATCCCGACTGTCGCGCATGGCATCTGGCGACGGCCGCAGCAGGCCCGGACGAGCCGGTCGCCGCAGAGCTGGAGCAGTCCGCGAGTCGCGCGCAAGCGCGCGGCGGCTTGGCGGCGGCGGCCGCGTTCCTGCATCGCTCGGTCGTTCTGTCGGGCGACCCCGAGGAGCGGCTAAGGCGATCGCTCGCCGCCGCCCAGGCGAGCTTGCAGGCCGGCAACTTCGAACGCGCGCTCGAGCTCCTGGCGTTGGCCGAAGGCTCGACGCCAGACGAGCGCCAGACGGCGCAGGTGGAGCTGCTCCGGGGTCAGATCGCGTTCGCTTCGAGCTTGGGCAAGAGCGCCCCGCCCCTGCTTCTGAGAGCTGCGCAGCGCCTCGAGGGACTCGACCCCGAGCTTGCCCGCGAGACCTACCTCGACGCCTGGGGAGCCGCGCTGTTCGCCGGTCGGCTGGCCTCCTCCGGCGGCCTGGTCGAGGTCTCCCTCGCCGCCGCCTCGGCTCCACCGGCGAGCCGCCCGCTCCGTCCATCCGATCTGCTGCTCGGAGGTCTCACCACGTTCATCACGGAAGGACATGCGGCGGCGGCGGGCCTGCTGAGGGAGGCAACGGCCGCGTTTGCAGACGAAGCTTCTCCGGCCCAGGAGAACTTCCGCTGGGGGTGGATGACGACGATCCCGCCCAACATCCTCTGGGACGAGGACAGCTGGCACGTCATCAGCGCGCGCCATCTCGAGGAGGCCCGCGCCGCGGGCGCGCTGGCCCGGCTCCCGATCGACCTGACCGACTGGGGGATCTTCGTGGCGTGGTGTGGCGACTTCGCGGCCGCCGAGGTCGCGATCGCCGAGGCCGACGCGATCTCGGAGGCGACCAGGACCCACATCGCACCGTACGCGCAGCTGCTGCTCGCCGCGCTCCGAGGTCAAACCGACGCCATGGCGTTGATCGACGCGACGATCCGCGACGCCGGAAACGACGGGCAAGGCCTGAGCATCCAGTGGGCCGAGTGGGCGCGCGCGATGCTCCTCAACGGCCTCGCCCGCTACGACGACGCGCTCGCCGCTGCCCAACGGGCGGCCGGGGAGACACCGGAGACCCACGTCACCCCCTGGGCGCTGGTTGAGCTGATCGAAGCGGCGGTTCACACCGCGAATCCCGACCTCGCGGCAGCCGCGCTCGAGCGCGTGACGGCGGCGACGGCGCCCTCCGGCACCGACTGGGGCCGAGGGATGCAGGCACGGTGCCGGGCGCTGCTCAGCGACGGCGAGAGCGCCGAGCGCCTGCATCGCGAGGCGATCGAGAGGCTGGCGAGGACCCGGCGGCGTCCCGAGCTGGGCCGTGCTCATCTGCTCTACGGGGAGTGGTTGCGCCGCGAGAATCGGCGGGTCGACGCACGTGCGCAGCTGCGGGCCGCCCACGACCGGTTCACGACGATGGGCATGGAGGGGTTCGCAGAGCGCGCGCGCCGGGAGCTCGAGGCGACAGGCGAGAAGGTGCGCAAGCGAAGCGCCGAGACCCGCGACGATCTCACCGCGCAGGAGCGCCAGATCGCGCGCCTGGCACGGGATGGGCTGTCGAACCCTGAAATCGCCGCTCGACTGTTCCTCAGCCCTCGCACCGTGGAGTGGCATCTGCGCAACGTGTTCACCAAGCTCGACATACGCTCTCGCGGACAGTTGGCGCGCGCGATGCCTGCCTCCGAGGTGGACCTGCTGCCGGCCTGAACCACTCGGCTCGAAATGCGGGTGCGCTCCGATCCACGGGACACGGGGGAGACCCAGCGGCGAACACCAGGGTGCATGACCCAGGGTCTCGACGGGCGCGGTCCGGGACCCGGTGAGCGAGCCTGGCCCCTCACGAGCACCGAGCCAAAGGAGTCCGAAATGGCCGCCACCACGCAGAACCACGTGACCGCTACGGCGATCCGTCCGTTCGCCGTAGCGATCTCCGACGATGAGATCGACGATCTGCGCGCGAGGATCGTCGCAACCCGGTTCCCCGAGCGGGAGCCGGCCGAGGATCGCATCGTGCACCCGTTGGGAGACTCGGTCCCGCCGCAGGGCGTCGAGCTCGCGACGATGGAGGCGCTGATGCGCTACTGGGGTACCGAGTACGACCTTCGCAGGGTCGAGGCCAGGCTGAACGACCTGCCGCAGTTCCTCACGGAGATCGACGGGCTGGACATCCACTTCATCCACGTCAAGTCACGCCATGAGAACGCGTTGCCGGCGATCCTGATCCACGGCTGGCCCGGTTCGGTCGTCGAGATGCTGAGCGTCGTCGGGCCCCTCACCGACCCGACGGCACACGGCGGCAGCGCCGAGGACGCGTTCGACGTGGTGATTCCCTCGATGCCGGGCTACGGCTTCTCGGCGAAGCCGACGAGCAGCGGCTGGGGCCCCGAGCGGGTCGCCAGCGCCTCGATCGAGCTGATGAAGCGTCTCGGCTACACGCGCTTCGTGGCTCAGGGCGGCGACTGGGGCGCGGTCATCGTCGACCTGATGGGCGTGCAGGCGCCGCCGGAGCTCCTTGCCATTCACTCGAACATGCCGGGCGTCCTGCCGCCCGAGATCGCGCCGGGGTTCGCGCCGCTGGTCGTCGCTCCGGCGCCGGCCGGGCTGTCGGCGGAGGAGCAGCGCTGCTACGAGCAGGTGACCTACATGTACACGAAGGGGATCGGCTACGCCGTCGAGATGCTGCTGCATCCGCAGACCCTCTACGGGATCGCCGACTCACCCGCCGGGCTGGCCGCCTGGATCGCCGACCACGACGCCGAGAGCTACCTGGACATCACGAGCGCTTTCGTCGAGGGACACCCCGTCGGCAACCTGACGCGCGACGAGCTGCTCGACAACATGACGCTGACGTGGTTGACGAACACGGGTGTCTCCTCGGCGCGTCTCTACCACGAGAACGCCTTTGGCTTCTTCGACGCCAAGGGCGTATCCGTACCGGCCGCCGTGACCGTGTTCCCGCGGGAGCTCTACCAGGCCCCGCGCAGCTGGACCGAGCGCGCATACCCGAACCTCATCCACTTCAACGAAGTCGATCGAGGCGGACATTTCGCGGCTTGGCAGGAGCCCCAGCTCTTCTCCGAAGAGCTCCGCGCCGCGTTCCGCTCGCTGCGTTAGGCACGAGTGGCCAAGCGCGTGCACATGCCCCAGCTCGGTGGGGCGACCGGGTGGCTCAACTCGGAGCCGCTCGTCCCCGCCGAGCTGCGCGGCCGGGTCGTCCTCGTGAACTTCTGGACGCTCACCTGCATCAACTGGCTGCGGCAGGAGCCCTACGTGCGCGCGTGGGCGCGGGCGTACCGCGCCGACGGGCTCGTCGTCATCGGGGCCCACACACCGGAGTTCCCGTTCGAGCGCGACATCGAGCTGGTGCGCCGGGCGACGAGGGAACGGGCGATCGACTACCCGGTGGCCGTCGACAACGACTACGCGATCTGGAGCGCGTTCGCCAATCGCTACTGGCCGGCGCTCTACTTCGTAGATGCCGACGGGATCGTTCGCGACCGGCACTTCGGCGAGGGGCGCTACGACCAATCGGAGCGTCTCCTGCAGCAGCTGCTCGGGGTGCAGCGCGAACCCGTCTCGGTCGAGGGGCGCGGCGTCGAGGCCGCGGCCGACTGGAACCAGCTCCAGACGCCGGAGACGTATCTCGGCTACGGGCGGAGCGAGCGCTTCGTGCCGGCCGACGGCGCGTCGCTCGACCCCCGCGCCTACGAGCTGCCCAAGCAGCTGAAGAGCAACCACTGGGCGCTCGCGGGCGACTGGACGATCGGGCGCGAGAACGTGGTGCTCAACGAGTCCGGCGGCAGCATCGCCTTCCGCTTCCACGCGCGCGACGCTCATCTCGTCCTGTCCGCAGGCGCGCGTCCGCCGATCCCGTTCCGCGTGCTCCTCGACGACGAAGCTCCCGGTGCCTCGCACGGCGTCGACGTCGACGAGGCGGGGAACGGCCTGCTCGCCGACGGGCGCCTCTACCAGCTGATACGGCAGCCGGGAAGGGTCCGCGAGCGGACCCTCGAGATCACGTTCCTCGACCCGGGCGCGGAGGCCTTCGCCTTCACGTTCGGTTGACGGCAGGTCATGATCCACCCACCCGCCCGGCCCGGGGTGCGGCGGCTGCCGCACGGGAGTCCGGTTACCTAGCAGCGACCGGTAGCTAGGCACCCGCGGGCTTTTCGCCCACGTGAAACACGCTGCGGCTCAGGGGGAACGCGGCCACGCCGACCAGTGTCTGTCCGGCGAAGCCGATGCCGAAGGCTTGGACGTACTGGCTCGCTGAGCCGAAGTTCTTGCCGACGTAGAGCGTGGTCAGATACGCGACCGCCGATGCGATGAGCGTGAAGGCGAACACGAGCCCGTCCCTTCTCGTGATGCCGCGACGCATGCGGTTCGGGTCGCTGTCTCTCGGCTTCGGCGGGCCTGCGATGAGAGCGGGCTCGAGGTCGCTCGCCTGAGCGGCGGGGAAGACGTTCTCGGTATCTGGCGGAACGAGTTGGGCTTTCGACCTCGAGGTCCGCGTAGTCGCGTAGGGGCGCAACTCAACGGTCGCTTCGTTCAGCTTTGCGATCAGTTTTCTCACGACCTGGTCGGTCCGTTCCAGCGGTTCGCCGCGGCCTCCGTAGATCGTCGTGGGGTTGTAGGCGTCGAACCTATCGGTGTCGTGTTTGACGTCTTCCCAGGCGACGCGCGCCGGCTCGTAAGCCGCGACGATTTCCGCCTGCCCCCGGATCGCGGTGACTGTCTTTTCGGTCGTCTCCGCGTCCTTCGGCGGTGTCACCGACCGAGCTGAGAGCAAGTCCATCGTGTCTTGGTAGGCCGCGATCTTGTCTTCCCTGACGGTCTTCTCGCGCACAGCCTGCTGGAAGGCGACGTCCAGCGTGTTCAGAGCAGTGTTGATCTGCAGCCAGTTCGCGACGTCTTCCTCGAGCTTGTCGACGAGCTTGTCGACGGCTTCTATGTCGGCGCTGCTGCGTGCCTCCCGGGCTTGAGTCCAGGCGCTCGCGAACCCCGACTGATCATGTTGCTTGTTCCCCTTCGGGATGGCAGGTACCTTCTCTGAGAAGCCGCCGAACCAACGCTGGAGCGGGTACATGCCTTGGGAGCGGGCTTTGAGTCCCTCCTCGTACATGTTTCGCGCTTCCTTGAGTCGGGCCTCCAAGACGTGCCGGTCACGGTAGGTACCGGTGAACCAGCGCACGAGATAGCCGAGCATCGCGCCGATCACGAGGACGATCAGGGGGTAGAGCCACCACACCTGCGCTTCGACCTTGATCTTCAGCTGGCCGCCTTGCTTCGCGCCTTCATCGAGCACGTAGGACGCGGTGTATTCGCCGTGGCTATCGCTGCGAACGTACACCCGGACGGGTACCGTGCCGGCCTTCGCGTCCTTGTCGGCCGTGGCGCCTGAGGTTGAGAGTCTGATCCGTGCGGTGCCGCCGGTGCTGCTCGACGCGAACCGTGACGGGGCGCTCTGGATGGCTTGGTAGGCGGCCGCCGACACGTAAACGGTGGGCGTTCTCGCCGAGCCGCACCAGAGATGCCCGAGCGGCAGGCCGCCGAGTGGGCACAGGCGCGTGAGGTGAACCGTTACTTCCTCCGGTTCCACCGCCGGTGCCGTCGGGGCGGCGGCAGCCTTGGGCGCCGTCGCGGCGACGGGGAGGGCCTGCTGGCGGACCGGGCTCGCGCCGCTCAGCCCCAGGATGAGTCTGCCGTTCAGCTCTTCGACCGATCGCCCGGTCAGCGAGACCGCGACCCGCTCGATTTTCCCGGGGGCGAGCACCGCGGCGCGGCCACTTGCTTCCGAGCCCGGGTAAGGGGAGAGCAGGCGCACGGTGGGGCGCGCGTAGTGGGAGGAGTCGTTTCGGACGAGGACTTCGAGTTTCCCGGTGGCCTTGCCCGCCGCCGTCCTCGCTTCGAACGTTCTCTCAGCCAAGCCGCCGACGACCGTGATCTGGCGCGGCGGTGCCGCCGTCACCGGCGTCGACACCACGAACGCGCAGACCATCCCCCCGGTGAGAGCCGCCCCCCTCAGCCACATGTTCTCACCCTAACCGATAGGTCAGGCTGTTGGAATCGTCGCGGGCCTCCCTGTCGCTCCCAGGTGAGGGTTACTCAGCGCTCAACGGTGGGCCGAGGAGGGACATGTCGTGTCTGTCGAAGATCGCTGCGACCTCGGTGTGGTCGGGCGTCCCGTTTCGTGTCGCCGGCCCGAGCTCTTCGAAGAAGCGGTGCCCGCCGCCGGGCGTGAAGAGGACGATGAGTTCGCCGGGCTCATCGGTGAGGTTGAGGAAGGCGTGGGGCGTTCCCGAGGGTAGGTGGGCGAACCCGCCCTCGTCGAGCTCGAAGGACTCCTCGCCGATCCTGACCCTGAACTGCCCCTTCAGGACGTGGATCGTCTCCTCCTGCTTGTGATGCACGTGAAGCGGGGGTCCGCCTTTCGGCGCGACTTCGCACGTGAAGTAGTCGAAAGCACCGTCCGTGTCATCGCCGGTGACCTTGAAGACGAGGTCTCGTCCCGGGCCGGACTGCAGCCTCAGCCCGTCGTTGGCGCCCAGGACTGTCGGTTGGCTGGTGTCGGTCTGCATCCGTCTCTCCTTTGGATCGCCAGGGTCGGCAGCTACGATATTTGCGTGATGCAAACACTAAGAGAAGTATTTGCGGATGTCAAGTAGTTTCCCCGGGCCCCCGGCGGGTCGTTCCCGGCCGCAGGAGCTTCCGGAGCCTCACCCGTTCACGCCGGCCGAGTTCGGCGCGTGGCGTGGCATGCTGCGGGTTCACGCAACGGTCTTCCGCGAGCTCGATGAGCGGCTGATGGCCGATCACGGGTTCGGGGTTGAGGCATACGGCGTACTCGTGACGCTCGTCGGCGCGAGCGGCCGTGCGCTGACGATTGGAGACCTCGGTCAGAGACGCAACCTCAGCCCGAGCGGGATCTCGAGATCGGTTGACCGCCTCACGAAGATCGGCCTCCTCGAGCGGAGAACCAATCCCGCCGACGGGCGCAGCCTGCTCGTCGGACTCACCCCGCAGGGCCTGGCCCGACTCCGCGCCGCCCAGGTCACACACCACGAGATCGTGCGTCGGCTACTGCTCGACGGACTCGGCGAACAGGGCCAGAAGCGCCTGGCGCAGCTGTGGGAGAAGGCGATGCCGGGCGCGGTTTCCCGCGAGGTCTGGCCGCCATGAGCGACGCGGCGGCGCCTCGGCATCGAGCTTGGCATCGTCGGAGCCGACAGCCGCAGGCGCCCGAGCCGAGTAGGGGTCTCCTCTCCTCACCGTCTAGCGTTGGGCAACGGACGTCGCGGCAGAGAACGGAGGCAAGTCGATGGATGAGAAGCCACCGCAGGCGGAAGCGGAGCGCCCCGAGGTCTCGCCTCGAAAGCGCCAGGCGCTCGCCCTGTTCGCGGGGCTGCCTCGCCACTACGACCTGATCGCCGCGCTCTTCAGCTTCGGGCAAGACCCGCGCTGGCGTCGGAGGATGGTGCGAGAGCTCGCGCTCGGTCCGGCGGACCGCGTGCTCGACGTCGCGAGCGGCACCGGCTTGGTCGCCGCCGCGCTCGTGCGTGCCGGCGCTCGGGAGGTCGTCGCGCTGGACCAGAGCGAGGCCATGCTCCAGCGAGCACGGAGTCGTATCAGTGCCGATCCCCGGCTCGTCGGCCGCGTGAAGGTCGTGCCCGGGCAGGCCGAGGAATTGCCGTTCGCCGACGGCGAGTTCGACGCACTCACGTTCACATACCTGCTGCGCTACGTCGACGACCCAGCGGCCACGATGCGCGAGCTGGCGCGAGTCGTGAAGCCGGGAGGCGCCGTGGCATCGCTCGAGTTCTACGTGCCGCCCCGACTGCCCATCCGGCTCGCCTGGCGCCTCTACTGCAGGCTGGGTCTGCCGCTGCTGGGTCGCGTGGTCTCCCGCGACTGGCATACGGCCGGAAGCTTCCTGGGACCGAATATCGAGCAGTTCTATCGCCGGCACGCGCTGCAGGACGTGATCGCGATGTGGCAGGAGGCGGGGATCGAGCAGGTCCATGCGCGCCCGATGAGCCTCGGAGGGGGCGTGGTGATGTGGGGTGTGCGGCGTTGAGCCGGCCCGACCTGGACGTCTGGCTCTCGGACCCACGAATCCGCACCCGCCATCAACAGGTCGCTCGCAGCGACGGCGACACGCTCTGGCAGGAGGCCCGCAAGGTGCGGATCGGCGAGTCCGGCCTGTTGGGTCGGCTGATCTGCTGGCGAATACCGCAGGCCACCGGCCAACAGACCTACGAGCAGATGTTCACGAGTCCGCCGTTCGTCATCTTGGAGAGCGGTGAGCGCCGCCTGCTCGTCGGCGTGTGCGGACGGATCTGGTCGGCCAAGCCGCGGCTCGCGCCGCTCGACGGACCTGAAGCGTTCCGGGGCTGGACCGCGCCCGGCACCGTACGCGTCCTGTTCGCGCAGTGGATCGAGCGCCATCCGCGGGGTGCGGCGCTCATCAGCGAGGTCCGCGTACAGCCGGTCGATCGACGCGCAGGTCTCGCCCTGACGGCCGTCTCGCCATTCATCTCGCGCTTCCAGGCACTCATCGGGACCGAGCCACTGCGGCTCGCCGGCACACGCTCCGAATCCGCGCAGTCCGACCCTCGTCGCTCGGACTGACAGTCCGCACCGGAGGCGAGCGCTCGGACATCAGAGCCTGCCAGCCGAGCTGCGGAGCGGCGAGTCGCAAGCGAGCTGGTCGTTGGTCCGGTCTTGATGACGCCCCACCCGCCACAGCAGTTCCGCTATTCAGAACTCTGGTCGCAAGGCGTGCTACGGTGTCGCCTCACCTTCATCCGTGGGTCGAAGAGATTGGAGACAGGTGTTGCCAAGGGAACTCGATCTGCAGGCTCGGGCAGCACTGGAGCAGGTAAGGCTCGATACCTTCACCGTCGATCCGTCCAGGATCGATCCGTTTGGACGATCAACGCTGAGCTGGGCCGTGTCGATACCGGAAGACTCTGAGATCCCAGTCAATCTTGACATTGACGGCATACCGGTAGCAGCAAGCGGTGAGCTTCTTGTCGCTCCGGAATCCGCTAGGAGCTACCAGCTCAGAGCCAGCGCATGGAACTACTCGCAGGTTCTCGGCACCGTGACGGTGGAAGTCGATTTGACGACGTGCATAGCGCTCTCCGAAGATCCGATCTTCCAACTAACCGCCGTAATAAAGTCCCGCGTCGACCCCAAAAAAACGGGTGTCGAACTCCGTTCTCCGTCAGAGCCGATCCTGACGGTACAAGGCAATCAGATGAATGTCAGGCTTCGCCTGCGTTCCACGCATACTGCGGGACCCGATATCGATATCGACGCCAGCTTCGAGCTGGGAGTGGCTCCAATCCCGCCGCACAGGCCAGCACAAAACATCATAATCTCACAGCAGGACTTCCACCGACTCGTCTACTTGAATCCGAGCACGAACGTTGATGTGAGCTTCCCGTGGTATTTGTGGCTGATTCCCGGAGCAATGCTCCTACTGCCGATACTAAGGTCAGGCATTGAATCCCACGGCCGTGTGAAGGCGGCGGAGACAATCGAAGGAATTACGAATTGCCTGAACGACTGGTTCAAAGAACCCTTCATCCAGCCGCCGCGGATGGACAAGCATGACGCTGGCTTCTATGCGACTCCACAGGGAGAAGGCCGGTTCTGGGTCACTTTCTGCCCGGTATTCAAACCCGAGATTGAGGGTCAAGCTTGAGTCGCCTGGCGACCTAAGTCAGCACTAGCTCCCGCTGCGATAGCAGCTCAAGCGCGTGCGGAATGCGAAGTACTCGGTCACTCCAACATTAACTGTGCCGATCGATATCCCATAGCCGCTGGCGGTCACCCCGTCAGCTAGCTGTTTTCCCGCGCTTGTCCTCGCCACGCGGCCAGCGTTATCTAGTATCTGTGTGCTCTCAGCAACATATTCCTGAGTTTGGGCGACAGGAACAACGATCCTAGGCTGAAAGGCCGTCTCGCTAATAGCTCCATCTGGCGTATACACCACGATCGTGGGGATCATTGTTGTGTAGCGCCGGATGGTGTTGATGTCGGCAGCAACCCGGACAAGGGTCAGGTTGCCGGGGCCAGGGTTGTACAGGCGTGCCCGATATTCCAGCTCGTCGCAAGGGCTAGCACGTAGCGGATCGTGGAACTGAGATCCCCGCGTCAGGTCCGCTATCAACACACCATGCTTGTTAGCGACGATCTGGCCGGTGTGCCCCCTCGCAACCGCCGCTACCGGCGGCTTCGGCGAGGGAGAGGACTTGCTGCCATCTGCGAACAGCGCCAAGTAAGCCGGAACTGCCGCAACGACCGCGACGAGCACGCCGGCGATTGCGACGCGTTCATTTATGCCGAGCGGATGCCGCCGGTCACGAGAGGGGGTTCGCCTACTCACAGTCGCCGTTGAGTTTAGATCGTGTGGCTCAATGTGCACGATCGACATAGCCCGGCCAAGAGCACTTCGGCGGCTAGGCATCTGGAGACAGCAATGCCACCGACAAGTCGGTGGCATTGCGTCCACACTCCGCTCGAGACCGCCCTCCTAGTGCATACGGAGGATGACGGCGATCAAGAGCAGAACGATAATCAGTTCCTGCACCGGCTCTCCTTTCCAATTTCATGGAAGGAGAAAAAATGCGAAGTCACCACACGCCTCGGGATACTAGTGCAGCGCCCGGCCCGCTGTGAGCAAACTTGGCTTAAGACTTCTTGGACTGCTTAGCAAGCGCCGCGATCGCGGCGTCCATTCGCTCGAAACCCGCGCGCATTTCGCGGCGTAGCTGTGCCTGCTCGCCAAGCACCTGGCTCTCGAATGAGGCTCCGCCAACGTCTCGCCCGGCGAGCTTGAACAGCTCGCCCGCGTCATATCGAGGATGGCGGCCAGCTTAGAAATGACCTCATCCGCTGGCTGGCCGTGCTCGCCGTTCTCAAGGCGAGACAGGTTGCCGGGACTCATTGGGATGCGCTCGGCAACTTGGCGCTGAGTCAGCTTCTTGGCTCGTCGCACCGAGCGGACACGCGCTCCAAAGGCGTGCGCCCGTTCGGCTTGGGACTCAGGGCGACGGATCGGCATTCCGCACGGTCTACACCCGCCCCATAGTCAATCCCTTGCTCCTCGGCAAGTGCCAAGAGGTGCGCTCGAGTGGACTCGAACCACCACGGGCTGTAAAGCCCACAAGGCCAGGGGTGGTGTCTAGGGTCCGGGGCGACGACAATAGTCGGCTGTTCTTGGTGGTTCTAGCCATTAGGATTCCGGGCGTGGGATCTGTCATGGAAGACGCAGGAGGGGCGAACGGGGAGGAGAGGGCCGCTGTCGCGGAGGGTGGCATCCCACTGTTTCGTGCTCGTTCCAAGGCCAAGGAGTTCCGCGCTCAGCTCGACGCGCTGAGAACTCGAGTTGACAGCCTCGGGATGCTCTCGGCCCTCGAGCTCGAAGAACGCAAGGCCGCTCTCGAGACGGAGGTGGAGGGCCTCGGGTCGCGCGTGGAGCGCGAAAAGGCCGAGGCCGTCGCGAGCATCGAACAAGCGACTGCGGATGCGCAGCAGCGCAGCGAGCACACGATCGCTGCCCTGTCCGCTCAGGCCACGGAGCTCGAGCAGCGCGTCAGCGACCTCAGCAGGGAGGTTGTCGTCACCGAGGAGATCTCGATCCTCCAAGAGGTCGGCGTCTACGAATACCGGCACCCGCTCACGGATGCGGTCGCCTATCAGGCTGAGCTCAAGAGGCTGAAAGACTCGATCAAAGTCATGGCTCTGAAAGACGGCGGCGCTGTGCTTGCTAACACCGACTGGACCGTCAACGGGTCGGCGCCAAAAGGGCGAGCGATGGTTCGCGACTACTCGAAGCTCGTGCTGCGCGCGTACAACGCAGAAGCCGACAATCTCGTCAGAGGTCTCAAGCCCTACAAGCTCGAGTCGGCGATCGACCGACTTGCCAAGATCGCAGCGACGATCTCCAAACTTGGGAAAACGATGGACATCAGGATCTCCGACGGTTACCACCGGCTTCGCGTCCGAGAGCTCGAGCTCACTGCCGACTACCTCGAAAAGCGCGCCGAGGAGAAGGAGCGCGAACGAGTCGAGAAGGAACGACTCCGCGAGGAGCACAAGGTTCAGGAAGAACTCGCCAAGGAGCGAGCGAGGCTCGAGAAGGAGCACCAGCACTACCTGAATGTGCTCCGCCGCTACGAAGAGCAAGGCGCCCAGGAAGCCATCGAACGCACGCGCGCATCTCTCGGAACGATCAAGAAGGCAATCGAAGACGTTGACTATCGAGTTGCGAACGTCCGCGCCGGCTACGTCTACGTCATCTCCAACCTCGGGGCCTTCGGCGAAGACATGGTCAAGGTTGGCCTAACGCGCCGACTCGACCCGACTGAGCGTGTCCGCGAGCTTGGCGACGCATCGGTCCCATTCAAATACGACACCCACGCGCTCGTGTTCTCCTCGGACGCGGTCGGCCTGGAGTCCGAAATGCACGCCCGGCTTTCCGATCGACGGGTCAATCGGGTCAACAAGCGGCGCGAGTTCTTCTACGCCACCCCTAGCGAGGTCAAGGAGATCCTCCTCGAACTCGCGGGAGATCTCTTGGAGTACACCGAGACCGCCGAGGCAGTCGAGTACCGGCAGAGCCTCAATGAGGCGGGACCGACGATCTAAGGAGCAGGTCCGTCCGATCGTCGCGGTGCTCATGCTTCATGTCATAGGTACCCGCGTTCCCCTCTTCCGGTCCTGACTGGGAGCGCCGCGGAAAGTTCCACGGCATATCTCGGCCCGAAGGCCCTATCGAGGACTCGCACACCTTCGATGCGGTCGACGCGGTATGAGCGGACTTCGCCCGAGTCGACACGAATCGCGTAGATGAGCAGGTTGCCGGCTTGGGAGCGCCGCAGCGCGTAAGGCTCGATGACGCGCGTGGAGCCCTGATATGCCAGTTCGACTAGCAGGTGGTTGGAACCAGCGAAGCGGATCTGCTCGAGCGGCGCGCCGCCGGGCCAGCGTCGCATCGTCGGCGGGGCGGCCCATCCCGCCTGTAGCTGTTCGCGTAGGGCCGGCACAGGCTGGAGGCGAACTAGCTCCGCGCCCTCAAGCCACGCAAAGACGCCATCGATGGCATCTGTGAACTCTTGGATCGGCGGCAACACAGGTAGCTGGTGAGCGAGCATGGCCTGCCAGTCCGCTTCAAGATCGCCGAGCTTCTCCGGGGTCGTGACCTCCTCTCGAGTCGGCACCGCGATTTTCCTGTAGGAGCACTTCTGCTCGAGCACGGCGCTTACCGCCACCCGCGCATCACGCAGTTCGGCGTGCCTATACAGGTTCACCACGTCGTACAGATCGCGAGGGCGAGTGCGTTGTCCGAGTGCACGGAGCTTCTCGGCAAAGACCTCGACGAATGCGTAGCACCGCACCGCTCCGTCCTGAGGGAGGTTGTCCTCGTATGCGTGCGCGATCTCGCGGCGCACCGGCGCTTCTACAACCAACTCGTCCGTGGTGAGATCGAGCTTGACGCGGGCCTCCGTGGGCGCCCCACGCGGACCCCTGTAATAGAGACGCCCTTCAGCGGAGCGCCCATCGGGGCGCATACGCACGGTTGGAGCACGGCTTGTCAGCGTTATCCCTGTCTCCTGCTCGACGCGGTCAAGCATCTCCACCAAGACCGGAAGCAGCACATCCGGCTCCATCGGGCCGCCCGGAAGGACCGTGAAATCGAGATCCTCCGAGAACCGGTAGGTCTCGATGAAGCACTTCTTGAGGCAGGTGCCTCCCTTGAAGATCCAGCGATCCTGCAACGCCGGCTCTGAGCCGATCCCCCACAGCAACCAGCCCAGCACGTAGTCCTTCTCGACGACCTCAGGGGTGAGCCCCCACTCCGATGCGCGGGCTTCTATCGCCGCGCGTGAAATCACGTTTCGATCCTCACGTTCAGCCGAAGCCGCCAGCGCTTGCTAGTAGGGCCGCTCGCGGGACGAGTCGGATCCAGCCGCCCGACGCTCCCGCTGATCAGGCGGTGGCATTCCTCGATCGTGGCCGAGTCTGCAAGACCAAGCGACTCGAGCAGGTATCCGAGACGCTTGAACACCGTGCGGTTTCCGAGTTGCTCGCCGTACCCGAGCAGCCGTGCCCACGACACGCCAGCGTCAGCCGCATAAGCTTCCAGCGCCTCCGCGGTATGCCGCAGCCCGCCGCCCAACAGTGGGTCGTCCAAGCAGTCAACCAGCGTCCGCTCACGATCCGAAACCGGAACCGGCGATCCTTCGCGCCACACCTTGCGAGTCCCAAACAGAGCCGCGCGTGGACGATGACGGAGCTCGAACTGCGCCGCTCCTATCTTGCGTTTCCGTGCCGGTACAGCGCGCGCCGTGATGAATACCGTCGTGGAGAAGATCTGGTCCGTCAGGTCCCAGTGATGGAGGGCCGTCCATCCGCCGACATATCCGGGCGCCAGCGCCGCGTTCGCTATGGCCCAAGGGTCCGCCCTCCAGGCGCTGGGATCCTCGGCTTCGAGCGGCACGGTGGCGTAGATGCCGCGTTGTAGCCTCACCAGCCACCCGCCTTTCGCGAAATCCCGTAGCAGGCGAGCGGCGCGGTCGTGGTCCATCTCGACTGCGTTTGCCGCATCGGCAACGGTGAAGGGGCCCGGGAGCTCGCGATTAAGCCGAGCGAGGAATGCGCGGTTCGAGCCCGATAGGCCAGCGGTCATCTCGATATCGTATCTAGTGTAGCGACCGTCAGGCCGTCGTTACGCGAGTTATGGGGAAATCACGGCCGGTTGACGCTTGTAACGGTCAGTCGCGGCATTGGGGCAGACCCAGCGGTTGCCACGTCGTTGCAGTAGCGCGTCACCGATCCGTTTGGCTCAAGCCTACGGCGAGATCTGGACTGGAGAGGGGAGACGTGGCGCGCGAGCGTTGCCCTGCACGCCAGATATCCCAAGCTCCTCGCCGCCCTGAACCAGAGGTGGAAGGAGGAGCCGGCCCACCTAGAGATGCTGTGCGCACTAGCGGCGTGGCGCGCAGATAGACGCCTCCGGGCAGTACCCTCGCGAAGAGTTTGCCTTCCGAGCTAGCTCGCCGCCTACGATGAGACCCTCCGTGAGCGGAGACGCGGCGTTGCCGACACCCGGCAGCCCGGCGCCTCGTCCCAGGGGTGGGGGACAGTGCGGTGAGCTGCTGCTTATGCTTGAACGCGCATCGCTCGCGTGCAGTGACGGCGGCGGGCCGGCCCCGTGGTAAGCGGGACCGGCCTGGCTTGCGAGCCGGGGCCTGCTCCTACGAGAGCGTCGAGACCGTTTCGGTTCTGAAGCCGACGAGGCGCGCAAGCTCTTCGAACAGCTCGACGCCCTGGGTGTCAGGCTTCGCCCCCGAGAGCCCATAGCCGCCGCCGACCTCGACCACCAGCGCCCCGGAGAGCGACTTCAACCTGGGCGCCCACTGCTGCGCGTAGCCGTGGAGCGTCGCGGGCGAGACGCGCTGTGTCAGGTCGATGCCCTCCGCCTGCTGCACCAAGTCGCTGAACAGATAGACGGTGTGCGCCCGGCGAAGTGAAGCGCACGCGCGCAGCGCGCTCAACCAGTCCGTGCCGGGCACGTCGCGCACCGCGATCTGCCGCTTCAGGAACGGCCCCAGCGCCGCGCCCCACTTTTCAAGGGCGCGGCGCCGGGTGCTCGCGCCGCCCGTCAGATTCGGAAGGGCGGAGCTGTCGAAGGCCGGCAGCCATTCCACGCCCGTCTTCTGACCTGCGAAGCAGCCGACGAGCAGCCGTTCTTCGCGCGCTAGCACGCCGCTCGCGATCTCAGCGATCTGCCTGATCCAGGTAGGCTCGACATCGCGGACCGAGCGGCTGCAGTCGACCGCGACCGGGGTGGTCGCCTCCGTGGCCGACGGCCTCGCGCCCGAGCCACAGCCGCTAGCCAGTGCGGAGGCGGCGAGCAGCAGAGTCGTGAGGATGCGTCGCGACGGCACCATCAGGACGTCCTCGCGATCCCGACCAGCAGGAACACACCGGAGGCTACGGCCGCACCGAGCCCGAGCGAGGCCGTCGCGAGGCCCGATGCCAACCCCGACAGGCCGGCCGCGCTCAGCGCTGTGCGCACGCGGCCACCCGGCGGCTGCTCAGCGGGCACCCGCGCGCCCTCACCGCGCTCGAGTTCGGCCGCAGCGATCCGGTACTCAAGGATCGCCCGGGCCGTGACCGCAGTGACGATCTCGCCGTGACGCTTGGCCTGCTGGTCGAGGGTTGTCAGCAGGCGTTCGCTGTTCGCGGTCGCCGCCTCGCTCTCACCGCGCAGCCGAGCGGCCGTCTGCTGCGAGGCCTTGGCCTTCTCCCGCAGCTTCTCGAGGTCCGCTTCGGTTTTCTTCGTCGTAGCTCGGGCCTCGGCGTAACGCTCGCGGGCAGCGCCGAGCGCGTCGTGAACCGGCTGGCTCGCCTCCCGCAGGCGCGCGACCCCGACCATTCCCGAACCGGCAAGCGTCACGAGGACCCCGAGCGGCGCCGTCCAGTAGAGAGACGGGGTCAACGTCCCGGAGGAGGACGGCTGGCCGGTCGCAGGATCGATCGTGAAGCTGTTGGTCAGATCCACGCCCGCCTGACGCGCGATCGCCGCCAGCACCTCGGTACCCACGAGGACGGCGACAAGCACCCCCGAGAGCACGAACAGCGCTTTCCGTCGGCGCTCCTCCGGCAGCCGGTCGTAGGCCTCGGCGCCGAACGACCCCAGGACCAGCTCGGTCGCCACCGCGCCTCCTGCGGCCGCGATCGTGATCGCGAGCCGGACCGCCTCGTCGGAGACCCCTTCAAGGCTCAGGTGCGCAAGCGTTCCCGTGCCCGCGGAGGTGGCGGCGACCGCGATGATCGCCAGCACCCAACTGGTACGGACCTTCTCGATCAGGGGGCGCGCGCTCAGTACCTCCCGCTGCTCGTCGACCGCGGCCTCCGCCTCGTTCTCACGCGCACGGTTGACACGCTCAGAATCGGCGAGTCCGTCAATCTGCTCGCGCAACTGTGCGGCGATCGAATCGAGCGCGGCCTGCTCCTCGCGGCTGAGCGCCGCCTTGGTCGCCTCCTCAAAGGCCTGCTCGGAGATCGCCATCGCCTGTGTGTAGGAGTTGGCGTTCACGAGGCCCGCCGCCAGCTTCGCGATCTCTTCCTCCACCAGCGTCGAGGCGAGCGGAGCGGACCCCTTCGCGAGCTCACAGACGAACCCCATCAGCTCCGCGATCTCCGCGGAGACGCCGCTGTCGTTCGACCTCGCGCCGGACCTCCTTCGCGCTCCGCCTCCACTGGTGGCATGAGTGAGTCGCTTGATCCATGACATCTCCAGCCTCCTTCCGCTTGACCACGCTGAGCAACTCGACGCAATCCTCCGTATGGTCTGCCACCGCTTCAAGGGAACATCGGCCGCCAACGGCGGCGCCCGGGGCACGATCGGTAGCCAGCCACACCGGGGGGTGAAAGATCGGCGACGAACCGCCGTCCTGACGGTTCTCGTCAGTGGCAACGAGGGCGTCCGCGGCGGTCAATTCGCGCAAACGCGATGTCGTACTGCCAGGTGTCTCGCGAGCCTGACATGTCCTTGTTGGCGATTTCACGCGGAAGCGGACACCAAAGTGCCCATCGCGACCGAACGTGCGGAAGCTCGCGCAAGTTGCGGTGACGATCACCGGATAGTTCCTTTGATGCTCGCCGAAAGTTCGCGAGGATTCGAACGTTTTGACCTTCGATCGCGTAAAGTAGCCGCCGTGCGCAGCGACCGTGAACGTAGCCAGCGCTGTGTCCTGCATACGATGCTCGCCAACGCCAAGGCCGAACCGAGCCAGGAACGGCTCGCCGAGCTCGCCGAGCTGAGCACGAAAACTGTCACCAACGTCGCCAAGGCGCTACGCGGCCCCGGCGTGCTCGCGGTGGCGGGACGCGGCGAACCGTTGAAATTCGCGCCGGGAGCCGGCCTCACCCTAGCCGTCTCGGCCGGCTCCCAGAGCGTCTACGGTGCACTCGTCGACGCAAACGGAACGCTCCACTGCAGAGCGACGATCGAGCCGCTCCCCGACCAGCTGCGCGGCACGAGGACGGCGCTTCTCCAGCGCATCAGAACCGTTGCCGGAAGGGTCCTGCGCACCGCCTTCGACGAACGAAGCTGCCTCGCCGAGCCTGGCGTTCTGCGCTTGCACGGCGTGGTGGCCGCATGGCCGTCGCTGCTTGACCGCCAGAAGGTGATCCAGGGCTGGACTATGGGCGATAAATCCTGGGCCGCACGAGACGAAGAGACCGGGAAGCGTCCCACCGTGCCGCAGTGGCTCTCGAGAGCACTCGGGGGTCCATTCACACCCGACGTCTGCTCTGCGCTGCGCGACGCCAGCGCTCAATCTCTGTGCCTCGCGTTCGAGGACGCACAGGATCGCACCGCGAGTGAGACCTTCGGCGGCGACTGGCGAGTCTCCCTGCTGATCCGGCTCGGACAGGGCCTCGGTGCGAGCCCGATTTTGCTTGCACCCGCTGCCAAGAACCGGATGTCGTTCATCGACTCGCGGCTGATCGAGGGCACCAGCGGCTTCGCGGGCTCGCTCGGTCACGTGAGGGTCGAGAAACGGGTGATCGAGGACATCAACAAAGACCTGGTCAAGGGGCTGGCGCGCCTCGACTACGACGGCCTGCGCTGCTCCTGCGGCAAGCACCACCATCTGCAAGCCTTCGTGAGCGTCCCTGGGGTCTTGGCGCGCGTTGAAGCCAGCGACTACGACATGCCCAACGACAACCAGTCGCGTGCGCGACTGCTCGCTGAAGTGAGAGATGGCCGCGCCACCGACGCCGTACCCGTGCACGCCGGACTCGACGTGGGTCGGATACTCGGCCAAGCCCTCGCAGGCCCGGTGCTGCTGCTGGATCCGAGCACGATCACGATCTCCGGCCCTTTGGCCGGCAAGCCGGTCGTCAACGGCATCGTGAGCGAACGGGGCGTATGGGGAAGCGCCGTTGCCGATTCGGTCGAGGTAGGTGTCGCGGACTCGCCGGCCGGAGACTTCATCGGCGTCAAGGGAGCTGCCCTTGCGGTGATCCGGCGCGTCGTCTATCGCGATTTTCTCGACGAGGGAAAGACGGCGCTGCCCGCTTCGTTCGCGGTCCGCGAGAGTGACGTTTCCGACCTCGTCGCGCCGGAGACGATCGCCCCCGCAACAGCGGTCTAGAGACCAGGCCGGGGGAGCCCAAGTCGTAGGGGGGCGTCGACGGGTCGCCGGCGACAGGCGGGCATGCAATCACGCATCCGAGCGCCAGGCAGACCTCCGTAGCGACGCCTCCGGGTGGCTCTTGCACCCCAACGAGCGGCCAGTCAACGACGACTATCCGAGCCCCCGGCGTTTTTGAGGCTTCCCTATGCGCTCGAGTGGACTCGAACCACCACGGGCCGTAAAGCCCACAAGGCCCTCAACCTCGTACTCCCACGCCAGATGCGTCCGCCAGCGTCCAGATCGTCCGTTTTGTCCGGCTTCCCGGACGTGGCGGACAGAACGGACGAAATGACTTGTGCCAAAGATGTGCCACGCGCGACATGAGCCGAGTATGCCCCGGGCGATGTGGAGTTGTCCATTGCCGCGCAAGGGTCCGGACCCGGCAATTGTTCGGCGTGGTGTTCGCTCAGGCGAACTCGCTCGGAGAAGAGATGCAGCATCGTCAGGCAGCTTGCCACAGCCATAGGAGCGAACCCCAGGCCAGCTCGTTCTGGGGGACGGTGAGCATGGACTTCGTTGCGCCGCGCGCGGATGCGAGGGCCGCCCTGGTAGGCAACCCGGGCGATTTTCTTGCCTGATCGCTAGCAGTGAGGGATGGGTGGCGAGAACCCGCCGCCGGTCCCAGGCGTGTCGATGTAGACGTCTGTCACGTAATGGCCGTTGGTCAGCCGATCCCAGACGTTTGACGGGGTGCCGTGATTCGGCGTGACGAGCTCGCCGGTTGTCTGGCACACGATGTCAACCTCGTCCCCGTCGTTGAGCAGTCCGAGGCTCGGCTGGCCCGTGTACGCCGGGGCGGGACGTTCGTGAAGTCCGCAGCCGCCGTCGGCGCAGGTGCCGTACACGTGATGGACGTAGAACGGCGGTGGGGGTGTCGTGTATGTGTAGTGGTCGCTTGCGCTGGTCGCGCTCGTGCCGGCCTGCGTGCGGACGGTGACGTCGGTCGTGCCGGCGCCAGGAGGCGCGGTCGCCTGGATCGATGTCGGTGATAGGACCGTCACGCCGGAGGCGTTGCTCGTGCCGAACTTCACGTCGATTGCACCGCTGAAGTTGGTCCCGGTGATAGTCACGGTGGTTCCTCCGGCTTCGGGACCGTTGTTCGGGGCGACTTCAGTGACGGTCGGCAACGGGGCGGGGGTCAGCACGTAGGCCACGGCGCTCATGCTGCTTCCGCTGTTCGGGGCGAACGTGGCTGACTTCCATTTCGCTTTGTGCTTGCCGACGGACGGCTGGGCGGCGTATATCGCTGTTGACGCGAGTGTCGCGCTATCGGCCGGCCCGTAGCTAGCGTTTTGGAGGGTGCTGGCTTCGATTCCGGACAGCGTCAACGCGCCTGTGCCCTGGGCTGCGGTAAGGATCACCACGATCTGACCGGGTTCGGTTGTCGTGAACGCGAGCGACAGGCTCGCGCCCGCCACCGGTTTGGTCGGCGTGCGCGTCGCTTTGTGGGCGGGCTTGCTCTTCTGGGCCGAGAAGGTCTGGGTCACCGTGTAGCCGCTGATCCCGATGCCTGCGATCGCTTGGGCGCCGGCGTTCGACGCGAACGAGCCCGCTGGCGCCGCCGTGTGGCCGATCGAGATCGCCTGTCCGGCGATCGTGCTCACAGCCAGGTCCTGTCCTTCCGCCCAGCTGATCGAGCCGATCGGCTGCTCCCCGGAGCCGACGGCCTCGAACAGGTACCTGCCGTCCCCGGACGCAAGCGTCAGTGAGCTGCCGGCCGCAGAGCCGGATTGAAATCCAGCCGCCGCTCCAGCCCCCACCGTCAGAGAGAGCGTGCCTATCAACGCGGCGGTCACCAGCGCGACATGTCGCTTCGACACGATCGCGCTCGGCGCGGCGGCCCCGTGTCTGAGGAGCCTGCCGCGCAACCATCCAGCGAGCCCGCCTCTACGCGCCATCGACGCCTCCCGTTCCTCTGAGTGTTGAACTCCCCCAAGGCTTCCTCCACCGTTGGTCGGTGTCGGCTCAGCTGGCTGTGTTGATCTCAAGCGGTTCTCCGCTGTTCAGTGACAGATTCGCGGTCAGTCCGACCTGTTCGTTCGCTTCTCCGTTCAAGGATGCAACGAGGACGTCGGGTTGTTCGCCTTCGAAGTGGGTCGGCTTTTGGACGCCTTTGCTGGCGGAGAACTTCAGTGGCAAGCTGCTCCGCATCTTGCTCGTCGGCAACGGTGCGATCACGGATCCCGTCACCGTTGTCGCGGTGGATCCCACACACCGGAAGCTCATCACGGTCCCGGTGTGCCCGGCGGGGTACAGGTCGAGCCCGGCGTTCTGTTCGGGCTTGTCCTGCCATCCGAGCGAGCCTTCGAGGCCGCTCGTCGAGATGGTCCCTTCGGTTTCGCCGCTGGTGGTGCAGGGGTGCGAGAGCTCTGCGCATCCCGAGAACGTGAGAGCGACTTGGGTGAGTTCCTTGGTGCCGATGACCTTCGCGGAGCCGGTCGCTGTGGTGCAACTGATCTTGGCGCCGCTGACCGTGGTCATCGTGATGGTGCCGCTCGCCAGGCCGATCGTGACGTCGCCGTTCCTTGCGCCTGGTTCCCATTCGTACTTTCCGGTGTGGGTGACGCTCACCGTCGAGCATTTAGAGGACGTGAACGCTCCGGAGTAGGTTGATTTGCTGCCGGTGGTTCCCGGTGGGACTTTCACGCAACGCCCGAAGTCCGGTGGTCCGAGTGTCGTAAAGCGTTCGTCGGCGCCGTAACTGGAGCCGCCGGCGTTTTCGGAGACGATCCGGAAGTGGTACGTCGCGTTTTCGCTCAAGCCGGTCAGTTCGGCTGAGACGGCGACCGGCGCAGCACCCGACCCGGGTCCGGAGGCACACGGGACGGTCGCACCGTAGCTCACGGTTGGGCCGTATTCGAATCGGCAGGTGGTATCGGCGCCGTTCGGGTTGACCGTCGCGTTCAGGGTCGCGGTTGTGGAGGAGAGCGCTGTGGCGGCTCCCGTGAGCACGGCTGGAGGTTCCGGAAGCGTGTCGACGGATTGATCAGGCCCGTAGCTGGTTCCGCCCACGTTAGCCGCCACGATCCTGTAGTGGTAGATCGTGTTCGGAGCGAGCCCGGTGACCGGGGCGGATACGGGGACCGGGGCATTCCCAGCGCCCGGCAGGTTTTCGCATGACACGGAATGCCCGTATTCGGTGCCGGGTCCGTATTCGACCGTGCAGACGTTGACGTCGCCGCCGTTGGGGTTGACGCTCGCGTTCAGGGTCGCGCTCGTCTGCGTCACGGCGGAAGCCGGTTCGCTCGCGATGGTCGGAGGGTCGGGCAGGGTCGTGAAGCTGACGTCGGCACCGTAGCTGGTGCCGCCTCCGTTCGTGGCGACGACCCTGAAGTGATAGCTGGTGTCCGCGGACAGGCTGCCGATCGCGGCGCTGACGCCGACCGGCGAGCCGCCAGCGCCGGGCGCCGGCGAGCAGCCGACCGATCCACCGTATCCGCCGGTCGGTCCGTATTCGAAGTGGCAGTCGGTCACGTTCCCGCCGTTCGGGTTGACGCTCGCGTTGAGGGTCGCGCCGCTCTGAGTCACGCTCGACGCCGCGCCGGTGCTTACGCCCGGCGCCGGAGGGGGAGGCGGGGCTTTGCACGGCGGTACGCCGGGCGACGGCTGGTTGATCGGCTGCCCGTCGTTTATGAAGTGCTCGTTGACCCAGCCGGTCCCGTAGCCGGGACCGGTGACGTCGCTGGCGTACTCCCACATGTAATCCGAAGTGCCCGGAACGTTGCCCGCTCCAGGTTCGTAACAGTGCGGTTCGATGATCTCGCCGTTGTAGACGCCGAATCCGTTGACGCGCACCGCCGTGTTCCAGTCCGGCGCAGATCGCCAGTAGATCCCGCCTTCGGCATTCATCACCGAGTATGTCGGCCCAGCGAACGCTGCCGAGGCCGTGACGCAGACAAAGCACAGCGTTGCCACAGCGGCCAACGCCATTCCTCGAGCGCTCCCGACCATGCTCACCCTCCGCGTCGAGGCATCCGTGCCGAGTTCAGCGGAACCGAACGATACAGGAGCCGCGATCAATCTCAAGGTGTTTGGTCAGTTGGCTTCAGAATCGTTACATTCGACCGGGCCTATCAACGCAGCAGGACGTGAAGCATCATCGTCCTGGTGGGCCGAGGCCCTAGACGGTCGCCGGGCCAGTCGGTCCGCGTCACCACGTTGCCCGCCCGCCCCTGTGCTGATCGGGGTAGCAGCCCTCGCCTACGCCGAGGCGGACTGACCCGACTCGCGTCCGGTGCCGTCACGCCGGAACTCTGGCGGGTGGCTTCGCCAATGGTCACGAACGTCTGCACCGAACTCCTTGGAGGCTCAGCCGCCTTCGTTCGACAGCGCCCTCTAGCTCGGGTGGAGCGGGACCCTCGTTTGGCGCTCCGGCGAAACGCTGACTGCCGACAGGTGTCGGCAGTCAGCGTTTGGGGACGTCAGCCGACCTGGATGGTCTGAGTGGGGGCTTCCATGCGCCAGAGGTAGCGGTTGCCAGCGAACAGGACGTGGATGGTGACGTGACCGCCCATCAGGCGTTTCCGGTCGTGGAAGACGACCGGAAGGCTGAATGTGCAGTCGTTGTGGATTCCTGCCCTGAGTGACTGGACCGCGACCTGCCGAACACGGAATGTGATGTCGAAATAGCCGCGGCAGGCGGCGAGACTGTTGAGGCCCGCCGGTGGCACCATGCGCCCGGAGACGGTCACACGGTCGGGCATCGCGTGTTGGAACTGAGGCGAGGCTGACATTTCGACCTTCGCCGGGTGCAGCCGCTCGCGCGGAAGCGTGAAGAGGGCGGCGTCCGCGCCCACTGTCGTCTTACCGGTTCCCGTCATGGTTACCAGTCGGTAGTGGTAAGTCTTCGCGCTGGCGAGCCCGGTCACCAGTGCCTTCACCGGGACCGCGCCGCTGCCGGCGCCGACGGTCTGAGCGATGCTCTGCAGCGAGTACGGCTGGCTCGGACCAAGCTGGAAGTAATAGGTCTCGGTTTCGCCGGGCGCAAGGCCGCTCGGGTTGACGGTCCCGTTCAGGATCGCCGTTTCCGTCCCTATCGATGTCGCGGCGCCGGTCGCGGGTGTCGGCGGGGTCGTTTCGGGGGGCGCGATGCCGGTCGTCTGGAACGTCGCGTCAGGTCCTGCGGTGGTGCCGCCCGCGTTGGTGGCGAGGAGTCGGTAGTGATAGACGGTCCCAGGGCGCAGGCCGGCGACCTGGGCGCTCTCGGTTACCGGCTGGGTGCCGGACCCGGCGGACGCGGTAGCGGTCTGAGTGGCGTAGTGCGTGTCGGGCCCGTATTCGAAGGCGTATGTCGTCTCCTGTCCGGCAGGGTTCACGGACGCTGTGAGGGTCGCGCTGTTCCCGCTGACGGCGCTTGCGGACTCGCCGGATACGACTGGGGCAGAGGAAGCGAAGGCGCCGCCGGCGATCGCCAAGCCCAGGATCGAGGCGGCAAGCACGGCCGGGACGGGTATCCATTTCATGAGCATGGCGTCTCCTTGGTCGGGGTTCGCGAGTCTCGGACACCTCAAACCGGGAGGAGTTGTGATCCGCGAACCGCTCGCGTCAGGCGGCTGACAGCGGGCCTGTTGCGTCCACGATTGATCCCCCGGGGGGTCCCAGGCACGGGCCGGGATAGCGGCAATCGGGGGAAGTCGGCGCTTGCTCTCAATAAGGCGGCGTCAGGATTCTGACGAGCAAGGGGAGTCGAGCCGTAGTCTCCTGGCATCTTCCTAGCTCCCGCCCGAGAGAGGGGAAGGGGTGCGCTGGGAGGCGCAGCGGGGGGTGAGCACCGGCCATGTTGCGCGACGTGGCCGGTGCCGCCTGCTGATCGCCCGGCGCGGCCCCTTAGCGCGCCGCTGATTCGCTTCTTGGGGTCGGCGGCATTGCCCCGAGTTCGATCAGCTCCCCGGGGGGGCCGTCGTTTAGGAGCCATCCTTCGTCGGAGGCTTGCACGAGTCCTCGCTTGGTCAGTTCGGTGAGGGCGGTCGTGACCGTGGGTCGGCGGGCGGCGGTGAGGTCGGCGAGGACGTTGTGGGTCAGTTGGAGTGGGAGAATCACGCAGTCGCTGCGCACGCGGCCCCAGCGAGTCGCGAGTTGCCAGAAGACCATGTGCAGCCGTACGTCGACTCGCGGGTGGTGGACGATCGCCATGTTGACGGCCAGGTTGCGTGAGCGCTCCAGCGCTCGTCCGACGAGGCGGCCGGTGAGGTGCGGGTAGCGTCCGAGTCGGCGCACGAACGGCTCGTCCAATACCGCGAGGCGTGCCGGCTCGATCACCTGCCAACCGGTGCTGAGTGTGAGCACGGAGGGCTCGTCCTCGCCCTGCCAGGGTCGCAGGAGATCGCCCGCGCCGAGCAGCTCGGCGCCGAACCGTCCATCGACGCCGACGCGGCGGATCAACAGCCCCCTCATCACGAGCAGGCCGATGCCCTCGCCCTCCATCGCGGCCTGGGAGGCTCGCCACGGCCCCGCGGGCACGCTCAGAGTTCGTGCGATGCACTCGAGGCTCGCCTGCGCCCGGTGCTCGGGGGCGATCGCCTCTGCGAGATCTGGGTCCTCTTCCAAGACACGGCATACCCGTGAGGCTTCCTGCACGCCGGCCATTCCCAACAATCTGACAGATCACCCCCTCGCGACCAGACGTCAGAGTCCTGACGCGACCGGGTTGTTTGGTCGCCGGCGAGCGTGCGGCGCAATGAGCCTCACATAGGCTCGGACGGAGATGACCAACGTGCAACACGGCTCGCCTGAACGGGGTCAACCGACACCGCGCGAGGGCGCCGAGCCGAGTGGCGAACGGCCACGAGACGGGGAGGGCCCTCTTCGTTTCGGAGGCCGACTTCGCGTCTGGCTGGAGCGTGCGCGACGCGCTGGAGCGCGTGGCTCGACCGTGCTCAGCGTCCTTGCGATCGGCGTGGGAGCGGGGGCAGGAGCCGGCGCGGTCGGCTTCCGGTACATGATCCTCGGCTTCACGGAGCTGTTCACCGGACATCGCGACTACAGCGCGGTTGGCCACGCCCTCAATCCGAACGTCCCCGGGTTGGGGATCTGGTTCGTGCTGATCGTCCCGGTCATCGGCGGATTGCTCTACGGGCCGCTGGTGAGTCGATTCGCGCCCGAGGCGCGAGGCCACGGGGTGCCCGAGGTGATGTACGCCGTCAACCGTCAAGGCGGTCGGATGCGACCGCAAGTGCCGGCCGTCAAGTCGCTCGCCTCGGCGCTTTGCATCGGCACGGGCGGGTCTGTCGGTCGGGAGGGACCGATCGTCCAGATCGGCTCGGCGCTCGGGTCGATCACGGGCCAGTTCATGCACGTATCAGAGGAGCATCTGCGGCTGCTCGTCGCATGCGGAGCGGCTGGCGGGATCTCGGCCACGTTCAACGCACCGATCGCCGGTGTGTTCTTCGCCCTTGAGCTGATCTTGCGCGACTTCGAGACACGCTCCTTCGGTTTGGTCGTGCTGAGCTCGGTGACGGCCGACGCGATCGGCCGAGCCGCGTTCGGCGACCACCCGTTTCTTTCGCTGCCCACATTCGCGTTCAGCTCGCCGGTCGAGCTTGCGCTCTACGCCGGGCTTGGCGTGCTCGCCACGGGCGTCGCGTTGAGCTTTGTTCGAGTCCTCTACGCCGGCGAGGACCTCTCTGATCGCCTATGGGGCAGGCGACCCGATTGGTTGCGCCCCGCGATCGGCGGCATCTTGCTCGGACTGTTGCTGCTGGCTGTCCCGCAGATGTACGGTGTCGGCTACCCGGTACTTCAGCGCGCTATCGCGGGTCATTACGTGCTGCTGGCCTTGGTCGGGCTGCTCGCCGCGAAGATCCTGGCGACCAGCCTGACGATGTGGATCGGCGGGTCGGGAGGGGTGTTCGCTCCCTCGCTGTTCATGGGCGCGGTGCTTGGCAGCGCGTACGGCACAGTCGCCCACCATCTGCTGCCGCACCTCGCGGCCTCGCCGGGCGCCTATGGACTGGTGGGCATGGGGGCCGTGTTCGCGGGCGCCTCACGCGCGCCGATAACGGCGGTGATCATCATTTTCGAGCTGACAGGCGACTACAGCGTCATCCTGCCGTTGATGTTCGCCGTCGTCGTGGCGACCGCGGTCTCAAACGCGATCACCCGCGACACGATCTACACGCTCAAGCTCCGCCGCCGCGGCATCGACATCGACCGGGCGACCCCGCCGAGCCTGATGGCACAAATCACCGTCGCCGAGGCGATGGACCAACCGCCAGCGCCCCTCTCTCCGGAGGAACCAGTCGAAGCGCTGCTTGCTCACTTCGCAAACGAGCAATCAGACACCCTCCCCGTGCTCGACAGCCAAGGCCGCCTCCTCGGGGTGATAGACGCCAGCGAGCTCGAGCGAGCCATCGAAGAGGGAGGCGCAGAGCTGACTGCCGCGGGGCTGCTTCGAGCAGCCCCAGAGGTTCACGATGAGGACAGCCTCGAATCCGCCGTGCGCGTGCTGACCGGCAAGGACGAGGACGGCGTGCCTGTGCTCGCCACGGGCTCCGAACAAGTCGTCGGTTGGCTGAACCACCGCATCGTGTTTCGGGCCTATCGCGGCCGTCTCAACGGAAGCCGTGTCGGCCGCGACGACACCCCCGGAGTTTGAGGACTCGCGCCTAACGTCACTCCGAGGCGGAGGGTCGCTTCTCGGAGGAGCATGTGCGTTTGCTGCCCAGCTCGCGGCATCCGGGTGGTTTGAGGTAAGAACCGGCTGGCAGAACCACGCTAGAGCACCGCGACTGTCTCATCGTCGCCACCGGAATCGGCTTCTGCACGGGCGCGTCGCTGCGCTCCTTCGGAAGGCCGCATCAGAAAGGAGATCCGGATCATGCTCTGCTACTCATGCGCTGGGCAAGGAATCGAGCGCTCAGCGGTGGCGTTGTGCCGCGTGTGCGCCGCGGGGCTGTGCCTTGAGCACCTGCTCGACACGGCGGCGCGGCTGGCGACGGTCGAGATCCTCGAGGTGTGCCACCACGACACGTGGGCGATCCCGGATTCCCGCGGACCGCAGGCCGAAGCCGCACAAGCGAAAGGGCACGCGGTCAGGCCTAACCGGCCGCCGCTCGATCGGACGTGAGCCCGAGAGCACGGCGGACTGCTGAGATCGAAGCCAGGTGGTGACTGCGCCGTTCAGGCGAAACCACCTCCTCGGGATACTCCGGACGGGTCCGTTTGGTGAACAGCGCCCAGGGTAGGCAGAACTGGGAAGCATTAGGCCCGGGTCGCGAATGCGATCGGTGCATCGGGTGCTCCCTGCGTTGGCGCAAACAACGAGAGGTGGCGGACATGCCTCATACCGCGGTCGCATCGGGCGCCGAAGCTGCTCGCTCGGCGGTTGTTGCCGCGCCCGCGTGTCGCAACTCTCGGCCGGCTCCTCGGCAGCAGCTCGACGCTGAGTCGCGAATGTGGCTCGAGCGCCTGCACGCCAGCCAGCCGATTCGCGGCTGGGCTCTCGCCGAGCTACACGACCGACTCCGTCGCGAGGCCGCCTTCCACATCCGCCGCCGCGTCCGGGACTCGACCGATTTCCCCAACAGCGATATCGACGATGTCGCCACGCAAGCCGCGAGCGACGCCCTCGTCGTGCTGCTGCGCAAGCTCGATGATTTCCGGGGAGAAAGCCAGTTCTGGACTTGGGCGCGGCGGTTCGCCCAGCTGGAGGCCCCCGTCAGCATTCGCCGCCGCCTCGGACACGGGCCCGCCGGGATAGCCGAGGATCCGGAGGAGGCGGAGCTGGTCGTCGACCCCGGATGCTCGCTGGAAGACCTGGCAGAGCTCCGCGAGCTGCTCCATCGAGTCAGCGACGGCATCCTCGGCCACCTGACGCCGCGTCAGCGAACCGTTCTGGTCGCCGTCGCGATCAACGGTGTCCCGACCGAGCAGCTCGCCGCCGAGCTGCTCGTCACTCCCGGAGCGATCTACAAGATGCTGCACGACGCTCGCGCCAGGCTCAAGCGCCACGTGCTGCAAATGCATGCCGAGCCTCGACGGGCTTCCCGCTGCCCTTCGCCAGGCGCCCGGACAGCAGCCCTGCCGCGCGGCGCGTAGAGGGGTAAGAAGCACGGCTCATCCGACGCTGGAGAAGAAGACACCCTCGTGCCGTCGCCCACTCGAAGCCTCGTCTGAGAGTCGCCGGCGGCGACACAGAACCTCGAAAGGCGAGCGCATGAGCAAGACCGCAGCGGACAATCTTTGTGAGAGGTTGATCGAATGGGACGTCAGCACCATCTACGGCTTCCCGGGGGATGGCATCAATGGCATCCTCGGCTCGCTGCGTCGCCACCAGGACCAGCTGCGCTTCGTCCAGACCCGCCACGAGGAGATGGCCGCGTTCATGGCCTGCGGGCACGCGAAGTTCACGGGCGAGGTCGGTGTCTGCATGGCGACCTCCGGACCGGGCGCGATCCACCTGCTGAACGGGCTCTACGACGCCAAGCTCGACCACCAGCCCGTCGTCGCGATCGTGGGGCAGACGTTCGTGCGGGCGATCGGTGGTGACTTCCAGCAGGAGGTCAAGCTGCTGCAGCTCTACAGCGACGTGGCCTCCGCGTTCTGCGAGCAGGCGAACGATCCCGCCACGATCCGCCACCTGGTCGACCGCGCGCTGCGGATCGCCCAGACCGAGCGGACCGTCACCTGCGTGATCGTCCCCGCCGACGTGCAGGACATGGAAGCGGTCGAGGCGCAGCCGCACAAGACGCACACCGTGCACTCCGGGGTCGGCTACTGGCCCGGACGGCGAGTGCCACACAAGTCTCAGCTCCAGAAGGCGGCCGACATCCTCAACGCGGGCGAGCGTGTCGCGATGCTCGTCGGGCAGGGCGCGCTGCACGCCACCGACGAGGTGATCGCGGTCGCCGACACGCTCGGCGCCGGGGTGGCCAAGGCGCTGCTCGGGAAGGCCGCCGTACCCGACGACGTCCCCTTCTGCACCGGCAGCATCGGCCTGCTCGGGACCAAGCCCAGCTGGGACATGATGCAGGGCGCCGACACGCTGCTGATGGTCGGCTCGAGCTTCCCCTACTCGGAGTTCCTTCCCAAGGAAGGCCAGGTCAAAGCCGTCCAGATCGACCTGTCGGGGCGGATGCTCAGCATCCGCTACCCAATGGACCTCGCCCTGGAGGGCGACAGCAAGCAGAGCCTCGAAGAGCTCCTGCCGCTGCTGCGGCGCAAGGAGGATCGCTCCTGGCAGGAGGAGATCAAGGAGAACGTCGTCCACTGGTGGCGGCTGATGGACGAACACGGCGAGCCCACCGACCGCGACGGGCGCATCCGTCCCCAGGGGCTCTTCTCGGCGCTCTCCCGCCGGCTGCCCGACAACGCGATCCTCTCGAGCGACTCCGGCTCGGCGGCCAACTGGTACGCGCGACAGATCCGAATTCGCCGCGGGATGAAGGCGATGCTCTCGGGCAACCTCGCGACGATGGTCCCCGGCGTGCCCTACGCGATCGCCGCGAAGTTCGCGTTCCCCGACCGGGTGTCGATCGCGATGGTCGGCGACGGCGCGATGCAGATGGGCGGCATGGCCGAGATGCTGACGGCCGCCAAGTACTACGACACGTGGGCCGACCCGCGGATGATCGTGCTGGTGCTCACCAACGAGGACCTCAACCAGGTGACCTGGGAGCAGCGGGTGATGGAGGGCGACCCTCAGTTCAAGGCCTCGCAGGAGATCCCGTACGTCGACTACGCCGCCTGGGCGCAGCTGATCGGCCTGCGCGGGATCAAGATCACGAAGGCCGAGGAGATCGAGGACGCATGGCGCGAGGCGCTCGCGGCGGACCGGCCGGTGATCATCAGCGCGCTGACGGACCCCAACGAGGCGCCGCTCCCGCCGCACATCACCTTCGAACAGGCCGAGGGCTTCGCCAAGTCGATCCTGGCCGATCCGGAGGGCGGCCTGCCCGGCGCCGTCGAGGCGGTCCGCGAGAAGGTCCACGAGTTCCTTCCGGGACGCTGATGCGCCTGCGCAGAGGCCGATCGGCCGTATCCCTCGCACGCTCCGAGCACCGGCTCGACCGGTGGGTGTCGAACGTCGAACACGGACGCTTCGAGCGCTCCCTCTCCGGCCTCACGGCGTTCGCGGCGGCGGTCACCACGGCGGAGGTCTACATCGAGCACTACCGCGCGAGCTTCGGCAACAAGGTGATGTGGAGCCCGATCATCGTCACCCCGCCGGTGATCGTCGCCGGGATCGGCGGCGTCTACAGCAAGCGCTGGGCGAAGACCGCGCTGCCGGTCGCCTCGGCCGTGTACATGCTCAACGGGCTGGCCGGCGAGTACTTCCACGCGCGCGGCGTCGCGCGTCGCCCCGGGGGCTTCTCGAACGCGAGTTACAACGTTCCGATGGGGCCGCCGATCATGGCCCCGGGGCTGATGTCGATCGTCGGCGCGATGGGGCTGCTCGCCGCGCTGCTGCGCCGCGAGGACTGAAGGCGTGGGCGAGCGGCGCGACCTGAGCAGCCCGGGGCACCTGCCGAACCTGCGGCCGGACGGGCAGCCTCCGCACCCGTCGTGGCTCCCGCGCCAGCGGCGGGGGACGACGCCGCAGATGATCGGGCGCTACCCCGACTACGACGTGATGGAGAACGCCGAGCACTGGGACGGGGCCACGCGGGCGGTCGTCGACGCGCGGCTGCGGCTCACCGGTCCCCTGACGTTCTTCTCCGCCGAGGAGGAGCCGGCGCTGCGCGCGTTCTGCGACACCGCCACCGCCCAGGACTCCGACCCCCGCGTACCGGTGGCCGAGATGGTCGACCACAAGCTCTCCAGGGGCGAGCTCGACGGCTTCCGCTACGCCGACATGCCGCGCGACCCCGACACGTGGCGAGCGGTTCTGCGCGGCTTGGACGAGACGGCCCGCGAGCGCTACGGAGCCGACGGCTTCGCCGCCTGCGACCTGCTCGCCCGCGAGGCGATCCTCGGCGCTCTCGCCGACGGGACGCTGCAGGGAGGCGCGTGGGAGCAGCTCGACGTGGCGCGTGCCTTCTCGGTGTGCATGCGGGCGATCCTGGCCGCTTTCTACTCGCACCCGTGGGCTTGGAATGAGATCGGCTACGGCGGTCCGGCCTACCCCGAGGGCTACATGCGCCTCGGCCCGCTCGGCGTCCGCGAGCCGCACGAGCGCCGTGGCGCGACCAGCGAGGACCCGGTCCGCGTCGCCGGGAAGCTCGAATCGTGACGGGCCGCCTCAGGGGGCTGTTGAAGGGCGCGGTCGGGCCGCGCGCCAACGACTCCCGTTACCTGCTCGACGTTCACCGTCGGGACCTGCCCGGGCAGGACACGATGGCGCGCTACGAGGAGTCCGAGGAGGTGGACGCGTGCATCGTCGGGGCGGGGGCCGGCGGCTCGGTGCTCGCGCAACGGCTCGCCCGCAAGGGCTGGCGGGTGGTGATCATCGAGGCCGGGCCGTTCTGGCATCCCGACGAGGACTGGGTCTCCGACGAGGCGGGCTCGCACGAGCTCTACTGGACCCAGGAGCGGGTGATCGGCGGGGAGGACCCGATCGAGATGGGGAAGAACAACTCGGGCCGCGGGGTGGGCGGCTCGATGGTGCACTACGCCGGTTACACCCCCCGCTTTCATCCCTCGGACTTCGAGACGTTCAGCCGGGACGGCGTGGGAGCCGACTGGCCGATCTCCTACCAGGAGCTGAAGGGCCACTACGAGGAGCTCGAGCGCGAGCTGCCGGTTGCCGGGCAGGACTGGCCGTGGGGCGATCCTCACCGCTATCCCTTTTCACCGCACCCGATCAGCGGTCCCGCGGAGCTGCTCTGGAAGGGCGCGATCGAGCGGGGCATCGAGATGCGGGTCGGGCCCGTCGGGATCGTCAACGGCACCTTCGGCAACCGTCCGCACTGCATCTACCGCGGCTTCTGCCTGCAGGGCTGCAAGGTCAACGCCAAGGCCAGTCCTTACGTGACTCATCTCCCCGACGCGCTCGCGCACGGGGTGGAGATCCGCGCGAACAGCATGGCGGTCGGCGTCGAGATCGACGACGCGAGCGGGCGCGCCGCGGGTGTGAGCTACGTCCGCGAGTCCGAGGGCGTCGAGCGCCGGCAACGCGCCAAGGTCGTGGTCGTCGCCGGCTACTCGATCGAGACGCCGCGTCTGCTGCTGCACTCGAAGTCCAAGCGCTTCCCCGACGGGGTCGGCAACAACGACGACCAGGTCGGACGCTACGTGATGGTGCAGGGAGCCTCGCAGACGGCGGGACGCTTCCCGGAGGAGCAGCGGATGTACAAGGGTCCCCCTCCGGAGGTCTCCTCCGAGCAGTTCTACGAGACGGATCCCTCACGCGGCTTCGCCCGCGGCTTCTCGATCCAGACCGTCTCGCCGCAGCCGATCGGATGGGCCGAGCACGTCCTCGCCGACGGCCACTGGGGCCGCGCGATGCGCGAGTACATGCGCGACTACAACCACTGGGCCACCGTCGGCGTCCTCAACGAGCTGCTGCCCCACCCTGACAACCGCGTGACGCTGGCCGCGGAGACCGATGCCTACGGGATGCCGGTGGCGCGCTTCGACTACACCCGCACGGAGAACGACAAGGCGAACATGGCCTTCTCCACCGAGGTCATCAAGGGAATCCTGCAAGCCGCCGGAGCGCAGGACGTCCTCACGATCCATCGCTACGCGCATCTCGTCGGCGGCGCCCGCATGGGCCGCAGCCCCGAGCACAGCGTGGTCGACTCCGACCACCGGGTCTGGGGCGTTCCCAACCTCTACGTGTGCGACGGGAGCGTCTGCCCCACCCAGGGCAGCGCCAATCCCGCTCTCACGATCATGGCGCTCGCGTCACGTCTGGCCGAACGACTCGGCACCCGGAGCGCCGCGTGAGCGAGCCCGGTCCCAGCACCCCCACCCCCGCACGAGGAGCAGCCGATGAGCGCCAGTAAAAAGCCCGAGGTCGTCGCGATCACCGGAGCCTCCAGCGGGATCGGACGCGCGATCGCGCACGCGTTCGCCAAGCGCGGCGCCCACGTCGGGCTGCTGGCCCGTGGCCAGGAGGGCCTCGAGGGAGCGAAGCGAGAGGTCGAATCGTTCGGGGGCCAGGCTCTCGCCGTCCCGACCGACGTCGCCGACCACGAGCAGGTGGAGGCCGCCGCACAGGCCGTCGAGGAGAGGTTCGGCGAGATCGACGTCTGGGTGAACGTCGCGATGGCGACCGTCTTCGCGCGCTTCGTCGACACCGAGCCGGAGGAGTTCAAGCGCGCGACCGAAGTCACCTATCTCGGCGCCGTGTACGGCACGATGGCGGCGCTGAAGCGGATGAGCGCCCGTGACCGCGGAAAGATCGTCCAGGTCGGCTCGGCGCTCGCCTACCGCGCGATCCCGTTGCAGGCCGCGTACTGCGGTTCCAAGTTCGGGATCCGCGGGTTCACCGACACGATCCGCACCGAGCTGCTGCACGACAAGAGCAGGGTGCAGATCACGATGGTGCAACTGCCGGGCGTGAACACGACGCAGTTCAACTGGTGCCGCTCGAAGCTGCCGAAGCACCCGAAACCCGTCCCCCCGATCTACCAGCCCGAGATCCCCGCGGAGGCCGTGTACTGGGCGGCGCACCACCGTCGCCGCGAGCTGTGGGTCGGCTACAGCGCGGTCGAGGCGATCCTCGGCAACAAGCTCGCACCGAGCTTCGCCGACCGCTACCTGGCAAGGACCGGCTTCGGCGGCCAGCAGGTGCAGGACATGCCGCTCGACGGCGAGCGGGTGGGAAACCTCTACGCGCCCATGGAAGGGGAGGCCGCGACCCACGGGATCTTCGACGCTCAGGCCAAGACCCGCAGTCCCCAGCTCTGGGCGGCGACCCACCGCGGTGTGCTGGCGGGAGCGCTGGCCGGCGTCGCGGCCGCGGGCGCGGCCGGCGTGAGGAGGCTCGCGAGGTGAGCGCAGAGCGCGCGCCTCAGCTCGTCGCCCCACGGGTGCTGCGCGAGTACGCGCTGCTCGCCGACGGCGAGCGCGGCGTGCTCGTCGGCCCGCAGGGCGAATTCGCGTGGATGTGCTTCCCGCAGTGGGACTCCGGCGCGGTCTTCTCCTCGCTGATCGGCGGATCGGGCTCATACGCGGTCACGCCCCGCGACCGTTTCGTGTGGGGCGGCTACTACGAGCCCGGCAGCCTGATCTGGCGCAGCCGCTGGATCACCGACGACAGCGTGATCGAGTGCCGTGAGGCGCTCGCGCTGCCCAGCGACCCGCAGCGGGCGGTGATCCTGAGGCGCGTGCATGCGCGGGAAGGCACAGCCCGCGTCGAGGTCGCTCTCAACCCTCGCGGAGACTTCGGCGAGACCTCGGTGCGCGGCCTCTCCAAAGGCGAGGACGGAGCGTGGACGGGTGAGCTCGCGGGCACGGCGCTCCGCTGGGTCGGGGGACAGGACGCGACCCCGAAGGCGGACGGGCACGGCGGGAAAGCGCTCATGCTCTCCCTGACGATCGAGGAGGGCGAGCACCACGACTTCGTCCTGGTCCTGGCCGCCGAAGGCGCGGACGGCGACAGTCCCGACCCGGACTGGGCGTGGCAGGGCGTCGAGGCGGAGTGGCGCGATCGCGTTCCCGAGCTCGACCGGACGGTCGCGTCGAGCGACGCTCGCCACGCCTATGCGGTCCTCTCGGGGCTGACGAGCGCGGGCGGCGGGATGGTCGCGGCGGCCACCACGTCGCTTCCCGAGCGGGCCCGAGAGGGGCGTAGCTACGACTACCGGTTCGTGTGGATCCGCGATCAGTGCTACACCGGCCAAGCCGTCGCCAAGGCGGGCCCCCACCCCTTGATGGACGACGCGGTGCGCTTCGTCTCAGAGCGGCTGCTCGAGGACGGCCCGACTCTGAAGCCCGCCTACACGACCCGCGGGGGGCCGGTGCCCGACCAGAGGCGTCTCGAGCTGCCGGGCTACCCCGGCGGCTCGGACATCGTCGGCAACTGGGTCAACAAGCAGTTCCAGCTCGACGCCTTCGGGGAGGCTCTGCTGCTGTTCTCGGCGGCCGCCCGTCACGATCACCTGGACAGCGACGGCTGGCGCGCGGCGGAGATCGCGGTCGAGGCGATCGAGCGGCGCTGGCGGGAGCCGGACACCGACGCCGGGATCTGGGAGATCGAGCCGGATGCGTGGACGCACAGCCGGCTGATCTGCGTCGCGGGGCTGCGTCGCATCGCCGAGCGGGGCCCCGGCGGCGAGCAAGCGGCGCGCTGGGTGGCGCTCGCCGATGAGATCGGAGCCGACACCGCCGCCCACGCCCTGCACGGCTCCGGTCGCTGGCAGCGCTCGCCGGGCGACCAGCGTCCGGACGCGGCCCTGCTGCTCGCGGCGATCCGCGGCGCGATACCGGCGTCGGATCCCCGCTCGATCGCCACGCTTCGCGCGATCGAGGCGGAGCTGACCGTGGACGGCTACTGCTACCGCTACCGGCCCGACGAGCGTCCCCTCGGGGAGTCGGAGGGAGCGTTCGTGCTCTGCGGGTTCTGGATGGCGCTTGCCTACTCCCAGCAGGGGGATCACGTCGAAGCTGCGCGCTGGTTCGAGCGAAACAGGGCCGCGTGCGGGCCGCCGGGGCTGTGCTCGGAGGAGTTCGACGTTCGCCAGCACCAGCTGCGGGGCAACCTCCCGCAGGCCTTCGTGCACGCGCTGCTGCTGGAATGCGCCGTCGAGCAGTACTCACCGACGGAGCAGCGCTAGCGGAGGTCGCGACCATCTGGGCCGACCCAATCCGCCGCGCCTCCACGGGCCGCCTCCTGGTCGGAGTCGATGCCGTGCTCGGGGCTGCCCTGCTGACGGCTCCCGAGGCGCTCCTGTCCCGGCTTCTCCGCGACCGAGTCGACGGGACCGTGCGGAGCTTCGCGCGCGTTCTCGGCGCTCGGCTGCTGGCTCAGGCGGCGCTCCTGGAGCGACACCCCGGGCCTCGCCGGCTGCTCGCGGGCGCAGCGGTCGACGCGACCCACGCCGCCAGCATGGTGGTCCTGGCTGCGCTCAGACCCGGCCTGCGGAGACTCGCGCTGACCAGCGCGGTCGCTGCGGGCGGGTTGGCCGTGTGCGGCGCGTGCGAGGCCCGCCGCGCCGGGAGGACGCATGGCGGCCGTTAGCACCCGCAGCGAGTTCAGCGGCCTGCTGAACGTGTACCTGCCGATCGCCGCGGGAGTGTTCCTCCTCATCGTCCTGGCGCTAGGGTTCGTCGTGGTCCGCTTCCGCGCCGGTTCGGGCCGGCGGGTCTCCGAGCGCCACGACGCGCCCCGCGCCGAGATCGCCTACGTGCTCCTCGTCGCGGCGATCGTCGCGGTGCTGGTCGTGATCACCTTCCGCGGCGAGTCGCGGGTCGACGCGCTCGCGGCCTCCCCGGCACTGCGGGTCTCGGTGACGGGATCGGACTGGCGCTGGCGCTTCGACTACCCCGCGCAAGGCATCACCGAACTCGGTCGCGGGCAGGCGCCGAGCGATCTGTTCGTCCCGGCGGGGCAGACGGTCGAGTTCGACCTTTCCTCGCTCGACGTCATCCACGCGTTCTACATCCCCGACGAGCGCTTCCAGCGAGCCGCGATCCCGAAGATCGTCAACCGGTTCGATCTCGTCTTTCCCAAGCCGGGAGTCGTCCTCGGCGGCTCATGCAACGAGTTCTGCGGCCTCGGTCACACCCAGATGCGCTTCAAGGTTCACGTCCTCAGCCCGGGGGCGTTCGCCGCATGGGTCGCCGAACGCCGGCGCGGGGGTTCCGCCCCGTGAGCGCCACCACCACCGAAGCCGTCCCGTCGCTCGGCCTGATCGGCGCGATCGGAGCGACCGACCACAAGCGCGTGGCCAAGCGCCTCGCGATCGTCGCGTTCGCGTTCTTCGCCGCGGGCGGGGTGCTGGCTCTGATGATGCGCTCCCAGCTGGCGACCCCGAACAGTCGCCTGTTCGGGGCGGACGCCTACGACGCGCTGTTCACGATGCACGGCTCGACGATGATCTACCTCTTCGTCGTGCCGACCGCGATCGCGCTCGGCGTGTACCTCGTGCCGCTGCAGGTCGGGGCGAGCGGGATCGCCGCCCCCCGCGCGGCGCTGATCGGCTTCTGGCTGTTCGTGTCCGGCGGCCTGACGATGTGGGCGGGCTTCCTGACCGTCAGCGGCCCCGGCAAGGCGGGCTGGACGGCGTTCGATCCGCTCTCGGACTCGCCTCACTCCCCGGGCATCGGCATGGACTTCTGGATCTTCGGGGTGATGCTCGCGACCCTCGGCTGCCTGCTGCTGGCGTGCTGTGTGATGGGCACGATCGTCGCCCGCCGGGCGCCCGGGATGACGATGCTGCGCCTGGCGCCCTTCACGTGGACGATGCTCGTCACCTGCCTGATGGTGCTCGTCGCGTTCCCGGTGCTCGTGGTCGCGATGGGCCTGCTGTGGGTGCAACGCGAGTTCGGCGGCGTGTTCTCCAGCAGCGGCGGGCCGATCGCATACCAGAACCTGTTCTGGTTCTACGGACATCCGGTCGTCTACGTCATGTTCTTCCCGTTCGTCGGGGCGGTCGCCGAAGTCGTCTCGGTGCACTCGGGACGACGGCTGTTCGGATACCGCGCGTTCGCGATCTCGCTGCTCGCGTTCACCGCCCTGTCGACCAGCGTGTGGGCCCACCACATGTTCACCACCGGCCAGGTCGCCAACAAGTACTTCGCGCTCACGTCCACCGCGCTCGCGGTGCCCGGCGGCGTCGAGTACTTCGACCTGATCGCGACGCTGGCGGGAGGCGCGATCCTGCTGCGCACGCCGATGCTGTTCGCGCTCGGCTTCATGGTCCAGTTCCTGATCGGCGGGCTGACCGGGATCCTGATCGGCTCCCCGCCGATCAACTACGACCTGCACAACACCTACTTCATCATCGGGCACTTCCACTACACGCTGTTCGCCGGCAGCCTGTTCGGGTTCTTCGCCGGCGTCTACCACTGGTTCCCGAAGGTGACCGGCGCGATGCTCTCCGAACGCCTCGGGAAGCTGCACTTCTGGACGATGACGCTCGGGGCGAACCTGACGTTCTTCCCGATGTTCATCCTCGGCTGGGAGGGGATGCGACGCCGCGTCGACGCCTACCCCGGCTCGAAGGGGTGGCAGACGCTCAACGACCTCTCCACCGCCGGCGCGGCGCTGATCGCGCTCTCCGTGCTGATCTTCCTGGCCAACGTCGCGCGCTCGCTGCGCGAGCGCACCCCGGCCGGCCCCGATCCGTGGAGCGGGCACACGCTCGAGTGGGCCACGGCCTCGCCGCCGCCGAGCCACAACGTCGACTCCCTGCCGGTCGTCCGCTCCCCGGCGCCGCTGCTGGATCGTCGCCTGGGAGCACGCCCGGCGTCGGCGGGAGGCGCGCCGGCGTGAACGACGCGACGACCTCAGCCCACCGCGATCGGCCGGGCGATGAGCGTTGGCGGCCGAGCGCCGCGCCGCTGGCCGGGTGGGCGCTCCTGCTGGGCGCGCTCGCCGGGGTCCAGGCCGGCTTCGGCGGGCAGTTGCTGCCCGTGCTCGTGCAGGCCGGGGCGGCCGCGCTGATGGCGCTGATCGCCCTCGGCATCGTCGCGGCCCCGCGGCTCACCGGCCACCGGGCGCCGGGGCTCCGGCCGGTGCCCGCGCTGAGCCTCGCCGGCGCGCTGGCGGGAGTGTCGATCGCGGCGATGCTCGACGGCGCCAGCATCGGAACCTGGCTGATCATCGGCGGGGGCCTCGGGCTGGCGCTCGCCGTGGGGGGTCTGACGCGAGAGCGCCGGGCGGAAAGCCGCGCAAGGCGGGCCGCCGAAAGCGGGTTGCGGTCCGAGGACGGAGAACGATGAGCTCGCCATCGCCGCTGCGCTTGCTCGAGACCTGGTCGCTTGAACCCGGGCCGACATTCGCGCTGCTCTGTTGCGCCGGGGCCTACCTGGGCGCCGTGGGCCGGACGCGTCGGCACGCCGGCAGCGGGTGGCCGCCGCGGCGCACCGGCGCGTTCATCGCGGGCCTCGCGGCGCTCGCCGTCGCGCTCGAGTCGGGACTTGACGGCTACGCGGAGACGCTGCTGTCGATCCACATGGTCCAGCACCTGGTGCTCGTGCTGGTCGCGGCGCCGCTGCTGCTGGCCGGGGCGCCCGTCGCGCTGGCCCTGCGCGCCGGCTCGCCCGGCTCACGCAGGAAGCTCGCCCGCCTGCTCCGCGGCCGGACGGCGGCGACGCTCGCGCACCCCGCGGCGGGCCTCCTCGCGATCGGCGGATCGATGCTCGCGACCCATCTGACGCCGCTGTACGGCTGGGCGCTCGAGCACCCGCTCGTCCATGCGGGCGAGCATCTCCTGTTCCTCGGGTCCGGGCTGCTGTTCTGGGCCGTGCTGATCGCGCCGGGCCCGCCCGTGCGCCGGCTGGACGGCCTCGGCCGCGTCGTCTACCTGATGGCGGGCATGCCGCTGATGAGCGTCGTGGGGGTGATCCTCGAGACCGATCCCGCGCCCCGTTACGGCCGGTACCTGATCCCCGCTGATCGGTTCGGGATCTCCGCGCTCTCCGATCAGCGTCTGGCGGGTGCGCTGATGTGGATCGCGGGGACGCTGTTGATGGGCGCGATCGCGCTCGGGGCGGCCTGGCGCGCGATGGCCGCGGAGGAGCGTCGCGCGCAGGCGCGCGAGGCCTACTCCGACCGGACCGGCGCGAGCGCGGTCGGCATAGATCTCGCGAAGGGCGGACCGGCATGACGCCAGGCCCGAGTCGCTCCTCCGCGCCCAGGCGTCCCCGCGGCGGGCTGAGAACCAAGTCGATGCTCGCGCTCGCGATGCTGCTGGGCGCGCTCGCGCTGACGGGAATAGCCGGCGGCGACCAGCGCGTACCGAGCGCCTCGCCGCCGCCGGGCGGAGGTGTGCTGCCGGCGCCGGGAGCGGGCGGGGGAAGCCTGGCCAGAAAGGGGCGCGAACTGTTCGTCGCGGGCTGCTCCTACTGCCACGGCTTCAACGCCGAAGGCAAGCGCGGGCGTGCGCCGTCGCTGATCGGCGTCGGCGCGCGGGCGCCGGACTTCTACCTCTCGACGGGGCGGATGCCGCTGCCCTACCCGCGGGCCTACCCGCAGCGGTCGAAGCCCGCGTACTCCCGCGCGCAGATCAACGCGATCGTCGCGTACGTCGCGAGCCTCGGCGGCCCGCCGATCCCCAAGGTCGACCCGGCGCTCGGCGATCTCTCCGAAGGAGAGAAGGCGTTCGCCGGCAACTGCGCCGGCTGCCACCAGATCATCGCCCGGGGCGGCATCGTGACGGGCGGTGTCGCGCCGCCGCTGCAGCAGGCGACTGCGACCGAGATCGGCGAGGCCGTGAGAGTCGGGCCGTATCTGATGCCGAGGTTCTCGACCGGGGAGATCAGCGACCGGACGCTCGACTCGCTCGCGCGCTACATCCTCTACACCCGCCACCCGGCCGACCGGGGCGGGTGGGGCATCGGTCACATCGGCCCGATACCCGAGGGCATGGTCGCGTGGCTGCTGGCGCTCGCCTCGCTGCTGATCTTCGCGCGCCTGATCGGGGAGCGCATCCGTGAATGACGCCGGATCCCGGCTCTCGCGTGCGCTGCGAGCATTGCTGGCGGCGGCCCTCGTGCTGCTCGGTCTGCGGCGTGGAAAGAGAGCCGCTCTGCCCCGGCGGGCCCCGGCGGCGAGCGGGCCGGACTACGGAAGCGATCCCGCGCCTTCGACGGAGGCTCGCGCGGGCGTCGAGCGTAGAACCGGCGCGAGCGCAACGGCGGAGCTGATCGTCGCGATCGCGCTGCTCGCCGCGGGCGCCCTGGGCGTCGCCTTCTGCCTGCTCTACGCGTTCGACGGGAGCGACACCCAGCTGCTCGGGCTCGCGCTGGGACTGGCGCTGCTCGCGGTCGCCGTGGCGTTGGTCCTCGCCGCGCAGCGGGTGTTCCCCCGCGAGACGGCCGTCGAGCCGCGCCCCGTCCTCGCCGAGAACCGCGGCCCGGTCGAGGCGCAGGCCGCCGCGGAACTGCTCGCGGGAGGGGAGGGGGTCTCGCGCAGGCGTCTGCTGATCGGCGCTGCCGGCTTGGCCGGGACGGGGCTCGCCGCAGCCGTGGTCGCCCCGCTGGACTCCCTGGGTCCGAACGTCGGGGCGGCGATCGACACGACCCCGTGGAAGAAGGGCACCGTGCTCGTGGCCGAGACCGGTGCGGCGTTGCGGGCCGAGGACGTGATCGAGGGCTCGTTCACGACCGCCTTCCCGCAGGGCGCCGACATGCGCGAGCTCGGCTCGCCGGTCGTCGTCGTGCGCGTGGAACCGGCGACCTTGCGCCTGCCGGCCGGGCGTGCGGGCTGGGCGCCCGAGGGGATCCTCGCCTACTCGAAGATCTGCACCCACGCCGGCTGCGCGGTCGCCCTCTACCGAGCGCCGCTGAACGAGGAAACCTCCGAGCCGCCCGCGCTCGTGTGTCCGTGTCACTACTCGACGTTCGACGTCCGCCGCGGCGCCGCCGTCGAGTTCGGCCCCGCCGGACGGCCCCTGCCCCAGCTCCCCCTCGCGATTCGCGGCGACCGCGTCCTGATCGCCGGCGGCGGCTTCTCCGGGCCGATCGGCCCCGGATGGTGGAACGTGCGCCGCGAAGGACGGACGAAATCCCCATGAGCGCCGCGCCTCCCCCCGCGGCCCGAGGCGCGACGAGCGACGCGGTCCGGTTCGTCGACGAGCGCCTCGGCGCCTCGCCGTTGCTGAAAGCGGCGATGCGCTACCTGTTTCCCGACCACTGGTCGTTCCTGGTGGGGGAGATCGCGCTGTACTCGTTTCTCGTGCTGGTCGCGACCGGCGTCTACCTGGCGCTGTTCTTCGAGCCGAGCACCTCGCCGACCGTCTACCACGGCGCGTTCGCGCCGTTGGCCGGACAGACCGTCTCGCGGGCGTTCGCGTCGACGGTGGCGCTGTCCTACGACGTGCCCGCCGGTCTGCTGGTCCGCCAGACGCATCACTGGGCCGCGCTCGTGTTCGTCGCCGCGATCGTCGTGCACCTGATGCGCGTGTTCTTCACCGGCGCGTTCCGAAAGCCCCGGGACGTGAACTGGATGATCGGGCTGACGATGCTGGTGCTCGCGATCCTCGAGGGCTTCGCCGGCTACTCGCTGCCAGACGACCTGCTCTCGGGCATGGGTCTCGCGATCGGCTACGGCGTGGCGCTGGCCGTCCCGTTCCTCGGCGCGAACGCCGCGTTCCTGATCTGGGGCGGACAGTTCCCCGGCTCATCCAGCTTCGAGCCCCGGCTGTTCATCGCCCACGTGTTCATCGTCCCCGTGCTGCTCGCGACGCTGATCGGCGCGCACCTGGCGATCATCATGCGCCAGAAGCACTCGCAGTTCCGCGGCCCCGGACGTCGCGAGGACAACGTCGTCGGCACGCCGATGTGGCCCGGCTACGCGTTGCGCGCGACGGGGCTGCTGTTCGCCGTCGCGGGCGTGCTGTTCCTGCTCGGCGGGCTCGTGCAGATCAATCCGATCTGGCAGTACGGGCCGTATGAGCCGTGGATCGGCACCAACGGCGCCCAGCCCGACTGGTACATCGGCTGGCTGATCGGAGCGCTCCGCCTGATGCCGCCGCTGGAGGTTCACCCGTTCGGCTACACGGTGCTACCCAACCCGTTCTTCGGGGGCATCCTGTTCCCGGGCGTCGTGTTCGCGACGCTCTACGCGTGGCCCGCGCTCGAGCGGCGCATCACCAAGGACCGCGCGCGCCATGACCTGCTGGAGCGGCCACGCGACAACCCCTGGCGGACCGCCGTCGGCGCGGCGTTCTTCAGCTGGATCGCGACGATCTTCGTCGCGGGCGCCGCCGACCGCATCCTCGTCAGCGTCGGCATCTCCTACACGAGCCAGGTCTGGTTCTTTCGCTGCGCCGCGTTCCTCGTGCCCGTCGTCGTCTTCTTCGCGACGCGTCGGATCTGCCGCGAGCTCAAGGACTCGGAGTCCCATCCGCTGCGCGGCTGGACGGGTGACACAGTGCAGCGAACCGACAGCGGCGGCTACGAGCCTCACACGGAGTAGGGGGCGGCGTCCGAGCGCCGGAGTGACAGGCCGTTGCCGGGCCGGGCGAGGTCCGGCCAGAGCGCGCCCTCCCGGAGCTCCGGGAGCCCGTCGAAGAGCATCTCCTCGATGCGCACGTGATCGTGGAAGTACTCGAGGTGCAGCAGCTCGTCGATCGCGCAGGCGGGGTGGACGTGGATCGCCGGTCCGCAGTGGCAGGAGAGCGGTATGCCGCGTGCCCGGCAGAGGCCCGCCACCCGCAGCAGCTCGGTGATCCCGGCGCAGCGCGTGACGTCCGCCTGGAGCACGTCGACGGCGCCGGCGTCCAGCATCCGCCTGAAGTACACGGAGTCGTAGCCGTACTCGCCGGCGGCGATCGCCATCCCCGCCGGGGCGCGGTCGCGCATGACGCGCAGGCCTTCGAGATCGTCGGAGCTGACGGGCTCCTCGAACCAGCTCACCGACGCCTGCTCGCGGAACGCCTCGGCGAGCTGCAGAGCCTGCTTGCGCTCATATGCGCCGTTCGCGTCTACGAACAGCTCGGCCCCGGGCCCGATCGCCTCGCGGGCGGCTCGGACGCGCTGCTCGTCCTCGCGGGGATGGGCGCCGACCTTCATCTTCACCCGCGGTATGCCCTCTCCGGTCCAGCTCGAGAGCTGCCGCTGCAGACGGTCGTTCGTGTAAGTGGTGAAGCCGCCGGACCCGTACACCGGCACGTGATCATTTGCCATGCCGAGCACGGTGCACAGCGGGGCGCCGAGCAGCCGTGCGTGCAGGTCCCACAGGGCGAGATCGACCGCCGCGATCGCCATCGAGGTGATCCCGGGCCTGCCGAGGTTGCGGGTGGCTCTGACCATCGCCGCCCACGACGCGCGCGGCGAGCTCACCGGTGTGCCTTCGACGATCCCGGCCAGCTTGCTCTCGATGAGCTTGGCGGTGGAGATGTCCGCGTAGGTGTAGCCGAGGCCGGACGTCCCCCCGGCGTGAGCGTGGACGACGACGATCGCTGTGGAGTCCCACTCGAAGGTCCCGTCGCCCTCCGGCTCGTCGGTCGGGATCGTGAAGGCCCCGACCTCGATGCGGTCGACGCGGGCGGGAACGGCGCTCAACGGCCGGCCTCGATACCCCAGCTGGATGTGAACGCCTCGCCCGGTCCCAGGACGACGAGGCCCTCTCCGCTTGCGAATGCGTTGGGGGCGCACGTCATCGGCTCGACGCCGAGACTACGACGGTCGACTTCGGGCAGCGGGTCTCCGGTGAAGAGCATCAGGTACCGGTAGCGCTCGTCCAGCCAGAAGGTCACGGTAGATCCGCCGTCCGGGGCGGCCAGACGCACCCGCGCTCGCCCGTCGTCGCCGCGTTCGAGGTCGGTGAACGCCGTGTCGAGCTTCAACTCGCCGACCGGTCGCGGTCGGCGGAAGTCGTAATCGGTTCCCTCGACCGGCTCGGCGCCGACCGGGATGCCCTGCTCGTCGGTCAGCAGGCGGGTACGGCCGGGGGCCTGGAGGATCGCCTCGTCGACGGTCGGGGTGCCGACCGTGATGTAGGGGTGGGCCCCCGCGCCGTAGGGACACTCGCCCGGACCGACGTTCCTCGCGGTCGTGGTCACCGCCAGTCCGTCCGCGTCGAGGCGGTAGTCGACGGTGAGACGGAGCGTGTGGGGGTAGCCGGGCTGGGGGTGGAGCAGGTGCTCCATCAGGACGCGGTCGGAGTCGTGCTCGGCGACGGTCCAGTTCGTCCACCGGGTGAGGCCGTGGATCGCGTTTCGCCGTTCGGGCTCGGTCAGCGAGAGCTGCTGCGAGGAGCCCGCGAAGTCGTAGCGGCCGTCGCGGATTCGATTCGGCCAGGGCAGGAGGCACTGGCCGCGCGCCGCGGAGCACATCTCGGAGGCCGCGTAGCCGTCGACGAGGGCGCGTCCGCCGACGGAGTAGGCGCGCAATCCGCCGCCCACCTCGACCACCGCGGCGCGCTGCTCTCCCGCGACGATCTCGAACTGCCGCCCGGAGGGGGCGCCGGCCGTCGACTCCTTCTCTCCGCGGCGCTCCCCGATCTTCCCGGCCGAAGCTTCACCCATACCTCTATTGCGTCGGCGCGCCCCCGTTTCTTACGGGCATACACGGCACCCGGACCGACGGTGCACGGTCCCGTCTATCGGCGGGACCGGATGCCCGAGCGTTGTCGAAGCGTCAGGTCGTATTCGTTGGTCGCCTGAACCGGGTCGCGGTCATCTAGGGCATGGACGTGAACCGTCTGACCCCATGCCGTTGCCACGGTCCGCCGTTGGGCCTCGCGCCCCGCCCCGGGACACGCTGATTTCCAGCCCAACCATGCAGCTGCTCGGACAGCTTACGAACGTGTCGCCAAGGGTCGAGCGGGTGCTTGCAGCCTTTCCGGGCGGAGCGCCGAAGGCTCAGCCGCGAACCGCTGCGGGAGCCAAGGTAGTCGTGCGGTTTGGCAATGGCGTCATCCGGCGTGCGGTCGTTCGGGTGTTGGCTGATGGCCAGGCGCGGGGGCGAGGGGATATCTGGAAGGCCGTTGAGGACCTGCTTGGTGAGCCGGTGTCCGTCGAGTCGGTTTGCTGTTCGCTGCGGAAAGGCTGCAAGGAGGACCCACAAGTCTTCGAACGGGTCGACTACGGCGTCTATCGGCTGGCCAGGCGCTAGACAGCGCGCCCGATCGCCGTGGCGCCGAGGCAGAAGCCCGGCCCGGTCCTCCGCCGGATGCGGGCGTAGTCTCCTGTTACGTACATACGTTCGATTCATGGAGGCTCGATGTCAGGTCAACGACGACACATCACGCAGCGGCCGGGCGGCGAATGGGCCGACTCGGCAGAGGGCGCGAGACGGGCGGCGGGCCTGTTCTCGACGCAGGCGGCCGCGCAAGCTGCCGCGACCGCTCGACTGGCGCGGGCGCCCGGTGGCGGTCAGGTCATCATCCATAGGCCGAACGGACAAATCCGCAACGCCAACACGATCAACCGTCCCGACCCCGATCCGCCGCGGGATACCCGCCATTAGTCCGACCGGTGTAGTGCCCTGGCGGCTCCGCTAAGCAGTTGCTCGCGACGCCAAAGACTTCGCAAAGCGCGAACGGGCACGCGACGGTCGCAATGGCTGCGACGTATCGTTGAGTTCGATGGCCGGTCCGCCGCAACAGCCGCGTCCGATCGAGACGGACGACGTCGTCGTGCTGCTCTGTGGGGCACCCGGCGGTCCTCAGCCGAGGGGATCTCTCGAAGGGGTGACCAGGCTCGAGAAGCTCATTTTCCTCTTGGAGCGCGAGACGCCGGTCCGCACCTGGCTGACGGAGGTCGCTGATTTTCGGTCGGATCGCTTCGGCCCATTCTCGGCCGAGATCTACAAAGCCGTTGACTCGCTGTGGGCCTACGGGCTTCTTGAGGACTCAGCCCGGTTCGCTGACGATGCGGAAGACCGATGGGAGACGGTGAACGTCGTCGGCAAGGACGTCGATGAGTTCACGACGCGCACCTTCAAGCTCACGGAGCGAGGCCTGCGCTACTACGACGCGCTTATCGCTGAACTGCCCGACAACGCGGAGACGGTGTTGCAGACTTTCAAGGATCGGTTTGCTCGCTTGCCGCTTCGTCAGCTGGTTCGGTACGTTTATGAGCGATATCCCGAGTACACCGACAAGTCTGAGATTCGGGATAAGATCCTCGGTCGATGAGCCACCTCTCCGTGGGGGAACAGGCCCAGGTCGTCGGTATCGGGGTCGCTGCGCTGATCGCGACGTCCGTCGGCATCTGGAAGACCGCGAGCCTCCGCGGCGACGTGAATGCGCGGTGGGCGGGTCGAATCGCGTTTGCGCGGGCTGCGCTGGACGACAAGACGATCAGGACTTTGGAAACGCTGCGCAGTTCGTTGGACGAGGTTCTGCCGTTTGGCGCCTTCGATCCAGGGCAAGCTATTGCGGATCCAGGGCCGTTGAGCGAGCAGGCCGCCGAGGCGGCGACCTTCTATCGGACCAGGCAACGGATGGCGTCAGCGCTCGGGATCCTGATGCAGGTCGGGCGCGGCGTGCTCGGCGCGCTTTCTCTCTTGGCGCTCGGCATTTGTTTCGCCACGCTCGATTACGCCGAACTTTGGCGAGGGTCAGCGGTCCGGTGGATTGGTCTCGTACTTCTGGCGCTCGCGGCTCTGCTCTTGACGGCGCTTGGCGGCGTCTACATTGCGCTTCAAGAACGACTCGCGAGCGCAGAGAGGCTCGCTGGCACGGCGGGCAGGACGGATAACGGCAATGGCTAGTCCGGCGATGCTCCTTCCTAGCAGCACAGCCGACGTCGGAGGGGAGGCGGCTTTGCTGCCATACCTAATTCGTTGGCTCGTTCAGACGGGCCGGATCCGGGACCGGACGCGTGTCGCGTATGAGCTGCCTTGGATGGGCCGACGCGTTGACCTTGCTGTCTTGACGGGCCGTGGCCGGGCAAGTGCGTTCGAGCTAAAGCTCGGCAGTTTGCAGCGCGCCCTTGAGCAGGCCGCCTACAACGCCTCGAGCTTTCATCGCAGCTGGGTAGTCACGGGAAACCTGCCACGAGCCGAAGGCCTACATTGGGCTGAACAGGCAGGGGTCGGGATTATCGTCGTTCAGCCGCCGAGTGTCGTCCTGATTCGGCTACCCGACCATCGCACCCCGCACGCGAGCGTAGCTTCGCGCCTTCGCACAACGATCGCGGGGAGGGCGCACGTCCATGGGTTTGTTTGACAATTTCGCGCACTACCTTTCGTACCTAGCGACAGACCAAGAGACGTTCCGAGATCTACGCGGTTCGTATGACGGGCTGGTCGTTCCCGGGACTATCGCGGCGTGGCACCTCCAAGGCACTGGAGGATTCGTGCTCAGCATGTCGGCGATCGAAGGCCCACCGTCCTACGTAATCGACCCGCGATTCCCGTTGTTTCAGCAGGCCCTACCTGATGCGAAGCAGTCGCATCAGGCGCTCGCGGAGATCCTTGGCGACGCCAGTCTCGTTAGCAATCAGACGCCTCTCCCAGGCGAGTTCAACTCGGAGCGCCTGCGCCGTATCGCTCAAGGATGGGTCGACTTCAACAACAGCTACGGGTCGACGGCGAACGAGAAGTTCGATAAGTACGCCGCACGCCTCGGAGAAGCCGGCGCGACAGTCGGCACCAGCCAGGCGCCAGAGCGCATCTTGGCTCCCTACTTCGTCGCGCGCGACATCGCAGATCCGTGGTGGCACGTGAGCAAGACGCTCTACGAGGAGACGGTGCGTGCAGCACGGGGTACGGCATGCGCCAGAGTCGTCGCGGCACAGAACGTCTTCGTCATTGACGAACTCCTCAAAGATGTTGGCGACGCGTCAGCCGTCGTTTGGGTCTCTAACTTCGACGAGCCCAATCGCACCGAGCCCGAGCTTCGGCTATACCGCGAGGCGGTTGAACACGCCCGCATGCGGAGCCAGAAACTGTTCGCCCTCTACGGCGGCTATTTCAGCGTCGCGCTCTCGGGGGCTGGTCTCGACGGATCTGCCCACGGGGTCGGCTTCAGCGAGCATCGGGATTGGGTTGAGCTCCCGAAATCGGGGGCGCCACCGGCTCGCTTCTACAGCCTGCGTTGGCACCGTTACGTAACACGAGACGTCGCTCAGGAGCTGTGGCAAGCCGATCGAGAGCTGTTCTCCTGCGAATGCACGCACTGCGGCGGCCGTCCGCCTAACGCGCTCTCGTATCACGAGCTGATGAAGCACTCGGTCCTGGCGCGTCAGAGCGAGATCGCGAACTTCACGTCAGCGGCGGACGCATCCGCGGAGATGCTCGCGGAGTATCAGACGATGGAGCGTCGCATCCCTGAGCTTGGCCTTCTCCCGAGGATCGAACAGAGGGCGCATGATGCCGTAGCCCACCTACCGGCTTGGGCTGCGGCGCTTTCATAACCAGCGTTCAGGAATCTATGGTGATTCGGCCGGACATAGGTTCGTCAAGGCGTTAGCGAGTGCCGATGACGTCGAACGAAACGGAGTTCAGTGTCGCACCGGGGCATGGGGTCCCTACCGTCGCGACCTGCAAGGTATGGGTCTCGGGGGCGCCAGGTTCGTTCAGCACGAGCAACGGAACGTGTCTTTCAGGCCACTCCAGTTGTACCTTGAACGTTCCTGGTCCTCCGTTGAACGAAACAAGATTACCGAAGTGTTCGCCGTGGTCAACTGAGGCTACGATCTGCACGTTGCCATTGGGGCAGTTGTTCGCCAGCGTCATTGAGGCGATGCCTACAACCTCATCAACTTCTTCCGCGCCTTGGGTCCAACTGGACGGGCTTGAGAGTGGCACGGGATGTTCTTCTTCAGTAAGCGCGGTTGGCGCGAGTGAATGGAGCCGAAGCAGGATGCCATGCACTCCATGCTTCGCGGGGTTTACTGCTGCCGACGCTGCTTCCTGACGCAGCTGACGTCGCACGCTCGGGGTGATCTGGCTAGTGCTTGTGATGATGTATTTGGTGGCAGCTATGGCGCTGCCGCCTAGCGCGATTACAAGTGCTGTCAACGCGACGATCATGGCTGACGACGGGCGGCGTAGTCGCATGGAACCCCTATTCCTTGATGCGATGGACGGTGGTGTTCAGCCAGTCAATATTAGGCCTTGGCGGGTATCCTGCGTTGCGTGGTACCTCGCTGCAACCAAGTGCCGCGCTGGGTGCAAGGCTAACTGGCTCCGCAGCCAGCTCCCACAAGAGCCGCAAAGTGCGGGCGAAAGTCCGTATACGAGACGCCCCGTCGGGGGCGCCTGCGAAGGTTTATGGCGTAGTGTGGCCGGACAAATTCAAGGTATCCCAACGCGCTTGCCGAAAAGAACACGCGGATCGGCCGTTCTGCGAGCACAGTTGGCGTCCCTGATGAGCTCACGGGGGGTTGATTCTCAAATGGTTCAGACGTATGCTGGAATTGCAACAAACGGTACAAGAAGGATGAACCCTAAGCGCTCGGCTGAACAAGAGCGGCTTCACGACAGTGAGGCGGACTCCGTCATGTCGCGAGTTGAGGAATCCCGACCCGACGAGGCGGCTCTACCAGTTGACGAGACTTTTGGGAAGTACCCGTACGACCGCTTCCGCGAGGCGGCCGAGGGTCGGGTTTCAGCGGGCGACTACGCCCGTGACGTGCTGCGTCACGTTGGTCTTGACCCCCGGTGACGCGGATGCCGCTTCAGCGCCTGGTCTAGCCAACTGCTAGTCCGCGTCGGGAACCGGCGGAGATGCGGCGATAGCAAAGACGCTCCAGAGCAGTAGGAAGAACGCGTCCTCGGTAGTTGAAAACGCGTGCTCCGTCTTGGTGAGCGCGACGAGCCGCAGGCACGTGCCGTCGAGATCGACCGCGAACGCACGTACTTCCTTGTATTCCATGCTCTTGAACATCTTCAGATCCTCGTTGCCATCGAGGGAGCCCAACAGGCTGCGGGCGGCCACCGGCGACTCTTCCGGGTTGGTCCGCTGCTGTGTAGCTGTGTAGTGCAGCCACGTGTCCCCGACCTTCAGGGTCTCGAATTTTCGTGTCTGCGTGCCCGAATGGTTGTCGTCGAGCACTATCTTGAACCTCGGGTTGCCCGCCGCATCGGCCGTCTCGAGCCAGACGGAGATGCCGACGTCGTGGCCGGTGGCATCGCTGATTAGCGAGCGAGGCTGCGCACATAGCAGTCGGCCTACTTCGTCGCCCCACTTATCGACATCGGCGCTGATCGTGAGCTTGCCGGTCAGCAGGCTCGCGAGGGTATTGCGGTAATGGGAAATATAGGCGCTGGTCGCTTTGTATTTGTTGGCTTCCTCGGCGTATTTGGCTTGGTCCTTCGAGTCAGTGCCCTCGCTGCCGTCGGCAGCACCAAGGGCCCCAAGCGCACCGCCCAGCAAGAGCGCACCCACGCCGATCAAGACGATGAGCCAGTCTTCTATGTGCGCGATCGGGTTTGAGTCCACGAAGTAGCCGACCAGCGCGATGAGGCCGAACAGGATCGCGCCGCCGATGATCGCGACAAAGATGCCCTCGACAGCGCGACCGCGGTCACGCAGGGACTTACGAATGCGTTTTAGTAGTGCGCGAATGGGGCCTCTCCTCAAAGCGGCCGGGTCGGGAACTTATCCCACTAATGGGGCGCGAGTCATGAATCGAAATCGGTCTTTGCAGGAATATGAACGCAGCGGGATGCCCACTCGATCGTCAGTAATCACTTTCCCCCCAGCGCGGGACAGACTAGATACCCACCTGGCTGCTTGACGGTCCGCGTTGCTAACTGACGACTGTTGTCTGCGATTGAAGTGCGCAAGGAATCCTGCCTGTTTCATGGTTCTTTCCCTTAGACTCGCTGGATCAGGGCGGACAGAGACGGGCCCTGCAGCGAGTCCCCATGACTCGCGCCAGTCGAGAGCAAGAGACCTTGGCACTCCGATCCGACAGCCGCATCCCGTGTTTCTGACTCCGGCGGAAACTGTTTCCAACGGTCTTCATTGCAGCTACCTCGGCCACAATGGGGGCGAAGCAAAACGCGCTGCTTACAGGAGGCAGCCTTGTTTGCTGCCGCCTCATTCTCCATCTCCATCCGTGCCCATTTCCTTTCGGGCCCTGGCTACGTGGCAGACTCGTCGCTTGCTCGTGACGGTCTACAGAACATCATTCGATGCCGAGGCCGATACTCGTGCTAGTCGGTTGCCGCCGGCTTACGCACCTTCGCTTGGCTGGGTGGCAAAGCGACGGCGCGACGGCGCGACGCCTAGATGTATTTAGCTAGCGAGGCCGGATAACGGCCATGTGGGGCCAGATGGCAAGGGGACACCGAATCCAATGGTTGGGCTTACGCGCATCGAATAATCCCGCCTGGGCCGCCCCGGGTCAACTGGTGTTCCTGGCTTCATGGGCCGCACGGGTGGTCCCGTTCGGACTGGTCGAACCAGGCGCCGGAGATACGAGCCGCAGGTGCCGCGATCGGTGGGCGTGCTCGCGGTTCGTGATGCGGATCAGGTCCTCACAGGCTTCGCGGACAGCCAATTCGGCGTCGGCGAGGCGTTGCCATGCGGCGCGCTCTAAATCGGAGAGCGGCCTCATAGGGCTATGAGATTCATACGGTCGAGGCGCTGGGCTGGTTTGGACAGCCGGACCGAGGCGTTTTCACGGACGATGACGCCGTCTTGCTCTAGGTCGCTCAAGGCGGTGTCGAGTGTTTCTGGCTCGACGCCCAGTGAGCTCAAGAGGGACGCTGGCGTTCGGCCGTCGGGATGACTCAGCAGCTCGACGACGACAAGATAGTCTGCGTTTTGCAAGGAAAAGAGCCTGTCGAGCGATTTATCCCGGGGAAGTTTATCCCGTGGAATGTTGCCCGTCAATTGAACAGAATCCGATCGCGATGCCGCCACAGAAGTCTGCTGCTGTCGTTGCGGTCGGTCAGGCGATCCGCAGCCTCCGCGAAGAACACGGGAGTAGCCAAGAGGCGTTTGCAGCTGCTGCCGGTCTTGACCGGAGCTACTACGGCGCGATCGAGCGCGGCGAGTTCAACGTCACGATCGACACCCTTGCCAAGATCGCCGGAGCGCTCGACATGCCCGCGTCAAGAGTGCTCGAGCGGGCCGGGTTGTAGCCGGTCTCGGCCCCGACGTCAGCTCGGCGGCCCTTCCTTGGATCGCTGCCCCGCCAGAAATGAGACGGCGGCCGAAACAAGTACCCCAGGGCCGGTCACAAACGGAAGCGTTGTGTGGTCGCCAGCGACGTAGCCGTAAACCGTTAGACCGACGAGGACGACCGTGATTGCGAAGAAGATCGAGCGCCAATAGAGCGCCCACCGACGTTCCGTGATGTCGAAACGACGGGCGGCATTCTCGGTCTGCCGAGCCTCAACCTCGGCTTCCAGTAGTTCGGCTTCGATGTCCTGCTTGCGCCGCTCGGGGTTCCTCGCCATCGCTCACTGACGCGCAGACGCATTCTTTGCTCGCCCTGCCGAGTAGAACGCGTCGCGTCTTTGAACGTGACTTTGCCCTTGGACTCTTTGTCTCGACACGACCTACAGGGCGGTCATATGTGCCGCGCGGTGGCCGGTACGACCAAAATCGTGGGACTCCCCGGGCGCCGCTATGTCTTGTCTCCCGGAAAAGAGACCAGTCGTGACCGCCGCGCCCTGAGGCATCGTGCCGGCGAAGCAACGGCGCACCTATGAGTAGGTAGACGCCAAAATAACGGGCCGGGCAGACAGAAAGAAAGCTTGACCGATTCGGATAGGCGGAGGACTGCTAGTCCTGCCGCTCGCGCAGCAGCGCCAGTGCGTCGAGGCCGACGCGCTCGGCAATGCGCTCCAGACTCTTGAGCGTGAGGTTGCGCTCACCGCGCTCGATGCCGCCCATGTAGGTGCGATGCACTCCGAGCGTGTCGGCGAACGCCTCTTGGCTAAGCCCCTTCGCTTCCCGGTAGGCCCGCAGGTTCCGGCCGACCGCTCGCTGTAGATCGCCTTCCACGTCTCGGAAGGCTTCCGGGATGCTACTTGACAGTCTACAGACTTATAAGTAGCGTCCGGCCTCTCTCGGGGAGGCTCGCGCCGGGATTGCACTCGGCTGGGCGCGGCCACCACACCTCTGCAAGCACTCAGGGAAAGGGCGGTTTCGGCATGGCGCGGACAAGTCGGTCGGTTGTGGTTTCGCTGGCGTTGCTGCTGGCAGCCTGCGCATCGAGCGCGGGAGCACGGGAGATCACGCCGCCCGGCAAGTTCTGGGCAGATGCCCGGCTCAGCGAAAACGGTCGCTACGTCCTACTCGCCCAAGGCACCGGCGAAAACCCGCAGCTCTACGTCTGGAGCCGGCGCGGGCTGCGGGCCACCGGGCAGCGTGGCCTCCCGCTCGAGATTGCTGACGACGGCCGGTCGTTCGTCTCCGAATGCGGTTCCTCGGTCTGCCTGACGAGTCCGCGAGGCACCCGGCGGATTCTGCTGGCGCCGTACTGGAAGCCAAACTGCCCTCACGCCAGCAGCGCGTACTTCAGTCTGGTCATACGGGTCGCGCCTGGCGGTCGCTTCCTGCTGGTCAACTGCGCCAGCGCCGCGTCGATGTTCTCGCTGACCGAGACCAGGACACGGCGTCTGTCGGTGCTCCGCCGGCGGTCGCGGTCAGCTGGACGGTGCCGCCCGCGGCGACGTGCGGCCGGGACGGCGTGACCGTCAGCTGCTCGAACGGGGTGGAGGCGTGCGCGAGCGTGAGGATCTCGTCGAGCAGCGACCCGGTAGACCAGTCCGCGAACGTGTGATGCAAGAGCGAGATGTTGATCCCGGCCGCGAGCTGGTTCTCGAGCTTCAGCGTCCACCACGGCGAGACGAACGGGTTCACGTTCAGCTCCAGGCCATAGAACGTGTCCCTGACGTACGGTCCGACGACGTCGTCGATCGCGACCTTCAACGTGCCCTGAACGCCCGCTTTCAGGCTCAGCGACCCGTCCAGGGTGGGGGGCGTGAAGGCTCCTTTGACGCTGTGCACCGGCGCCGCGTTCACCGAGCCGTCGTGCGTTTCCACGCGCGCGCCGATCGTCGCGGAGGCCGAGGCTGCCGTCGAGATGCCTACATTGGCGCTACCGGACGCGACGAGCTTGACTTCAAGCGACGGCACGAGCACCAACGGGACGCCCGCCACGTCCACGGGGATCGCGGCGAAAGTGACGGTCGCGAGCGGGAACCCGGACTTGAACGTGTGGCTGACCTGCGCGTCAAGTCTGAGCGAGCTCGACGCGGTCAACGTTCCTTCAAACCGGCTGTAGGTGTGCAACAGGCAACAGCGGACCCCGGCGTTGAACGACACCTTCGGCGCGAAACTCACGTTGCCTCTGACCGTCACGCTGCGGCCGTTGCCGTCCTTGTAGAGGTCGCTGTTCAGCGACAGGGTGAGCGCATGCGTTGCCGAGTTGCGCACCAGCCGCACGCCGGACCGTGCCGCGTGAAAGCCCGTGATTTCGCTTTCGGACGGTTCGCTGACGACACTGGCGCCGCCTCGTTGGAGTGCTTCATCGAGCGACGCCGGTGTGGTTGCGACCCGGGTCTGTCCGGTGCTGCGCGTCACGGACAGCACACGGACGAGCAGCCCGTCGGGTGTTGCCGCGCTGATCCCGGCGGCGAGCACTTGCCCCGCCTGGAGGTTCGCGAGCTGGCCGGGTTCACCGGCGAACACGAGCTCACCGGTCGCGGACACTGAGCTCAGCGCCTCGAGCGTCGAGGTGCTCAGCGCGATCGTCCCCGACTGGCTGCTCGCGACAGCGGGCGTCCCGGTCGTTTCGGTCGCCGGCCCGGTGCCGAGCATATTGATCGCGTTCACGGTGACCGAGTACGTTTCGGTCGGGTTCAAGCCTGGGATCGTGGCTTCGGACGCCCCTGAGGCCGCGTTAACGGTGACGTTCCCGGGTTGTGCTGTGAGCCGGTAGCCGGTGATCGGCGAGCCGCCGTCAGAGGAAGGTGCTTCCCAAGTGGCGGTGATCGTGCCGTTCTGCTCCGCTGCAGCGGACAGCGCTCGGGGTGCTCCGGGAACGGTCGGCTTCGGGACGACGGGCTTGCCCTTCACCGCCTTGGAGAGGCCGGCGCTGTTTCGTGCCTGGACGCTGATCGTGTACTTGGTGGCGTTCGTGAGGCCTTCGATGGTGGCTTCTGGACGCTCGGCGGTGCTTCGCGGGTTATCGCGCCGGGGTTGGCGGTGACCAGATAGCCGGTGACGGGCGCTGACGCCGCTGCTTCGGAGACCCCCCACGCGACGGTCGCGGCTTCGTTAGCTGCTTTGACGGTCACGGACTTCTTCGCGAGCACCGGTGGCGCCGGCGCCGCCGCCAGCACCGGCTTTGACGGTTTGCTGGCGGGGCCTGTCCCGGCCGCGGTGACGGCGGCGACGGTGAACCTATACTTGGTGCTGCTCTCCGGTTCGGTCAGGACGCTCGCGCCGCCCGGGGTCGCAGTGATCAGATACCCGGTGATCGGTTCGCCGCCGGTGCTCGACGGGGCGGTCCAGCTGACAAGCGCGCCGGCGTCTTCGCCGACTGCGGAAACTTCGCTCGGCGCCAACGGGAGCGCAACGGAAGCCTGGCGGCCGAGTGGCCGAGCGGAGACTGCGGAAGCGAGAGCAAGTGCGATCGTGGCCACGGTGACCGCCGCGGCAGGCCGGCTCCGTACAAGCTTCCTGAGCGTCTGTAGGACCGCGTGACGCATCCTGCCTCCGTCTGTCGAGTTCCGACTGCCGGGCATTCTCCCACAGTCTCAACCTCGCACCACGTAGTCCCCGCGCGGAGAACCTGCCGCGGCGAGTCGGCTCGTCACTCGGCGGGGTGGTCTTCCCCGTCCTTGCGGACACTCCTGTCCTGACCATTAGAGCGTGTTTCGGGCCACACAAAAAGAGCCCCGCATTTGAGGGGCGTCTTTTTTGGGGGCGTTCTTGCATGCGCTCGAGGCGCCAAGCCTGCTGGAGCGGCCAGGCGGCTACCTCGAGTACCGCTCGCAGTAAGCGGCACCTCGATGACATCCTGCGACAAACCACCTGCGATCGTCATGAGCGAGTCCGACCCTCCACGCGAGGTCATCGATCCCAGCGGGCTAAATTGGCAGCAGGCGCTGAGCCGAACACCGTCTCCTGGGAGGAGACCACGTTCTCCTATCCTGCCGGTCTCGATTGACGCTCTTCAGTTGTCGCCGGGTCGTCTTCTTCGTCGGCCGAGCGCTCTCGAGTGACGCAGGCGACTTGCGGGCTTGGGGGCTCTCGTCGGGGAGGCCGGCGGAGCCTGAGTGGACAGCTGGTCCGCCTCGGGGAGGGACAGCAGCGGTGCGAGGCGGCGGAGCTCCTCGACGTGAAGCTTGGAGAGCTGTCTGATCCGGCTTTCTCCGGTGCTCGTGAGGGTGATGTGAGTGATGCGCTGGTCCGCCGGGTCGGTGTGGCGTTCGACGAGTCCGGCGTCTTCGGCGCGGTTGACCAGCTCGACCGCGCTGTGGTGGCGGAGGACGAGGTAGTCGGCGATCTCGCCGATCGTGGGTCCGGTGGGGATCGGATGTCCGCGGACGGCGAGCAGAAGCTGGTGGTGGGCGGGCGTCAGGTTGGCCGCTCGTGCCTGTTGCTCGCTCCAGTTCGCGAACTGTCGCAGGGTCGTCCGGAACTTCAGGAGGCTCTCGTAGTCCTCGTCGCGCATGTCCGTCATCCGGCCGCCTCACCGGCGTTGCGGCCGACTCCGATCAGGCTGAGCGGTTTGAGGACGCGCTCGCTGTGGCGTTCCTCGTGCAGGTCTCTCAGGCGGCCTGCCAGGAGCTGCTCGAGGCTGATCGTGCCGATCCTGACGTTCGGACTCTCGCGAGCGCTGACCGGTAGGACCGTGTGGCCGGTCTCCGCCATCACGTAGGCGACATGGCGCAGGGTGTCATCGGCGTGGACCGGCGTGCCGCCGAGGTTCTTGTCGTCGTCTGAGCCGGATCGGAGGGGCGTGGGCGGCTCCGCGGTCTGGCTCATCACCTCGTGGACGAAGAGGATCTCGAGGGGGTCGACGCTGTACTCGCGGGAGAGGTGCAGGCCGCGGCGGGCGATCTTCTCGGTGAGCACCGAGCGGCGGAGAACGAGGACCGAGACGAGGAAGGCCGTGGCTGCGGCGATCAGCAGCGGCAGCATGGCTTGGTAGCGGTGCGTGAGCTCCAGCGCGAACGCGACGCCTGTCAGCGGGGAGCGCATGACGCCGCCGAGTACGCCGGCGAGGGCGATCAGCGCCCAGAAGCCTGGAGCGACGGCGGGGAAGACGGTTGCCTCCAGCCCGCCGAGGGCGCCGCCGATCATCAGCATCGGAGCGAGGACTCCGCCTGAGGTGCCGGAGCCGAGCGAGAGAGACCAGATCAGCGTCTTCACGAGCAGGATCCCGATGATGAGGTTCAGCGAGATCGTGCCGGTCAGCTCGGCGTCGATCACGTCGTAGCCGACGCCGAGTGCCTGCGGGACGATTAGGCCGCCGAGACCTATGATCGCGCCGCCGATCGCCGGCCACCACATCCAATGGATCGGGAGGCGGTGAAAGGCTTCCTCGGCGGCGTATACGAGCGTGGTCGCGGCGAGCGCCAGCAGCCCGGCGACGATCCCGGACGCTACGCAGAGCGCGAAGATCGCGGCGTCGAGGTGGAGCGCTCCGTGGGGGGCGGGGAAGACGGCTCCGGCGCCGAGCAGGGGCACGCGCAGCGCGGTGGCCACGGAGACGGCCGCGACCACCGGTATGGAGCTGCGGGGTCGCCACTCGAACAGAAGCAGCTCGACCGCGAGCAGCACCGATGCCAGCGGGGCGTTGAAGGTCGCCGCCATCCCGGCGGCCGCCCCGGAGACGAGCAGCGTCTTTCGCTCGTCTGCGGTGAGATGAAGGAGCTGGGCCGAGAGGGAGCCGAAGGCGCCGCCGGTCATGATGATCGGGCCCTCCGCGCCGAACGGGCCGCCCGTGCCGATCGCGATCGCCGAAGCCAGCGGCTTGAGCAGCGCCACGCGTGGCTGCACTCGACTGCCGGAGGTGAGGATCGACTCGATCGCCTCGGGGATGCCGTGACCGCGGACCTTCTCTGAGCCGAACCGCGCGATCAGGCCGATCGCCAGGCCCCCGGCGACCGGAGCGAGCAGGATCAGCAGCGGCGGATGATGGCCTTTCCCTGGCGCGATCAGGCCGCTGCCGAGCCGCTGGTAGAAGACGGCGTTCGTGATCACCCCGATCAGCCGCAGCAGCGCCCAGGCGACGAGGGCGCCGAGCGCCCCGATCGGCAGAGCGAGAGCTGCGATCACCGCGACACGTCGCGTCGCGGTGAAGTCGCCGAGATGCTCCAGCTGCTTGGGGGCGTCGCTCACGCGGCCCGCAACATATCGTGCCACGACCTAAAAGCCCGTCTGGGGCGCCCGAGGGCTCAGGGGGTGAGGGCTCGGGTCAGCTCACCCGCCGG